>Ga0115029_1001603_pt1 | contig 15433 bp, 19 predicted proteins | sample SidtaG_3_FD_87297 | JGI IMG/M metagenome (GOLD analysis project Ga0115029, IMG submission 87297) | Marine algal microbial communities from Sidmouth, United Kingdom - Sidmouth_Asex1 metaG | ecosystem: Host-associated > Algae > Red algae > Unclassified | place: Sidmouth, United Kingdom | collected...
AGAGGGGGGTCTTCCCTGCGACTGGCAGAGGGGTCGCCTGGGGTATATCAGGCGGTCCTAGTGGGCCCAAGACCGCCATCCAAGTAAACCAACGCATCCACCTATCTACCTCCCGCTTCACAGAGCCCAAGAACCAGCGGCAGGCGGAGCAAGTGGCGGAAGAGCTGGTCGGGGATGAGCCCGAACCCTCGTGCGACTTTTTTCCCACTTGTTAACAGGACTGGCGGCACGCTGCCGTCACCAATGCTGGGCCCTTTCATCAAAGGAAATATGCGCAAGAGTGTATACGTGCACAAAGTTTGCGCAATGTGGGTACCGGAGGCGTATCACAACCCGGACACGGACCAGCTCTGCAATGTCATCCCCGCCTACCACCGCAGACTTCAGCTGACGTGCTCCGTATGTGGCGACAAGGGTTCCTCTGTCGGCTGCTACGTGCCAGAGTGCCCGCGTGTCTGCCCCTCTTGCTGCCTCTATGCCGCACCCCCCCCGTCTCTGGCCCACGTGGAGAATGACGGGCGGTGCTTCCGTCACGACGAGGACTATGCAGCTTTCTGTCCGGCGCACTCCGCCAGGGCTACCGATTACCTCCTTATGCAGCAGATGACGGCTGACGCAGCTCATTCCCGGTTGTTGTGGTAGCGGGCCGCGGCCGTGCAGCATGCGTTCGACGCGCATTCCGAGCAGGGCACCGACTGCCGCAATTTCGTGATCACGGGTCTTCGTCGTAACGAGACGGAGACTCTCTGTTGCAACGCCTGGGGCGTCGCGTCGGAGGCAGCCGAGGCAGCTTGGGTCTCCATCGCGACACGTCCACACCGGCGAGTCCTCCTTCGTAGCAAGCGGCTTGCCGGTCGGCAGCGGCCGCGGCGAATCCCACATGCCGCCCTCGCTGTTGCGCTCCGGGAAATTACGGCAGCACATGCTCGGCCTGCTGTAGGTGCTGCCAATCAGCTCCCCCTCGAGGGACTATTTGAAGTGGGGGAAGGCCTCGCCCCCGCCTTCCCCCGGTTGCGGTGCACACCAGCGGTCCTCCACCCCTTCTATCGCCCCTTCGCGGTGCCCATCCGCGGGGTCTCGCTGGCCACGTTTAAGGTCGTCAGCGGACTCACCGGCACGCCGCGCGGCAGACGGGCCCCGTGCCTTGCGGCAGACGGGCCGCTGTCCGGCGCGGCAGACTCTCCGCCGTCCTGCGCGACCGCGCGCCGGTCCTGAAGGAGGAGGAGAGATGCGAAAGTGCACACACGGCGGAGAATCTCATTGAGGGATGCGAAATAGAAACGCAGACGATGTCCGCATCCGATGGGCAGGGGCGAATACCACCATCCTGTCCCAGCCCTCCCGTCAACGACTCGCCCAACGCGTCGGTCGGTTTGATCCGCGACGTGCCTGCGACGGCCGCGTCGACCGCATCTCCATCCATCACGTGAACAGCAACAGTACAGCGGCGGTGGCGACATCGGCGGTGGCGGAGCGGGCGCCACGAAGACCGTCACGCCGGCCCGCCAGAGCCGCATACCACGCAGCGGATCAGGGCGGAGAGGGCCGACGGTCAGCGCCTCTGCTGCCGGCAATGACCTCCATGCAGATCACGCCCAATTGACAGTGACACACTGGTTAACCGGAAGCCGTCCGTTTGGAGCGATTAATATGGAATCGTTCAAAGGAAGCCCCCCGTGCGACCTATTTGTTTTGCCTTGGAGTAGAAGTGCCTTTGCCGCTTTTTTCCACTTGCAACGAACGTCCATATTCTCGACAGCAACTTCGAGAAAGGCAGGGGCCGGAATGCCTCTCGAAGGCCACATGAGCGGTTGGCACCCAAAATTCTTGCGAATGTGTCACTGAATCGGCAAGTCACCACTCCCATAGAGCTTTCAGAGATTGCCACCCAATCACCAACCGACGCAGGTGCAATATGGAAGCAAGCTGAGTGATCTCTTGCGAGGATCTGCACCTCCCCACAGCCTCCAGAGTCTATTCTCTTGTCGAACTGACGGCCGGCCTCCCGTGACCGACCGAAGGGGTCAACTGTGTCTCTTCGTCGGAGGGCAACAGACACCACTGCCACCCAACCCCTCGTTTTCACGTCAATGCGTCAGTGACGCTCTCTGCAAGCAACGGCGAACACGTCGGCAACGACGTCGCCCGCCGCGGACCAGAAGGCAGGTCACGAACAGGTGCGTTCCGATATCCCATCTCGTTGATTGCAGACGTAAAACAGTGCTGTGGGCCCACGTGACGTATTGAAAGCGCACTTGATTGACCGACCTACGAGCCGCACAGTAACATGCCTTCCCTTTTTCGCGGCATTTCCCTCATGAGATTGCAAATGACCGCTTCTTTTGTTCGTCGAGCAGGACCACATCGCAGCATGAGATGTCTTGTTTGCGGCTTCACCGCCACTCCTGGCGTCCATGGACACAAAACAAGATTTTGCCTGTTTCGAAAGACGGAGTGCCAACGTCTTGTGGCCATCCAGAGTCCTTTTTTCCTCTCCGGTCTCTGGCCCAACGTTTGCTGCTCCCAGGCGAGGCAGTGCATCAAGTGTGGCCTGGTTGGCCACATGCCCTCTACACTCAAGCTGACATTGAGGCGTTAAAGATTGTTACCATACGGACTTGCCGTTCACTGCGTGGCGCATGGTGCTCGAGTCGTCCGCGAAGACTTGATTCGCTCCCTGGTGACCGACAGCGACGTTGTACTTCTCTCGGCCTCCATGCATGACAATGCTTCGAATAAGTAGTGACATGGCGTTGTTGCCACGGATTTCTCACTATTTTTACTGCCGGGCACCACGTGCGAGGTCTGCAGTGTAGAAGTGTAGCCACGCAGATGGCCAAGTCCTCTCGATACGCGACTCCGGGAGACCGACCTGGCCCGTGTGCACGCGTAGCGTGCGACTCAAAGCATCACGCAGACTGCGTACTATCAACTGTGAGGGACTAAACGCCAATGCCCAGAATCAGAACGTGCAAGACGTGTGTAGGTTTTCCCCGTCTCGTGCATTTTTCTGGTGGATCACGGCTGCGTTCAGATTGAGAAGCCCTGGCAGCCTGTTGCCCAGTCTCGTTGACTCTGTTGCATGGCGGTGTCGACGTTAATGCGCGGTGGACGCGTTTCTATTCGTGCTGCCCTTCTGCTGCTCTGTTGCCCTCCCCCCGATTGGCGCTCAACCCCTCTGCAACGTTGCAGCGTCGCCGTTGTGACGCCGTGGACAAGTTTCTCATCGTGCTTCGCCACGGCTTCTCGGTTGCCCCCTCCCCGCCCCGCGCTCTACCCCTCCCCCTTTTCCCCCCTCTTTCATCGTCTGCGACTATTATTGGCGGTGACTGGACACACGGGTACGATGTCTTCGCGTCATTCTGCCTCTAGCGGCGACAGCAGCCCGTCAGACGATGGCCCGCGTCCTCCCCCTCTGCCAGCCGAGCGTGGCGATTTGGCGCGCGCCGGGCAGCAAGCCATATTGGCGCTCATTCAAATGTGCCAAGTTTATATTGGGTGTCATGGTCACCTCCGTGATCCTGACTGCCGCCACAACGACTGCAGCAGTGGCATGGCTCCCGCCCAAACGGCCAACTCAACTGTCGCTGGCAGCCGTGGTGGCAGACATGGAGCCGGTGCTGATGCAGCGGGAGAGCTTGACAGCAGCACGAACAAGAAGCAGCGCTAAAGGGAACGCGAAGTGAGGCGGGGAAAGGGACATGTATGCTTTGCGCATTTCTTAAAGGCATCTTCTAAATTCTAGCTGTGGCCTGGAAAATACTTGGAAAGAAGGCAAGAAGGGAGGTGTCTCAAAAGCACCTTGGTGTTCCGGACGCCTTCCCCAACATGTGGCACACAGACACGGACACATTGCTCTGGCACAGAACACGTTCTATGAGGTCAGTCTTTCCCGGCATTGTGTTTCTCATCGACTACAACCGCCACGCCCTGGGCCTTCGCCGCGGCGTTATCGGCCATGACCGCCACCGTGCTGGCCTTTGCCGGCGACGTCCGCAGACTATCCCCACCGTGCTCCTCAATAAACTGGTCCGTCGCATACGCGCCCGCCTCTACGGCAACCACCTCGTCCGAGTCTGCGCCGACGCCACCAGCGCGGTGTCCAGCTGAGGTGGCACCGCAGCCGAGATGGCCCCGCCGGCGAGTGTATCCGCCATTGGCCTCGTCGCCAACACCACGCGATGGGCAGCTGGGTCCGCCAAAGGACCGGAAGCCGTAGATGAGCGCGTCGGCCCTTTGTTCAGCTCCGAGCACCGCCTCGTCCTCGGCCACCACAGCCACACTGGGAGCAGTGCCAGAGCTTCCGGCGAGCCGATCGCTACCGCGGTTTCGCCGCCGACGTCGGTCGACACCGTGGCAAAGGAGGTCCTGGCTGCTGCCGATGAAGGCCAAGAAAGAGCCGGCACCATGGACGCCTGCGGTGGGCGACTACAAGCTAATCCCTGACGTTGCTCTCATATTCTTGAAGCACACGGTCCCGCCCCGCTTCCCCGTCTGTGGCACGACGGGAGCGACGGCAGTATAAGGTCGGGTACGAGAGTAATGAAACCATTCGATATATAGAACAGAGAGAAATAATACGACGGCAGACACTAGGCGAAGACGATTGTACGGCATGAGCATCAGAGAACAGACGCACGTATGCACGTCGCCGCCGATGCCGCTGGAAAGCATTTACAGAAACACGAGAACCGCAGCCACCCCGATCATCCATAACGATTGTCATTGATAAACACTATACTGCGCAGAGCAAAACGGGGAGAAGCTCAGTGCAGGCGCCTCGGCGAAAACGTGAGGGATCGGCGTGCAAAGTGAAAGACAACTGGCAACAGTGCAAGGCGCACGAGTGCTTGCAAGCCAGGAAGCAGCAAGCACACAGCATGCCGGCGTCCGGGGACCGACAGAGCTGGAGAGCGTGCGCCAAGACGGTCCAAGGACGAATTCAGCGCCACGAGACCGGTCGAGGCAGACTGACTCGCAAAGAACCGAGGGCACTAGCATGACCACGGACGAGGACGGCGCGACGACGGCGGTCGTGAATCAGTCGTAGTGCCGAGCCTCCCGAGTAAATCAGGCAAGCAGCGAATCGGGCTACGGCAACCAGAACTGGGAGCCGGTGAACGTCCATCAGATAGATATCGTAGGAGTTCTCTGGGGTCCGCCGGATTCATCCGATAGGTTTTCCCATGGGAACGACATTGGCTGCCAAAACCACACTGTAGTGCCAATACCTTGCCTCATATGCAAGGATTTGGTAGTTACCCCACCACTGTTTCACCGAACTGCTGGCTCTGGAAACGAGTTCACGTCGTTGTTGACCATCGGAAACGCGGGAAGTTCATCTGTTTCTCTTCGGCGAACGGACGTGAATTTAATGGTCAGTCGCGGATGCGGACGTGGGACAGGCCACTTGCTGACAGGCGACGATCACTGAACACGATCTCCGCGTCCTGCAACGCGGATCGATGAACAAGATCTTTGTCTCCGAGAAGAAAGCGTGGGCTCGTCTTGACGGAGAAATGCTTCCACCGCCAACAACCAGCGAAGAACCTGCCCCCTTTTCTCTCGGTATGACCTACAGGTTTGGCTGCGACGGTATCTGCTCCCCGCGCCGACTCGACTTTCTGACCCGACTCCCGCCGCAGCGGCAGCGGTGGCACCACCGTGCTCGCAACTTTCACCCTGGTCCAACAATTGAATGACCCTGCCGTGACGGAGCGCCGGCAGCCGCATCCTTGCGACGGCGGAAAGTAACCGGTTTCAAAGAGTACCGGGCGTGCGTGAAGGTGGTCGGCCGCTGCGCGTTGCGCTACGCGGGCGTCGTGATTGCGGTGCGCAAGGAGGTCAGCGCGGGGGCGGGCGGGGGCGGGATCCTCGGCGTGCGCACGGTGATGGGGGCGACGCTGCGCGACAATGTCCTAGCGGTGTTTGAGGTGGGCGTCGAGCAGGAGCTCCATTCGTGGGTCTTTTGGGCAGGGGCGGTCACCGGGGACGGGTTCGCGGCCAAAGCCGGCTAACGCGCCCGCAAAGCCGTCTTTATCGCGTTTATCAATGGCCGCCTTGTCGAGTGCGGGCCGCTCCGGCGTGCCGTCGACGCGGCCTATACGGGGCTGCTGCCGACCGGCGCCCGCCCGTGGGTGTTCGTGTCTCTGACCATGCCGCCCGCCGTCGTCGACGTCAACGTGCATCTAACAAAAGATGTTCGCTTTTTGGGGGAAGCCGAAGTTGCGCTTGCCGCCGCGGCGGCGGTGGTGGATGTGCTCAAAGCCGCTGCCGGGTCGCGCATATTTGTGGCGACGGCACTGGCGTCCCCGTCGGGGGAGGAGGGCATCGCGCTGCCACTGGTCACGGGGGACACTAAGGGGCGCCGGGGAGCCGCCGGAGACGATGGCGACGAAGAGTGAGAGGGGGGTATCGGCGGGTCGGCAAATCGCGCCGCCAAGTGGAAGCGCGTCGGGGAGGGCGCGACGGCGGCGGCGGCGGCGCCCACCTGCGTTGCCGTCAACCGGCTGGTGCGGACGGATGCGACCGACACCGCTGGGGCGCTCGATGCCTTCTTTCGCGCCTCCCTTAGGGGGGTGCCAAAGGTGGTGGCTGTGGTGGGAAGGCGCCAGCACTTGCAGACGGGAGGGGACGGTGAGAGAACGGCGGCGGCGTCGGTGGCGGGGGCTTTGGCGACGGTGGTTTCCCCTGGCGGTACAGGCATTATTCAGTTATATCCACTGCCATTTGTTTACACTGTCACGAGCGACTTGTGCAGGCATCTGCCGACTTGCGGATCCGCAGCGATCGTACGAATCCAGGACCCTAACATGGAGAAAAGAGTACGACTGGCAGGATTGACACGGATCTCGGCGAGAAAAATTCCATTGTTTGGTTGACTTGGCACATAACGTGATCACACTCACATGCCTCCCACCCCGCCGCTACGATATCACTCCTCATCATCCCCCCCAGTCAAGACCATATGAACAATCTGGTCAATGGCATAAACATCAGTCTCTGCCGTCAGCCAGCGCCGCCTTTCGAGGAATTGTTCCTGGACACTGAGGCCGGCAAACTCATGCTCCAGGGACGTATTAGCCATCATGGCCACCAAGTGGGACACATCCATGTGGGCCGGCTCTGCCACAACTTGGATGTTGCCCAGCTGGAGCCTCAGACGAGCAACTGCTTCTGTGGGCAGGCTATCCGTTTTCAACCAGCAGCGCACGATCTGATCCCCAAGAATCTCATCCCACTCCTCGACAATGAACTTGGCCGCATTTCGCAGGTGAGCTTTGCTCCCCTCGTCGAGGCCCCCACCGCGTGCAAATTGAGAGTCGGTGGCTTCATTGTACGGAAGGGAGTCCAAGTTGCAGACAACGCGGTAAAGGAGCCGCTTCTTGTACCGGTTCTGCAGGAGCACGATAATGCCGGCATCCAGCGGCTGGTACACAGCGGTCGTGTTCGGGGGCAGCTCGATGATAGTGACCTGCGGGTGCGAGAGGGAGCTATTGCAGCCAATGTCGTCCATAATCAAGAAGACATGATGCGCGGTGCGCGCTTGAATCGCCGGCACGAACACCTCTTCGAACCAGCGCTTCAAGACAGAAGCGTCAGTCCAAGCCGACTTCTGCGAGAAGTACGGCAGCGGGCTCGCATTGCCCTCGCCTTGGAAGCACATTGGCTGAGCTACCTCATCCAATCATTGTGACCGGCACCTTGTGGGTACCCGTCTCGTTGCAGCAGAGATTCAAGGTGACACGGTCCTTTCTCTTCATAGCCCTCCAGCCACGTGCAGTGCGGCGGTCCTCTGAGGGCACGGATGAACGCGACGGCAGCCCCCGGTAGAGCAAACCGGTCATGTCGACGTTGTAGATCCGTTCGACATCAACACCCTCAAGCTTCTGGCGGATGGCTGCCATGCGCTCAGCCGCCTCCTCCTCGTTGGCTGAAGCGCCGCTGCCATGTAGAGCAACGTTCACAAGGCCATGACGGGACGCCCAACGTTGCATGAAGCCGTTGGATGCCGCAAAGTCAGTGATGCCAAGGTGCTCCGCAACCTGCAAAGCCTTCTGCCGAAGAATGGAAAGGGACAAAGGCACTCGCTTACGGCCCCTCGCGCGCACATCCAGAAGCCACTCTAAGATGGCCATGTCAACCTGGGGACACTGCCCCGCTTGCGATGACGCTCGGCCGCTAGCCGCGCCATCCGCGGTCCATAAAAGGAGGCTGTCCTTTTGCTTGATGATCTTGTAGAGCCCGCTGGGGTCGTACTGGGTATCCAGCTGCCGGCTGATGTAGTCGATGATCCGGCCCGCCGGACGCCAGCCAATAACACGCAGTTTCGTGTCCAACGTCATCGGCGTGCGGCGCTGGCGAGCGCCTTCGATGCGCCGGGCCGGCGCGCGCGCCGCAGACGGGGATGACAAGACAGCATTGGCCGTCACGGCCGCGGCGCGCGCGGCCGCCCTCACGCTATCGGCGTGTTGCGCAGCCTATGCCTGGCTATGGTCCGCCAAGACCGCCTCAGCCGCGGCAGCGGCGGCATCGGTAGCATTGGAGAGTGTCATGAAGGTATGAGGATCGCCGTGTGTACGAGTGGTGCGGTACGGTGGGTAGCCAGAAGAGCATAGGTGTGGTCGGTGCAGACGAATTCCGCCTCAGTCGGCTGGATCAGCTTGGACGTCAGCGGTGCTCCGATCGCAAACGGCACTGGTCATATACTGATCCGTGAAGTTCAAATAAATCGTTTTGTGTTAAATCAAGTACGAAAACCGGGTAGCAAGTGCGTTTTAATTTCACATTCCTCGATCTCTCGGGCTCTGTGGTGCCCCCGTGGTCCCGGTTATATCCACTGGGGATGTAAATGGGACGGATATAACTGAATAATGAGTGTACGTGGCCGCGGTTGCGCGTGGCATGAAAACCTCTTCCCAACGCTCACCCTGCAGAAGCCTCGTACACAACTCGGGCACGATGGCGTCGGTCAGACGGCCAATGCGCCAAAGAGCAACGTGGTGCCGGCTGCAAGCCCGCCTGCCCCCTGCTGGTCGGCAAAGGGACTTCAAGGGATAGCGATTCCGCCAAGAAGCATAAGCGTGAGAGGTAGACGCCCGCAGAGGAGGTGACTGACGACGGGACGAGGGGGGGCATTGCCGGCATCGTATCAGTTTTGTGCAACGAAGGTTGCTCACATTACATGCACCCCCCAGTCCCGGTGCACACCGCACACCGGATCGTGCTCCTCGACAGCGGGCGTGCGTGCGATGGCGGCCGGCAGCGCAACTAGGACCATTGTCTGTTAAAGAAAACAAGCACTCTGCTAGCGTTGACAACCCAACCCGACGCCTCGCATGCACACTACGAACACACACCGCGAACTAAAGAAAAAGTCACGCAGCAGCCGCGGCAGTACGGAGCCGGCTGAATTCGTTCGAGACAAGAGAATATTGCCCAGCCACCTGCGCTGTGGTGATCATGCCAACGGCCGCCGCCATAAGATGAAATGGCTTAGTCATATACCTGCTGTCCTCATACACGAGCGACGGCACATGCTTCTTCAATTCGGCAAACACGCCCTTGATCGGCTGTAGGTTCGAGGAGTAGGGAGGTCAGCGGACTTCGTGAATTCCTTTTGCCTGCATGTACTCATCGCCTTAATGGTCGTGAATTTTGGCATTGTCGTAGATTACGACAAACGCGTCGGGCTGCAGCTCCCAGGCGAGGCCGGTAACGTAGGCGTTCATGTGTGTACGAAGACACTGAAGGAACAAACGCAAGTCGTCCGCCGTCTGGGCGTTGCTCACAATGACCGTCTGCGACCATAGGACGCCGTGAGACAGAGAAACTTCCATCATTGTGCTCGATCGCTTGACCGGACGTGTGTCCCGGTCCCGAAGCACGCATGGCACGTTCCGGCGCGACCGCCCGTAGCGGCATAGCATGGCGCCCCCCACCGTGTGCGTCTCGCCACATGACAGAAGGCATCGGAGCGGGATCTCGTCAATCATAACAGCGAATGCGCATTGGGCGATGAAGGAGCTCTCAGCGTACAGCCGCTCAATCTTCTTGCGTGTGTTCTGGTGGTAGCGCAACACACGGTACACCGTCGCCGCGCTCACATAGTGGTGGTCGCTGGCGGGGAATTCCAGGCTGAGGGCGACCAGAAGATCGACGTGATCGCTTAAACATGCGGCCGGCTCCTTCTCAACGAGCGCCAGGACAGCGCGCGTCAGGTGGAAATTGTGGATCGCGACGTCGGCGTGTAGGTTGCGGGGACGCGGGTCCTGACAGACAGTCCCGTTCTCCTCGAAGAAGCCCATCCATCGGCGCATGGACCGGCCCGAGCAGCAAATAATATCGGCTACGTCGGCAGTGGGGTACCCTTCGTCAAGAAGCCCGAGCAGGTGCTGACGCGTCTTCTCGGAAAACATTACAGCGTGCAAGTTGCTGACTAACGGCACTGACGTTCCGCCATCCGTACTGCTGCTCGACGATCTTGACGTAGTTGAGACAGTCGTTGAACACGCTGCGGATGACACGCCTGTGGAGGACGACGGGTTGGTCGACACCGAGGACGTGAACGAGGTGCTTAATCCCGAAGACGTGCTCGAGGTGCTTGACGCCGATGACGTGGAACACCCGCTGGCCGCCCCGTCCATCGTCGTCGCCGAAATTTCCGCTTCGACAGGCAGCGGTGAAGCGGCCTCAGTGGACGCGCGAGCCGGGCTCCGACGACGAGGCAACAGCGACGCGGCTTCGACAAAGGTAGACCAAGGGGAACGGAGGGAGGCAATCTGGCAAAAAGAGCTGAGGGAGGGAGGCACGTGGGGGTTGGCCGAGGGAGGCACACAGACAAAGGGCGTCGAGAAAGGGACCCACGCGGATTGAGTCGAGAGAGGCAAGCACACTGATGAAGGACGACCACAGCAACCGTGGCCACGGCGTCGACGCGGCGTGGCGAAGCGGCCTCGTCTGCATGAGGTGGAAAGGAGGAAAAGAGGCGGAATAGGAGCGGCCACGAGAACAACGACAACGGCGGAGACGCCGGGTGGTGGTTGCGTGCATGGGGGGTGCCCGCGGACAAAGCGCGGCCGCAGCAAGCACGACCACGGAGGCGATGGGGTGTTGGCGGAGGCGGCGGAGACGGACACTGGTGCGAGGGAGAGATTGAGAAGAAGAGCGCCAGCAAGGCCGGCACGACGCCCGCCGGTCCGGTGGGCGCGACGCGGACGATCATAATGGAGGTGAGTCGAGGAAACCCCCGCGAAGAAGGTGGCCACCACGGTGGACCACATGGCAGGGGGAACTGCCGCCCACAACGCCCCTGGACAGGAACACGCCGGGCCGCACTGAGCGGGCGCGTTGGTGCGGTTAAACCGGGCAAAACGGCCACACGCCCAGTGAGCGGGCGCGCTGGGGTGCTGAGGGATGCTGTTTCCCCAGTGATCAACACTTCTTGGCGCACTGAAGGAGGACGGCTCAGAGAACTGTCTGCTGGGAGAACGGCACGCATTGTGGTGGGAATCGTGGGGGATACCAATCAAATTGGCACTGCCCGCTGCTCCACTGCGCGAGATGGATCGGGCCAGTGGATTTTAGAGGTGCCCCCACTCTTCAACGACACGGTCAGACGAAGTTCACATTCGACCCTCTCGAGGTCAGCTGGTAACCCTATTTGGCCCTCTGGAGGTCAGCTGCTGATCCGATTTGGCTTCTCGCGGGCCAACTCAGATTGGCAGGAGTCCTCTCCGTGATCCGACGATTAGAAGGAAAGAGCGTGAATCACCACCCCCGCGGTGTGGCGACGACGCCGATCGGCCTGGTGACGTTTTACCCTCTGTAGGCGCCTCTTGGCAAATCTGGGCGGCCGCACTAAGTACCGTACCCCTCCTGAGAGCCTCAGTTAGGGGTTCTCATTAGAAACCACTGCCCGGTGCGCGTTGTTTCGCTCCCACGTGCCGCCTCCGAGCTCAGTGGGTCCAAGTGCCCGCTTGGGGGGCCACCAGAGAGCCGATACTGCGGTACTGGGCAACATGCATCTCGTCCGAATACCAGGGGTATGGCCAGGCCCATGCATGACACAGGTGCTGGCTTCCCACACGCACTCAACATCCACGTTTTTGATGCCTTGGGGCGGGGAGAGGGTGTCCCATGTCATGGTTTGGGCAAAACATGCCTCCCGCAGCGTGGCCAAACTACAGAAAACCACCGTAAGAGCCACGCGCCCCATACGGGAAGGGGTGTTTTTGGAGCGCAAACTGTAATTTCTGCTCAGCTAAGCATAGACGTGACACTGTCAAGTACCAGTCAAAATTGGCAACCTCCCACAATGAGCAGGCTGGTGACACAGCAGCTATAGACTGCTGCTCTCCCAGCCGAAGGGAGCCCTGAAAATCGGCCATCAGACGTCAAAAGGAATCTTGTCACCAACCTGTGACGACTGCGCTCGTATGCGTGGCACTAGAGTTGTGCAACACGCCCAAGGCGTGTTCACGGACACGCGCAGGGCGTGTTTTATCGCGTGTTTAGGGCGTGTCACGCCAGCACGCCTGCCCAAACATGAGGCGTGTTTTAGGCGTGTTTAATCACAGGTTCATGTGCACATATTTCGCTGGTTGCAGTGAGGTGGTCGAGTAAGGATTGCAACCGACTCGACCCCCACCGATTTACCGACATAACCAAGGTGGTGCTGCAAATGCGAGCTGCGCTGGCCAAAGAGGCGGCGCCACGCCAGACGGTGTCACCGGGATCCCGCATGGGCGCTTTTGGTCAAGATGCCGGCGAATGGTGGACCCCGATGATGACTACGAGTACGAGTGGAGCTCCCCCCACGCTGCCGACAACGAGAACGACGCTGACGCGGGTGCGGTCGCAGGCGTGGCATCCGACGCCAGAAGCATACAGCAAGAGTTGGACGAGGTGTCCCAGGCATACCGCGAGCGGGGAGAGGCGACAGCGAACGACGAAGCGTCGTCAGTCAATGGCGCCAGCCAGCCGCCTCGCCCCCGAGAGTCTGATCTTGTGAGCATTTGCGAGGCTTGCGTGGCGCGGAGCGTCGGCACGAAGGGTGTCGCTGCTGCGGTGGGTGGGGCGTCGAGCGCGGCAGGTAGCGGCCGCGGTCCTCGTCAGACCAACGTGCTGCACAAAGATGTGTTCGACACGACGTGGTATCTGGCCAGCGCCAAGCTTGTGTATCGTATGGGGCGGTTTAGGCAGAGCATTGGTAGGTGCTACTTCGAGTTTTTATGGGTGTTACTTTAGGGCATGTTGGGCGTGTTTATGGTTTAAGGGCGTGTCTAGGGCGTGTTTTACCGTGTCACGACCGCACGCCCTTCAAAAAGGGGCGTGTTGCACAACCCTACGTGGCACGCCCACAGATGGCGCTCTGAGCGTCGGGGCCACGAAAGACTGTCAGTACGAAAGAAAGCGGAGCTGCACAGTACTGTATCGGAAGAGAGAGAGATCGATCCGCAACCGCTCGGGAATGCAAATAGGGTAGTTTAGAGCATTGCCAACAACTCACGCTATCGCTATCGGCTATTCCATTCTAGAACCAAGTCCGCGTCCTTAGACACCCACATGTACGTCAGCTGTTGGCTGCTGTGCTGTCATGAGCCTAAGTACCTGCAGGTTTCCTTACACCAGGCCTTGTCTGGGCCCGATCAAGACGATAATTTCGGGCAGGACTTGATTCACTGCAGCGGCAGATGACAACTGAGGTGAGCAGCCGTACCAACCATAACGAGGGCGCAGAGAACGCTCGTCGGCAGACGAACAAAGAAACAGGTCAAAATGTGCAGCGCTCGATGACGACCACGCCTAGAAGGACGTTACTGTAGGACCATTGCCATGCACGACAGCTCTTACGGACGTTCCCACTACCTCTGCCCAGAAGAAGATGGCAGTCAATGTTGCAGACGTGGCGCACACGTTGCAGCCACGTGCTACTATCTGCTGTGAAATGGGTCGTTGATTCATCACATGGGCCAATCAGAAGCCCTCGTGAGATAGCCTCGGCTATCCTGAAAGCTATTCCGACTCGAAATAGAAAAGCGATAGCCGCACAGCTATTCTTGGTCAGCGGAAGCCAGAATCAAGTAGTTAGTTCGCTTTCCATGGCCCGAACAAAAAAAGGGCTTCTTCGTCTGAAAAGTGGTGTTTCGTCGGAATTCAGTCGCTTAATGGGACACGTTCTGCAACGTGGCTTGAATATGGGGATAGCATCTCATTGTGAACAATGCTCTTATTGTTGGACCTGGCGCACTCCATCGGCCGTGGAACACACTCTTTCCACGTAAAGTGAATCATCGCCATCTGTGGATAAAATCGGGGAACACGAAAGGCACGAAAACTCGAGAGAAAAAGCGGTGTCGCAGCACTCCCACAAGCAACACCTCGACTAGGGATGGTGCTTAAGAAGCGCTGCGTCGTACTCGAGGGTGCGTCACCGCCCGCGAGCCGGTGCCGGCTACTGCTTTTATACCCTCAAACGGTGTTTGCACAGGCCCTACCCCCCCGCTCGTGGGCGTCCCCAGAGGGGGGAGGGAGCCTTCTACAGGCACCCAACAGGCTGATACCAGGGGGGCACAGGTCCACACCTCCCGGGTGCCAGCAACAAAGCAAAGGCCCAGCGCCCTAGCGGCTACCGGGGCGTTCCGGCGCCCCTACGTTGGCGCCAGGTCAAGCGGCCAGACGAGGATGGGTTTTCCCCATGCGGGTCGGCCCGTCAAATCACACAACAAACGCAACGTGGCGCCGCCCGGCCCGCCACCAGCGGCGCGTAACCCAGCCAATAAGACGCTGCGCGCGGTCCCACCTCACCGCCGCGGCCCGTCATTGGCCACCGCCAGGGGCCCCCAACACGCCGTGCGTGAGGTTGACGCCATGGCTGACAGTGGCAAGAATCGTAGATTCACACCATCCGATTGGCCGTGAACGTGATCTTACAAAACGTGCACACGTGCGAGCAAATACGCACAAGTCGAGGGGAACAACACGAGTCTCAAAGACTTCGCTGAGAGGATTCATGCAAAAAAGCTAGGACACCTTGCTAAAACAGATGCACGCACGTAGCGCGTCCTTTCATGTGCACCAGAAACCGTTGAGATGGCAGCGATCATGCATGGTCAAACAGTTGATCGAAGCTTTATAAGACTTGCAAAGCGACAGAAGTGACCTCTCTCAAACGTACTGTTGTTCCACAAAAAACCTAGCACTCCGGCGGGATCAACAGTGCCCTCGACATTTCACATGTGCCTCTTTTGCGATGCAACGCTCTCGATTTTGGACAGGCGCTCTCGAAAATCCCTTAAACGTGACCAATCCACGATTCCAGGACACGCCCAGCGGTCCCGGGGGACCCTCTCGTGAGGGACTTGAGATTTCTGAAACAAACTTTCTGGGACAGCCGACGCCGCGCCCGACTTCGGCGTTCGTGGCAGGTCCA
>Ga0115029_1001615_pt1 | contig 15322 bp, 15 predicted proteins | sample SidtaG_3_FD_87297 | JGI IMG/M metagenome (GOLD analysis project Ga0115029, IMG submission 87297) | Marine algal microbial communities from Sidmouth, United Kingdom - Sidmouth_Asex1 metaG | ecosystem: Host-associated > Algae > Red algae > Unclassified | place: Sidmouth, United Kingdom | collected...
ATGGTTCAATTTGATTTCAAATGAATACAGAAAAAATAAAAAAGCCTGTAAATCATACGATTACAGGCTTTTTGAACAATTATGAAGGTCTTAAAGTGACCTGGCTGGGGCTCGAACCCAGGACCCTCTCCTTAAAAGGGAGATGCTCTACCAACTGAGCTACCAGGTCAAAATTTCAATACCGAGATGTGTTCTTAGCGGCTGCAAATATAAGTTCAATAATTAATTTTGCAAGACGATTTTGAGAGAAATTTTAGTTTTCTTTGAAATCCCCTTGAAATCGTTCATTTTTGTAAAAAATCATACCTTGAAAATTGTATTGTTAGGCTATATGGGCAGCGGAAAGTCCACGGTTGGAAAATACCTTGCAACTCGCATGAATCTGCAATTTCTAGATTTAGACGATTATATCGAAAAGTCGGAGGGGAATAGTATACCAGCTATTTTTGAAAGTAGGGGAGAACTCTATTTTAGAAAAAAGGAGTTTCAGTATTTAGAAGAAATATGTTCTGAAAAAGATAATTTTATATTGTCTACTGGTGGCGGCACACCGTGTTATGGTTTAAATCTAGAGACAATAGTGATGGCGACGGAAAATGTTTTCTATTTAAAGGTTTCCATTCCTGAATTGGTGAACAGGCTTTCAAAAGAAAAGTCGAAAAGACCTTTGATAAAAAGTATACCCGTTGAAGATTTACCGGAATTTATCGGAAAACATCTTTTTGAAAGAAATCAATATTACAACCAAGCGAACCATACGATTGTATGTGACACGAAAGAAACCGATAAAATAGCAGCTGAGATAGAAATGCTATCAGTCTAAGTAAACCATATCGTTATTTGCCTTAAATTTTACATGTACATGCTCTTGCAGCGATGTAGATAGCGAAACTCCTTTATAATCAGCCTTTACAGGATACTTCTTATGGTTTCGGTTCACCAAAACTGCAGTTTTCAATTGTTTTAATGGTGTTTTTAAAAAGTGATGCACGCCGTAGATAAGTGTAGTACCCGAATTTAAAACGTCATCGACCAGTACGACGGATTTGTTTGCGTATTCTTTTTCTGGAATTGAGGTTTGAACACCGCTTTTTAGTGGATTTTCCTTATCCATAAAAACCTTGCAAAGCATAATTTCCGCCTCCGTTATTTTCTTTAGCATAGTTTGAATTTTCTTTGCGAAATTCAATCCGCCACCATCGATACCAGCGATAACAATTTCTTTTTCCGTAACGTTGGCCTCGTATATCTGATAGGCAATACGCTGTATCGTATGTTGTATTTGCTGGTGCGAAAGTATTTTGTTTTCCATCAATTGGATTTTAGCTTTTCAAAGATAGCAGTGAGAACACGAATTACACTAATTTTCACTATTTTTTCTGTATTAGTTATTACATGACACGTGAGATTTAATGTGAACAAGGTTGTACGCTAATACTCGGCAAAGTGTACTTAAAAATAAACTCATAAGCCTATAACTCATAAACTATTTTGCGCTTTGAATTTTTGTTTGAGTTTGAGTTTGAATTTGGAATTTGGGACTTGGAACTTGATTTTTATCAAATTATTCCACTTCTCCCGTTGAAGGGGAGTTAGATGGGGCATCCTCCCCTAAATATTCCTCAATATCCCTTCTATCCTTTTTAGTAGGTCGACCGGTTCCTTTTTTACGGTAGTGCTCTTTGGCCTGCTTTAAAAGTTCGTTACTCTCGAACGCTTCCTTTGGAGTAGTGTCCTTTCGATATATATCGACCAATTTCGCCCCGACCCTGCTTTTAGGAGTGTCAAGAACTGTTAGTTCAAGATTGATTTGATTTTTTCGTACAATAATCTTATCCATAGCATAAACTTCGCGAGAAGGTTTTGCAACTTGTTCATTAATTCTGACCTGCCCTTTTTTGCAAGCGGTTGAAGCAATATTTCTGGTCTTAAAGTAACGGATGCTCCAAAGATATTTGTCAATACGCATAACTATTAAAAATCTATGTTAACGCTCTCTACAAAAATAAGGGAAAATTGTATCTTGCCGCCTTTAAAAGCGATTTCGATGAGCGTAAACCGATTAGTAGTTCTGTTTGTATTTGTAGGTGTATTGTTGTCTTGCAACAATGATGATGGTGATGAAATCCCTGCACCAGAACCTCCTAGACCTTTGGGTGAGGTGTTGGCCGAAGATGAAGCGAAGATTCAGGAGTATCTAAAAACGCATTATTACAATTATGCGGAATTTCAAAATCCACCAGAAAATTTTGACTATAAAATCAAATTACAAGAGATTCCGGAAGGTAATACCGATACTATCCCTTTGATAGATCAAATTCAATCAATAGATATTACAGTACCATCTCAACATTATTTAATAGCGGGTGATGTTGAAAATGTGACGCACAAGTTATACTATTTGAGTGCACGTGAGGGCGTAGGTGAGACACTTACTGTTGCAGATTCTGCATTTGTTCGATACGAAGGAAGCTTGCTTACCGGTGAAATTTTTGATCAAAACAATATAGATAATCCAGTTTGGTTCGATTTGCCAATTTTGCAAGCACCTGCTACATCGTTGACGTCTGGCACTGCTGCGCGGGGTTTTTCTGAAGGCATACGCAATTTTAAATCTGGCGGACCTGCCGTTATCAATGATGACGGAACGTATACGTTAGATGATTATGGCGTTGGGGTAATAATATTTCCATCGGGTTTGGGCTATTATAATCTAGCGCGGACCACAATATCTTCGTATAGCCCCTTGATTTTTAAAATAGATCTTTTTGCAATGAACCAAACAGATCATGATAGTGATGGAAAAATATCAATTGAGGAAGATACCAATGGCGACGGTTATTTATTCAATGATGATGCCGACGGAGACGGACTCCCCGACTATCTAGATGCGGACAGTAATTGAAGTGAATCAAGTAAAAAAAGTAAAGCCCAAATAGTTAAGGCTATTTGGGCTTTACTTTTTTTAAATAGTCTTCTGGTTTACAATTATATCTTCAAAGACAAACTAACAATCAACTGATCGGGCCTAGAATCAACTCTACTGGGGCCTACCGTAGTAACGTTGTCATTGATAAAAGTAGCTTCGTTGTTGCTGAAGCCTCTTTCATAACGAATATCGATTCCTATTTTACCGAGATTTACACCTGCGCCGAAATTGGCGCCTACCGTAAAGTTTTTCTCAATATCGTTAATTCCGATACCGTCGAACTCCGTATCAAGTATATATTGAAAAGCTGGCCCCGCAAATACATGAAGCGGCCCGATGACTTTAACGCCGACCAAGACGGGCAGATCAAGTTTACTGACATCGAATTTGTCCCCATCATAGTCCGACTTCGTTTTCGTATACATCAATTCGGGTCGGACATAAATACGGCTTGCACCGATTTTCCCGTAAATACCGATATGATAACCTACGTTTCTATCAGGTTCTCTTGCAGCGTCACCGATTGACTCAAAGTAGTCGCCGTTGGCGCTGTAGTTGAGACCTCCTTTAATACCGAATCCTGAATCTTTTTGTGCAAATGCAGTAAAGCTTAGCAAAGCAAATACCCCTAGAAGAAGCGATTTTTTCATAATCATAATAGTGTTTCGTTCGTAATACGTTCTCAGGTATCAAAAACGATACCAATATTACTTTCTTTTCAATACCTTCAAAACGGCCATTTCGATAGCTTTATTGTTCAGACCATATTTCTCCATAAGTTGTTCGGGTGTTCCACTTTCGCCAAAAGTGTCTTGGGTGGCAACGAATTCTTGTGGCGCAGGATGCTGAATAGCAAGCGTTCGGGCGATACTTTCACCCAGACCGCCCAAGAAGTTATGTTCCTCGGCCGATACCACACAGCCTGTTTTTTTAACAGACTTTAACACGGCCTCTTCATCAAGAGGTTTAATGGTATGTATGTTAATCACTTCGGCAGATATACCTTGTTTTTCTAAACTTTCTGCGGCGATTAGAGCTTCCCAGACCAAATGTCCGGTCGCAATTATTGTTACATCGGTGCCTTCGCTCAATAGCAGTGCTTTACCGATTTCAAACTTTTGGTCTACCGGCGTAAAGTTGGCAACTTTAGGTCTTCCGAAACGTAAATATACCGGACCTTCATAATCGGCAATGGCCAGAGTGGCCGCTTTTGTCTGATTATAATCACAAGGATTGATGACCGTCATGCCAGGTAGCATTTTCATCATCCCGATATCTTCAAGAATTTGGTGCGTTGCCCCATCTTCACCTAAGGTGATACCCGCGTGAGAAGCACATATTTTTACGTTCTTGCCAGAATAGGCTATGGATTGACGTATCTGATCGTAGACTCTGCCCGTAGCGAAGTTCGCAAAGGTACTCGCAAACGGAATCTTACCTCCAATGGTCAGTCCGGCGGCAATACCCATCATATTGGCTTCGGCAATACCGGTCTGAAAAAAGCGTTCGGGATTCTCATCAATAAAAGGCTGTATCTTCAACGAACCTACCAGATCGGCACATAGGGCCACAACATTAGGGTGACTTCTACCCAATTCGGTCATTGCTGCTCCGTATCCGCTTCTAGTATCGTTTTTTCCTTGGTCTGTGTATTGTTTCATCCTTATTTTATTGTCATTCTCGCGAAGGCGGGAATCTTTTTCTTACTATCATTAATTTCACAAAAAGAGCGGAATTATTGATTATAAATTATTTATTATTTTTTTGTCGTTCCGGTAAAGGCGGGAATCTAAACTCAACTTTGTAATTCCCCCGACACTTCCCCAAGAGGGATGTTAACGGGTTATTTTAAAGATTAGCAATTCATTTTCTTTACAAGTTCTAATTATTTTTAAGTCCTCCCCTTGAGGGGGAGGGTTGGGAGGGGGCCTCTTAATAATCCCCCAAAGTCTCCGGATTCTGCGCCAATGCAGTTTCCAATTGCTCGTCGCTAGGCGCCTTACCGTGCCAAGCGTGGGTATGCATCATAAAATCGACACCGTTGCCCATCATCGTGTCTAACATAATACACACGGGTTTTCCTTTACCGGTTCTGCTCTTGGCTTCTTTCAAAGCACTGATTATAGCTTCTAGATCGTTTCCTTTTGCTACTTCGATTACATCCCACCCGAAGGCTTCGAATTTTTTCGTCAGGTTGCCCATGGGCAAAACCTCTTGTGTCGGCCCATCGATTTGCTGTCCGTTTCTATCAACTGTAGAAATAAGGTTGTCGACTTTGTTTCCTGCAGCATACATAATAGCTTCCCAATTTTGGCCTTCCTGTAATTCACCGTCGCCATGAAGACTAAACACCAAATGGTCGTCACCGTTGAGTTTTTTTGCCAAGGCCGCACCTATGGCAACCGACATACCCTGACCCAAAGACCCAGAAGCTACGCGAATACCAGGTAAACCCTCATGCGTAGTCGGATGACCTTGTAAACGGGAGTTTATTAATCGGAAGGTGTTCAATTCTTCCACGGGAAAATATCCTTTACGTGCTAAAACACTATAAAAAACGGGAGAAATATGGCCGTTGGACAAGAAGAAAAGGTCTTCGCCGTCTCCATCCATATTGAATCCCTCTTTTAATTCCATTACCTCATTGTAGAGCGCAACAAAAAATTCGGTACAGCCCAACGAACCTCCCGGATGCCCAGAATTTACTTTGTGTACCATACGTAGGATGTCTCTTCGTGTCTGTACGACATTATCCTGTAATTCCTCTAATTTCGCCATTTTAAACGTTCATTTGAATAGGTTTCAAATGTAATCGCAATCTTTTGGGAATACAAGTAGTGTTGCAATTATTTTGAGGCCAATCGAAGGACGGAAAGAAAAAAGACCGCTCTGCTAAAAGAGCAAAGACGATTTTGACTTCCGCACCCTGTGGTCGATACTATTTGTCTTTATTCTTTCTTCCTTTCGTCCTTCATTATTTTAGAATTATTTCCAAACGGTCTCTAACTAAACTATTTAATTATTCTTTAACCTCAAATAGAGGGTCAGTTGATTATCTTTGCGACCAGAATTCTGAATTTGCAATTTACCCTACACCACACTGACCCGAAAAGCAAGGCGCGAGCAGCTACCTTGGTAACCGACCATGGCAAAATAGAGACGCCTATTTTTATGCCTGTAGGTACGGTCGCCTCCGTAAAAAGTGTACACCAGCGCGAATTGAAAGAAGATATCAATCCCGATATAATTTTAGGGAATACTTATCATTTATTCCTACGTCCAAAAACTGAAATACTAAAACAGGCCGGTGGCTTGCATAAATTTATGGGGTGGGATAGAAACATTCTTACCGATAGCGGTGGTTATCAGGTTTATTCCTTATCTGCAAACCGAAAAATAAAGGAAGAAGGGGTCAAATTTAAATCACATATTGATGGTTCTACGCATTTGTTCACTCCAGAGCGGGTAATGGAAATACAGCGGATTATCGGAGCCGATATTATTATGGCCTTTGATGAATGTACACCCTATCCGTGTGATTATAAATATGCCGAGCGATCAATGCACATGACCCACCGTTGGTTGGAGCGCTGCATCTCTCATTTGGAGAAAACACCTTTGGAATATGATTATGCACAGACCTTTTTTCCAATAGTACAGGGGTCTACCTATACCGACCTTCGCAAGCGGTCAGCGGAATATATTGCAGGAGTAGGGGCAGAGGGCAATGCTATTGGCGGATTATCCGTTGGAGAACCTGCCGAAGAAATGTACGCGATGACGGAAGTGGTATGCGAGATTTTACCGGAAGATAAGCCTAGGTATTTGATGGGCGTCGGTACTCCGATCAATCTGTTAGAGAATATTGCTTTGGGTATAGATATGTTCGATTGCGTGATGCCCACCAGAAATGCCCGAAACGGAATGTTGTTCACAGCCCACGGTACGATAAACATAAAAAATAAAAAGTGGGAAGATGATTTTTCGCAAATCGATGAAATGGGTATAACATTCGTAGACATAGAATATTCGAAAGCCTATTTAAGGCATCTTTTCATGGCCAAGGAATATTTAGGCAAACAGATTGCAACCATTCACAACCTCGGATTTTATCTATGGTTGGTTCGTGAGGCCAGAAAACATATTTTAGCTGGAGACTTTACGGAATGGAAAACCGTTATGGTAAAGCAAATGGATAAAAGACTATAGTGCTAAAAATCTTAGACAAATATATATTAAAGCGTTACCTAGTTACTTTTTCGGTGATGATACTGCTTTTTATACCCATCGGTATCATGGCTCATCTGGCCGAGCAGATCGGTAAGATGCAGGCCAACGAGGCTCCGTTAGACGAGATATTGATTTATTTCGGAAACTTCACCATATACATTGGTAGCTTGTTGTTTCCAATTTTTCTTTTTCTTTCCATCATTTTCTTTACATCGAAATTGGCCAGTAACACTGAAATAGTTGCTATTTTGAGTTCCGGTGTCTCTTATAATCGATTTCTGAGGCCGTATTTGATAGGGGCCTCAATTATAGCGACCCTCATGTTTATAATGGGTATGTTCGTGGTGCCTTCGGCCAGTAAGGGGTTCAACGAATTCAAGTTCAAATACTTAAAGAAAGGCAAGCAAGACCGTGTGACCAATAATATTTTCACGCAGCTGAACAAGACCGATTTCATATATGTGAGCAGTTTCGATCCTGCAAGACAGATCGGTTACAACTTTACTTTTGAACGCTTTAACGAAGAAAATCAATTGGAGTTCAAAATTTCGGCTGCAAATATTCGATGGGTTGATAAAGACAGTCTATATCGCCTAACCACCTATAAAAAACGAAAGCTATTAAAAGACACCGCCTTAGTGGAAACCAAACGAAGATTGGATACCCTTTTTACATTTAAGATCGGTGATCTAACCCCGGTTTCTTACGTGGCGGAGACCAAGGATATTTTTGAGCTAAACCGATTCATAAAAGACCAAAAACTAAAGGGCGCCTCGAATATCAACGCCTACGTATTGGTAAAATATAAACGCTGGGCACTTCCGATAACGGCTTTTATTCTTACCATTATTGCCGTGGCGGTTTCGTCGGTCAAACGCAGGGGCGGTATGGGGGTCAATCTCGCTTTCGGTATTATTGTAGCGTTCATTTTCGTTTTTTTCGATAAGGTATTCGGCACCTTGGCAGAACAATCCGGTTTTTCGCCTTTGTTGGCTGTACTTATACCGAATACGCTTTTTGGTATTCTGGCAATTATCCTCCTGCAAAAGGCAAAACGATAAACATCCAAATTTGACCTTGTAGAATGGGTGCTAAACTAAAAAATTACCTTCACCTTCATTTTATTGTTTTTATCTGGGGCTTCACGGCCGTATTGGGAAAACTGATATCTATTGATGCCCTACCACTGGTCTGGTACCGCATGCTGATTGCCGCCGCAGTTGTATTAATTTTTATCGTTATCAAAAGGAATTCCTTAAAAGTTTCGGGCAAAATGTTACTGACCTTATTTGCAGCGGGCGTAGTCATAGCCCTTCATTGGGTTACTTTCTTCGCGGCAATAAAAGTTTCGAACGTATCGGTCGCATTGGCCACTATGTCTACTGGGGCGTTCTTCACTGCGGTAATTGAACCGTTTTGGTACCGAAGAAAAATGATTTGGTATGAGATATTTTTTGGTGTTATAGTTATTACAGGACTTTATATTATATTCAAAGTGGATACGCGTTATGTCGATGGAATTCTACTTGCCCTGGCTTCCGCACTGTTAGCATCGATTTTCTCTTTAGTGAACGGTAAATTGATTGAAAAGGAAAGACCTTCTGTTATTTCCTTTTACGAATTGCTAAGTGGAGTGGTATTTCTTTCTGTATATCTGGGTTTTAGTGGACGTTTTACTTCAAGGTTCTTCCAATTATCTCAAAATGATTTAATCTTAATTCTTGTTCTGGCAACCGTATGTACCGCATATGCTTTTATAGCTTCCGTACATATTTTGAGATATATTAGTCCATATACGGTTATATTGACCAATAACCTTGAACCTGTTTATGGTATTTTATTGGCCTTTTTTATTTTAGGGGAGAGCGAAAAAATGGTTCCTTTGTTTTACTTAGGTGGTGCTATAATATTAATTACGGTAATCGCCAACGGAATTTTAAAAAACAAGAGAAGGTTAAAAAAATCGACCAAAGAATACCCTTAAAGTTTTATATTTGCCATCGAACCAAATCAGAATACGTATGGAATATCTCGATTTTGAACTGCCGATAAAAGAACTTGAAGAGCAACTCGACAAGTGCATGGTCATCGGAGAGGAGAGCGATGTCGACGTTACCGAGACCTGCAAGCAGATTGAAAAAAAACTGGCGGATACCCGTAAAGATATTTATAAGAACCTTACTGCATGGCAGCGTGTTCAGTTGTCTCGACACCCGAACAGGCCCTATACCTTAGATTATATTAATGCCATCTGTGGTGATACTTTTTTAGAGTTACATGGGGATCGCAATGTAAAAGACGACAAGGCCATGATCGGTGGTTTGGGTAAAATTGGCGATCAGAGTTTTATGTTCATCGGTCAACAAAAAGGCTATAATACAAAAACGAGGCAATACCGAAATTTTGGCATGGCCAATCCCGAGGGTTATCGTAAGGCATTACGCTTAATGAAATCCGCAGAAAAATTTGATATTCCGGTGGTGTGCTTTATTGACACTCCAGGTGCATACCCTGGTATTGAAGCCGAAGAACGCGGTCAGGGTGAGGCCATTGCCCGTAATATCTTAGAAATGACACGGCTAAAAGTTCCGATTATCGTAGTGATTATTGGTGAAGGCGCCTCTGGTGGTGCATTGGGAATCGGTGTCGGAGATAAAGTTTTAATGCTAGAGAATACATGGTATTCGGTAATTTCCCCAGAGTCTTGTTCTTCGATTTTATGGAGAAGTTGGGAGTATAAAGAAATTGCTGCAGATGCATTAAAACTCACTGCTACCGATATGAAAAAGCTAAAGTTAATAGACGAAATCGTACGTGAACCTGCGGGCGGTGCACATGCAAATCGTGATAAAACTTTTGAAATAGTAAAGAATAAAATTGCGGCACAATTTGCCGAACTTGAAAAGTTATCCCCAAAGGAATTAGTGAATCAGCGAATGGAAAAGTATGCGCAAATGGGTGTATTTAACGGTTAATCGCCATTTTATCAAGCTCACGTAAATCTGGAGAATACGTTCTCTGGATTTTTTTTGTTATCAACACAAAATCGTAACTTATCAACAAGCAATTGTTGAACACCTGTTAACTTAAGTTCAAGTTAAGCTAATGTTAATTGTATACTTTCGTAGTCATGGAGAGAACACAACCCCTTATCGGTCGCAAGATTGACAAATCAACGCTAATCAATTTGGAGCGTGGAAAAATTCCGCCTCAATCAGTTGATTTAGAGGAAGTTGTATTGGGGGCGATGATGATCGATAAGAAAGGGGTCGATGAAGTAATAGATATCTTACACCCTGATGTTTTTTACAAAGATGCACATCGTTTCATTTACGAGGCCATCTTCAAATTGTTCGAAACCTCGGAACCGGTCGATTTATTAACCGTATCTTCCCAATTAAAGAAAGACGGGAAGCTGGAGTCGATCGGAGGGGATTTTTACCTTATAAAACTAACCCAAAAAGTGGCTTCTTCGGCGCATATCGAGTTTCATGCCCGCATTATTCTACAGAAGTATATTCAACGTAGTTTGATTAAGATTTCCAACGAGATTATCGAAGAAGCTTATGACGATGGTACCGATGTTTTTGACCTTTTGGACAATGCCGAATCGAAATTATATGATGTGACTCAAGGCAATCTAAAACGTTCTGCCGAGACAGCTCAGAATTTAGTGATTCAGGCCAAAAAACGTATTGAAGAAATTGCCAATAAAGAAGGGCTCAGTGGAATCCCATCGGGTTTTGATAAAGTAGATAAACTGACTTCCGGTTGGCAACCGAGTGATTTGGTTATTGTGGCGGCACGACCGGGTATGGGTAAAACTGCTCTTACCCTTTCAATGGCCCGAAACATGGCGGTGAATAATAATATTCCCGTGGCTTTCTTTTCCTGTGAAATGTCGTCGGTGCAGTTGATAACCCGTTTGATTTCCTCCGAAACAGGATTGTCTTCAGAGAAACTGCGAACCGGAAAATTGGAGAAACATGAATGGGAGCAATTAAACGTCAAAGTTAAATCCTTAGAAAAAGCACCTCTATTCATAGATGACACGCCATCGTTATCGATTTTTGACCTTCGGGCAAAAGCAAGGCGTTTGGCTTCGCAACACGGTATTAAATTGGTGATTATCGATTACCTGCAGTTGATGACCGCAGGTGGAAGTCAAAAAGGAGGTAACCGTGAACAAGAAATTTCGACCATTTCAAGAAATCTCAAAGCACTAGCAAAAGAATTGAATGTACCTGTTATTGCACTCTCACAACTTTCACGAGCGGTTGAGACGCGTGGAGGGAGTAAAAGACCGTTGCTTTCCGATTTAAGGGAATCGGGCGCCATTGAACAAGATGCCGATATCGTCTCTTTTATCTACAGACCCGAATATTACAAGATCGATGAATGGGATGACGAAGAACGTAGCCCAACACAGGGTCAGGCCGAATTTATCGTTGCCAAGCACCGTAACGGGGGTCTTGATAATATTCGATTGAAGTTTATCGGTCAACTCGGTAAATTCGATAATCTTGATGACTTTGATTCGCCTTTTGAGTTTCAGTCCAAGATGAATGACGGAGACGATAACCCTTTTGCAACAAAAGACCTTCCTAGTGCCGATGAAGCTTTTGGCAGTTCTATGAACGATGGCTTCGTTCCAAGTGATGACGATGTACCGTTTTAAAGTTCAAACATTATGTAGGGACACAAAATTTTGTATCCCTCTTTGTGCCGTAGTTTCTCGTTGGTAATTGTCACCTTCTTGCATCCGACAAATGACCCTTGCAACCTACGACGGAGGCACGAAGGAGAGGATTGCATAGTGATAGGAATGCATGACCTTAGGGGGTGTTATTTGGAATGCTGAAAAACGGACTACGGTTTACTCTTTTCGAAAACCTTTAACTCAACTCTAAATTCAACACTCCCAGTTTTCTAGTATCTTTGAAAGCCATCCCACAAAGGCATCTAAATGAAAAAGCATCTTTTATCATTATTCTTTATTCTTTTTTCTTTTTCAACCTTCGCTTCCTCTATCTTAATTCCAATGGATGCCGAAAGCCAAAAGAACCACCTAAAAGCCTACGGAATCACATATTGGGTGCTCACCAAACAGCAAAAAGTACAATGGCTCTTAAACTATCGCGGCGGTTCTTTTTTATTGCCTGACGGAGATGCTATCCGCAAGGAATGCCAGATTCGTGGGGTATCCTTCGAGGTACTGTCCGATGGTCAGGCACAATCAATATTGGAAGAAATCAGTAGCCCATCACAAAATCAGGAAGCTGTTATTTTAGAGAAAGCACCGAAGGTGGCCGTATATTCCCCTAAAGGAAATCAGCCTTGGGACGATGCCGTGACCATGGTGCTGACCTATGCCGAAATACCTTATGTTACGGTTTATGATGAAGAAGTTTTAGGCGATAAACTGGCTATTTATGATTGGTTGCACTTACACCACGAGGATTTTACCGGGCAATATGGTAAGTTTTATGGCGCCTATCGCACCGCCCCATGGTATATCGAACAAAAACAGAGCGCCGAAGCTTTAGCTTTAAAACTGGGCTATTCTAAAGTTTCCGATGAAAAAAGTGCCGTGGCCCAGAAAATTAGAAATTACGTGATTGGAGGCGGGTTTATGTTTGCCATGTGTTCGGCAACGGATAGTTTTGATATCGCACTTTCCGCGGAAGGAGTTGATATTTGCGAACCGATGTTTGATGGTGACCCCTCAGACGCTAATTATCAGAGCCAACTTGACTTCAATAAAACCTTTGCCTTTATCAATTTTAATTTGGAGCGTAGTCCTTTAAAATATGAATTTTCCTCTATCGATATGACGAACAAGCGAGGCAAAGTACCCAAAGAACAAGATTATTTTTCGTTGATGGATTTCTCCGCAAAGTGGGATGCCGTACCCACAATGCTCTGTCAGAACCATACAGCTTTGGTCAAAGGTTTTATGGGCCAGACGACCTCTTTTACAAGAGATGAGGTTAAACCTACAGTGCTTGTATTGGGTGAAAATAAATTAAACGGAGAAGCCCGTTATATTCACGGTATCAAAGGAAAAGGTTTTTTCACTTTCTATGGGGGGCATGACCCCGAAGACTACCAGCATCGGGTAGGGGACCCAAAAACGGAATTGGAACTACACCCCAATTCCCCAGGATATCGCTTGATTTTAAACAACGTATTATTTCCGGCAGCACGGAAGAAGAAACAGAAAACCTAGGTCAGTCGCCGGTAAGCGGTTGCAGTAGGCAGTAAAATTCAAGGTTCAATCGCTACTTCGTAGCTGTTCAAAGTTCAAAGTTGCCTAAAGATAGCTTGAACTTTGAGCCTGCCGAAGGCAGTATTGAACCTTGAATTTTTTAAGTTGGAATATTTGTTTTAGGCCAATAACCGCTCCAAAACCCGTTCTACACCAAAATCATCATTACTCGACGTAGCGTAATTGGCAGCTTTTTTTACGTTGGGGTGTGCATTTTCCATGGCAAAGCTGAAATCTGCCATTGCCAGCATTTCCAGGTCGTTATTGTAGTCTCCGAAGACTAGGGTTTCTTCCGGTTTGATGTTATTCAATTTTTGCACTTTCTGAAGCGCAAAGCCCTTGTGCGCATTAGGACTGGAAATATCGACCCAATTTTGCCCTGAAATTTTGACTTTTAAATCCCCTTCTAAATGCGAAACATGGGGATAGATATATTTTTCAGAGCTCTCAAAATGATAGATGGCTATTTTTAAAATCTCTCCACCGAATGATTTTAGATTATCGAGCACTTTGTACTCGGTATAATATTCTCTGAGTTTATCTTCGAACGCCGAAGAATCGTTTCGAATATGGGCGAAATTCTTTCCACAAAGAACAGGATGAATATTTGGTACAGATTCTAGAATTTCCAAAATGGAATTTTTAGCGGTATTTGCTAAGGGCGTAGAAAGTAATTCCGTACCGTTCTGTATGGCAAAACCCCCATTTTCGGCAATAACGATGATGTCGTTCTTTATGGGGTCAAGTTTATCTACAATGCTGTGATATTGCCTTCCACTGGCCGCTACGAAAAGAATATTACGTTTTTTGAGTTTTTCGAAGAGTTCGAAAAACCGTACACTGACCTCGTGTTTCGAGTTGAGAAGCGTACCGTCCATATCGGTGACGACCATTTTTATTTTAGATAAATCCATAGAAATCAATTTTAAAGCTGCAAAGGTATTTGTAATAGGTGGTATTATCGTTTAGTTTTACGAAAAATTGAAGTATTTCCTCCCCAAAAGGGAGAGGTGCCCGCCTTGTCTCCGACGACGACGCAGGAGGAGAGGAAGACACAGAGGGGGCCATGTTGAAGTAAGACAGAGGGGTATAATAAAATCAATTTTATGAAATTCTACCAAAAAGTAATTCAACTGAAGCCATACCCAAGGGGTTTTCATTTGATTACAAAAACGATACAAGAAGCCCTACCGGAAATCGGCACTATCGAAACAGGCGTGTGTCAGGTTTTTATAAGGCATACTTCGGCCAGCTTGACCATCAACGAAAATACGGATCCCACGGTACGAACCGATTTTGAAAGCCATATGAACCAGATGGTTCCGGAAGATGCACCGTATTATATTCATACTTATGAAGGCCCTGATGATATGCCGGCCCATATTAAGGCATCATTAATGGGCGCGTCGGTTCAAATACCGATAACCAAAGGCAAATTGAATTTAGGCATCTGGCAAGGTATTTATCTCTGTGAACACCGAAACCATGCCTCAGGTAGAAGTTTAGTGATAACTGCTTTCGGAGCATAAAAAAATCCGTCCGCCAAATGGCGAACGGATTTTTCTAAAGTGAGATATATTCTTTAATTTATTTTACTTTTTCAACTATCGCTTTAAAAGCTTCAGGGTGGTTCATGGCCAAATCGGCAAGTACCTTTCGGTTCAATGCGATTCCGTTAGCCTTAACTTTCCCCATAAATTGGGAATACGACATACCGTGCAAACGGGCACCCGCATTGATACGGGTAATCCATAGGGCACGAAAGGTTCTTTTCTTGTTTCTTCTATCACGGTAAGCATATAACATTGCTTTTTCTACCGCATTTTTGGCTACTGTCCAAACGTTTTTACGTCTTCCAAAGTAACCTTTGGCTTGCTTCATCACCTTTTTTCTTC
>Ga0115029_1001617_pt1 | contig 15302 bp, 20 predicted proteins | sample SidtaG_3_FD_87297 | JGI IMG/M metagenome (GOLD analysis project Ga0115029, IMG submission 87297) | Marine algal microbial communities from Sidmouth, United Kingdom - Sidmouth_Asex1 metaG | ecosystem: Host-associated > Algae > Red algae > Unclassified | place: Sidmouth, United Kingdom | collected...
CCCCCCCCCCCCCCCCCCCCCCCCCCCCCCCCCCCCTCACACCCCGTTCCGCCGATCCGCGAATCCACCTCCCTCGCGACCGCGCATTGCCGGCGCTCATCGCGACCACCCCGACATCCGTTGATCCTACATGCAGCCGCAATCGATGCTTTGCCCGCAAGGTGCCCTGCGTTGCACGGTTTCGCGAACGTGAGTGCCTGGAGACTGATATTTGCTATGAAGCCTGGGGGTTGCGGCGGTTGGAGCGAGAGGGGGGTGAAGGAAAGGCCGCGTCTGATCCGTAGGATAGCGTGTGCTGGCGTCCTGCGCCTCCGTAAAAAGGACCGCTGGGAAGGTGCGGCCATCTGGACGCCGTCTGCGGCTCGCCGTCGGCTGCTCAATTCGAAGTAACTTCTCATTGCCGGTTCGGATGCTGCCACTCGCAATTTCTTTGCTTCTCCGAAATGAAACCAAATCTGACTCAACGAGAGTTGCCTCACTGACAGAAGAGCTTCCGGGTTTGGACCCACTCGAAGAAGGTCGCGAAGACCATCTTCGAGGGCGCCAAGCTTTGGGGCCGTACTGTACGTTGCCGCAATCACACAAGCAGGTCCCGGTCATGAGGATCTGCCTCATTGCAGATATGTGGCCGCACGACGCGATCGAAAGAAGGCTCGCGTCCAATCATGCGTGCCAGATGCAGGGCCGCCCAACAGGCTATTTCATTTCCAAGCACGTTCACGTGTGCATGAAGTTTCAAAAATCATGCACACGTGAGCATGCTCGGCCCGAACCGTTTTGAACCGAAAACGTGGGCCCGTTTGGGACCGTCAGTCCGCTCGTGCGCAATTGATGCGATCTCTCTGTTGATGGTTTCCCAGCTTCTTCCTCTGCGGACAAGAGCAAGAACCAGTGTACGCCGTACACTTTTGGAAGTGTTTTTAGTGTTTTCATTCATTAAATGGTACTTCACCTTGAAAACACCAGAATCATGACTTTTCTTGCGTTTTATCGAAGAGGCTTCTCATTTTCACGGCGACCAGTTTTCGTTGTCTACTTGGGTCCTGGGGCGACGGCAATGGCATGCTACCGAACATTTAAGTCGTCGCAGCCGCCCACGTCGCTCTTTGTGCTGCCCGTGCACCCCGTCACTGTTTGAGTCGACAAGCCAGCCCCCGTCGGTTCCCCGGCTGCCAAACATGGTGCTCAGTGAGAAGGCACGTGCGCCATCGTCACCTTCTGCTGCACCAGGTACGCTTGTGCTTCTGCAATGGCGGCGGGTGACTGTGAAAGCGAGGGCGGCCATGATACGCGTTCATGGTGCCCTGCAGATGCTCGTGTCAATTTCATACCGTGCATATCGGGCAACTGAGTGATGAACACACACTCACCGTGCTTTCTTTTTGTCGTCTTTCTTTTTATTCTGTCGGATTTTCATGGGTTCGTAATCTTGTGATGTGCCGCGTTCTCTATTGCCCTCCCACTGCAAGTACATCAACTCTTCGTCGATGCGGTGCATGCTGCGAGCTCGGGCACCAGCTGCTGCGCTGCCCGCTCGACCTGTAAGGCCAGGTCCAATGCGGCTGTAGGTTGCCGTAGTGCCCTCAATGCGCGGTGACCTGCGCCATGTGCGGCGCCAAAGGGCATTTCGAGGACACCCTTGTCGAGGCGGTGGAAATGGGACGCCTGCCCGCTTCGCTTGCCCGCAAATCTATGAGGAGGCGATGCACGACCGAATGATACGAAAGGCTCCCTTGACTGCTCGGGGTCAGCGAGAAGTCGCCTAAGCTGAGAAGAAGCGACTGGCTGAAATTCCATGAAATGCTCGTTCGCGATTGACCTCGCATTTGTGGCAGTCGGCGCTGGTCGACGAGTTGGGCTTCGGCAGTGCGGCGGCGACTGCTCTTGTGCGCATGTCATAGAGCGTGGCGGCGGCCCTAGAGGACGACGGTGCGCCGCGCGCCGCAAGCCGCATGCTTGGAGCCTTTGTGGCCGACGGCGCCGCGCACGGCAGGAAGGGGGCCTCAGAGCCCCCCTTGGGGTCCCTCGACACGCTTGAAGCTGACTTTGGTCACAGGGCTATGATGAACAGCCTCAAGGATGACATGAGCAAGCGCCCTCGCTACTCAAGCGACCAGCGCACGGCCATGCGGCGGCGGGCTGCTGAGGATGGCCTGCAAGCTGCACAATGGGGGGCTTCTTCGGTGAAGATATTGGGCTCGGCCAGCCTCTATTTTGGGGTCATGTCATTGCCGCTGAAGTGAGCCGCCGTACACTACGTGCAGCTGTCTGACGGTCCGATCCTTAACAAGGTCAAGGGGGCGATGGACGAAATTATCGTCGAGAAGGCCTACCACGGAGGCTCCGTGTCGATCCAGGAATTCACGACGGAATAAGTGTGCGCCAAGTTGATGGGTTGCGCCGGGCGGGCCGAACTTCAGCTGTCTTCGGTGCTGAAATCGATGCGCCAATTCATTTAGGAGATACGCAAAGAGGAGAAGAACCTGAGGACTTTCTTTCATCCGGGACAGTGTGGGTCACCTCGCCGGCCTACAAGCGCGGAAATCCTTGATTCATGAGGCGTAGGTCATAGTAAACACGGTTTGCATGTTTGAAGCCTCTGAAGAACCAGAACACTGACATCAGCTATGCACAGCAAACGCCTAGGCTGACCGCAACGGAACATCAGCATCCACAGGCGACGTAGGGCGTTGAAAAGACCCATTCCGACCAAGTCAGGCGCCTACATGGTATTGTTGCCAATGCAGATCATGAAGAGCGCAACCCTCACTCCAATTCGTCCAAGCCGCTTACGCAACCGCAAAGCAAAGCAACATATAGGCTGTCACAGACATACCCGCGCCGCACGGCCACGCATGATGACAGACAAGGACCCAAAAAAACAGATACGGTCGCAGTTCCATATGTCTGGGGTCGTCCATGTCTTGCACCTCATCAAAAGCCCAATGTGAAGAAGCGTGCATGACCGACGCGTGCAAGTTGGTCTGTGTGACTGCGGGAAAGGTCGCAAAAACGTGACCCGAGCGCGGCGCCATGGCCATGTCATGATCCCATGTATGCCGATGTAGACGGTCAGCGCCCATAAGCGAATATCTCGGCGGATTGTTGTCCGTAAGCTCTCTGCATGGGAGCAACAGATGCGCCAGGTCCTCAGCTACGACGTTCATTAAGACAAGGTATGAGTGTGTTGCACTGAAGAAAGATAGTCAACGCGCCGCGTACAACCCATCTTCCGTGTGAATAGGGCTGAAGATGGGAGGCACCTCATCGGAAGCCCAATGTGAGGCCAGAATCGATACCGATGCTTGCCAGGTACCCTTTGTGACCGCTGGGAAGGTGGCAAAATTGAGCCCCGACCACAGTGCCACGGCCAGGTCTTGATTGCATGTATGCCGATGTAGACGTGACGGCTCATGTGGAAATATATCGGCGGTTTGTTGTCCGTGAGCTCTCTGCATGTGAGCAGCAGATGCGCCAAAGCCTCAGCTCTGACGTTCATGGCCGCAAGGTACAAGTGTGTTGCACTGAAGGAAGATAGTCAACGCGCCGCGTACGGTCCTTTTTCCGCGTGAGTAAGCCTCAAGATGGGGGACACCTCATGAATAGCCAAGTGTGAGGCCATCATTTATACCAATGCATGCCGGCTACTGTGTGTGTCCGCGGTGCAGGTCACGGACACGTGCCCCGACCACAGCGCCATGGCCATGCCTTGATTGCATGTATGCCGATTTTGACGGTGAGCGCCCATGTGAGAATATCTCGGCCGTTTGTTGTCCGTGAGCTCTCTGCATGGGAGCAACAGATGCGCCGAAGCCTCACCGAACGACTTCCATGGCGGAAAGGTACGAGTGAGTTGCACTGCAGAAAGATAGTCAGCGCGCCGCGAACGGTCCAATTTTCGCGTAAATAGGCCTGAAGATAGGAGGCACCTAATCGGAAGCCCAATATCAGGCCAGAATCCGGACCACCGGTTGCCAGCTCCTCTGTGTGACCGCGGGGGAGGTCGCAAAAGAATGCACCGACCAAAGCGCCATGGCCATGTCTCGATTGCATGTATGCCGATGTAGACAATGAGCGCCCATGTGCAAATATCTCGGCGGTTTGTTGTCCGTGAGCTCTTTGCATGGTAGCAAAAGATTCACCAGAACATCTGCAACCACGTCCATGGCCGCAAGGTACGAGTGTGTTGCACTGCAAAAAGATGATCAACGCGCCGCGTACATTCCATTTTTCGAATAAATAGGCCCGCACAGAAGCGCCACCTTGTCGAAATCGCTGTGCTCGGGGCACGTCTTTGCGATCCCCCGGCGGCCAGACAGAATGACTGGTTTGCGGCGCTCCTGAATCTGGCCTCTTATTGGGCATTTGATGAGGCGCCCCCCATCTTGATGCCTATTCACGCAGAAAATGGCCGTACGCGGGGCGTTGACTATGTTTCTGCAGTGCAACTCACTCCTTCTCTGCAGCCATGAACTTCGTAGCTGAGGCTCTGTCGCATCAGTTGCTCCCATGCAGAGAGCTCACGGACAACAAACCGCCGAGATATTCGCACATAAGCGCTTACCGTCCACTTCAGCATACATGCAATGAAGATAGGGCCATAGCTCTGCGCTCGGGGCACGTGTCGGCGACCCCCCCCCCCGCGGTCAAACAGAGGATGTCGCATGCGTCGGTCCCGATTCTGGCCTCACATCGGGCTTTCGATGCGGTGCCCCCATCTTCAGCCATATTCACGACGAAAATGGGTTGTGCGCGGCGCGTCGACTATGTTTCTGCACTGCAACACACTCTTACATTGCGGCCATGGATTTCGTAGCTGACCCTCTGGCGCATTTGTTGCTCGCATTCAGAGTGGTCACCGACAACAGACAGTCGAGTTATTCGCATATCGGCGCTGACCGTCAACATTGGCATGCATGCAGTCAAGACATAGCCATGGCGTCGTGATTCGGGCAAGCTTCTTCGTTATTTCTTGCGAGCAGACAGAGTAACTGGCATGCGTCGGTTTCGACTCTGGCCTGACATTTGGCGTTTGATGAGGTCTTTGTGAACGGCAGTCGTAGGCATGTGATGACTCGGCCGTACGGGCGTATATAGGTATCCTTTGGTCGGGGGCAGGCCATGAGGCCGGCTGCTCTGGCCTCTTTGCATTTTTCGTGACTGCATTGTATTTGTTCACTTGCCCATGCATTGTGCTGCAAATATCTGAGTTTTCATCTTTTGTGGCTGTCTTGTTCATGTTTGTCGCGTGCGTGTTGTGATGGTCTGGGCCGGCCGCCATGTGTCGATAGACGCTGTACGATGGCATTGCGCACTTCACCGTGGGGCACTATGATGATGTGCATCGGGGAAATGTCGTTGTGTCTCAGTGCTGCTGTGCCCACGTCAAAGTGCGGTGCATACATGCTCAATGGTGTATGGGACGTTCATCAGGTACCTAGGAACTGCTTCCTTCGCAAACCCGGCGCACATATCCCCCGAAATGCTGTTGAGCATGCTATCAATGGTCGACATGGGCCAGTCCTTACCTTCGCTGGGTGATATCCACAAACGCAGCCAGCTGCTCCCCGTCGAGAAGACGTCTTCAATCGGGTTGAATTCGTGGGAACAGGGCGGAAGAAGCGACACGAACACCGCTCGCGCGCGAGCTGCGGCCAATGCAACCTCGTCGTGCACACGCGCATTGCCAAGACTCAGAACTCATCTGTCCTCTTTCTCATCCGTCCTTTGTTCCTGTTCGTACGACCTCAATGCAAGCAACAGGTGCCGCACCAGAAACAGCACGAAGTCGACAGCAGATTGACCGTGCGGCGGTCGCGTGATCATTCAATCGATTTTTTCATTGTGTGACATTGCGACGAGAAGCCACGTGCGCACACCAGCGGGGGAGGGCACATGGCACTTCGCGCGCTCGTCACGCAGCGCCCATGCCCACCGCCTCTCTGCTTCCCTCTCCACGCGGTGAGCTTCGTCAACCTACACGCGGCATCGGAGCGGTATCTTCCTCTGCTCCTGTACCCACAGCAGCCGCCGTGCCTCGTTCCGGTTGATGAAGGCCTTCTCAATAACATTGCGGGTAAAGTCATTGCAAGGCAATATACGGCAGACGGTGTTGTTGGAGACTTCTGCGATGCCTTGCAACAAGCAGGCCGCATGGCTGACCGCCACCGCAACCTCATTCAAAAAGAGTTAAGGCTCAGCATTCACAGCGGCCAGAACTCCGGATCGTCCATACGGTTGTCTCAGTGGCGATTTCACATAGCGGTGTCATGGTGCAACACATCGCCCGTGTCCTTGAGGTATCGAAAGAACCCGGTGAGGGACAGCCGAGATATCCGCGCAGAACGGGCGGCTTCTTCCACCCCCTTCTTGTCATCGAGTACCATGCGGACGGCCGTCTTGCGGTTCTCCTCAGATTTCATGCTCAGCGCTGGAAGGGAATGGATGACGACCAGGGTGGAAAGAGGGATATAGAAAAACTAATTGGGGTGCCCAGTGCCAAACTCCGGTCAATGGCGGAGTGGGCCGAGGGGGATGGCGGTGGAGGGGTAACCGTGGTGGTCAGGCGGGAGCGAGGTGCGGGCTTGTCGGGCCTGCGCTGAGCCTGTGTGCCTGCAAACAGATGTGCACGCGCCCGGGCAGCAGCCCGCATAAACCGGGCAGAATAGAGATTACCTCCCACGAGACCAGCAGATATGGTGCCTTTTTTTGAGAAATGAAGCTTGTCGTCATCTGGCTCTGCGCTCAGTCAATACAGCCGCGTTTTCTGGCGACTGGCGCCGACCAGGTGCCCTTTCTTCGTCTGAAGAACATAAGGCACACGCCAGTAAGCCCTCAAGAAGCACTTACGAGCGATAGGCGATGAAAAGATCAGGACAGGAGTCGCGGGCGGGGGCACTTATGATGAATCCTGGTGGTCTCGAATTATCTTTTTACGGTCCAGCCAAAAGAAGGGACGTCGAAAACGGCCTGATCCCACTTTTCGTCGCGCAAATCCCTGTTGTTAAGAACTTTCCAAGTGGCACAGTTGTGCGAGAGCACTCTTGTTCTTGTCCGCAGAGGACAAAATTTGGACATCAGCAAAAATACAGTCAAATCTGGTCGATCTGATTGGGGCGTGATTGGAAATGTCGCGTTCCTATTGGCTAGAACGCACTCATGCACGCCGTGCACTCGCCGTCAAGACAGAGCCGTACTCCGAGCACAACCAAAAACGTCGTAGTTATCTGCACACGAACCTCAATTCAGGTGCAACGTGTGGCTCTCTGGGTGGTGGGAGAACCGTTGTGAAGTCCTTTCGAAGAACTACACTGGACCAAAAGATTTATGCTGTGCAATCGAATCACGTATTTATGGCCCAATCACGTCGTGAGATCGGCAACAGACACTTCGTGGCCAGATCGGGACGATCTTGGCTGTTGCCCAATGCGCACGATCAGCCTCAACTTATTCTTTCTTCTCCATGAGCGTGATTCTTTTCCGATAGACAGGGGCTTCATCAACGGTCTTCAAAGGTATGCTAAACCTTGACAGCAGACCCCCCCTCAAAACCTGTGTGAAGGGTTGATCATGTCAGTCGCTGTCAGTCAGCCAGCAGATACATCCACTGCTGCCAAAGGGCGCTAGCTGCTTGCCCACCAGAAAAAGCGGCTCCCGGCAGTCCCTTCCGTCTCGGCCCAAGGCGGGTTCAGACGCGGCCGCACATAGAGGCCTTTGTTGCGTAGACCTTGCTCGACGTGCGGGTGATACCAGTGGTGTGACGGTACTTAATTGGTGTGCGGGACACACTCAGTTTTGCGGTGTGCGGAGTGGCTTGAATTGCCGGAGAGTAAGTGATGTTGCGAAGTGCCGTGTGTTGTGCCGAGTGTGTGCGGCACGCTTCTTGTGCGTCGCGATCGATCTCGAGGCCGACACGAGTCCTCGTCTTGATTTTTTCCGTCTAACTCTCCCCCGCTGTGGCGGCCTTTGGCCTTGCGCTTGTTCTGCATGATTGATTGCATGACTCCTAGGTTTCTGGCTGTCACATCCTGCGACGTCGCGGGCAAACAGTGGTACTGGGACTGGGTGAGGCGAAGGGTGGAATGCAGGGTGGGGGATTTTGTGCTCGAGGAGAGGGGTGACGCTGGGAAATAAAAGTACCGTTAGGAGAGTGGGGTTGCGAGGCGCGAGAAACGTGGCGAGGTGCGAGGGACGTGGCGAGATGCGAGGGACGGGGCGAGGTGCCAGGGACGTGGCGAAGTGCGAGAAACGTGGCGAGGTGCGAGGGACGTGGCGAGGTGCTAGGTTCATGGCGAGGTGCGAGGAACGTGGCGAGGTGCGAGAGACGTGGCGAGGGGGAGCGGCAGAACCGATGAAAATGACACGCTTTCAAGCGTATGGCAGCCGTGTGTACAGTGCGTACATCTCTTCAAGGGGCACCGCTGCTTCCCAGAATTTTTAAGTCATGATGTTTCTAGCATGTGGTGCGACGATCTCCAGGCGAAAAAGTTTTCCTCAGATTCTGACGGATCGGTGACAGACATCTCACTTCATCCAAGCCGAAGACCAGAAGTGGCAGTAGCGATTCTGATTTCCAGCGCTGTGTACTGCTGACCTCCGAAAAATGGCGGTTAAAGAGTGGCTGCAATTATTCAACAGCGTATGTGCACAAATTTAAAGGCCAGGAATCATGTGAGTTTCTTACACAACCTCACCATGCAGCTCTGCGCCCTAGAATGTCACATCAGCATATCAAAAAATCCGAAACCTGTTCTGATCTCAAAGGAAATCAGAGGGCAGGCCGTAAAAACCTTTCCATTCCCTCTTAGGGCCAAAAGAATTGGTCCAAAACTTTCAGAACATCACATTGTCGGTTGCATTGGGTTTTTGTGACTCTTGCAAGACACGGTGATTGGCTTGCAAGTTTTCTGTCGGCGACACTCAGCCAATATTGCTCATCCCCAAAATTTTGACCTGGGGGACAGAGACAGGGACTGACTCTGAATGAGAGCACTCTATTGGTTTAATACGACAGTAAAAAGGCATCGAAGTCGATGGAAAGCCTGCGTTCGGAGCGGGGACCTTGCATCTGATAGAACGCACTGCTTGTTTCGCATTTATTGGCACGGAGCAAGCTGCCCACGCGAGATCTTAAGATTTTCTACTGTCTCCTCTCCAGAAGTGCAGAAAACGAGAGGAGCTGATGTTGATTTCAAGGCTGTATGGGCACATGTCAGCGATCAGGAGCACAAAGTCAGTCACAGGGGCGCATCTGATTGGTGGAGAGAGTCGGCCCGCAAGTCAGTCTCTGTCCACCAGGACAAACTTTGGGGATCGCCAATAGCTTGATCATGGCTTGTCGAAAAGCAAACACGACTTCATTTCTACGCTGTGTCTTCGGCTCTGCCTCCCTTCTCTCTGCAACCGCCGCTTTTTGGAGGTTAGCAACACTGGTTATTGTGGCTCGGGAAAATTTGGGCTCGAAGGATTAGGCGAATTTATTCAAGGGGTGCTTCATAAGCCTTCTCCGCGCAGGTGTCAGATTTCGGGCCCGACCGCGACCCCTCCGAGCCCTGAACTGAGGATCAATGTACGCAAGCCTGGTTGACCACTTACATGCCCGTGTCCTACTTCAGCCAGCGATCGAGCGCAAGCGCGCTCCAAGTGCGCCGAGCGCCCCTTCACGCGACGCGATGGCCTTTCGCCGATATCGGAATGGCAGGAGGGCGCAAGATGGTTCATTTTTGGCACGCCAGCGAGTGGCAGCGGCGGCTGCGGCTGCCCGAATTGCCGCCGTCGCCGCTGCCACTGCCCGCGTCAACGCCGCAGCGGAGGCCGTGTCGGCGGCCGAGGTCAAGCTGGCGGCCGCCACCGCCGCCGCCATCACAAGCATGGCCAGTGAGGACAGAGAAGATGGTACGCGGTAGTGCCAAATGCACGCCCTGTGCACGTCGATGTTGTCACGACCACAAAAAAGCGATGCATCTCTCATGACCACGGGACGAGTCTCTATCACGTCGCTCTCACGTGCAGGACGTACACCCGCCAGATGGAAGCAGGATACGTCCCCAACACAGATGCATGAGAGCTGTTCCAAAGGGCTTAGAGGAGCATGGCGGTCACCTCATTGGGGAAAACCTCCTGTTCAATAGCACAGGTCTTCGAAAATAGGTCTGATAACATGTGTTCAAATCTTCTCGATGAGACACAAAAATGTACGATGGGGACAAACATTCCGTTCATAACTGGTGGAAAGCCTCAAGCCCAATGAACGTTGCCGTTTCAACATGTTGAGAAATTGGACAAAAGATCGCTCTGATTGGGCACGACGGCCGCGGCCGCGGGCGGCACGCGAGTGGGGAAAAAGCAGCCTACATTGAAGGCGGTTCCCTGCAATGAAGGCCTGGCACATACCGCTCATTGGCTGATTCAGATCCTGACAATGGTGATGAGGAATGGCCTCCTTCAGGACACGTGTGTGCTGCTACGCCTGGCCTGCCATCGCTGCGCCCCGGCCCGGCAACCTGTGGCCGCCGCCGCCCCCGCCGCCACTGCGCCAGCCGCCGACCAGAAAGACCCGTCTCGCATCTATTTTGGTCGAATGCGGCTCGCTGCCGCCGCTGTGGTCGCGCCGGGCCTGCGGCCCGGCCCGGCGGCGCCAAGGACCGCGCCGGTTGGCGGCGTTTCATCAAAATCAAGGTCCGCGGCCGGGGCGCAGTGTCTGCGAACGCTAACCCCATTGCCAGCTTGTCCGCATTCCCGCATTACAAGATTCGCTGTCGTGCACGGATGTATGTGAAGGCGCTCGTCGCCACAGCCACTCCGCCACATCCGTGACGCCACTGTCGATGTTCGTCACCGCTGCCCTGACAGAGCCGTGCTCAATGGTCTTCGTTCATCGCCGCCGCCCCACCACAGCCTCGCCGCCATGGTTGCCGTTCGTCGCCGCCGCCTTGCCACCTCCGCGTTCCCGCTATCGCTGTTCGTCATTGGCGCCTCGCTCGACGGCGTCTTGTCGTCACGCCGTCGTCGCCCCGCCCTGGGTCGTCCCGTCATCACGCCCCTGATGCTCGCTCTGATGTCCTCTTGTCGTCATGCCGCCAACACACCTTAGTTTGGGCTGCAATTGATAGACTGGCTCGCGCTCGCCGTAGCTCTCGGCTTGCTCGTTTTTCCCTCGCTTGTGCTGTGCCTGTCGCAACTGTGGCGGCATCTGCTGCGGGGCGCCTCTCCTTCCGACCTCAATCGGGAGCATGTGGTCCTGGTGCCGCCATATCGCGTCCTGCAAGGTCGGCGCAACCACGATGGCGCCCGAAACACAGACGTCCGCGCTGTCGCCGGACATGACAGCGAGCTGCTCAATTTGCTCCTTGGCATGGCCTCGCTTCTGGCGGACGGTAACGACCACGTGTCTGCTCTCTTCAAGGCGATTCACGACCTTGAAGAGCTGTGCCCGACACTTGGCCGCCACTTCCCAGGGTCGGGCACTTCCAATGACGAGGAAGTCATTTTTTGTCCTCCTGTACGACGCCGCGCTCTCGGCCAGCGGCATCGCCTAGCGGTTCATCAAGACCGGCTACACCGCGCTGCACAGCGAGCTATCCATGACGACGACTGCCGCGCTGTGGAGGCGTCATAGGAGTGAGAGTGGAAGCCAACTTGGACACGCCTACGCTCCCTGCAGGCGCTGGTCTGGCGCCGTCGACAATCGCTGCTGCTGCTGCATCCGCACTTTGCGCTGCCGATCTTTGTGCTGGCATTTACGACGGTGATGGCATCGTCGCTTTTTTCTCGCCCCCTTCAGCGGCCAGTGGCAACGGTGTCGACGCTGCTACCCTACTTCCCGCCGGCGCCGTTTTCGACAACAATGTGGCCTCTGCCACCGGCGAAGCCGCGAGTGCGCTGGTCGAGGACGCTCGTGGTGCTACTGTGCACGCTTCCAGTGAGCCAGGCAGTAGGTTTGATCCTACGGACGCCTTTTTTACAGTGCCGGACATGTTCTTTCCAAGTGCCGCCGATTTTTGGTGCATGCAGCAGCTGTTTACCATCACCGAGACCAAGGCTTGTGTCAGTTTTGTGCGCGCGACGCTGACAATGGTGCCTGTGGTGCTTCTCCACCAGTTTGGCTCTGCGTGCCGGTCATTCCTCCATTGCAAGCTGCCGTGGTGACCGGTTGACAAGAACACCAGGAGGAATGTTGCCGACGAGAAGGGTGGCGTGACCGACTAGTGCGCGCACTTCCCGTACCCTGTAGACGTTAAGCATATTCACTTGCCGACTGAAGAGCGAACTCGGGCGGAGGAAGACGTCAAGGAGCGGTTTGTGACGCTGACAGAAATCGGCACCGAGAAGACGCCCAAAATCAACCTCGTCCTGGCTGTGATGCTGCTCCTCTTCTACAAGGAGTTGAGCGTGAAGAGAGCTATCGTGGAGCGATTTAAAAACTTTGGCGTCAGCGTGGATTCAGACCTCGAATACGCCGCAGTGGATCCGCTGATGGGCCCCACCGTAGACTACCACCGCCTCAAGGCCGGGTTTGGAGTGAATGTACCCTTCACTGTGTCCCCCCCACCTCCCCCCTCCCGCCGGTGTCGCACAACCTGTCGCCCTCTGCGTCCCCACACGCGACCAATGGCAGGCCCTTTGCAGCCATGTCTGGAACTGCACGCTCCCGCATCGAAGCCTGCAGATTGGCGGCAGCCGCCAGCATACAAACGGCTGCGGCAAGGCGCGCGGCAAGAGCGGCGGCAGCAACGCCATTCAAGAGGAAGGGCACCCCGGCTGTCCCTCCGCCCGCCAAAAAGGCCAAAGTGCATGCGCGAAGGGACGTGTTGGACCAGATCCTGCGGGCCGAGGATGTCGTGCGCCTACCGCTGCTCGTGGTGGCTGCAATGCTGGCCACCCACATGTACACGTCGTTTGCCACCAACTTGGTCGTCCCCGCTATGCTCTTTGTCGACGGGGCGCTCGTGGTCGAGAAGGTTGCGAAGGAGGACTGGACCGCCGCCAAGAAGATGTAAGACCCGCTAGAGATCGGCGCCGCACTACACCGTCATGCGCCTGCTGGCCACCAAGACTATAACAAAAGACAAGCAACTCGCTTATGCGGGTATGACGTACCGCACGCCTGTTCGATGAGCCGCCGCGTGCCGTCAAGCGATGTCGGCCCTTCACAAGGAGGAGAAGAGCACCCTCGTCCGCGCCGCCGTGTCGTCCTCGGCGACAGCCAAGTTGCCTTCAAAAGCCGACACGGCCGCAAATGACAACGCTGGACGTCGTGGAGCGGCCTCTGCAGCCGGCCTTTTAGCGCCGGAGGCGGCGGTGGCGAGCGACAGTGTCGACGGTGACTTCATTTACGTTGGCGTCTCATTTGCACGGGATATGCTGCAGCTTGGAACGGTCGCGAGCACTGCAGAGAACGCGCGTGACCGCGGGCAGCGGGACGCATTTCAAATTTGTGAGTAGGACCAGGGCGACAACCCAAGCCCTGGCCGGGCCGGCTTCGGCGGCCAGCGCGTGGCCGACAGACGTCTCTATCTTCAGGTGAAGCCTCGTGTGCTGTGGCGCTCGCATAAGGAGAGGGGTGGGTCGAACGACGAAGAGGTGAGCCGCGGCTATCCATGCTACGTGTGAAACTCCCTGATGTGACCCATGGTTCGTGTGCATTGTCGTTGTGTGTGTTGTGACATGGGGACAGCCTGGGATGGGGGTTGGCAAGTCCGAGGCCAACTGCGGGCTTTCCTCTTTCTAGTTGCACGCTCTTCGTTTTCGTCGCAGTGGAGGGCCGGCCCCCGCTTGGGTTGGTGCAAATTGCGTTCATATTGTCTTCAAGGGTGGTGAATGGAACGGGACCACCCTGTGCGGGCCTCGTACGGCGGCCCAGGTGCGATCGTCTCGTACGCGCTCATTTTTTCATCCACTGGTGAATGGGCGTTGAAGAGAAACAGGGCGGCGTACGGCGCCTGAAAGCTCCGGCGTTCTTTTTATTTTTTCGCTCGTTCGTGTGGTGCGGCTATGTAAACGTGGTGGCCGCCTGCGTCCCCTTCCCGTGCGTAGGTGGCAGACCGGCCGCAAGATTTCCTATCCGTTGCAGAGGTGGCGGGCGACGCACTCGGAGGCAGCGCCGCCGCTGTCGCGGCGTCTGCAGCCGTCGGCGGCGGCGGCGGCCGTGGCGGCGGAAGCAGCGGCTGCTGTGGCGGCGGCGGCAGGCCGCGCCGCACGCGGTCACTGCCGCTTGCCGCACACGTTTTTGGCTCGGCGCGGTAAAGCCGTTCGCGGAAGAAGGAATTGCGTCGGTTGTCCGACGGGCGTCGGGAGAGGAGGAAAAGTGCCGCCTCCCGCGGGGGGGCTGCCACCCCACGATACGGGCGGCAGCAGCGCCAGGGACAGTTAAGCGCCGCCACCCGCAAAAAGGCTGCCGCCCCGCCATACGGGCGGCGGCAGCGAGCGCCTCAGAGGGTAGAAGCTGCGCATCTGCGGCCGCAACGCCGACGGGGCGTTGCTGCGGAAGTTGAGACGCCGCCTCTTCAGCAGGAGGGAACCAGCAGAAGACCACCAACGCGCTGCCGCGCTTCCGTTTTTACCACAGTTATCAAGCAATGATTGAAGTGATAAGACACACTTTTGGTATTGCTAACCTCCTAAAAAATGGCGGTTGCAGAGAGAAGGGAGGCAGAGTCGAAGACACATCGTATGAATGAAGTCGTATCGGTTGTTCGACAAGCCATGATCGAGCTATTGGCTGAGATTTGCCGCCAGTAATATTGCAAGCCAATCACAGTATCTTGCAGGAGTCACGCAGAGCCATTGCAACCAGCAAAGAGATTTCCTGAGATTCTTTGGCCGCTTTCTACAACCTGAAGAGGGCATGGAGAGAGTTCTGGGCCAGACGTGTCATTTCTCATGAGGTCAAGCATTTCTTCAGACCTCTTGACATCCTGATGTGAGTTTCCAGTGCGCAAAGCTGCATGGGGAGATTGTGTAAGAAACTCACATGAATCCTAGGTCCACGTACACTGTTGCATGATTGCAACAACTCTGCAACCGCCATTGGTTGGAGGTCAGGAATACTGCTAACCTCCAAAAAAACTGGCGGTTGCGGGGCGAAAGGAGGCAGAGGCAACGACATAGCGTAGACATGTAGTCGAATTGGATCTTAGAGAACCCAAAATCGAACTTGTGACTGACAATCGTGGAACAACTGCACAGCGTTTTGTCCCCGATTCCTTAAAACTGAGAACTGCCAGATTCGAACTCGCCCACCGACGGTTCGCAGAACTGTCGCACATTGATCATGCGATCAAATTATGCCCACTTTTTGTAGA
>Ga0115029_1001629_pt1 | contig 15226 bp, 15 predicted proteins | sample SidtaG_3_FD_87297 | JGI IMG/M metagenome (GOLD analysis project Ga0115029, IMG submission 87297) | Marine algal microbial communities from Sidmouth, United Kingdom - Sidmouth_Asex1 metaG | ecosystem: Host-associated > Algae > Red algae > Unclassified | place: Sidmouth, United Kingdom | collected...
ACATGATGAAACCTCCACCGGTTGGTGCTCGTGATTCGCAGCGGGAATCATCTCCCGTTTCACACACCGACCGGTGGAACCTCAACTACTCAGCTGAGGCGACCACCCTCTGAACCGACCCTGACCCGGGGCGTTACCCCCAACTGTGCGACACCCCTTCGTCATGATGGCCATCATGAGCAGACGGATCAGGGTCGACGGAGCGGGAGCGACGCACCATGTGGTGCTGAAGGGAGTCGACGGGCAACCGATCTTCCACGGCGACGAGGATCGACTCGAGGTGGATTTCCGGCTCCACGAGATCCACGAGATGTACGGCATCGAGGTCAACGCGTACTGCCTGATGACGAACCACCTCCACCTCGTCCTGCACTGCCCTGACGGTGGCCTCTCGTTGGCGATGAAGAAGTTCGGCGAGTCGCTGGCGATGTTCGTGAACCGCCGCATCGGGCGGACAGGCCATCTCTTCGGCAATCGCTTCTACTCGTCGGTCATCGAGACCGACCACTACTTCCTGTGCGCTGTCCGGTACGTCGAGCGCAACGCACTCGACCTCCCGGGAGTCGAGCGACCCGGAGATCACCGTTGGTCGAGCTTTCGTTCCACCGCTGGCCTGCGAAGGGGTCCACGATGGCTGGACAGCGAGCGCGTGCTCGGATACTTCGCCGATCGTCAGCAGTATCGGGTCTTCATCGAACGCGACCTCAGCACGACCGAACCCGATCGGATCGATCTCGATGCGCTGAATGGGCTCGTCGCTCTCGTGGTCGACACATTGCGGGGCGATTCGATCAGCATGCGGCAGTCACGTTTCGCCGCCACGCTCCTGGCCGACGAACTCGGCCCTACTAACCGGGCCAGGCTTCTGCGGCACCTCGAGTTCCCGTCTCGACGCGCCGAGAGCATGGCGATCCTTCGTGCCCGCCGTGCGAGCGAAACCGATCCGGAGATCCGATCCCTGGTCGACACTCTGCGCACCCAACTCTTCGACTCGTGGGGCCGCGACCTCGACCTCAGCGACCTCGACCTCAGCGACCTCGACCTCTCGGCGTAACGGCCCGAGGTAACGGCCCGGGTCAGACCCCAAACGTTACGGGTCTGGCACCTCGTGTTACGGGGCGGTGGTGGCGAGGGCGTCGAGGAGGGCGTGGAGGTCGGCGACGGGGATGTCGACGGCTTCGCCGTACAACTTCACTTTAGGCTCGGTGCCGCTCGGGCGGATCTGGAGGCGCGCTCCCCCGTCGAGCACCAGGCGGACCAGCCCGGCCTCGGGGTACGACGACACGGCCTCGACGCGCACACCTCCCACCTCGATCGGCGGATCCGACTCGATCGCCGCCACCCACTCGGCACCGACCGACGGCGGGATCCGCACCGACAACTCGGCGGTCACGTACTGACCGAACCGTGCGGCGATCGCATCGAGGCGATCCTGCAGCGTCACACCGTCGGCAGCAGCGCACGCGGCGATTTCGGCCATCAACACGGCGGCCGACACACCGTCTTTGTCGAGCGGCCGGTCGGCCACGAGGTAGCCGAGCGCCTGTTCGTATCCGAACACGAACCGCTGACCCACCGCAGCGCGCTCCTGCGCGATCTTGCCGATCCACTTGAAGCCTGTGAAGGTCTCCTCGCTGTGCACCCCGTGTGCATCGGCCATCCGCGCGAGCAGCGATGACGACACGATGGTCGTGATGACCAACCGGTCGTCGCCTTCGGTGTTGGACAGGATGTGGTCGGCGAACAGCCAACCGATCTCGTCGCCCGACAGTCGCCGCCATTCGCCATCGGCGGTCGGAATCGCCGCACCCAGACGGTCGGCGTCGGGATCGTTGGCGAGTGCGATCGCCGCACCCGACGACCGCGCCGTGTCGAGCAGGAGGTCCATCGCTCCAGGTTCTTCCGGATTCGGGAACGAGACGGTCGGAAACGAGCCGTCGGGCTGATGTTGCGACTCGACCGGGATCGGTGCGTCGAAGCCCGACGCCTTGAACGCCATCTCGATCGTCTCGCCACCGACACCGTGCATCGCGGTGTACGCGACGGGTACTCCCGGCACGTCGGGGCGCAGGCGAACCCGGGGCACGTCGGCGACGTACGCTTCCTGCCACGACCGGTCGAGTCGCTCGATCAGTTCGTGGTCCTCGGGGGCGAGCGGCACCGCGAGTGGGTCGACGAGATCGATCCGACCGGCGATCTGCGAATCAACCGGGCTGACGATCTGCGACCCGGTGTCGAGGAAGACCTTGTAGCCGTTGTCGGCGGGCGGGTTGTGCGATGCCGTCACGACGACGCCCGCAGCGGCGTCGAGGCCGGTGATCGACCACGCCAGGACCGGAGTCGCCTGCACGCCCGGATGCAGCATCGACCGGATGCCCATCGCTGCGAGGACGCGAGCGGTGTCGAGAGCAAAGAGGTCGCTCTTGCGCCGCGCGTCGTGGGCGATCACCACGCCTCGGGAAGCAGCGCCCGGCAGACGACCGGCGGCGTCTTGCGCCATCAACCAGCCTCCGAGCCCGGCCGCGGCCTGGCGCACGACGAGCCGGTTCATCCGCATCGGCCCGGCCGCGACCGCGGCGCGCAGCCCGGCCGTACCGAACTGCAGACGACCCGAGAAGCGAGCGGCGAGGTCGTCGGCGGCATCGCTGTCGCCCTGCTCGGCAGCGGCGATCAGACCCGCCAGTTCGGTTTCGATGTCGGCGTCGGGTTCGGCTGCCAGCCACGCTCGCGCCGTATCGATCAGTGTGGAATCAGGCATCACCCTCGAAGAGTATGCAGATCGACCAGCGGCCGGGGGCCAACGTGTCCGATCACCTCGGCAGCCGCGATCGAGCCGAGACGTCCACACTCGCGCAGATCTTCGCCGCGGGTGAGCCCGTGGAGGAACCCGGCAGCGAACAGATCGCCTGCGCCGGTCGTGTCCACCACCCGGTCGACGGGGACGGCAGCCACTTCGATCAGTCGGTCGGGAGTCACGATGATGCACCCGTCGGCGCCTCGCGTGATGACCGCCATCGCACACTCCGCCCGGAGCGCAGCGACGGCCTCGTCGAACGAGTCGAGTTCGTAGAGCGACCGCAACTCTTCTTCGTTGCCGAACAGCAGGTCGATGCTGTCGGCGACCAGCGCCCGGAAGTCGGGGCGATGGCGGTCGACACAGAACGAGTCGGAGAGCGTGAGCGACACGGTGCGGCCGTGGCGGTGCGCCACCTCGGCGGCGTGGCGGAACGCCTCCTTCGCCTCGTCGCGATCGAAGAGGTATCCCTCCATGTAGAGCACCTGGCCGTCGGCGACGGCCGACTCGTCGAGGTCGGAGACCGCGAGGGTGGACGACACACCCAGGTAGGTGTTCATGGTGCGTTCGGCGTCGGGGGTGACGACGATGACACAGCGCCCGGTCGGGATTCCGTGAGCCTGACCGCCGCCCCGGAAGGCCACACCCACGGCGCGCATGTCATGGCCGAACACGTCACCGAGATCGTCGTCGTCGACCTTGCCGATGTACGCAGCGGTGCCACCGAAGCTGGCGACACCGCACATCGTGTTCGCAGCCGACCCGCCGCTCATCTCGACCGCACCGCTCAACGCTCCGTACAGCTCGACCGCCCGCTCGGTCTCGATCAACGTCATCGAGCCCTTCACCAGACTGTGGGTGGCGAGAAACTCGTCGTCGGCGTGGGCGATCACGTCGACCAGGGCGTTGCCGATTCCCACCACGTCGAAGCGCGGCTGACCGTTCGAAGCTGACGTCGAATCTGACACGTCCATGCACGCTAGTGGCCCCGGTACTCTCCGGTGCATGGCGCCCTCCGCTGACTCAGCATCGAACTCCGCACCCGACACGTCCGATTCGGATCCGTACCGGTTGCCGGGCAGTGTCGTTCCGAACCGCTACGACGTTCGCCTCACCCCGTCTCTCGACGACGCCACGTTCGCGGGCGAAGTCACCATCCGTCTCGACGTCGAGCAGGCCACGACGCAGATCGTGCTCAACGCCATCGAGCTGACGATCGACGAGGTCCACGTCGACGACGTCCCCGCGACCTGGCAACTCGACGACGACACCGAACGCCTGATCGTCGATGTACCGGCCGGACTCACCCCGCCGTCGGCCAAGCTCTACATCCGCTTCACCGGCGTCCTGAACGACAAGCTGCGCGGGTTCTATCGCAGCACGTACGTCGACGATGCGGGCGACGAACAGGTCATCGCCACCACACAGATGCAGGCGACGGACTGCCGTCGCGCCTTCCCGTGCTGGGACGAGCCGGAGTACAAGGCTGTCTTCGGCATCACCCTCGACGTCGCACGCGGGTTGACGGCGATCTCGAACGGCCCCGAAGTCGAGCGGCTCGAAGCCGACGGCCGCACCGTCATCCGCTTCGCTGACACGATGAAGATGAGTTCGTACCTCGTTGCGTTCGTGGTCGGACGACTCGAGATGACCGACACGATCGACGCCGGCGGAGTCCCGCTGCGCGTCGTCCACGTACCCGGCAAAGGCGGCCTGACCCAGTTCGGAATCGACGTCGGCACCTTCTGTCTCGACTGGTTCCAGACCTACTACGGCATCCCCTATCCGTCGGAGAAGATCGACCTCGTCGGGCTCCCCGACTTCGCCGCAGGCGCCATGGAGAACCTCGGATGCATCACGTTCCGCGAGAGCCTCGTCCTCGTCGACCCCGAGTCCAGCACGCAGAACGAACGCCAACTCGTCGCCGACGTCGTGGCCCACGAACTCGCCCACATGTGGTTCGGCGACCTCGTCACCATGCGCTGGTGGAACGGCATCTGGCTCAACGAGGCGTTCGCCACGTTCATGGAGATCGCCGCGTGCGACGCCTTCGCCCCCGAATGGGACCGCTGGACCAGCTTCGGACTGGAACGCAGCGCCGCGTTCGAAGTCGACTCGTTGTCGAGCACCCGCTCGGTCGAGTTCGAGGTCAACTCCCCCGCCGAGGCCGACGGCATGTTCGACGTGCTGACGTATCAGAAGGGTGGAGCACTGCTGCGAATGCTCGAGCAGTATCTCGGCCCCGAGGTGTTCCAAGCCGGCGTGAGCCACTACCTGCGGACTCACGCCTACGACAACACCGAGACGAACGATCTCTGGGATGCGATCGAGTCGACGTCGGGCGAACCAGTCCGCAAGATCATGGACTCGTGGATCTGGCAGCCGGGCTATCCGCTGATCAGCGCCGAACTCGGCAACGGCGTCGTCACGATCGAGCAGCGCCGCTTCGCCTATCCGACCCCCGGCGACGAATCCACCGACGACAGCATCTGGGTGGTGCCGGTCCATGTCCGCAACGGTTCGTCGACCTCGACGGTGCTGCTCGACACCGACGCGCCGACGCAGATCCCGCTCGCCGAACCCGATGCACCGGTCGTGGTGAACGCCGGCGGTCACGGCTTCTACCGGGTGGCGTACGGCCCGCAACTCCGCGACCGACTCACCGACCCTGCGGTCCTGTCCACCCTTGCGCCGCTCGAGCGGTACTGCCTGGTCGACGACGCTTGGTCGGCGACCGTCGCCGGTCGGATCGAGCCCGCCGACCTGCTCGACTTCCTCGCCGGGTTCCGTGACGAGACCGAGTTCGGCGTGTGGCAGGCCGTGGTCGCGTCGCTCGTCGGCCTCTCGCGCATCGTGGACGGCGACGCCCTCGATGCGCTGCGCGCGCGGGTCCGGTCGATCGTCGAGCCGGCGCTGCAGGCGACGGCGGAGCCGACCGACGGCGAGTCCGACATGCTCGCCAAGCGGCGCGGACTCCTGCTGCGCACGATGGGGTCGCTCGGCATGCACCGACCGACGATCGACCGCTGCCATGAACTGCTCGCTTCGCACTACGCCGGGTCGGCGATCGACGCCGAGATGCTGGCCGCTGCGACCTCGGTCGTGGCGGCGACGGGCGACACCGCCGACTACGAACGCTTCCTGCACGAGTTCACCACGACCACCAACCCTCAGGGCCAGCTCCGCAACCTGTACGCGCTCGCCGAGTTCGACGACGCCGAGCTGATCGCACGAACCTGCGAACTCGCGATGAGCGACTCCGTGAAGACGCAGAACGCACCGTTTCTGCTCCGCGCGACCATTGCGAACCGCAACCACGGAGAGTCGTCGTGGCACTACGTTCGTCGCCACTGGGACACCGCAAACGAGCGTTTCCCCGGCAACACGATCGTGCGGATGATCTCGTCGACGAGCCTGCTGACGTCGCCCGGCACCGTTGCCGACGTGCAGTCGTTCTTCACCGAGAATCCGATCCCTCAGGCTGCGCAGACCCTGGAGCAGGTGCTCGAGCGCCAACGCGTGAACGCCGACCTGCGAGCCCGGACGAGCGACGAATTCGCTCGCCGATTGCTGCAATCCGACGACTGAGCGAGAGGGCGGAGGCGCCGGGAGTGGCCTTCGTCTGCGGATCTTCAACGGACCGTCAAGGTTTCTTCAAGATCGGGCGAAACTCTCGGAAAGTGGTGGCGCTTCACTCAAACGTACGACAGACTGCTCTCACGTGATCGAACGTCGATGACGTTCGAACTGACTTCTGGCGGAGGAAGCGATGTTGAAGAAACTGTTGACGAGTTGCGCTCTGTTGTGCGCAACCATTCTCGGAACCACGTCCCTGGTGGGCGCTCAAGATGCCGAGGCCGAGGTCTCGCTTCTCCATGCGATCCCGGGCTTCGGCGCCGACGTGAGCGTCGATGGCGAGGTCATCCTCGAATCGTTCGATCCCGGCGACATCGCCGATCTTCAAGCGTTCGCCGGGCAGACCCTGACCGATGTCGAGGTCCGTGCCACCGGCACCGAAACCATCGCCATCGGCCCGATCCCCGAGTTCGCCGTGCCGTCCTCCGGCTCATGGACGATCGTGGCCCACCTGAGCGACGACGGCATGCCCGTCATCACGCCGTTCCAAAACGGTCAGGAACAGACGCCGTCGGGCCAGGCCCGACTGACCGTGCGCCACGTGGCAGCAGCGCCCGGAGCGTCCGTCGTGGCGGGCACCGAGACGCTGGTCTCCGACGCCGCCAACGGCGAGAGCGAGCACCTGACCCTGCCGGTCGGTGAGTACAGCGGCATCGAGGTCGAGATCGGCGACGAGACCTTCGAGGTCCCCGCCTTCGAACTCGACGAAGGTGAGAACCTGATCGTGTACGTCGGTGGTTCGTTGGACGACGGATCGATCGACTTCTTCTTCCAGCAACGAACGGTGGGCGCCGACTCGTCGATCGAGGCCGCCGAGACCGTCGACGCCGACACGACTCCCGCACCGACCCAGGTCAACACCGGCGGCCCCCTCGGCGCCGAGCGCCAGGGAGTCCTCCTCGCAGCGACGATCACCACACTGATCGTGGCCGCCGGAGCGGTCACCTTCGCCACCCGACGCGCCGCAGCGCGCTGATGCCGGCCGTCGGACGCCCTGACGCCCGCCCGTCACCGAACACCCCAATCGTCTGGGGCAGCATCGCCGCCTGTCTCCTCGCGCTCGGATTCGCGACCGCGTGGGTGGCCCAGCCGCCCACGGTCGCAGCCGAGCAACTCGACGTCACATCCGCCGTCGCGGATCGCACGCCGAACACCGTCCCCCCGATCGTCAACGCAGCCGTCGGCGACGAGTCCACCGGAGCCGAACTCCCCGACGACGTCTTCGGACCCGACTTCGAGGCGGCCGGAGGCGATGAAGCCTCGGCCAGCCGTTCGACCGGGGCCACCAGCCGGCGCGCCGACGTGGGCTCCGACGTCGACCTCGGCGACCTCATCGGCCCCACCACGTCGGCAATCCCCGAACCCGTGGCGCCTCGACCGGTTCCGGTCGGTCTCGTCATCGACTCGATCGACGTGACGCCGTTCTCGGTTCGTGACGTCGGCCTCGAAGACGACGGACAGCTCGAAGTCCCCGACGAGACCGAGATCGGCTGGTATCGGTACGGCGCGACCGCCGGACGCCCCGGCGCCACGGTCCTCGCGGCGCACGTGTCGTGGAACAGCACCACCGGCCCGTTCTTCCAACTCGGTTCCGTCGACCCCGGCGACCAGATCGCAGTCGCTCTCGACGACGGGACCAGCCGCCAGTACGAAGTGGTCGAGCGCACCCTCTACGATAAGGACGAACTCCCCCGTGAACGCATCTGGCGCACCAGCGGGGCGGAAGAACTCGTCCTCATCACTTGCGGCGGCGACTTCAACTCCGAGATCCGCCGCTACCGGCAGAACATCGTCGTGTACGCCGTTCCCGTCGCGTGACGGCCTGCGCCGTCCTCGACGTCACTCAGCGGCGCCAGAAGTAGGAGTCCCGCGAGTACGGCTCCATGACGTTCTGGCTCGGAGTACTGATCGAGCCAGGAGAGTGGCGAGCCCACTGGCTGACCTTGCGCATGACAAGTCCGGCGCGCTTGCGACCCGTCGTGTTGGTGTCCATGCTACTTCTCCTCGTTGCTCGTCGAATGGCTCAGATACTCGTTCGTCGAAAGGCTAGGGACCGCCCCCTCAAGCGAGGTGCGCAAGTTTCGGAACGAGGCATACGCTGAGCGGATGGCTGAGTTCGATCGCCTCCTTCCACCGCTCGCTGCTCTCGTCCCGTTCGAGTCGGCCTATCGGCTCGGGAACTTCACGAAGGCCGCCCGTGAACTCCATCAGTCCCAGGCCACGATCAGCCGCCGAATCCGAGAACTCGAAGACGATCTCGGAGTCGCCCTCTTCGACCGCCAGCGCCACGACGTCTCCCCCACCGCCGACGGAGACCTGCTCGCTGCATCGGTGCGCCTCTCACTGAGCGAACTGTCGGCGACAGCCGACCTCATCCGCCGCCGAGCCCTCGACAGCGACTCGATCACGGTGCTCACCAGCATGTCGCTGGCGACGGCCACCGTGGCTCCCGTCCTCGGCGAGTTCCACCGGACGCATCCCGACATCGACATCCGCGTCGTGGCGGCGAGCGATCTCGTGGCCTCCAGCGACGAGGACTTCGACCTCGCACTGGGGTACGGCCCGGACGAGTCCGCCAACTTCGACGTGGAGTTCATCGCCGACGAGGCGGTGTTCCCTGTGTGCTCGCCTGCTCTCGCCGCGCGACTGCCGACGCCGGTCACCCCCGCCGACATCGCCGAACTGCCGCTCCTGCACGTCGATTACGTCGATCCGGGATGGACCACGTGGCAAGACGTTCTCGCGTCGGCGCTCGTCGGCGAACCCCGAGACGTCAAGTCGGTGGTCTTCACGTCGTACCAGGTCTGCTTGGACGTGGCCGAGCGAGACGGAGGCGTCGCACTGGGGTGGGAGCGGTCGGTCCGGTCCCGACTCGACCAGGGGACGCTCGTACGCATCCCCGACATCGTCATCCCGCATGCCGGCCGGATCAACGCGTACTTTCCGAAACGGACGGCGCCGAACCCCCACGCCGGCTCGTTCGTCACCATGTTGAAAGCGGCGCTGGCGGACGAGAACTGACGCCACCTTTTCCCGCCGAACTGCTGCCTTGCAGCAGCATGACGAGTAGCGTCTCAGCGTGTGGGCGATCGAATCTCGGCGTGTTGAGGAGTGGACGTGACGACTGACTCCGAGGATCCGATGATCCACGAGGTCGAGCGCTCGACGCGTGTCGACGCAACGGGACAGCGCAGCGACCATCGCGTCGGACAGGAGTTGCTCGACAGCTTCGACGCCAGTGTCGAAGAAGGGCTCGAACGTCTGCGCCGACCCACTGGAAACCTGGCCGCCACGGGCCTGATGGCCGGCCTCGACGTCGGCTTCGGCGTGCTGGCACTGATGTTCGTGCAGGATCAGACCGGCTCGGAGATCCTGGGCGGCCTGGCCTTCACCATCGGCTTCTTCGCCCTGTATCTCGGCCGATCGGAGCTGTTCACCGAGAACTTCCTCGTCCCGGTCACGACCGTGGTCGCCGGGAAGAGTTCCGTCCGTCAACTTCTGCGCCTCTGGGTCGGCACGTACGTGATGAACCTCGCCGGCGGTTTCATCGTCGCCTGGCTGCTCGTCGGGGCGTATCCCGAACTCGACGGCACCGCCGTGCTCCTCGGCGACAAGATCACTGATCGAGGTATCTCGGTCGAATCGTTCAAGCTGGCCGTCCTGGCCGGCGCGGCGATCACGTTGATGACGTGGATGCTCCGCAACGCCGCCACCGAGGGCGGCCGGCTTCTGGCCGTCGCTGCGTTCGGCTTCCTGCTCGGCGCCACGCACATGAACCACGTCGTGGTCATCTCGATCAAGATGTTCGCCGGCCTCCAGGTCGGCGGCACCCAGTACGGGTACGGCGACTGGCTCGCGCTGTCGTCGTTCTCCGTCGTCGGGAACACGATCGGAGGGTTGGGGCTGGTCACCGTGCTCCGACTCGTACAGATCGGCCGTCCGCACATCGCGCGCCGCCGTCGCCTCTCGCAGGTCTTCTCGCGATTCGACCGGTCCTGACGTATGACGTCCGACGACACACGATCGGGCCGGTCCGACTCCGACTTCACCATCAGTTGGCTGATGCGCACGCTGGCCGTCGTGGCGGTCTCGCTGGTGGTCTTCGCCGGCATCCTCCTCTTCCTCCGACCCGGGTCCGACGACTCGGAAGTCATCGGCGCAGCCCGCGTCGCCTGGGACCCCACGCGTGACGACCCGCTGGGCGAGGGCAAGGCTGCTTCGATCGAAATCATCGACGACGACGGCCGGTTCAGCGCGTTCGTCTTCGACATCGAGATCCTCCGCACGCCCGCCGACTTCGAGTTCCTCGAGGTCTGGCTGACCGACGGAACGGGTGAGGACGCCGAGCGGTTGTCGGTCGGCACATTCGACGAGATCCGCGCACGCGTCTTCTCCCTTCCCGACGAGGTCGATCCGCTCGACTTCTCGCGCGTCGAGTTCTCCCTGGAGTCCGACGACGGCGACGACAGCTTCTCCGGGCGCACGCTGATGTCGGGCGGCCTGGTCTGGTTGACGCCCCCGCCCGAGTGACGGGCGCCTCCCGGCGAGCGGGTGCCCGCCGCTCCGACGGTTCAGCCGCGTGCGATCGCGTCGAGCACAATCTGGGCCAGAGCCGGCGCCGCATCTTCTTGAAAGAAGTGGTGTGCGTTCTCGATCGTGGTGTGCGGCTGCCCTTCGGCGCCCGGCACGAGCTTCAGGAACGGCTTGTCGCCGCCGGCGGTGACCGGGTCGCTGTCGCTGAAGCAGCAGAGGAACGGCTTGTCCCACTGCTCGAAGACCTTCCACGCAGCCCGATTCGCGTCGGCGGCCGGGTCGTCGGTCGCGGTGGGAACGAGCGACGGGAAGATCCGCGCTCCGGCCGTGTACGTGTCGTCGGGGAACGGTGCGTCGTACGCGGCGATCTCCGCGGCCGACAGTTCGGTCATCGTTGCGCTGTTCAACAGGAATCCGATGTCGAACACGTCGGTGGTCTGGCTGAACTTCTGCCACGCCATGAACGCGTCGCTCGGCGCGTGTTCACCGGTGGGGAGACCCGTGTTGCCGACGACGACCCGGGCGAAGCGCTCGGGGTTCTCGGCGACGAGCCGCAGACCGACGAGGCCACCCCAGTCCTGCCCGAAGAACGTGACACCCTGCAGGTCGAGATGGTCGATGATGGCGGCCTGCATCCAGGCGACGTGACGCGCGTAGGTGTAGTCGGACTGCTCGGTCGGCTTGTCGCTCTTGCCGAAGCCGACGAGATCGGGCGCGATCACTCGTGCGCCGCCGGCGACGAGCAGCGGGATCATCTTGCGGTACAGGTAGCTCCACGACGGCTCCCCATGCATCGCCAGCACGACAGGACCGTCGGTGGGACCCTCGTCGAGGTAGTGGACGCGCAGCGTGCCGCCGTCGCCGCTCTCGTCGTCGATGTCGACGTAGTTCGGGGCGAACGGGTAGCCGACCAGGTCGGCGAAGAGTTCGTCGGGTGTGCGCAGTGCTTTCATCTCGTGTTCCTGTTCAGCCGGGGACGAAGAGTCCGGTGGTTTCGATGTTGAGTTGGCCGGCGAGCCCGGCGGTGCGGTGGACGGCGATCTCGGCGTAGGCCTCCGAGGTCGACATGGCGACGAGCGCCGCACGCTCGGGGTATTCGACGACGGCGACCTGGTCCCACATGTCGTCGGCCTGGCCCAGCATCAGCCAGCTGACGGCACCCGAGAAGACGACGCGTCCTCCGTGCTCGACGACCAGCGGCACGACGGCGGCCCCGTAGAGCGCGTAGGCCTCGGGGCCGGTCAGGCCGGTGTCTCTGCCATCTGCGTACTCGGCCGCCTCCTTGAACTTGAGGAGGTTGACCATGTAGATCGGGCCGTCGGGCCCGGGCTCGGCGAACCCTGCGAGCTGGGCGGGGTCGGTCGGGATGACCTCGTTGACGATCTTCATCTCGTGCATCCCTGCACCGTAGACAACGCAACGACCCTATTGCGAGTCGCAGTCGCACTACATCGGCCTCGCTGCCCGGATCAGAACGAGCCGATTCGCATCGGCCGAAGCGTCCGCTTCTCGGTGGTCCAGAACGCACTTCGGCGGGGGTTCCCCTGTCCACAGGCCTGCTTTTCGCACTTTCGCGAATGACGGCGCACTGTCAGAAACGGGTGAGTGGAGCTAAGGGGAATTGAACCCTTCCCGGGTTGATTCTGGCAGCTTGCTCGACCTACCAATACGCGCCGTGTAGCCCGGTGACGTGGACTTTTGCGATAGAACTACGCGCCAGTCACCGCAGCGACGCACCAGCACGAACGGTCCGTTAGCCCCCGCAAGGCCCCAGAAATTCATGTCGCTGACGAAGGTGTCCGGGGTTGACGAGGCAGAGCGACTACTTCGGACATGACGACAATGTTCAACACCATTTCAACCACCGAAGCGTCCGTCCTGCTCGGCGTCAAACCGGTTCTCCGCGTTTCAGGGTTGGATGGTGTTGAGTAGTGCCCAGTCGGGTTTGCCGGCGTAGAGCAGGCACCGGACTCGGTGATGTCGGAAGTTCACGATCCCGAACGCGACGCGCTTGATGCGCTTGGCGAGGTTGTTGACGCCCTCGGTCGGTCCGTTCGAGACGTGCGACCGGTGCCAAGCGGTGATCTGTGCAGCCCACTTCTTGATGGTCCGCCCGAGGCGACGGACCTCGATCGGCATCGATTCATCAGCGAAGTCGCGGACGATCTCAGCAATCCACGCATCGGCGAGTTCGGGATCGGTGTGCGCATAGGTCTGACGAACGACCTCCTTCGCGTTCCACGCGAACCACACCTCCTGTCTCGGGTCGCCAGCACGCAGCAACCCGACCAGTCGCTCGTGCTGATCGGCGCTGAGTCGCTCAGCCGCAATGCTCAGTCGGCGCCGCACCCGATAGAGCGGATCGTCCTTGCGACCGCGATGACCACACGTCTCGTTCTGCACCCGGCGGCGACACTCATCAAGAGCGGTGCCAGCAAGCTTGACGACGTGGAACGGGTCAGCGACCTGGACCGCCAACGGAAGCATCGTGTCGAACACACTGCGATAGCTGTTCGACAGATCAAGCGTCGACCACTCGATCCGATCCCTCCATTCCTGCGGGCGCGCGGCGAGCCATCGACACGGCTCGGGCGCAGTCCTGCCAGGCACAACATCGAGGAGCTGGCCTCGGCGCACGTCGACGATCTGCGTCGACCACGACTGCGTCCTGTACTTGCCGAGCTTCGCGAACAGGGTCTCATCGAGACCCAGCGCAGTCACTACGCCGATCCGATCCGGGTGGTCAACGAGCTGCTCACCGATCGCGACGACGGCGTCCATCACCGTGTGCCAACCACAGCCGAGTTCGCGCGCGACGTCGGACACGGCGCGTCCGTTTCGACCGACATGCAACGTTGACCAGCGCGCAGCACGCGTCGTCAACGCGCACCGGGTCGAGGCGACCTCGGCGTTGTCGTCGCACCAGCAGCAGCCACACGTTGTGCAGCGCCAGCGTTGCTTGCGCCACACCAGCCGGGTCGGCCGCCCGAACGCCGGCAGATCAACGAACTCGACCTCGCGGATCCCGTGTCGATGCACGACACCGCCGCACCCGCAGCCGGGTCGCTCGCCCGGTGTCTCGACCACGACTCGCAGCCACCTCGGCCAGTCGCCGATTCCGATCACGGTGACGTCGGGCAACCCGACCAGTAGTGCGCACATGCGCGTAGCATCGGTTTCCAAGCAGGGGCTCCTCGCAACTCAACGACTTCGAACATCGCTGAGACTTGCAGAGCCCCTGTGACGCGCCCGGGATCAACCCCGAACCATCACCCAACCCTCAGACGCGGAGAACCGTCAAACCGGCTGCGGTTCGCAAGATGATCAACGATGGCCTGCTGGCTGCGACGAGCGACCGCGGCAACATTCGGATCTACAACGAAGAGATCCAGAGAGTGCTGGAAACCTCCGGCCTCGAGGTCGATCCAGGCGCCGACCGGCTCGCTTCGCAGATCAGCGAACTCCCTGCGCTGCTCGATGTCGATGAAGCAGCGAAGCTGCTCGGCTTCACCCCGCGTGCAATTCGCGGCCTTGTGGAGCGAGGAGCGCTTCCATCGCGACGCCTCGGACGTTGGGTGCGAATCCCGACGGCAGCGATCATCCCCATGCTCAGCGGCTTCGGTGACGGGGTGCCACGATGACTGCGCGTGCTCGTCGCGGTAGCGGAAGCCTCGAGCATCGCAACGGCGCCTGGTGGATCCAGCGCAGCCAGACCAACACGGTGACTGGCAAGCGATCAAAGTTCCGAGAGGGGCCCTTTGCAACGAAAGCGGAAGCCGAGCTTCGCCAGGCTGCCCCGTCCTCCCTGACCTACGAGGCGACGATGCCCGCCGATCGTTGGTTTGTCGACTGGTGTGAGCGAGCGGAGCGACGGCATCGAGTTTCAGAAAGGCACGCGACCGCTGACAACGTCATCAAGTTCGCAAAGTTCATGGCTCCGCATCTCGCTGGACTTCGGCTGATCGACGTGCGTAAAGCCTGGCTGAACAACCTCTGGACGGAACTCTGCAGCGAGCCGCGGTCTCGAACGAATCCACGCCCCTACACGGCGAAGTACCTCAACAACATCCGCAACGTGCTCAGCCAGGCAATGGAGGACGCCGTCGATGAGGACGTGATCGCAAAGAACTGGGCACAAAAATGGCTCTCCTGTTCTTTGTGTGGGTCATGCGGCGGTGTTTCGGCCGGGGAGGTCGGGGCGATGTCCGCCCAGTGAGAGCATTGCGAGGGCGATGAGGGCGTCGGGCGATTTGAAGCCGTAGG
>Ga0115029_1001653_pt1 | contig 15059 bp, 9 predicted proteins | sample SidtaG_3_FD_87297 | JGI IMG/M metagenome (GOLD analysis project Ga0115029, IMG submission 87297) | Marine algal microbial communities from Sidmouth, United Kingdom - Sidmouth_Asex1 metaG | ecosystem: Host-associated > Algae > Red algae > Unclassified | place: Sidmouth, United Kingdom | collected...
CCGATTGAGACGCGTGATGACCCGGATATGTTGGGCAAGCAGTGGGCGGCGCTGCGGGGGTTGTATAATGCGGATGTGGACTTTTTGTACACGGCGCTGGGGGTCTATGCGCCGCAACATTTGGGTGTTGTGCAGTTTTATGGGGCGGCGGCTGAGGCGTTGCGACGGATGGCCGCGGTGGAGGCGACGTTGGCAAATTATCCGCTGTCGCGGTTGAGCCAGCCAAATGTTGGGCGCGTGCAGCTGCTGATTGAGCGCATAGAGCGGCTGCCCAAGGTGCTGGCGGTGTTGGGGCATCCGGACCCGCGGATGGCGCGGCGGGGGTTGGGACGTGATGGCGCGCTGGGTGAGATGGATGATGAGTTGGCGTCGCAGCAGGGAGAGATTCTGTTGCGCGGGTTGTCGAAGTTGAGCGAGGACTTTGTCTTTCTGGTGACGGCGGCGCATATTGGGCGACCGGATCTGACCGAGGCGCTGGTGAAGATGTCGCAGGTGGCGAGTCAATATGCGTCGCGGCAACGGGGTGCGGCCTTTGTGGGCGACACCGGCTATGGTAAATCTGTGGCCGCCGAGCGCATGGTCTACGAGACGACGCGGCAGTGGAAGCTGCGCACGATTGTGCTCGACTTTGGCGCGGGCTGGCGCAAGTTGTTGAACGCACCAGGGTTGGAGGGACGCGTCGAGATTCGGCAGCTCTCGCCCGGTGGCGTGCGCCCGCTGCGCTGGAATCCGCTGCAGATTGGGCGCAACATTCTGCCCGAAGTGCAGTGGCGTTCGTTTTGCGATATCTTTGGCTCGATTGCTAAACTGGGCGTGCGGCGACAGGTGGCCGAGTTACGCGAGGCGCTGCGGCGGGTCTACTTAGGCGCGGGTGTGCTGGTTGATGATCCGGATTGTCGGGCTGATAACAAGTGGGGTCACGTTCGTGCTGACGAGGTCCATTTGGTGGATGCGCCAGCGCCGTCTGCGCTGGCCGATCTGTCGACCGATGCGCGTCAACGGCTGGCCGTGGAACGCTCGCGATCGGTTGGGCTGTCGCATCTCTTTGACGATATCGAGCGCAAGTTGGCCAGGGTGCCGCCGCGCGATTCGATGCTGCGCGGCGTGTTAGAGGGGATCCTCTTTCGGCTGCATCCGCTGGTGCAGGGTGCGGCCGCCGCGCAGTACGCGGCGGGTGAAGATGCGGTTGACTTGAACGAGATTGTGCCTGATGAAGGCGGGGTGGCTGTGTTAGAGGGCGGTGCGTTCCTCGATGACTTCTCGAAGGCGGTGCTGTTGGGCTGGTCAGCGTGGCATCTCTACACCGACGCCGTCATCGTGTGCATCCGCCACGGCGTGACCGAGGAAGCGCGCATCCAGATTATCTTTGAAGAGGCCAACAAGATTCTGGCCGGTCTCGACTCGGGCGGCGGCGATGACGAAGGCAGCGGCGCATCAACCGCCGAGCAGTTCGCCTCGATGTGGCGCGATTCGCGCAAGTACGGCATTTGATTACGCAGTCGCCATCGCTGATCCCGCCGGGGATTCTTTCGTCGTGCAACAACATTCTGGTCAACCAGGTCAAGAATCCGCGCGACCGGGACTTGGTCATCGCGTCCATGCATCGTTCCGAGAAGGGCTTTGTGGATGAGGGCTGGCGCAGGTTTCTGGCCAGTTTGCCGATCGCGCGGGCGGTGGCGAAGTTTGGCTATTCGTTTGACCGGGCGGAGTTGGAGCCTTGTTATATTGAGCCGCTAAGATTGGATGTGAAGGAGCCAAGTGATGAGGAGATTTTGGATAGGTTGGGGTGATGAAAAAAGTGCTGGATGGGCTGGAGGATTGTAGAGAGGTTGGAGGAAAGAATTTTGGAGAGAAGTATTTAATCTTCCAATGACCATATAAATCAAAAGAGACCGAACCCATTTTATGATCCGGTCTCTTTTGATTTATATGGTCATTTGTACTAATTTTGCTCATTCCAGAGAGGCATTTCTTCTTCCAACCACTGCAGCTGATTCTTCATCAGAGTACGATCGGTGGCATCCACAATCGAGACGAATGGTGCAATGGCCTGATCATGGAAAGAGAGTGAAGTCGCCACATCTACCCATTCACGATTAGATGCAGAAGCAACAATGCGATAGTAAAGCTTGGCAGAGGTGCGTAATTGTTCCCACAGTTCTTGTGGCAGTGTATAGCTAGACGCATGCAACCCTTTACGCAATCCTACAATTGACCAAGAGGCATAGAAATTCCCGGCATTGCGCTGAGATTCTGAACGCTGGGAAAAGAGCGCCGGATCCGTGGCAAACTCTACTGCAAAATTGGAATGCGTTTCAAGCAATTTGATATGAAAGGTTGGTGGTTGATTCCCTCGGACATAGGTATCTGGCCCGATGATAGTTGGTTTTGTAGTTGGCTCTACACGTGGCTTTACCGTCCGACCCAACTCTTGACACCGTTCTTGCACCCAGTCATCAAATTCTCGTTCATTCATTGCTGCGCCGTCATAGACCCAGCTAGCTTGCTCACCGCGCACGTCGATATGGACAATATTCTTGCCCAACCCCAGACCGATATCACAGCCAAAGACCTCCAAGGCCAGTCGTGCCAAGTCGATAGGCTTAACGCCAGAAGAACGTATATCTACGGCCCGGCCCGCAATATGCTGGCTGCTGGTTGCGCCACCAACCTGTTGATTATGGGAGCGATGGCGGTAGCCAGAATTGACGATGATAGATTTGCTCAGCCGGTCGCGCATGGTTTGCAAGTTTGTTACTAACTCTACGGAGATGCGGGCATAGCGAGCGTTGCTACCAGACAATTCCTTTATATTGAAATTGTTAGAGAGTTTCTCGCTGCCTCGACCTTGGACATCGATCAGCGGCACAGCGTTGTTGCCGACGTGATCGCTATAATCGATGCTGCCTGATGGATTTGTAACCTCTGTAAAGGTCAGCCCACTTGGGTAGGTGACGGTGCGTGTACCGCCGCTAGTTCCCGATCCATTTCCACTGCCAGATCCACTGCCTGGTGTAGAAGTAGTGCTGCCAGTAATCTGGACAGTTGGCGCGCTACTGGCCTGTTCATCCACAGTCGTCACATCGTAGTTGCTCCATTCATCATTATCTGCGACATGCAGACGGTAGAAAAGATTCTGGCTAGTCTTGAGCCGCGCCCAGACATCATTGGGCAAACGGAAAGGTGTATCGCTCAGTAGCTTGACGATCCATGATCCGTAGAAATTATCATCCGTACGCTGCGCTTCATGGGTGGCACTGTTGAAGAGATCCGCCCGTGTGGCCACTTCGACCGCATAGAGCTGACGACCACCCTTGTTGATGGTAAAAGTAGGTGCCGCCGCGCTTCGAGCAACGGATGCAGGGGCCGAAATAGATGGCGTGGAGCCGCCAGAGGGGCCACCGCCTGTTGATCCGCCGCTGCTAGCGTTTAGGCGAATGGAGGGTGCGCTACTGGCTTGTTCATCCGCGGTTGTCACATCGTAGTTGCTCCATTCATCATTATCTGCAACGTGTAGGCGATAGAAAAGATGGGTGCCACGATTAAGCCGCTGCCAAATATCGCTCGGTAGGCGAAAAGGCGTATCACTTAGCAGTTGATCAACCCATGATCCGTAGAAATTATCATCCGTACGCTGTGCTTCATGGGTGGCACTGTTGAAGAGATCCGCCCGTGTGGCCACTTCGACCGCATAGAGTCGACGGCCTCCTTTGTTGATCGTAAAGGTAGGCGCGCTCCCAGTGGAGGACATTTCGCTCGGCGCGCTGATTGACGGAGTGCCTGATCCCGAACCAGATGTTCCACCGGCACGGCGCTGTGCTTCCTGCACGGCCCGTACAGCATTCACGCGACCGTGGCCATACATGTTGCTATGACCATTGCTATAGTTGCCGTTGGCGGTATCAATCTTGTCCGCAGTCTGCTCTAATATCGATTTAATATCGTCACGCGTTAGATTGGCGTTGGCAGAGAGCATTAAGCCCGCAATGCCAGCCACTAAGGGTGTGGACGATGATGTACCGCCAAACGTTGCTGTGTAGTCGAGATCCGTGGCGGGATTGGTCGTGCCATTCTGTGGATCGGGATTGTAGCCAGCATTGCCGCGGCGATCTGTGGTGAAAATGCGTAGCTCGCCGGCAGAACTGCTGCCGCTAGATGGTGCGCAGATGTCGACGGCTGCGCCAGTGTCGCTGTACCAAGCGCGGCGCTCATTGCTTGTCGATGCAGCCACTGCAATCACACCATTGTATGATGCCCAGCCATCTAGCATGATCGATTCGTTGCCATTGCCCGCAGCAAAGAAGATCGGAATGCCTTTGCCGCCACGTCCACGTTCTACACAATAATCTATCGATTCGCGCACATTATCTGGCAGCGGATCGTTGGTCCCTTGACCATCGGGGGGTCCCCAACTACAGCTGATCACGTCTGCGCCCTGATCCGAGGCCCATTGGAACATCCGAGCCTGGGTAACAAAGTCCCAAAAGCTGGCTGTGCGGATAGCAAGTAGGCTACATTCCGGCGCAGCACCAGTTGCTTTGGTCCCAGCGGCGACAGCAACCCCTGCGCAGGCGGTTCCATGTCGATCCATGGGATCCCTTGGCATGGCGTTGCTCGTGTTTGATGCAAAGTCGAACTGACCCACAACCCGCCCGGCAAACTCGGGGTGGCCCACATCAATCCCGTCGTCCATTACTGCAACCACAATGTTACTGCTGCCGCGCGTAATGTCCCAGGCATCTTCCACCTTGGCGGTACGCAAGTGCCACTGGTTGGTGAGGAAAAGCGTGCGATCACTTGCATCATCCTGCCCAGCCGCTTTTTGAACTCTATTTGACTGAGCAACCCCGCCGCCGACCACACTCTTCGTATCGATCGGTGTAGCTGCTGGCAGTGTATTTTCTTGCGTGCTCTTTTGGGCAGGTGGTGCCAAGCGAATGTGACGTTTCTGAATGAAATTGGGGTGCGCCCACAAGACAAGATCGCTTTCATAATAACGGTTTGCCAGTGCGACTGCGCTCATTTCCCCTTCGGCTCGTGGTGCGTTCAACAGAAATCCATTTTCGCTATATCCCAATGGCTCGACAATGCGAACACCGTAGCGAGAGTTGAGTGCATCAATCCTCTCTTGAGAGACGCCTGGTTTGAAGCGAACCATAAATTGGCGATTTGCAAACATCACTTCTGGAATTGTCTGACTGTCGACTTGGCTGCGTGTATCTTCGGGGGCTCCATTTGCGCTAGCCACCGCTTGTGGCGTTGTCGTAGCAGGAGAACGTCGGTAAGCGACTGCTGCATAGTCGATGGCGCTCTCTTTTTCCAGCTCGGAAATATCGCGCACGGCCTTTTCACTCATCCCATCATGACTATTGCTTTCAGTAGGGTTGTTCTCGCGCATGTATATTTGGAGCCCAAATTGAGGCAAAAATTCAACCGGCTCGCTGTTGGCAGGCAGCATCCGAGATGCATTGATATCACCGATGCTTTTTCCTGCTCGCGGGCGGATGGCGAAAATACGCGGCTCGCGCACCAGCGGATACCGCTCTCCGTTCATATAGTAATAGGTTGTTTTATCTTCAAGTTGTTGTATGTTCATCATAAATCCTTTGGTAGTATACGTGTTCCCAATTATCCTAAGCCGAGCTGAGCGCTGGTAAGGCTAACAATCGTACTGTTCGTTAGATTCCAGGGGAGCCAAGCAGTTGTTCTGTCTGCCGCGCCGTTAAAACGGAGTGTCACTTGGTATTCGAGTATTGGCGAATTTAGATAAGTCGTCAGGGACAAAATCATATTAACTTCTGCGGTCGACATGGCTGGCGTTAGCTGAGTTCGATAGGTTGTAGACGTGCCTTGAAGTCGTGCTTGAATATCCAAGACTTTTAGATTATGGCTGGCAAGATTTATCAGATTCACAAACTGTATTCCCTGCTCTAACTCTTCTACAGAACTGCGTACTTCCTCAATCGTCACGGGCGGTCCCGTTGGATAACTATAGACAGGATAGATGGCAGCATCGCTCTCGGCTGCGGTGACATTGTGGCTGGCCCCGGGCGCAAGCGTACTTTCGACAGGTAGCGTCTGTCTTGTCCCATTCTGGCTGTAGAGCAACATGTCGCTAACGGTGACAGATTGGGCCGTTTTATTGGTTAATTGGACAGATCCAGCGTTCTGCTGCACGTCGAGCGGGCCTATTCCCCACGGTCCACGAATTTGGCCAAGATGCAACAATAGACTCGAAACGACCTGTGTTCCATCGGGCAGCGTAAAGGAAACGCTACCATTGATTCCGCCATGCTCTAACATATTCTGCATAAGCGGCCAGTGAAGAAACTGAATGCTAAAGTTGGCCGTTATAAAGGGACCAGCCGCATTGAGCGTGTTCGTTGTGCGTTCATCACTGATTTCGTCATCCAGATTCCATATCACGTCCACGTTATCGGTTGGCACATCGGTTGGATAGAAGACGTGCGGATCAGGTGTGAGCGCGGAAAGGTCATCATGCAACTGCCGCAACTGGTAGAGCGAGATATCTGGCTGCAAGGTCACATCGAGCTGAATGCGAGAGTTGGTTGGTTGTTGCAGATCCAAGTGCGAATAGAGCAGAATCGCAGCTTGTTGATCGCCTTCATCATTGCTTTGTCGCGTAATATAGAAGCGTGTAGGCGCAACCAAGAATTGCCCCGGTTGCTGTAGCGAGCGATAGACTCGATATTGCACATGACGCAACCCAGTAAGTTCCTCATAGAGCTGATAGTCGATGCGTCCTAAAGCTGCGATGGGGCGGCAACCAGTAGCATGTTCTTGCCCATTTTTGCGCTCACGATAGAGATGACCAAGCTGCTCACAGGGGAATAGCAGTTCGGTTTTGCGAGTGCGTGTTTGCTTCTGTAGCCCATACTTTATCTGATTCAGAATAGGCAGGAGCTGAGGTTGCCAGTTAAGCGTTGGTGTAATGGTGGGCAACGTGGCAACCAGTGGTTGACCCGCAAGCATGGGCAGGGCCGCGGTGGCTGGCTGAGTAGTCGTGGTCACCGGCTGAGTTATCACCGTGTTGGGCAAAGATGCACCAATTGGACGCGCCCGACCGGTCGGGTCCTTTAGCTTGTCTGGATGGAGCTGGATGTCGAAGCGCGGGTTGCGTATGGTAAGTGTTTCCGCATCGAAGAAGGTCGCACCTTTGAGCCCACGTGCCTGTGCAGCAGAAAAGGCCATGGGGAGTTGAATTGCCTTGCCCCCAAAGACGAGCCGTATATCCTTCGACTTGATAGGCACGTACGACTCGAATGCATAGGAAATAGCAATCTCTGCGGGACGGCTCTGGAACCCCTGACGCGCCAACGCGCCATAACCTAACCGCATCCAATCGTTGATGAGTTCGATGGTGGCGATGATTGTATCGCCCTGCTGTTCTATTTGGGCGACACAGGCATGCTGCCTCACCTGACCGTTCTGATCTACAAAGGGGATGAGAAGCGTTACGCCCACATCAACTAGCGGAACAGCCTGAGCCGTGGTGATTTTCGCCTTATCCAATGCCTGCTTTGTTGCCGCATCAATAGTGGGTTGAAGCGTTAGCTTGATGCTGCCACGTAAGGCTGGTTGCCCGGATGGCAAGGTGCCGATTCGCTCAAAGGTAAAGAGGAAAGGGCTTTGGCTGGCTTCACCATTAGGCTGGGGTTGCACGACCTGAATAGTTGGTGCATACCAATAGTTCTTTGCATTGACGCGGTCTCGCCAATATAGCTCTGTTGGCGCGGTGATGATGGGGAGCCTACGCTTTGTCTCTTGATTTGGACGCCCAATTTGGATATCAGAAAGAAGCACCTGCGGCCCAACTACTCCCGTATTGAAGTGAGCGGGGCGCATCTGCAGTGTGGGCTGAAGCGTTGCCAGCTTTATGTCTTGCTTGTTTATGGCCAGGCCGGATGTTAGCAGAGAGACATTGTTAATGGACTGTAATCGGTTCCCCACAAGCGCCATATTTGCCAAGCTATTTGATCGAATATCGCGTTGATTGTTGGGTTGAATCTCTCCAATTGTGCGCGTAGTTCGATCTGCTGACCGCTTGGGTACGCGATGTAGTCGCTCTGTGCGAACGATGCGATCTAGATCGATAGAGGCCGGACCGCTGTCATCATCAGGTTGATCACTATCCTCGGCAAGAAGGTGTACAAAATCATCCCAGGATTGGCCGTTGAGCGCCCCGCCCAGTAGATCGTCTAGTGACGCATCCAGCGTCAAGGTTTTTATCGCCTGACCACTTGTGCGGAGCGTACTATCCAATGCAAAGAATGGATTAGGGCGTTGTCGCAACGTATACCACGGCTCTGCGCTATCACGATCGGCACTGTTCTTGCGCAAAATTACAATCGACTGAAGCATGAATGCGCGCACGAGTTCATCTGCTGGCGGATTATCTATTGCGGCGTTATTAATCATAGCTCTGATAACAGTTGCCTGAACCATCTCTGGGATCAGCTGATGCAGTTGAGCGCTACTGATGCGACCGTCGCTCTGCGCATGGGGTAGTAGATAATCGTAAATCTCGGCCCAAGAACCGCGCAGGTACAGGTCTACAGGCTCGGTAGACTGGCGATATTCCACCTTGACACAGAGTTTGAAGTTTGATGGCGTGCCGTGCAGTGCGCTTAAAACGTCTAGTGTCTGCTCTTGATTCAGATGGAGCGTCAACCCCGCGCGCCCTTCTGTACCGCTCGCTTCGACATTCGATAGGGTTGTGCTGTCTGTCTCCCACTGTAATGAATAGGCGACACGACGGGTGAAGAGTCGGCGTACACGCTTTGGTTCCGTTCTGGCGTCAGGGAACAAAGTTGGTGCTGTACCCGCCGCTGAATCATCTGCCGCAAGTAATTCAGCCTTTAGCAGATCGAATAGCGTCTTCGAAAGACCAACATCGACACTAAAGGTCAAAACGCTTCGTCGTATCAACGGACTCAAGTTGGTTTCATGAGCTAACGGCATTCGCGCCAAGATGAGTGCAAGCGAGAAATGGGGTTGACCATTGCTTTGATAAGCCAACTGTGGCTTGCTGTTGATTATATCAATCACGCTCTCTTCTAGATCCGTGCGTAGCAGAACGGTTTGAGGATGCTCGATGCCAACGATTTGGTGCTCCCGCCATTCGGTCGGTCTCCCTTCTGGTGGCGGGGTTGATGGTTCAGCCGTTCCAGTGTGTCCGTTATGGACTGGTACTGTATGATCTGATGCAGAGTGATCAGAGGTAGGTAGGATTTCAGAGTCTACTTCTCTTTCATCGGACAATCGGTTTCCCAGGGGCGCTTTTACTAACATTTAGATTCTCCTTGGGGTACCATCAAGTTCACGCTCTTTGATGGTACCCCTTTTGTTATGGATCAAAAGTCGATATGGCTATTCCTCGATCCAACCCTCTGGCACGAGCTCTAGACGTTCTGGCTTTTCTGCCGCATAGGGCTCCGATGGCACCCCCCTCTTGTCATCGTCTGTATGGGAGGCAGAGTCATCATTGTCATCTGGCGGAGAGCCTACAGATTTGCCAACGTTATACCCACCGACCAATTCCATGTCGTCATCGACTTTCTTGGTTGTGGTACTTGGGGGCATTCCTGTGCCTGATCCAGAGCCATTACTACCATTCGCACCATTGCTGCCATTTGTTACTGGCACAGGTGAACCCGATACCGTGGTTGGTGGAGCAGTTGGCGTCGTTATGACTGGCATCCCTGCATCTGGTCGATCGATGTCAATTGGCTCATCTGACATGATCTCGCGGGCGGTTAGATTGCGGCTGGTGACACCTGCTTCATCGGGGCGCGGCACGTGTACCATCAAAGGGCCATTGCCTTGGCCTTCGACCCACGGACCTCGCCAAGACATACCTGGCGTAAAGATGGTGCCCTTAACCGTTACCTGTACGCGATAATCGTAAAAAGGAGTGTAATCAAGCTGCCCGGTGTAGATCTCCCAGAAGCGCTCAGCATCAACATCATCATGGTGCCAATCGAACTTGGTGACAGTGCGTTCACTGCCATCATGTTTGCGTCCGCGCGGCATGAATTCAACGTTGATCACTTGAGATGCATCTTGGAGCATGGCATCGATCTCGATCGGCCCGACCTCTAGCTTTCCTACAGAATCGGCCCGCACTTCCAGAACCTGTTCGCTGCTTAAAGTGCCTTCTATCGGATCAATCTCAATTACATTTTTCTCTACATCGATTTTGACATAGCGATTGTCAGTGGCACCAATCGGCTCGCTGAGATGAACACGGCGGCGAATATATGCTTTATCTGGTTCCCAACCTTGAGGTGGGTTCGCAATTTCGTCTTTTTCACGCAAGGCGAATGCTGGTTTCCAAGTCGTTTGGTCTGTGGTATCTGTACTTTGGAAAACGTTCGGCAACCATTGCAAAGAGCCAGTGGGGCCAGGGTATCCAATCTCTGCCGACAGGAAGGCAACGGGTTCGCCTACCCATTCCTTAGCGGGATCGGGCCAGTTAACGACAGGCTTAACCACTCGAGTTACCTTGCGGCTGAGGTCACCTAATATAAGACGGGTAAAGTATTTCTTTTCCGCCTCGGGATCACTCTTGATCGCATTGTAGAATCCTTCGAATGAAGAGCTAATCGTATTAGGCTGCAAATAACGGTGGTTGCGCGTCTCTTCGTAGAAGAGCTTAAGTTTTGTTTCATCTCGGCGATACTTGAGGGCTAGGCCACCACCGCCAAAGATACTACTGAAGATACCACCACTTGGTGCTTCGGCTGCTTCTACTTCTGGTGGCGCTGGCTCGAAGATACGCTGAGATGCCTGTTGCATAAATTTCTCTATAACCATATCGATGCGTTTGTCTATCTCTTTGGTCATGTCTCCTGCGCCCGGAATCGTACCATCAACTTGCAACTCGACGTTGATGCCACCACTAATGCGCAATTGGTTGAACTCTGCCTTGATGTCTCCCGCGAACCAGAGATAACTAGCATTAGCATGAGCAGAGAAATGCTGGAAGATGCGATCCCACTCGCCCGTAATCTTGATATAGATTTCCTGACTCCATACAGGCATTTGCATGTTTTGGGCCACCGAAATAGGACTTGATCCACCCTTGAACCCAGCCCAAATCATCTCGCTGGGTAATGCACCGATCAAACCAGCGTAGGCATTTTCTCCGCCTGTTACCGATCCCGGACCTTGGCCTTGGAGTTGCCAAGCCCAAGCATCTAGATTTGAGATATTAGAATTGCGACCGTGGATGACACGCTGATTTAAGTCTGCACGACCAACAATATTGCGTGACCCACCGCTGGGGTTTCCTGGCACTCCGGGCGCCCCACCACCAGCGCCATTAGAGATACCTTCGGCAGCGGCTGTGCCATCAGCACCAGGAGCGAGATTGGTAATTGAGACTGTGTTGCTTCTAATAGGGGCAATGCTAAATTGAGGTGCAGCGCGAGTGCGCCAGCCCCAATAACGATTGTCATCGCCACGGAATTTATTGAGCAGCTGCTGTTCTGCCTGCTGCAAGATAGCGGTAGGGTAGCGGGCCGTAGTTGTGAAGGAGAGAAGACCACCAGTTACCTCTGCTCGTCCTTCTACGCCAGCGTGTAGATCTTCATTTAGAACACCAACGAAATGCATGTGGCGAAATTTAAAATCACCGGTATCACCAAATCGCGCCATGCGGATGGTGCCTGGCACCCAGTAATAGACAGGTGGCTTGCCTTCGCGTTGCAATTTATCGTTGTTAAGATCTGGCAGGTAGAGGATTGTGTACTGGGCACCTGATTCGTCTTGCGTTACAAACTCTTCAAATCCACCAGTAAAGACTGGTCCGACTGCATTCGTCATAATTAAGCTCCTTGAACCTCGGGGGTTCGATACAAAAAATTGAGTTGTTAGGTGAAAATTTTTCTGCTTTTGTGAATTTGTTCTTTACAGCTACTTTAGTGATGAAACGTACTGGCTAATTCATGTCACATATGGGTTTCTCCTTATAGTGAACAGCGGTTCTCTTCCTGCGTTAATAGAGACGTCTAATAATTAGTATTTCTTTCAAGTGGATTTGGAATTTCTTTAGATATACAGGGATATAAACAAAGAAATGCTTGGGAACAGAGAGAGTATCATCGTCATTCGCACTTTATTAATGTTTGAAGCCTCCGATACTCGACCCACGTGCGTTCGGTAGCGAAATCTTTACGCACCCAGCCGCACGTGGGCGTGCTTACTAAACGGATTGATACCCTCCTTGCGGATACTTATTATTTTTGGATGGCCTAATGCAGCATTCTCAGATTTTGACACCATCGAACAAATGAGCTAAACTGTCTCTCGAAAGGGATTTCCGCAACAAGCGGGGATCCCTTTTTTCTATTTGATCGAATTATCAGACAGCACATCTACCACATGGACCATGTGGTAGATGTGCTGATAGTAAAGAGAACCCCCCATGCCCCACAAACACCAAACAACACCATGGCTGCCCATCAGCATCATCGGCCAGCTGGTTGCCTTACTGCTCATCGTGCTGGCCGTATTGGGCATGTCCGCACCCGCAAGCCCGATCCGTCTGGCCGTGGATCCGCTGCCAACCGCCAGACCAACACCCACGCAAACGCCCGCCGTAGATTGGTGGAGCGAGCTGAGCATGGGGCAACCCGAGCTGCCAGGGCTGCCCGCGCTCCCAACCGTTACGCTGGATAACCCTGGATCCGCGAACAACAATGCTCATACGCCCGATCAGCCAATCCCATTCGAAACCGTCTCATGCCCGACCAGCACCGTCCGCATCGCGCAGATCATCACGGGCGCGCACTCAGGCTGGTGGATCATCAGCGGCACGGCCACGGTCGACAACTTCTGGTACTGGAAGGCAGAGCTTTCCGCAGACGGCAACAATTGGACAATTTTACACTCCGGGCAATCACCAGTAGATTCCGGTCGCTTACTCGAGTTCTTGACCACAACCGTACCTAGCGGATCCTATCAACTACGGCTGCTAGCAGTCGACAAGAGCGGCAATTATCCACCACCCTGCACCATTCGCATTCAACTTTAACGCATCAAATTTTAAGTATCAGGAGGCTACCATGACCAAGTTAACCCAGCTCTATCTTCAGATAAAAACGCACCTGTCGACTCTTTTTTCTACCCTGCTCGGCCATGCGGATCCACAACCAGCAAACAACCGAGTCGAGACAGTATCAGAAACATCAACCGAACCAGCCACAGAATAGGAGCCAGACCATGCGAAGAAAAGGATGGGGTCTACCGCTGATGTTGGGTCTTGCCACGGCAATTCTGCTGGCGTTGGCGCTCTGGCCAGACCAAGCGCAGACGCAGACAATTGTCGTCGCCAGTCGAGATTTAGGAGCGGGAATGGTGCTACAGGCAGCGGATCTAAAACAGATTGTGGTCGACGCAGAACAAGCACCGACCGACGCCATCATGGATCCAATGCAGCTGGCTGACCAGACATTGTCGGTAGTACGCTTTGCAGGCGAACCGGTCACCCGCCGCCACATCGGACCAGCCGTTGCGCTAGCCACCGACGAGCGCGGTATTGCGGTCGAAGTAGAGGTCGACACGGGATTGGCTGGTCTACTGCGGCCGGGGATGCAGGTGGGCTTGGTGGCCACGCTCGACTCGCAAAACGTTGATGGCGAACTCTACGCCAAGTCACTTTTAGAAGAGTTGCGCGTGCTCTACGTACCGCCCGAATTTCAGGCCCGACCCTACACGCCTGTCTCGGGGCAGCTGACGGTGCAGAATGGCGAACCGGGCACGGCAGTCGTGAGCGCGCCAGCCGCGCGGCCGGTGCGCAGTGGCGTGGTGGTGCTCGCCGCCAGCACAAAACCGCAAGAGGTTGTCTACGAAATGCCGCCGCTCGAAGAGACGGTCGAGGTCGATGGGGTCGAGATTCCGGTGGTAACGGGCGACGGCAATCCACCCACAGTCACGGTGATCCCGGTCGAGCTAATCGTCGCGCTCAACGCAGTCGAGGCCTCGTTCACGCTGGTGCTGATGCCAGAGGAGGCGGATGGATATACGACTACGGGAATGACATTGGGTGAGGTTGTGCAGCCGGAGGGTGGATGATGAATGCAGCTTTCTTTATCTATTCGGCTTCGTCAGATTCGTCTTGTTGGAAGAGAGCAAGCAGATCTGCTGGAGTGTAAACGTTGGTAGAAGCATGTCGAAAGTCGGAGGGATTACGCGTGACGATGGCATCCATGCTGGACTGTGTGGCACAGGCAATCAGCACATTGTCTTCGAAATCACTGCCTGACTGTGAGTAGGCCTGCACAATTGTCAACTTGTCTACCGTGCAGACGTTAAATGCTGACAAACAGATCTGTATCGCTTGCAGTGCTGTGGGAATATCTTTGATGCGGCGCGCAATGTAGAAAATATCGGTGAATGTGGAAGCAGCTATGTAGCCGTCAATCGTATTTTCATCATTGAGCGTCCATAGCTCACTCGATTCCACGGCCCAAGGCTGACGGTTCAGCAATACATCTAAAAGTATGTTTGTATCAAACAGCACGTGCATCAGCCATACTTCTCCATGTGCGACTCGACAAGAATCTGCTGCACCTCGTCATCATTCGGCGCAGGATCATCCGTTGCTAGAAGGCCAAGTGCTTGCTCTAATGTGCTGACTGACTCATTGTGGTTACGTGGCTGGAGCGTTGCCACAGCAGGCTCCAATGACTGAAGCAGATCCTGAATCAGCGTAAATTTTAACGCAGGCGACCACTTCGAAATAACCTGTAAAAGTTCATCATAACGAATAGGTTCTTGAATCATGTTGACTCCTAAAATTCCTTTGCCGACCAGCGGCAGAGTTAAAGATAGCGCAATTATACCACGAAATGAGCGGCGATACATCAGCAATTTGAAAGCCAACCAACCCGATCTGACCACAGATCGTATGAGAGAGTACGCATGAACGCATGGAACGGTACGTCTAATCCGCACAACAATCAAAACACACCCGACGCCCGACCGATTCCGCTCCTGATTGTGGCGGATCCGCAGCGGGCGCAGGGCTTCTACGC
>Ga0115029_1001664_pt1 | contig 14979 bp, 9 predicted proteins | sample SidtaG_3_FD_87297 | JGI IMG/M metagenome (GOLD analysis project Ga0115029, IMG submission 87297) | Marine algal microbial communities from Sidmouth, United Kingdom - Sidmouth_Asex1 metaG | ecosystem: Host-associated > Algae > Red algae > Unclassified | place: Sidmouth, United Kingdom | collected...
AATAGATCATGAACTTCTTTTTCAGACAGTCCTTCAAGAATTTCATTGTATATTAATTTTTTAAAACCTTGAGAGACAATTGGCTTATTCTTGCCCGTGGACAAGGTAATTGTTGGTATCTTTTTTTGTAAATATTTAAAGATGCCATTTTTTGAATTATCTGCTGTGAGCTTTTTTTCAGTTACGAAAAGACCGTGGATATATTTATAATCTTTTTCCGAAATAGTTAAATATTTATTTTTCTTATAAGTTCTTAAAGTCGTTTTCGATTCCTTTCTAAAATCCAGACTCAGTTCTTTTAGGTTTGGGATGCTGTTTATGATTTCCTTGATAATGTCTCCAAATCCCTTGTAAAAAGCGCCTGTATTAGAATAAGTGCCTTTTACTCTCGAAAGTGAAATAGAACCCAATACCTTAAACTTGCTTAAAGGGAAGCTTTTGCCAGTTATCACCTCAATGACCTTAGTTTTATTGTTTATTTTACAATTTAGTGTTTCTCCTTTGAGTTTATTTGTGGACTTGTTCTTTTCATACTTTATCGCATCACGAAGCCCTTTTTGGTTTACATCAAAGCTTTTTGAGTAAACCCTAACAATATTACCCTTCGTTACTCTTCTTATATATTGTTGGGGTTTAGGCATTTTTGTTTATTTTAATAATCGCTAACTTCGTTCTATTCCGAAATATACCACTTTCAGTCACATTTCCGCCTTTACATATCTCAATGCCGTCCCACACTATTAAACTTCCATCTAAAACCATCCAACATTAACAATGTAGTAGCAGTCGGAGTCTCCAGCCATTTCATATACCCCTGGCGCTTCATATATGTCACCCAAACGTTAAAATTCCCCCTTCCACTTGCACATACGAAAGACTTCGTATATATTTGCCTACGAAAGTTGTCGTACTTGTGAATTCAACAAGACATCAACCGCACTATAATCGTTTAAAGTAGACCAATGAAATCGAAACCAACAGAGTCAGAACTCGAAATACTCCAAGTCCTCTGGGATCGCGGACCTTCTTCGGTCAGAGATGTCAACGAAAAACTGAATGAGAAACGTGATATCGGATATACCACGACATTGAAAATCATGCAGATCATGTCCGAAAAGGGACTGGCGCAACGAGATACCTCACAGCGGACACATATATATAATGCGGCTATGCAACAAGGCGAAACCCAGTCTTACCTACTAGGTGAGTTTTTACAGTCGGCCTTTAAAGGGTCTGCCAAGAAACTAGTGCTGCAAGCATTGGGAAATCATAAAACCACGCCAGACGAACTACAAGAAATAAAATCCCTCATTGAAAAACTCCAAAACCAAAAATAATGAGCGATATCATTAACCTAATTTCATCGAATTTTTTAACAGCAGCCGGGTGGACGGTATTACATACCATCTGGATGGGCGTTGTCGTATTTTTATTAGTAATGCTGATGCAACATATCGGTGCGCGACAAAATGCGGCCCGTCGATATCAATTGGCATTTGCCGGGCAAGTCATTACATTGTTTCTCGCGATCGGGGTTTTTAGTTATTATTTTACACAACCTATTGGCCCTGGCTTAGACGAAGTATTCTTTAGTGGTGCGGCTGCAACATTTCATGAAGACTACACGCCTTTCTTTCAGCAATTAAAATATACGATTGCCTCCAATGCACCGACAATTGCATTAATATGGATGGCCGGTGTGCTTGTGCTACTGCTACGGATGGCTTTCGGAATTCGATATATCCATACGATGAAAAAATCGAGTTGGATTATTGCAGATGAAAAAATAAATAATATTGTCGACAATCTCAGAGCGAAATTAAATCTTTCTATCTCATGCGACATTCGTACAACTGAAAAATTTACGTCGCCATTATTGACCGGCTTTGTGCGACCGTTTATTATGATGCCGATCGCCGTTATCAATTCGCTGGATATAAAAGAAGTCGAACTGATTCTGGCGCATGAACTCGCACACCTCAAACGCTACGATCATATAGCGTTAATTGTGCAGCAAGTCATTGAAACCATTTTATATTTCAATCCAACCACATGGCTGTTGAGCGCTCAAATAAACCGATACAGAGAAGAGGCGTGCGATGACCTCGTTGTCGATACGATGGGCGACCAGTTCAACTACGCAAAGTCATTAGTCAAATTACAAGATTTACATGCCGGCCAGCAACATGGGTTAGCCCTATTTGCACTAGGTCGAAAAAATCAATTATTAAACAGAATTAAACGCATTTTAAATATGGAAAATAATCGTCGATTTCATTTAGGACACTTGTCACTCGTATTATTATTACCTCTGGCATTTGTATTACTATCATTTTATTCAAAACAACAATCAAACAAAAAAGCAGAAGTAACCAAGCTCGAATCACTGCTAGCTAAAGTGGATTTTGAACAAGCGCCATTATCAGTCGATACGATCCCAGTGCGCAAAAACAGAGCACGCGTGATCGAAAAAGTCATTAAAAAAGAAAATGGTCGCGAAGTAGAAGCAGAATTTGAAAATGATGAACTGATACAACTGCGTGTGGATGGTCAAGAAATTGACACGGACAATGCAGGTGAATATCAAGAGGTAGTTGATGATTTGCGAGGTGAATTAAATAATAATTCAACTGATAAAAAAGTATATAAGTGGCGAACCGATGGAGAAGGTGATGAAGAGAATATTGAGTTTGATTTCGATTTCGAGGAACTCGGATCTGAGATGGAAGACATTTTTGATGGCCTCGGTGAAAATATGGGAGATCTGTTCGAAGGTCTAGGCGATAATTTGCAAGGGTATTTCGAAACATTTGAATTCGATGATACGGGAGATGGAATGACTCTAAAAATTGATGGCGAAACATTATTCGAAATGGATAGCGACGGCGACCAATTTATAATACGCAGTAATGGAGAAGAATTTGATCTGGACAATCTCATGGATAAACTCGCCATAGAAGCAGATAGATTTGAATTTAAAATGGAAGACTTAGAGTCAAAATTCCCAGAAGTCATTGAAGATGGTGATAAAATAATCTTGCGATTTGACGGAAGTGAAGACCAGATTATCTTCGATGAAAGCGATATCGCTAAATGGGAAGACAAAGCAGAACGTCTTGCTAAAAAGTACGAGGCACAAGCTGAAAGATGGGCTGAACGCTTTGAAGATCAAATGGAAGACCGAGCGGAGCGCATGGAGGAACGAACTGAAAAGATGCGGGAAAGAGAAAACCACGCGCGCGATCATCGCAAGGAAATGGAAAGGCATTTTGATCGCTCTAAAGATCTTCAAAAGCGTGAAATGCGTGAATCCAGAGGTAATGAGTCAAGAAACCACTTTTGGTCAGGAAAGTTAACTTTGCAACAGCGCATCGAAAAAGAGTTAAAAAACGATGGATTCATGTCCGGGAGCAATAATTACTCGTTTAAGCTCAAAGAAAATAAACTCAAGATCAACGGAAAACGACAACCAGACGATGTCTACGAAAAATATAAGCGACTATACGAACGCTACTCAGGATCTCAAATCGAGGGATCATCTTACTCAACTAGCAATACAGGGATATAAGCTAATCTGATTTATTCAATACCTAACAAACAAAATTTATGCAAAAGAACATTTACCTTTCGGTCTTTCTCGGATTAGTTTTTAATACCATCTTTTTCGCTCAAAGTCAAGAGCCTGTTGAAAAAGTCAATGAAGACCGGGATTTCCGAACCGAAGTGACAATTGAACGAACGGTCATTGATGAAAATGGCAATCAAACAAAATACGTCGTCACACGACACGAGCAGGATGACTTCAAAATATTTGCCGATGGCACACTCGATGAAGAAGCCATACGCAGCGTAAAAGTCCATTGCGATAAAAACACCAATGCCAAACAAATCATTATTGAACTAGACGAAGACGATAATGAGACCCAAGCAAAGGAAATATATAAAGCCGTTGTCCATCGAGAAGCGCACAATCCAATGCCAAAAGTGCGTATGGGTGTTGAATTAAAAAGCAATGATCAAGGCGTACTTATTTCTCACGTAGTAGGTAATTCTGCAGCTGGTGAAGCTGGATTAGAAAATGGTGATATCATCACACACCTCGATAATCAGCCCATCACTTCACACGCTGAATTAACTGAGCATTTAATGACAAAAGATGTAGGCGAAAAATTGAAAGTCACTTATTTACGTGATGGAAAAGAATCAAACGCACGTCTTAGATTAAAAGAAAATTTATCGCATCCGAATTTTGCACCTGAAAAAACTTGCCGACATTTAACGAAACCTTGTCTTGGTGTACGCTATAATTCTTGGAATGAAGGAATCCGAATTACTTCAATCTATGATGAATCAGGAGCTGATAAGTCGGGTTTACAATCAAAAGACAAAATAGTCAAAGTAAATGACCAAGCATATACGTTTGGAAATGATTTTGATAAAATGATTAAAAGTCAAAAGCCTGGTTCATTTATAAAAATTGATTTTGAACGCGAAGGTGAGGCAATGACAACTGAAGCGGAAGTTGGTGTATGGGACGAATGCGGTGTCTGCAATCTTTTATCTGAAATGGATCAGGATGAGCCTATCGTTGAAGAACTTGAATATATATTACCTGCTTCGCGATTGGATTTAGAGTCATTCGATATGTTTCCAGTTCCGGCCCGTGAGCAATTTACTGTATCATTTGTCGCAGACCAAGCTCCTGTTGAAGTGACGCTTTATGATGTGAATGGAAAGGTCATCGCATTAGATAAACTAAATGATTTTTCAGGAAGCTTTACAAAAACATACGATCTGACAAGAGCCGCAAGAGGTATGGCAGTCATCACGATAGAACAGAATGGTAAAACGTATACGGAGAAAGCATTAATCCAATAAAATACACTTTTAAAGTGAGATAAATACCCCGAAAAATTTATCATACGTATTTTCAAGAAAAAAAGGGATCTTCAAAGGAAGGTCCCTTTTTTTATTTGACGAATAAGGCGTAATCTGATTTATCAATAGATGGAGTGATTAAATAATATCTTGGATCTTTATTGTCTTCTTGATTAAAGTGCGGAGTGCATAAATAACATTGGTTATCTATTCGAATATATACGTCATCATAGTCGGTTTCTTGAAATCGTCCGATAGAGAACGAGTAATCGGACTTTGTCGCATGCCTCGTATTTTTTAACTCAGCTCGCCGTAGTTGCTTGCAAGGAACTTCATAGTTAAAATGTACATCGTGATGCCCGGGTGGATTTAAATCTATCAGGCCTTCCTCAACCCCTTTTTTCAATATCGCATTATTTTCTTTTATAATTCCAGGAGTCATCCCACGTGTTTTGAATATGTCCATGAAATAAGCTTTCATCGACATCTCTTTGTAGAGTGCGATATGATCGCTCAGGTAACTAATATTCTTATAATATTTCGTTGCTGTTAATAGCGTTAGGATAATAAATAACGGCCACAATACTTTACGATGATTACTAAGAAGTAGAAGGCTGAATACAAGTCCGAACGCACCCATGATTTCATATCGAGACGCAAAAGGCGTGCAAAATAATGCGGTTTGACAACGAATCATGCCTGCCGCAAATCCACTCGCAAACACCATGGCGATCATGAGTACATAAATAAACATGTTCGTGATTTCATCTTTTTCTGATGTAAAGACAGTGCGAATCTTGACAACAGTTATCATTCCAAATAAAAATAGACACAGCACGATCGATGGCCATATCGAATCGACAGGCACGTAACTCGCCAAACTCCCAAAAAAAGCAAATGGAAAAGATATTTTCTCCCACGTCCAGCTAATATTACTTGGAAACTGACTTGTGGATAAAGACTCATTCCACATGATGCAACCGAAAATGCTCACAAGTACAATTGCAACATGCCACCAAGCCAATGTGCGACTCCAGCCTAACCATATCAAAAATGGAACTAAAAATACTAAACCGATAAATCCATTGCCAAAAGAAAATGTCAAAAAAGGTAGCATTAACACTACAGCTATCAGCGCCCAAACTTTACGAGCCTTCGGTAACGTGATGGCGATCAAGAATAACATGATCATCGAAAATGGATAAACAGTCACGGCCGATCCCCAATAAATCATCGCCATCGACGGTGTAAACAGAAGTATCGGTATAGCGTATGCAACCGGATTGGCTCTATAAAACCAGGTTAAAAAGAAAATAAAAAATGCGATTAGTACATTGGAAATAATGCGAATCGCACTAAAATTTATTTCTCCAAATAAGCCATAGCTTGCAACCACGATCAGTCGATGAAAAATACTTGGATGATTTTTTCGACCAAGTATATAGTCAGTAAAACTAATATCTGCTTCGAGGTACGACGAAAAATCTTTAACCTCGATCACCAAGTCATCATTGTTGACCGGGTAATTCACTTGAAAATAAAATGTAATAAAAATATATGCCAGCCCGAGAATAGCTGTCAGAAGAAATAGACCCTTCCGCTGCATGATCTTATTTATAATTGTCGGACGAGATCCGTTTGGCATAGATGAAGGGATGTAAAAATAAAGGCATCCGGTCTCATTTCATAAAGACCGAATGCCATTTTAATTAAATTATAATTCGAATTTAATACCCTGAGCGAGCGGTAATTCTTCACTATAATTAATTGTATTTGTTTGACGACGCATGTAAGCTTTCCAAGAATCTGATCCTGACTCACGTCCACCACCAGTTTCTTTTTCACCACCAAATGCGCCACCTATTTCTGCACCGCTCGTACCGATATTGACGTTGGCGATACCGCAATCTGATCCCCAAGCTGACAGGAATAGTTCTGATTCGCGCAGATTGGATGTCATGATAGCTGACGACAGACCTTGAGGTACATTATTCTGCATATCGATAGCTTCGTCGATGGTTGAATATTTCATCAAATAGAGGACCGGAGCAAAAGTTTCATGCTGCACGATGGCCATATCGTTTGTGACCTCGGCGATGGCCGGTCTCACATAGCAGCCACTTCCATACCCTTCACCTTCCAATACTTCGCCTTCCACGAGTACGGTGCCACCTTGTTCTTTGACTTTCTTCAATGCATCGAGATACATATCCACGGCCATTTTATCGATCAATGGACCGACATGATTATTTTCATCGAGTGGATTGCCAATCTTCACTTGCTTGTATGCAGAAGTCAATTTATTTTTTACATCATCGAAGATAGATTCGTGAATGATTAATCGACGGGTAGAGGTACAACGTTGTCCACACGTCCCCACGGCACCAAACAAAGCACCGGTGAGCACCACATCCAGATCAGCAGAAGGCGTCACGATGATGGCATTATTTCCTCCTAACTCAAGCAACGAACGCCCTAAACGCTCAGCGACTACAGCGCCAACTTGCTTACCCATACGCGTACTCCCTGTAGCGGACACAAGCGGGATGCGTTTATCTTTTGTCATGTATTCTCCAATCTCACGTCCGCCATTGATGATGCATGAAATACCTTCGGGCATGTCATTTTTGCGCAAGACTTCATGAAATAAGTTTTGACAAGCGACACCGCAAAGAGGTGTTTTTTCACTAGGCTTCCATACCGACACATCGCCGCAAACGAGCGCTATCATTGAATTCCATGACCATACAGCCACTGGAAAATTAAACGCTGAAATGATCCCAACAATACCGAGTGGATGCCACTGCTCGTACATGCGGTGACCGGGTCGCTCGGAGTGCATCGTCAAACCATACAGTTGCCGCGAAAGACCTACCGCAAAATCACATATATCGATCATCTCCTGCACTTCACCCCAACCTTCTTGCAGACTTTTACCCATTTCATAGGAAACGAGACGTCCAAGAGCATCCTTGTTTTCGCGCAATACATTTCCATATTGACGAACGATTTCACCCCGTTGTGGAGCTGGCACAGTGCGCCAATGACTGAAGGCCTCTTGCGCTGAAGCAATCACCGCGTCGTATTGATCGCGTGAAGTCACACTGACAGAACCGATCAATTTTCCGTCAACTGGAGAATATGATTCGATCCAGTCATCGGATGACATGCTTTTCTGACCGGTAGAGGTACCGTTATTTTTATCTGATAAATTCAGTGTCTTCAAAAATCCTAAATCCATTTGGTCGTATTTAATTTAATGTATAAAATGTGTGCCACGAGTGGCCATTTGAGACCGCAAAAGTAGCCATTGCGAATTGAAATGTGCCGATTTTCCTACCTTACATGTATAAGATTCCGTGACAACTGATTAAACGTGCTCATGGACTAAAAGATCATGAAATTTGAAACATACCGAAAATGCTGTTTGATGCTCCCGCTGCTATTTTTTATAGTGTCTTTTGTCAAGGGGCAAACACTTATCCCAAATGGAGGCTTCGAATCATACGATGAAAAGCCTGTAAAATGGAACACATCAGGTAGTGACTTTACGCGCATATTGACACATTGGAGTTCGCCGACGCAAGCATCTCCCGACGTTTATGGTCCTGATGTGGAAATCCCAGGGTTTTGGAAGAAAAAAGGATTCGGTTTCATATCGCCAATAGAAGGTCAGTCATTTGTTGGGGCGACGCTCTTTGGGTGTATCGATGGAAAACCTCACTGCCGTGAATATGTCCAGATAAAAATGTCCGAACCACTTGTCCCCGGGCAACAATATGAATTAGGCTTCATGCTCAGTCCACTTTCAAAAGGTTTGCGAATAAATAATATTGGCGCCGCTTTTTCATACGACTCGATAGGTTCGATGTTCGATGAAAAAATAGAAATGGAACCAGCAACAAATATTCGAAAAATTGTTAGTGCTTCACCAGGGAAATGGGTGCAAGCAAAATTATTATTTCAAGCCAAAGCACGTGAGCAGTATTTAATTATTGGCAACTTTTATGACGATGATGAAACAAGATCAAAAAAGGAACCTATCTATACACAATTAAAATTTGCCTACTATTATTTTGATGATGTACGATTGAAAAAAATTCCGCCAATTATAGAATATGTAGATACCACAAATGTATTTTTAGAACGCTCTTATGAAATAGATGAACGCGTCATTTTAGAGAATGTCTATTTTGATTATGACGAATCCACCTTATTGCCAAAATCATATTTGACGCTTTCTCATTTACTAGAACTTTTGCGTCAATATCCTAGTCTTGTCATTCAGTTGGTAGGTCATACAGACGCCGATGGTGGCAGTGCCTACAACAAGCGTCTATCGCGTCGCCGTGCACGGACGGTCTTCGAATATCTCGTGGATCAAGGAGTTGATACCAAGCGCGTAAGCTATCATGGGGAAGGGGAGGAGCAACCCATTTCTACCAACGACACCGAAGAAGGCCGCAGTCTCAATCGCCGTGTGGAATTTAGAGTGTTATCACAATAGCCTTATTCTTGACAAAGATTAGATATTCGTGCGCTAAACTCAAGAACTACAACGTTGTATCATTTATATATATATGACACACCTTTCAACAGCATATAATATTTGAGTAAAGGATTTTTAATTAAGGTTAATGGCGAGAATAAAATTTGGGATAAGTGAAATAAGACCATTAGATAAAATCAGATATATTCAAATTTCAAATAAGTAATACTATATTTGATAGGTTCAAAAATGGCATTATTCATTTTAGTGGAGGAGGGATAGAAATCCGTTAAGAACTAAAAACTGTCGGAGCCAAAAGAATAATTAGTAACGAGTTGTTGACTAATTAGCCCGGAAAATGAGTTGGTGAACGGGCCATTGAGGCGAGTTTTTTTAGTTTAGGATTTGTATTCATCCGGAGCGTTAAGAAATAAATACAGCCTTGTCCCGATAAATATCGGAATAGGTTTGTTTTTTGTATCAAGACAAAAAATGAACGGACATTATGATAATGAACGAAACAGTTAAACTAAAGAAATTAATGAATAACCATAAACGTTAAGTTATGTTTGCTTCACGACGACATGACTAATGTCTGACACGGCATTAAGCGTTAAATCATCTATAAATTCAATATCTATGAAATCTACGTTCCGCAAGCGGTTTGTCAAAACGATTATTTGGCTGCTCCTCATTTTTGTTGTACTGTTTATTTTTAGATTGGCGTATGGTTACACGAAGACCTTTGACAATGTCGCGAGCCAATCAAATATCTTTGACAACATATCGTCTACTCAGCGAAATTATGCCACCAAGAAATATAAAGCCAGTGGCAACAGCACAAATACTGCAGCTATCAATGTCGATCAGAAATATGAAAAAATTGCTGCGATAAAAACGAAATCTTCGGAATTTGAGAATGAAGAAAAATCCTCTAGAACTAAAATAGAAGAGCAACAAGCGCTAATTCAGTTTGAGCAAAAAGGTGGTAATCCTGGAAATAGAAAATTGCATCTAGTCATCGGTGTTCCGCCTGAGAACTTTGATGCACTGTATGCCGACCTCATTCAAATAGGCACCGTTCAAGCCAAACTAATCACTAAAAAAGATAAAACGAACGAGTATAAAGAATTAAATGCCAAGAAAAAATCTTTAGAACAGGTCCGTAACTCCCTCATAGAATTAAAATCCAAAGGTGGTAAGATCGAAGAGTATATGGGTCTCGAAAATCGCATCCTGGAAATAGAACAAGAATTACAGTCTCTTGGCGTCAGTCTGGGCGACTTTGATGATGAAAATGAATTTTGCACCGTGCAGTTTTCGCTCATAGAAGGTCAGATCGTGAAGATTGGTATAATGCAGCGTGTCAAAGTTGCACTTGAGTGGACAATAAAAACGTACTTGCGCATATTGGCCATGTTATTCTTCCTCACATTATTTGCCTATTTCGGATTACTCATGATTGAAAAATTGAAAATCTTAGAGCGAATTTTAAACCGCCGTGATTGATGGAATAACAATTGCATGATTGTAGAGTTTCGTATGCAATTTATAAAATTTAATTTCTTTAACTGAACAAATTATGCAGAAGTTATTATTGTTCATATTACTATGTAGTGTAATACGTGGTTCTATATCTGCCCAGGAATATCGAGATGAAAGGGTGGTAATTGTAAACGGTTCAGAAGAGAGCCAATTTTATTTTGGAATTGAAAATCGTTTGCTTTTATTTGTTGATAATGCTGGTTGTGAGAATATTTTGGTTGCAACAGATGATGCTAAAATTGGAGGAGAGCCTTGCAACTACAGCATTACTTTTAACGACCCTATCGACACAGTGAATCTCGAACTGACAGTTAGAACGGAGACTGGTCAACAGCTCGTAATTCAAAAAGAAATTTTCCCTCAATTCCCTTTTTCATATGAAGTTCATATTCGAGCATTACAACAGCAACTCAAATTTAAACGGTCATTAGTTTATGAGATCGAAAAACAACAGCTAAAACAGCTAAAGGGTTTATGGGTTTTAATCAAACCATCTCTACAAATAGACGTGCCGAACCCTGAATTAACATATAATATATTGAATATTAATTCGGGCGATGAACTGTCAGCTTTTGGTCGAGTATTCAGTAATGATGTAATGTCATTTCTTGAAAGAGCAAATGAAGGAAATGTTTTGTTTATTCAAGACATTAAAATGAATGTTGACTATTTAGGTTGTATCGGAAGTGACTTAAATGTTTATACTATAAAAGAAGATCATTTGGTTGAACTATCAAGTATTATACTATTGGTCAAATAAAAAAGTGGACTCTGACTTTGAACAAATTACAAATCACCTATTGCAGCCATAGTTTTAATAATTTACAGTTACTCTCTAGTGAAATCATGCGTAATTTAGAACACTTGAACTATTCGAACGACTAATCCTAGAAAGCCTTACTTTTACGCCTCCATGAATAGAGTATTAAAATTTGGAGGGAGTAGCGTCGCTGGATCAGAACAGATCAATGCAGTGATCGACATTGTCGTGCAGCAACCCAATCCCATCGTAGTCGTCGTCTCTGCATTAGGCGGTATCACGAATCAACTAAAACAACTGACCCAACATGCCTTGGAAAATTCTGCTGAACCGGTTATTGAGGAGATAAGAGAAAGACACCTTAAAGTGGTTCATGAATTATTGACAGAAGAATCGGCGGGAAAGAGCGTAGCATTCATTGAGGCGCGTATTCAAGAATTGAATATTATTTGTCAAGGCATTCATATGCTCCAAGAATTAAGTGATCGCTCTATGGCGCGTGTACTAAGTTTTGGTGAACTGGTTTCCAGTTTTATCGTAGCGGAGGCGCTCAATAATAAAATGGGAGATGTCGAACGAATTGATCCGCGCACATTAATTATTACGGACGATGAATTATTAAAAGCAAATGTGCAATGGGAAGAGACAACGAAGCGCATCAAAAACCGATTTGATAAAATTTATCATACGGTCGTGATTCCTGGATTTATTTCAAGTACAGAACAAGGAATTACATCGACATTGGGACGAGGAGGTTCAGACTTTACAGCTTCCATTTTTGCTGCCGCTTTGGATATTTCGGAACTACATATTTATAGTGACGTGAGCGGTATGTTGACAGCCAATCCAAAGTTTGTTTCGACGGCAGAAAATATTGAACATTTAACGTACAATGAAGCATTCGAACTAAGTCATTTCGGTGCGAAGGTTTTATATCCGCCTGCCATACAGCCTGCCTATGAAAAGCAAATTCCTGTTTTATTAAAAAATACCTTCGAACCTCATCATCCTGGGACACGGATTGACGATATCGTTGAGGAAAAAATGAATACTATCTCAGGCTTATCGAGTATCGATAACGTGGCGATGGTTAATTTAACGGGCATTGGCATGGTTGGTGTGTCGGGATATTCGAGCCGAGTGTTTTCTGCTTTACACCGATCTGATATCAATGTCGTCATGATCGCTCAGTCGTGCTCTGAGCGAGGTATTTGTGTGGCGATTGCGGAGCACGATCTCGCATCGGCAAAACAAACGCTTGAAAAAGAATTTTCGGAAGAAATAAATCGAGGTCGTATAGACCCCATAAAACCTGAAGCCAATTTGTCAATCGTCGCGTTAGTCGGCGATGGTATGAAATATAAAAGTGGGGTGAGTGGCGCTATCTTTTCAAAACTCGGTCACGCAGATATTAATATACGTGCAATTGCTCAAGGTTCGTCCGAGAGTAACATATCAATCATTATCGAGGCCGCTGATGAAAAAAAGGCAGTTGCTGTATTACATGAAGCTTACTTTGAGAATCAACCGACAAAAGTTTTGTTGTTTATTGCCGGAGTCGGAAATGTAGGGAGCGAGTTTTTATCCATATTGAAAGATCAAGAAGTGGCAATACAACAAAATAATAAAATTCGATTTGAGGTTCGTGGTGTGATGAATAGTCGTAAAATGATTTTATCAGACGAACATATTAGCATTGATAATATTCTAACGGCATTAAATGAATCTGAAGATGTATCAAATCTTCAGCAGATGTTCGACTTTATGCATGGCATTTCTGCACCCAATATCGTATTTGTGGACAATACCGCTTCCCCTGCAACTGCAGATTATTACTTAAAATGTGTGGAAAACAATATTCACGTTGTGACGTGCAATAAAATCGTAGCATCTGGACCACTGACTATTTATGATCAAATCATGGCTAATAGTGATGCTGGTCCCGCACGGTTTTACAATGAAACGAATGTCGGTGCCGCCCTTCCTATCATTCAGACCCTCAGTGGTATGGTAGCTTCGGGCGATCGCATCCATCGTATTCAAGCGGTTTTGTCCGGTAGTCTGAATTACATCTATGATGGTTATGACGGAACTTCTGATTTCGCAGATGTTGTCAGTCAAGCAGGTCATCTGGGATTTACCGAACCTAATCCGATGACCGATTTGAGCGGAGTTGATGTGCAACGTAAAATTGTCATTTTAGCACGCGTAATTGGAATGCAAGTGGATATGGCCGATGTCGATTTACAAGCCGATATGCCAAAAGAGAGTTATCAGGCAGAAAAGCGGGAAGATGTTCTTCGCATTTTAAAAGAGCATGAATCCTCGTTCAAAAATAAATTATCGGAAGCGAATGCTCGCGGACATAAATTAAAATACATAGCCGAAATTCGAGATTATAAATTAACAGTGGGATTACAATCAATTGATTCAGATCATATATTCTATCAATTGAAAGGCACTGATAATATGGTCGCAATTAATTCGGATCGATATCCTGATAGGCCATTGGTAATTCAAGGTGCTGGAGCCGGAGCGGCAAATACAGCTTCTGGTGTTATGACTGATATCCTTCGCATAGATTATATCCGATGAAAATAATTACCGCACAAGCACCTGCTACAGTAGCTAATATTATTGTGGGTTTTGATACCTTGGCTTTGGCCATCGATAACTTATATGATGAGGTCACGTATATACAACATGATTCGCAATGGGAAATTGATGGAATTATAAACGGTGATAACTTACCCTTAGACCCATTAAAAAATGTCTCCACAATTGCCATGGAGGCCATGCGTCAAGATTTGAATAAGGATGTTTACGGTAAAATAACCATTAATAAAGGCTATCGCGCAGGTAGTGGTTTGGGTTCTAGTGCGGCGAGTGCAGTGGCGGCATTATGGGCTTATAATGCGGAAATGGATTTTCCGCTTTCTCAGCGAGAGATTATTCCATATGCCATGCAAAGTGAAGCTTATGTCAGTGGAAAAGCGATAGCCGACAACGTCGCGGCGTCGGCGCTGGGCGGTATCGTATTGATACGCTCTGATGTCGACTATGACTTTATCTCGTTGCCGGTTCCTGATCTGTACATCGGTTGTTTATTGCCGAATGTTGAAATTCTAACGAGAGAGTCACGAGCGATATTACCGACCGATATACCAATGGAAATTACTGTTCAACAAGGCGCAAATCTGGCAGGATTTATTTCTGCGCTGTATAGAAATGATATAGACTTGCTAAGACGGACACTAGTCGATGAAATGATCGAAAAATATCGCGCACGGCTGATTCCAAATTATTA
>Ga0115029_1001667_pt1 | contig 14952 bp, 10 predicted proteins | sample SidtaG_3_FD_87297 | JGI IMG/M metagenome (GOLD analysis project Ga0115029, IMG submission 87297) | Marine algal microbial communities from Sidmouth, United Kingdom - Sidmouth_Asex1 metaG | ecosystem: Host-associated > Algae > Red algae > Unclassified | place: Sidmouth, United Kingdom | collected...
CCGGTTTCCGTCGGCGGCGGGCGAGTTCGAGGCGGCGCTGCGGCTGGGCGTGGTCTCGCGGCTGCTGGCGGGTTCGGTCGTGCCGATGCCGATCCCCGAGAGCACCATCGAGCTGGACTGGACCGCGGGCGCCAGCCTGATGATGCGCCAGGACATGCTCGACCGGATCGGCGGCTTCGACGAGACCTTCTTCCTCTATTACGAAGAGACCGATCTCTGCCGCCGGGCCCGCGACGCGGGCTGGCGCATCGCCTATGTCCGCGACAGCGAGGTGGAGCATATCGGCTCGGTCTCCACCGGCATGAAGGCGTGGGGCCGGATCCCCTCCTACTTCCTCGAGTCCCGCCTGCACTACTTCACCAAGACCCACGGCGCGGCCTATGCGGCGGGCGCCACGCTGGCCTATGCGGCGGGTGCCGGGCTCGACGGGCTGCGCGGCCTGGTGCAGACGCGGCCGCGGGCCCGGGCGAAAGGATATGTCAGGGATATGCTGGCACATCATTCCCGTGCCGGCGCGCGCGGCCTGGGGCGCAGGCTGGGCCTGACCCGGGCCGTGCGCGACGACGGCGACGACACCCTGGGCCCGTCGCGCCAGGGCTGACGCAGTGATTTCGAGAGAGGCTTCCTCCATGACCCAATTCTCCTGCATCGTCATCGGCAACGAGGCGCTCGCGATCCAGTGCGTCGACATGCTGGCCGAGCGTGGCCACCGGGTCGCGGCCTTCGTCACCCGCGAGGACGACCTCGCCCGGCTGGCCGGCGACCGCGGCATCCGCGCCGTGGCGCAGGGGCCGGGGCAGGCCGGGGAACTGGCCGGAAGCGACGTCGACTGGGTGCTGTCGATCGCCAACCTCAACATCGTGCCCGACGCGGTGCTGGCGCTGGCCGGCAAGGGCGCGGTCAATTTCCACGACGGCCCCCTGCCCCGCTATGCCGGCCTCAACGCGCCGGTCTGGGCGATCCTGGGGGGCGAGACCCGGCACGCCATCACCTGGCACCTGATCGAGGGCGGCATCGACGAGGGCGACATCCTCCTCCAGGAGGAGGTGTCGATCGCCGGCGACGAGACCGCGATGACGCTCAACGCCAAGTGCTACACCGCCGCCCTGCGCAGCTTTCCGGCGCTGATCGACGCGCTCGCCGCGGGCGGCACCGGCAGGCGCGCGCAGGACCTGTCGCAGCGCAGCTATTTCGGTCGCCGCGACCGCCCGCGCGCCGGCGCCGTGATCGACGTCGCGCGCCCCGCCGCCGAGGCCGCGCGCATGGCCCGCGCGCTCGATTTCGGCAGCTATGCCAACCCCGTGGCCGTGCCCAAGCTGCGGGTGGGCGACGGGCTCTACCGCGTCGGCGTCGCGACCGCGATCGAGGGCGACGCAGCACCCGGCACCGTGCTGTCGGTCGACGACGAGGCCGCCGAGATCGCCGCCGCCGAGGGCGCGCTGCGCGTCTCGGGCCTGACCGACCTGGCGGGCCGACCCGTCCGCCCCGCGCGGATCATGGCGAGCGGCGACGTGCTGGACACGCCCGGCGATGTCGAGGCGATGGATGCGGCGCTGGCCGAGGTGGCCGAGACCGAGGGCCGCTGGCGCGCCCGCCTGGGGCGCGCCGCGCCGCTGGGCCTGCGGCTGGCGGGCCGGGCGGCGGGCGACGGCACGACCCGGAGCGTCGCGCTCTCGGCCCCCGGAACGGGCGGGCCGCACAGGCTCGCCGCCGCCGCCGCCTGGGCGCTGCGCGCCGCCGGCGCGCAGACCGGCACCGTCGCCTATGCCGACGAGCGGGTCGCGCGCGTCGCGCAGGCCTCCCGCGGCCTCGTCGCGCCGCATGTGCCGCTCGCCGCCGACCTGTCGGACGGTCTCGATGCCGCCGCGCAGGCCATGACGGCGCAGACCGACGCGCTCGACCGCGCGCCGTCGCATGCCGCCGACCTGGCGCTGCGCGTGCCGGGCGCCGATCCGCAGCCCGCCGCCATCGGCATCGCCGAGGGCGGCGCGGCCCGCCGCCTGCCCGGCACCGCGATCACCGCCTGGTTCGGCGAGGACGGGGCGGAGCTGCTCTACGATGCCGACCGGCTGGACGAGGCCGCGGCCGGGCTGCTGGCCGCCCGGCTGGACCACGTGCTCGACGCCGCGACGCAGGCATCCGCCGATGCCCCGCTCGCCTCCCTGCCCGCCCTGCCGCCCTCCGAGCGCGCGCTGGTGCTCGAGACCTGGAACGACACCGCGACCGGATACGACGCCTCCGCCACCATGCATGCCGCCTTCGAGGCGCAGGTCGACCGCGACCCGGACGCGCCCGCCCTGCTGTTCGAGGACCGGACGCTCAGCTACGGCGCGCTCGACGCGCGCGCCAACCGCATCGCCCACCGCCTGATCGCGATGGGCGTGGGGGTGGGCGACCGCGTGGGCCTCAACCTGCCGCGCTCCGACGAGATGGTCGCCGCCGCGATGGGCATCCTCAAGGCGGGCGCGGCCTATGTGCCGCTCGACCCCGCCTATCCCGCCGACCGCATCGGCATCTATGTCGAGGATAGCGGCGCCGCGGTGATCGTGACCTGCGCCGATCTCGCCGCCGAGCTGCCCGGCTCGGACGCGCGGACCCTGGTGCTCGACACCGACGACGCGCTGGCGGACGCCCCCGATACCCGCCCCGGCGTGGCGATGGATGCGGCCGACCTGGCCTATCTGATCTTCACCTCCGGCTCGACCGGCCGGCCCAAGGGCGTGATGGTCGAGCATCGCAACGTCGCCAACTTCTTCGCCGGCATGGACGACCGGCTCGACGCGGCCGAGGGCGGCACCTGGCTGGCGCTGACCAGCCTGTCCTTCGACATCTCGGTGCTGGAGCTGTTCTACACCCTCGCCCGCGGCTTCCGCGTGGTGCTGATGGGCGACGACGACCGCGCGCTGACCTCGAACGGCACCCTGCCGATGACCGATCGCGGCATGGAGTTCAGCCTGTTCTACTGGGGCAACGACGACGGCGTCGGCCCCAAGAAATACGAGTTGCTGCTCGAGGGCGCCAAGATCGCCGACGCCAACGGCTTCTGCGCGGTCTGGACGCCCGAGCGGCATTTCCACGCCTTCGGCGGCCCCTATCCCAACCCCTCGGTGACCGGCGCCGCCGTCGCCGCGGTGACCGACAACCTCGAGGTGCGCGCCGGGTCCTGCGTGGCGCCGCTGCACCATCCCGCGCGCATCGCCGAGGAATGGGCGGTGATCGACAACCTGACGAACGGGCGCACCGGGCTCGCCATCGCCTCGGGCTGGCAGCCCGACGATTTCGTGCTGCGCCCCGAGAACACGCCGCCGGCCAACAAGCCCGCCATGTTCGAGGCGATCGAGACGCTTCGGAAGCTGTGGCGCGGCGAGAAGGTCGCCTTTCCCACCAAGGACGGCACGCCCCACGAGGTCGTCACCCAGCCGCGCCCGGTCTCGGACGAACTCAAGGTCTGGGTGACCACCGCGGGCAACCCCAGGACCTGGATCGAGGCCGGCGAGATCGGCGCCAACGTGCTGACCCACCTGCTGGGCCAGAGCGTCGCCGAGGTGGCCGAGAAGATCGGCCTCTACCACGACGCGCTGCGCAAGGGCGGCCGCGACCCGGCCGACCACCGGGTGACGCTGATGCTGCACACCTATCTGGCCGAGACCCGCGAGGCGGCGCGCGACGTGGCCCGCGAACCGATGAAGGATTACCTGCGCAGTGCCGCGGGCCTGATCAAGCAATATGCCTGGGCCTTTCCGGCCTTCAAGCGGCCCGAGGGCGCGCAGAACGCCTTCGACATCGACCTCGGCAGCCTCGACGGCGAGGAGCTGGAGGGCATCCTCGACTTCGCGTTCGAGCGCTACTTCAACGACAGCGGCCTCTTCGGCACGGTCGGGGACGCGCTGGCCCGGGTCGAGGAGCTCAAGCGCATCGGCGTCGACGAGATCGCCTGCCTGATCGATTACGGCATCCCGGTCGCGCAGGTGCTCGACGGGCTCGGGCCGCTCTCGCAGGTGCGCGCCGGGGCCAACATGGCCGCCGAGATCGACCCGCAGGACTTCTCCATCGCCGCGCAGATCCTGCGCCACGACGTCACCCACATGCAGTGCACGCCGTCGATGGCGCGGATGATCGCGATGAACGACGAGGCCCGCGCGACGCTGGGCCGGGTGCGCCAGATCATGCTGGGCGGCGAGGCGCTGCCCGACGCGCTGGTACGCGACCTGCGCGCCGCCACCCCGGCGGCGATCGAGAACATGTACGGCCCCACCGAGACCACCATCTGGTCCTCCACCGAGACGGTGACCGGCGAGGACGGCATCCAGAATATCGGCCGCCCGATCGCCAACACCGCGCTCTACGTGCTGGACGAGGACGGCGCGCCGGTGCCGGTGGGCTGTCCGGGCGAGCTCCATATCGGCGGCGACGGGGTGACCCGCGGCTATTGGCAGCGCGAGGAGTTGACGGCCGAGCGGTTCCCGCCCGACCCGTTCGCGGGCGGCGCGGCGCGGATGTACCGCACCGGCGACCTGGTGGCCTGGCGCGCCGACGGCAAGCTCGACTTCATCGGCCGGGCCGACCACCAGGTGAAGGTCCGCGGCTACCGGATCGAGCTGGGCGAGATCGAGGCGGTGATCGCCGCGCGGCCCGGCATCCGCGACTGCGCCGTGCTGGCGCGCGAGGACATGCCCGGCGACGTCCGGCTGGTGGCCTACGTCACCGGCGAGGGGCGGATCGACCCCGAGGCTCTGCGCGCCGCCGTGGCCGAGGCGCTGCCCGCCTTCATGACGCCGTCGGCGGTGATCGCGCTCGACGCCTTCCCGCTGACGCCCAACCGCAAGATCGACCGCAAGGCCCTGCCCGCGCCGTCGGAGATGGAGGAGGAAGCCGACGCGGCCGGCGCGCCCGCGCAGGACGACGACGTGCAGGCCGCCATCGCCGGCATCTGGCAGCGCATCCTGGGCGTGCGGTCGGTGGGGGCCAGGGCCAACTTCTTCGACCTCGGCGGCCATTCGCTGCTGGCGGTTCAGGCGCATCGCGACATCCGCAAGGAGCTGGGCGCCGACGGGCTGTCGATCACCGACATCTTCCGCTTCCCGACGCTCTCGGGGCTGGCCGATCACATCCGCGGCGCCTCGGGGGCCGCGACGGCGCCCGCGGAGGATCCGGCGGAACGCGAGGCGCGCGAGAAGTCCCGCGCCGACGGCATGGCGCGCCGCCGCGCCATGCGCGCCCGGCGCCAGACGGACGCCTGAGCGGTGCAGGCGCTGCGGGCACGGGCGACGGAGGGGCCGGCCGGCCCCTTCGGCATGCCCTCCGCCGGTTCCGCCGCCGACCCCTTTGCCAGCCCCTTCGCCGACGACCCGGACCTCGCCTGCGTGATCCTGCGCGCGGGCGATGCGCTGCCGCCCCTGCCCGCCGCCGAACGCGCGCTGACGGGCCCCATGGTCGCGTCCCGGCGCCGCGAATTCGCCTGGGGGCGCGAGGCGGCGCGCCGGGCGCTGACGCGGCTGGGCCTCGCCTGTGGCGCATTGCTGCCCGATGCCGACCGGGTGCCGGTCTGGCCCTCGGGCGTCACCGGTTCCATCTCGCATGGTGGCGGGCTCTGCGGCGCGGCGGTGGCACGCGGGCCGCGCTCGGTCGGGTTCGACATCGAGGCGCGCGCCGGGCTCGACCCCGATCTGTGGCCCGAGGTTCTGACCGGGGCCGAGCGGGTACGCCTGTCCGGTCTGCCCGCCGAACATCGCGGCGCCGCGGCGCTGGCGCTCTTCACCGCCAAGGAGGCCGCGTTCAAGGCGCATTTCCCGATCCACCGGCAGATGTTCGGCTTTGCCGATCTGGAGATCGCCGAGGCCTCGCCCGACGGTTTCGTCGCCGCCTTTCCCGGTCGCTCCGGCGCGCCCTGGACCCGCATCGCGGGCCGCTGGCGCCGCGGCGACACCTGGACCGCCAGCGGCGTCGTGCTGGCCATTCCGGCCCCCGAGGTGCCCCGCCCATGAGACGTCCCGCCCTGCGCCGCCTGATCTTCATGCTGCCGCCCGCCCTGCTGGTGGTGCTGGCCGGGCTCGGCCTCACGACCTGGCTGGGCCTGCCGCGCCCGCTTTCGGAGGCGGAGATGGCGGCGACCTACGACGCGCCCCGCGCGCCCGCGCCGCCCGCCCGCGCCGTCTTCCACCTGGGCCATAGCCTGGTCGGCCGCGACATGCCGGCGATGCTGGCCCAGCTCGCCGGGCCGGAGCACCGCCACGAGAGCCAGCTGGGCTGGGGCACCAGCCTCAAGGCCCATTGGGAGCCGGAGATGGAGATCGCCGGCTTCGAGGCCGAGAACGACCATCCCCGCGCCCGCCCTGCCGCCGAGGCGCTGGCCAGCGGCGATTACGACGCGGTGGTGCTGACCGAGATGGTCGAGATCCGCGATGCGATCCGCTACCACGACAGCGATCTCTACCTGCGCCGCTGGGTCGAGCGGGCGCGGGCGGGCAATCCGCAAGCCGAGCTGTTCCTCTACGAGACCTGGCACCCGCTCGACGATCCCGACGGCTGGCTGGCGCGGATCGACGGCGATCTCGACCGGCACTGGCTGGGCGAGGTGCTGCACCCGGCGCTGGCCGCGATGCCCGAGGCGGAGCGCGGCCCGGTCTATCTGATCCCCGGCGGGCAGGTCATGGCCGCCCTGGTGCGGCGCATCGAGGACGGTGCCGGGCTGTCCGGCCTGTCGGACCGCACGGCGCTGTTCTCGCGCGGGCCCGACGGCACGCAGGACCAGATCCACTTCAACGACCATGGCGCCTACCTGATCGCGCTGACCCATTACGCGGTGCTCTACATGCGCTCGCCGGTGGGGCTGCCGCACGACCTGTTGCGCGCCGACGGCACGCCGATGACGCCGCTGGCCCCCGAGGCGGCGGCGGCGATGCAGCAGGTGGTCTGGGACGTGGTGACCGCCATGCCGCTGACCGGCATCGACGGGGCGACAGGCGAAACGGGCCCGTCCGGCGGCTAGACAGAGGCGGCGCGACCCGGTCGCCCGCAATCCGCCGATGCGCGGTCAGTCGGGATCAGTCGGGTCGCCCGAGACGGCCAGTGCCACGGCCGCCAGCACCACCGTCAGCACGGCCCCGATGATGCCGTAGACGGGCACGCTCCAGAGCAGCGGCAGGCCGGCCAGCACCACCAGCGCGGCGGTCGAGCAGAACGACAGGAAGGCAGCGAGGATCAGCAGACCCAGCATCCCGCCGGACCGGCCGCCGGAAGGTCCCTTATGGGGGGAGGCATCGAGCGTGACGGCACCGGGATCGTCCCGGCGCGCGCCCTCGGCCCGCAGCCAGGTCCGTCCGCCCGGACGCCTGCGCCCGGTTCCCGAGGCCCAGCCGACGCCCCGCCCGCCAGAGACGGCGTCGGCGCTCAAGCCGCGCCGGGGCGCATCGTCGCGCACCCACCTGTCCATGGGGTCGGAAAGCTCGTCACGGCCGTCTCCGAGATGTCGTCACCGAAGTCCAATCTAGAATCAGCACCGGAACGGAACAAGAAAAGTTTGACATGTTAGCGGAAACCGGCCTTCCGGGGGGCTGACGGCGTGGCCTTTCCGACGATCTCCGGAGACGGGCCGCCATTGCGGGGCGGGCCTTGTCTTTCGGGCCCGCGGCGACCTGACGGCTGCCGCGGGACGGGCTGACGGGCCGGGCCGTGGCCCCGTTTACCGGTTTGGCATCGTTTTCGCATGCGGGCCTTCGGGGGGCGTCGCGCCGCCGGGGGACGTGTGCGATCGGGTCCACCTTTCGAGGGCGCCGCGACGACCTTGCCGGTCGCGATTCGAACGCCCCGCCCCCACCACCGGCTGCGGTGGCGACATGATGGTGCGCCTGGGCGGCAGGCGACGGGCGGCGGGTCGGCCCCGTCGTCGCCGGTTTCGCGTGCCGGTTTCGCGTGCCGGAGACGCCCCCGTTCCAGCGGCCGCGAATTCCGGTCACCGCGTGCCGCAATCCCCGTCCGGGCCGGGCCGCCGCCGCAATTCGGCGGCAGGGGGGATCGCCTCGACGAGGCAGGGAAAGGTCTGCTGCGCGTAGGCCGACAGAAGCGCCCGGGGGTCGAACACGTCAGCGGCCCGGCTGACGAACCATGTCTCGTCCTTCCCCTCGAGCCGGGCATCGAGCGACCGGAGCATGTCCGGCGTGATGCCGGGAACCCCGCCGCCGCCTGCCGGATAGCGGTAGGCCGGACCGATGGCGGGATAGGATTCGGGAACGACGACCAGGTCGAGCGGAATGTCGAGTTCTGCCTCGTAATAGGCGAGCGGCAACTCCACCGATGCGGGGACGATCACGACGGTCGGCTCGACCTGCGTGGAGATCCCGGCGATCCTCTGCGTCAGGCCGCGCCAATCCTCGGAAGCCGGCCGTGTCGGAGGCCCGAGATAATAGGTGAACGTCGTGTTCAGGGCCAGGATCACGAGCAGCGCGACGGCGAGGGGGCGCGCCAGGTCGCGGCGCGACAGCGCCGCGGCCGCCGAAGGCGCCAGCGCCAGCGCCACGATCGCGGCCACCTGGGAGGCCTGGAAGGTGCGGAACAGGAAGATCGGCTGTCCGATCCTGCTCAGGGCGAACAGGGCCATCGCCGGCCCGAAGGCCAGCACCAGGAGCGTGAGCGGAACGATCCATGCCGGGCGATCCCGCCCTTCCGCGGGCTGGCGCCAGGTCCGCCACGCTCCCCAGACGCCCAGAAGGACCGCCAGCCCCGCCAGAAGGCCGGTCGCGCCGGCCAGCGCCCCCGTCCCCAGGGGGAGCCTCAGGAGCTTGTCGATCAACTCGCCCAGGCCCGGCCGCCATAGCCAGAACCCGTTCTCCCCCATCACCTCCATCTGCATCAGGATGATGGGAATGTTGGGCGCATAGAGCAGGACCGTGAGGGCGGCGGCACAGGACAGGTTGACGAGGAGCGCGGGCCGCAGCCCGGTCGCGACCCACCACGCGATCAGGCACGCGCCGAAGAACAGGTCGAAGAAGGGGCCCAGATTGTGGCTCCAGGCTAGCAGGGCCAGGCCGATCGAGACGCCGCCATAGGCCGCGAGGATCCCGCGATCGTGCCGCAGGATGTGGCCGGGCGGCCTCGACGCCCGCTCCGTCGACCGCATCAGCGCGAATGTCGAGGCCAGCGCCATCGCGAAGGCGAGGCTCATGAGCGCATAGGGCCGCACGTCCTGCGCCGAGAAGATCTGGGTGTCGGACAGGGCGAAGAGCAGCGCCGCGAGGCAGGGCGCCGCGACCCTGTCCCGCGCATTCGCGCAGAAATAGGCGGCCAGCGCGACGAACGGGACGGTCGAGACGTTGACCAGCACGGAGAGCAGGCGCAGCGTGACCTCGTCGCGGCCCAGGGCGCTCCACGATTTCAGCAGCGAATAGTAGAATGCGGGATGGGTCTCGAAGCGGGGAACCTCCTGCCAGAGATAGGCCCAGCCGCGTGTGGAGAACCAGACGCTGTAGGCTTCGTCGAGCCACAGCGAGTACCTGTCGATCTGGTAGAGGCGCAGCAGCAATGCCCCGGCCGTGATCACCGCGACACCGGCAAGCGCCCGGCGCCCTGCCGACGATCGGTCGGCCCGGTCGGCGAGGGTCTGCCCCGGACCGCTCATGTCGGGTCCCCCTGGAAGACCCAGAGCTTGTTGACGAAGAAGCTCAGCAGCGGAACGACCACGACCCCGATCGCGAACCCCGCCCGGTAACCGAGACCCAGGACGTGCACGGCCAGCGCCATGATCGCCATGTTGGCCACGACGCCGATGGCCAGGGACAGGGCGAACCGCGCGATCTGGCCCGTGCCCTGACGGCTGCGGTCCCGGAACACCCAGAGCGATTGTCCCGCATAGGTGACCGACACCGCCGAGACGAAGGCCAGGCCGTTCGCCGGGGAGGCCGGTATCGCCAGCCGTTCCACCGCAAACAGGAGCACCAGGAAATGCACCGCCGTCGCGCAGAGCCCGACCAGGCCGAACCGGACGATCTCCGCGAGATCGAGCCCGTGCGGGGCGCGGGACGGCATGTCAGGCCCGGACCGCGTCTTCGTCGAGCCGGCCGGGCAGCATCGGCGAAGACGGGGCGGATTCGATCTCCCGGGGGGCGGCATCGCCCGCGGCGGTGCCGATCTCGTCCCGTATCAGGTAGATCGGGCGTTGCTTCGCCTCGAGATAGAGGCGCCCGAGATACTCCCCGATGACGCCGAGGGAAATCAGCTGGACGGCTCCGAGAAACAGCATCACGGACATCAGCGAGGCATAGCCGGGAACCTCGATCCCGAAGATGAACGTCCGCACGACGATGACGAACGTGTAGATCAGGGCCCCCAGCCCGACGGTTGCGCCGATATAGCTCCAGATACGCAACGGCACGGTCGAAAAGCTCGTCAATCCGTCCAGGGCGAAGTTCCACAGCCGCCAGTAGTTGAACTTGGTCGTTCCCGCGACGCGCTCCGGTCGCGCATAGGGCACTCCGATCGACCGGAACCCGACCCAGGCGAATATCCCCTTCATGAACCGGTTCCGCTCCCGCAGCAGGAGCGTCGCCTGGACCGCCACCCTGCTCATGAGACGATAATCCCCGACGTTGGACTCGATCTTGGTGGGCGAGATCCGGTTGAATATCCGGTAGAAGAACCCCGCCGAGGCGCGTTTGACGTTCTCGTCCGCATCGCGGCTGACGCGACGCCCGTAGACGACGTCGTATCCGTCGCGCCAGTGCGAGACGAAATCCACGATCAGTTCGGGCGGGTCCTGCAGATCGACATCCATGGGGATGACGGCATCCCCCGAGGCCGCGGCCAGACCGGCCGTCAGGGCCGCCTCCTTGCCGAAGTTCCGGGTCAGGCTGATCAGGCATATCGCCGGGTCCTCGGCGCGCGCCGACTTGACCGCCTCGACCGTCCGGTCGCTCGAGCCGTCATCCACGAAGAGTATCTCGTACGAGACGCCCTCGATGCCCTGCAGGATGGGCCGGAGCCGGTCGAGGAAATACGGGATCGCCAATTCCTCGTTCAGGACCGGAACGACAATCGATAAGACCTGCATGGGGAAATACTCGGCATTAATGAAGATATCGGCCCGGAACCGGAAGACGGCCCGAAAGCGCCCATGACCGCCGGCCAGAATGTTTCCGGGGACCCATATTGTCAAGTTGATCGGCCCGGCACGGCCGACCGGATCGCGTTGGATTTCCCGGAAATGCCTTTTGAAACGGCGGATTCCACGCATTTACCCGGTGCGGAATTATCCGCGTCGTCGGCCCGGCCTGTCCCGCGGTCCCGCCGCCTCTCCGCGGCCGCCTACGGGGCGGGGCGCGCGCCTGCGCCGGAGGCCGATCGCAGATGGTCCGCGAACGCGTCCGAGCCGACCAGGAAACCGGCATCGACCAGCGGGCCCGGCCCCTCCCATCGCCGGGCATCCGGCGAGAACAGCGAGATGTCCGGCCGGTCGCCGAACACGGCCGCGCGGGCCGCATCCTCTCCGTGGGCCAGATCGCCGCTGCCCGCGGAGGCCGCGTCGCGCAGCGCGGCGTCGCCCGCGAACTTGTAATGCCGCATCACCGCGGAGATGTCCGCGCAGCGCACGCCCGTCGACAGGTGCGGATGCGGCGCGGGCACCACCCCCGGCCCGTTGAAGATCAACGGATGCTTGGTCAGGCAGCAATTCTCCCCGAAGACCTTGCCCCGCACCCCGCCGAAACAGAAGCGCAGCGCATCCGTCGGCACGGAATTGCCGCGCAGCAGGTCGGAGAACGGGATGTCGGCGCTGTGATAGGGATAGGACCGGACATGGCCGATATCGTAATGGCCGAATTGCGCGATGGTCTCGCGGTAATCGAGACCGGCGGTCTCGGCGAGGGGCGTGGCGGGAAACATCTCCAGCATCTGCGCCATCAGGGCCGTCGCGCCCTGCGCTTCGAGATAATCCACCAGACCGCGCAGACCCAGGATCTCCCGCCCCTCGAAATCGAACAGCTCGTCCATGTCGACATACAGGCACCAGCGGTCCCGCCCGTAGGTATCGGCGGGATAGCGCCGGATGAGGTCCTCGTATCCGGCCAGCGGCAAGGTGCATTGATCCACGATCGTGCCCGGCTCCGCGGCGAGCCGCGCCAGCGTGTCGTCGGACGATCCGTTGTCGATGAACGCGAAATGCTCGATGCCGAGGCCGCGGTAATGATCGAGGAACGCGTCCATGTGATAGCCGCCGTCCCGGACCAGCACGATGGCGAGCACGGCGCCGGCGGGCGCCTCGAGCGCCGTCGGGCCGTGGACATGGCGCAGCGCTCGGGCGAAGCGTCGGCGGCGCAGGTGTTCCGCGCCGTGATGCCGGAGCCGTCGCAGGATATGAACCGGGCTCTTCATCGGGGCGACATAGGAAATATCGCCCGATCCGTCCATCCGGCGGGCCGCCTTCCCCCGCCTCAGTTCCCCGAGACGGCGCCGCCCACGGTGATGATCTGCGGCAGCACCTGGCTGATCGAGCGGTTCCAGGTGGTGATCGGCTGGGCGGCGATGAAGATCACGTCGCCGGGCCGCATCTCCATGCGGGTGGCCACCGTGAAGTTCGCGGCATTGCCCGCATCCAGCCACCAGGCCGTCACCGCGCCCAGCTCGCGCGCATCGTTGGAGGCGCGCAGCACGTAGATCTGGCCGGGATTGGCGGTCTCGATATCGAAGCCTCCATTGTCGAGCAGCGCGTCGGCGAGGCTGGCCTGGCGCCCGAAGGGCAGCAGGAAGCGCGAGGGCTGCGCCACCTCGCCGGTCAGGTAGACGTAGTCGCGGTCGACCGCGTCGAGCGCGATGCGCGCGTTGAAGTTGCCGCGCGCCTCGTCCAGCGCGCCGCGGCGGCGCCCGACCTCGGCGTCGAGCTCGGCCAGGGCCTGGGCGCGGTTGCCGGCGCGGATCCCGGCGATCTCGATCTGCTCGGCGAAATAGGCCTGGGCGCGGGCCAGGTCGAACTCGTCGCCGACATAGACGCTGTCGCCGGCCAGCAGCGGGGTCTTCTGCAGGTCGGGGCGCGAGAGATAGTCCTCGACAGGGATCTGGTAGAGCCGCCCGTCGCGGTAGAGCCGGATCAGCGCGTAGTCGAGATTGCCGGTGGCCACGCCGCCCGCCGCCGCCAGCGCCTCCTCGAGGGTCAGCCGGGTCAGGGTGACCGGCAGGATGGCGGGGGTGCCCACCTGCCCGCCCACGGTGACGCGCTTGGAGTTGAACTCGGCCACCTCCAGGCTGAAGGTCGGATCGACATTGTTGGCCACCAGCGCCTGGAACAGCGCGTCCTCGGCCGCCTCCAGCGTCAGCGAGGCGACCTGCACGCGGCCGATATCGGGGATGGCGATGGCGCCGTCATCCTGCACGGTGTAGCCCTGCCGGCCGCTCTGCGCGGCCAGAAGGCCCGACAGCTCCTCGACGGTGGTGCCGCCGGTCCGCGTGGCCAGCAGCAGCACGTCGCCGACGCCGATCAGGTAGGGGCCGGGGGTGGCGGCGGGCGGCGCGATCAGGGCCAGGTCGCCGGGGCGGACCGGGCGGTCCAGCAATTGCGGCGGCACCGGGCCGCCGGGCGATACGGGACCGCCGCCGCCCGACACGGCGTCGAACACCGCCGGCAGCGCGCGCGGCACGTAGGGCGCGCGGTTGGCGGCCAGCACGCTCTCGGCGGTCAGCGGCAGGACCCGGACACCGGCCCCGTCGCGCGGCACGCCCTGCGGGGTATAGACAACGCCGCATCCCGCCAGTGCCAGGCAGGCAAGACCGATCAGGCTTCTCACGAAGAACATGGCATCATCCCTACTTGTCCCCGCCCGTCGCGCCCGGGGGGCCCCGGGGGGCGTCGTCGGGCTCGCCCGATCTGGTTCCAAAGCCGGGGCACGATCACAAGGGTCGATGCGGAACGGGCGGGCAGAAAGATGCGGGCCGTTACTCGGACGCCCCGCTTGGCGGGGGCGCGGGACGGCCCCGAAAGCGGCGGGACCGGCGATGGATGCGCCATGGGAGCCCGCGTCCCCCCCGGGCATGCAGGGCCGGCACGCCCTCCCCGGCACGGGGGATCGGAGCCGGGATCGAGACAGCGGGCATGAGGGCGCGGGGGCCGCCCTCCCCGGCGGATGCGGGGCGCGCGCGCGGGAGGGTCGCCGAATGCGCATGGATCGCGCCCCCCTGCCCTCCCCCGACCCGTGGGCTTCGCCGGGTCGCGCATCGGGCCGCGCACCGCATATGCGAAAAGGGCGTGCATCGGCTGCACGCCCTTCATCGACCGGGTGCGGCCCCCCCGCGGGGCGCCGGATCAGTTGGTGGTGTTGGGGCCGCCGGGGCCGCCCGGAGGGCCCGCGGGCGGCGGGCCGTCGGTGTTGCCCAGGGTGCCGCCGCCGCCAGTGCCGCCACCGCCGCCGCCGCCGTTGCTCAGCGCCAGCAGCGCCAGCAGCGCGCCTCCGCCGATCAGCGCCGCGGTGGCGCCGTTGCCCAGACCGGCGGGCGGCGCGATGATGGTGCCGTCCCCGATGCCGGGGCTGAGCTTGGCCTTGGACTGGGTGCTCACGATCGGCGCGATGCGGCCGGTCTGCTGCGCCAGGGCGGCGGAGGCGCCCATCGACAGGACCGTGGAAAGGGCGAGCGGGACGGCCAGAATGCGGATCATGGAGGAAACTCCGGGGATAAGGATCGGGCAACCCTAGGAAAAACGGGCGCCGATTAGAAGTATTTCGAGAAAATTGTAAGTTCTACAGCGTGAGCTGTTCCAGCACGATGTGACCCAGGACCGGGCCCAGCCATTGCCGCGAGGCGAGGACCCGGCCGCGTCCCGTCACGTAGCTGTTCTCGAAGGACAGCCCCAGCGCGTAGCAGCGTTCGCGGATGCCCGCGGGGCCGCGGGAATACTCGCAATCGAAGCTGCGGCGCACAAGCTGCCCCTCCCCGTCCAGCCAGGAATGGTCGCGCGAGGCGCGCACGCCGCCCCCG
>Ga0115029_1001674_pt1 | contig 14911 bp, 10 predicted proteins | sample SidtaG_3_FD_87297 | JGI IMG/M metagenome (GOLD analysis project Ga0115029, IMG submission 87297) | Marine algal microbial communities from Sidmouth, United Kingdom - Sidmouth_Asex1 metaG | ecosystem: Host-associated > Algae > Red algae > Unclassified | place: Sidmouth, United Kingdom | collected...
GATCCAGCTGCACCCGCTCGTCTGCGCGGCGTTCAACGCCGACTTCGACGGCGACCAGATGGCCGTGCACGTGCCGCTCTCGATCGAGGCGCAGCTCGAGGCGCGCGCGCTGATGATGTCGACCAACAACGTGCTGTCGCCGGCCAACGGCGAGCCGATCATCGTGCCGTCCCAGGACATCGTCCTCGGCCTGTACTACATGACGCGCGAGCGGGTCAACGCGAAGGGCGAGGGCATGGCCTTCCGCGACGTCGCCGAGTGCCACCGTGCGTACGAGAGCGGGGTCGCCGACCTGCACGCCAAGGTCACGGTGCGCATCATGGATTCGGTCGAGAACGAGGCCGGTCGCTGGACGCTGCAGTCGAAGCGTGTCGAGACCACCGTCGGTCGCGCCATCGCCTCCGACATCCTGCCCGTGGGCATGGAGTTCGCGAACGTCGACTGCAACCTGACCAAGAAGAACATCTCCCGGCTCATCAACCTCTGCTACCGCAGGCTCGGGCTCAAGGAGTCGGTCATCTTCGCCGATCAGCTCATGTACCTCGGCTTCCGCTACGCGACGCTCGCCGGTGTCTCCATCGGCATCGAGGACATGGTCGTGCCGGAGAGCAAGGGCAAGATCATCGGTTCGGCCGAGGGCGAGGTGCGCGAGATCCAGGACCAGTACGCCAACGGTCTCGTCACGCACGGCGAGCGCTACAACAAGGTCGTCGACATCTGGTCGGCGGCGAACGATCAGGTGGCCAAGTCCATGATGGCCGGTCTCGGTACCGAGAAGGTCGTCGATCGTGACGGCGAGACGGTCGACCAGATGTCGTTCAACTCGATCTTCATGATGGCCGACTCCGGCGCGCGAGGTTCGGCGGCCCAGATCCGGCAGCTCGCCGGCATGCGGGGCCTCATGGCCAAGCCGGACGGCTCGATCATCGAGACGCCGATCATCGCCAACTTCCGCGAGGGATTGAACGTCAACCAGTACTTCATCTCCACGCACGGCGCGCGGAAGGGACTGGCGGACACCGCGCTCAAGACCGCGAATTCGGGTTACCTGACCCGACGTCTGGTCGACGTCGCCCAGGACATGGTCGTGGTCGACCCCGATTGCGGCACGAGCAACGGCCTGACCATGAAGCCGGTGGTCGAGGGTGGTGACGTGGTCGAAGCCCTGAAGGATCGGGTACTCGGTCGCGTGGCCGCGACCGACATCCTCAAGCCCGGCGAGGACAAGGACATCGTGCTGCAGCCCGCGGGCACGCTGCTCGACGAGGCCATGGTCGACGAACTCGAGGCGGCCGGCGTCGACGAGATCCTCGTGCGATCGGCGATCACCTGCGACGCCGACTACGGTGTGTGCGCGGCCTGCTACGGCCGCGACCTCGCGCGCGGTCACGTCATCAACATCGGTGAGGCGGTCGGCGTCATGGCCGCGCAGTCGATCGGCGAGCCGGGCACCCAGCTCACGATGCGGACCTTCCACATCGGTGGTGCCGCGAGCCGGTCGGCCGCGGCCTCCAGCGTCGAGTCGAAGTCGAAGGGCTCGGCGCGTCTCCTCAACATGAAGGAGATCACCAACAAGGAAGGCAAGCTGATGGCCGTCTCGCGTTCGGCGGAACTGTCCATCGTCGACGAAGCCGGTCGCGAGCGTGAGCGCTACAAGATCCCGTACGGCGCCGTGATCAACGTCGTGGACGAGGGGCCGGTCGAGGCGGGCACCATCCTCGCCACCTGGGATCCGCACACGCACCCGGTCATCACCGAGGTGGCCGGTGTGGCGAAGTTCTCCGACTTCGTCGAGGGCGTAACGGTCAAGGTCGAGGTGGACGACATCACCGGCCTGACCGATACGGTCATCACCGACCACAAGGCGCGGGGCGGCACCAACAAGGACCTGCGTCCGATGGTCAAGCTCGTCGACAAGAAGACCGGAGACGATCTGAACTACGCGGGCACCGAGATCCCGGCGCACTACTTCCTGCCCCCGGGCGCGATCGTCGGCCTGCAGGACGGCGACGAGGTGCTCGTCGGTGACGTCGTCGCGCGAATCCCGCAGGCCTCGTCGAAGACGCGTGACATCACCGGCGGTCTGCCGCGCGTCGCCGATCTGTTCGAGGCGAGGAAGCCCAAGGAGCCGGCGATCCTCGCCGAGACCAGCGGCACGGTCAGCTTCGGCAAGGAGACCAAGGGCAAGCAGCGTCTGGTCATCACCGGCCCGAACCAGGAGCACTACGAGGAACTGATTCCGAAGTGGCGCCAGATCAACGTGTTCGAGGGCGAGACGGTCGAGAAGGGCGAGACCGTCGCCGACGGGGAACCGAATCCGCAGGACATCCTGCGCCTGCGCGGCGTGGAGACTTTGGCGGCCTACCTGGTCCAGGAGATCCAGGACGTCTACCGTCTGCAGGGCGTGAAGATCAACGACAAGCACATCGAGGTAATCATTCGCCAGATGCTTCGCAAGGTCGAGATCTCGGTGGCCGGCGACACGCGTCTGCTCCGCGGCGAGCAGGTGGACTTCCTGCGCGTTCGCGAAGCCAACGAGGCGCTGCTGGCCGAGAACCCCGACGCGACGCCGGCGGAGTTCGACAACCTGCTGCTCGGCATCACCAAGGCCTCGCTCGTCACCGAGTCGTTCATCTCGGCGGCCTCCTTCCAGGAGACCACGCGAGTGCTGACCGACGCGGCCGTGCGCGGTGCGCGCGACGATCTGCGCGGACTCAAGGAGAACGTCATCGTCGGGCGTCTGGTGCCGGCCGGAACCGGTCTCGCCTTCCACAACGAGCGTCGCAAGCGTCGCACGAAGCTCGACATCGACGAGGCGTTCGAGCAGGTGCTTGTCGAGGAGAATGCGCTGGCGTCGGGCATTCTTCCCGAGGATTCCGCCGAGCTACCTCCGGGTCTGATCGGCGATCCGGCCGCGGCCGAGGCGGCGGCTGCCGCGGCCGATGGTGGCGAGGCACTCGATCCGGGTCGTCTGCCGGAATAGAGCGGGCGTTCGTGCACTCCCTGCCGTAGAGGTGGGGAGTGCCGGCAACGCCGGTCGTACGCGCGAACCCGCCTGAGGCGCAGCGTGCCCTCGAGTCGTGCACGGCCGATGTCGCCGACCGCCTCCTCGAACGCCCGGCCGCTCGGGCAGGGTGCGAACGGACGGTCACCTTCGACAAGCGCGCGGCGAAGGCGGCCGGCGTGACGATCATCGACATCTGAGCGACGGCTCGCGGCGGCGGGCCGGGCGCTACGCCGGTCAGTGCACGATGCCTGCCTCCCGGACGTCATCGCCTGTCGGCTCCTGCTACGGCTTCCGCACGGTTCTTGCACTTCCAACGGCTGCCGGGTCGCTTCCGTGCCGCGAACGTGATCGTCCTCCGACGAAGGCGCACGTGCATGAAGCTGCTCGATCCCCCGAGAGTCGAAGCGCATGGTGCAGTCGTTCGTGAACCTGTCTCCGAGTCGTTCGCGTTCAGTGCTGTTCGACTCGCCGGACATTCGTCTCGGCGAGGACGGACCGATCCGGGTCTGCCCTCGCGTCGTCGGACGCGGCCTGCAGGCCCGCCTGGACATCGAACTCGGCGAGTCTGGAAGCGTCGGTGCGTCCATCGCCTCTACCGCGCGTCCCGTCGTCGGCGTCGCCGTCCTTCTCCTGTTGCTCGCCACCGGCGCATGCCTCGGACTGTCGACCAATCTCGCCAAGCTCGCCGGCGACAGCGGCCTCGCACCGCTGGCCTTTCTCGCGTGGTCGGTCGCGGGGGCAAGCTTGTTGCTGTTCGGCCGAGCCGCCGCTCGCGGCGAGCTGCCGCCGATGAACCGCCGCACGATCGAATACTTCGTCCTGTCCGCGTTCGTCACCGTCGCGGCCTCGAATCTGATCTTCGTGTCGGCGACGCCCGAAGTCGGGGCGGGGTTCGTCGCGCCCGCCGCCGCGCTGCCGCCGCTCCTGACCTACGTCGGCGCCGTCGCGCTCGGCATGGAACGCTTTCACGCGGGCAGGGCGTCCGGCGTCGTTCTCGCGCTTGCCGGCGCCGCGTACATCGCCGTCGTCGAGCTGTCCCTGCCGAACGCCGCGACGTTCTGGATCGGACTCACGCTGCTCGGACCCGTCCTGCTGGCCATCGGCAATCTCTATCGAAGCCTGCGCTGGCCACCGGGCCTGTCGGCCGAGTCGCTCGCGCCAGGCATGCTCGGCGCCGCCACGGTAATGCTGCTCGGCGCCGGCTTCCTGCCGCACCCCGACTTCTCGCTTGCCGTACCGACCGACCGGGTGTGGCCGCTCGCGCTCGTGTGCGTGCAGACCCTCGTCTTCGCCCTGCAGTTCGTGCTGCTGTTGCAGCTGCAGAAGCGCGGCGGCCCCGTCTTCCTGAGCCTGATCGGCTCGGTCGGTGCGCTGATCGGCGTCCCGGCGGCGATCCTGCTGCTCGGCGAAAGCCCGCCCGCAGGCCTCGCGCTCGGCGCCGTGCTGATCGTGGCGGGTGTGGCGCTGCTGAATACGGGGCGCGGCGCGGCGTCCTCACGTCGTGCGACGCGCAGGCAGGAACAAGCGTCCCCGGCATGTACCGCGTCGGCATCATCCTGTTTCGAGAAGCGAATACGTCCGCCGGCGCATACGCCCTTCACGGTGAACGCGGAAGTGCCGGCGATCGCGACCACGACAGCGGGATATCGGACACGCAAGGAGCCGTGGTCGCGCTTGCGACAGGCTGCGTGAGCAGGACATGTCCGCGTCCCGCGCCCCAGAACATCGACCGATCGGCACTTGGGCTCGGATTTCAGCAAGCGGACGCCGCGGATTCATCTCTCGCCCTGTGGACAGCGTCTTTTCAGTCTTCCCGAGAGCCCGCTGTATGCGACGGCGGGCCTCGCGCCGGGTGCGGTACTGATCGTGTCGGGCGTCGCGCTGTCGAACACGGGACGCATCGAAACTCGCCACCACGTGCCGATTCTTCCGAAGCGCTGCCCCGGGCGGTGGCTTGCCTGGCAGCGGTGTCCACACGTCTCCACAGCGTCGGCGGCGCGTGCCGGCTCGACCTCGAGCGGTCAGCTTTGGGAGGGGATCGGCACGTTGTCGTAAAGCGTCGCCAGATCCAGGACTATCCCTCCGTGGAGGCGAAGGTCGAGCACTTAGACCGGTACATCACATCCTGCCAGTGGTCATGCCGTGAACGCGTACCTCTCGCCAGCGACGAGAACGGATCGGACTTTCACCACTTCCGGTGACGCTGCCTGGAAATCAGGAAGCAGTCTCTGCGGATTCATTTTTCGCCTTGAAGATAGCGTCTTCCCAGTCTGCTTGCACCGCCGGATCCGCAGGCTTGCCGTCCGGTAGAGAGGCCATTCCTCCTGAAAATCCAGCGAGATCGTCTGACGACGTCAACTCGTAGAGCTTGTGCAAGTAGTGGTACATGGCTCTGTATGCTTCTTCGGAAGTCAGGGTTCGATGCATATCACTGGCTCGGCTTGTCGGTGGCGGAGAGTCCCGTGACGGTTTTGAATAGCCTCGGCATGGAATTCACGTCGCCGTTGATGATCTTCCCGCCGCGCGATTGTGTCTATACCTGTGTTCCGTCTCTTCTGGTAGTCGCGGCCCAGAGCGCTTGGCCGATTTACCGCGAACTCGGCCTTCTGGACGTTCTTCGATGCTTCAACTCGGCGATGGGCTAAGTGCGCCGATATGCGCCGCGCGCAACATGAGCGCCGTGGCGTGGCCTTCGATCGCCGTGCTGTGGCGCTCTGTTCGTTCGTCGCTGCGCAAGTCGGCGGTATGCCTCGCGTAAACGCGATTTTGTAGTCAGGCCAGTACGGCCTCGGCAACGGACGACAGATACATGCCGCGCGCAGTTTTCTCGTGAGCGAATCGATCGATAAGTTGTCGAGCGGCCGCTGCTCCCGGTTTATCCTCCACACTTTGAGCGATGTACACGAGGGGGTCGGGAAAGTTCGGCCGCAAGGCGAGGTAGCCTTCGCACTCTTCCACGGCCAGCTCCCAACCGAGGTCCGCCCAGCCGATGTACGCGCGCCAGAAAGCGACTTCCGGGCGCGAAGCATGTCGTGATGCCGCGTCGAGGTAGCCGTCGAGCACCAGAGTCGCTTGCTGGATCGACGCGGAGGACAGTTGATGCGCACAGTTAAAGCCGTACTCCGTCATCTGCCAACACAGGGCCATCAGATACGCGATCGCTTCTCCGTTCGGGTTCTCCTCTTCAACTGCTTTTTCGTAGAACCCCATTGCGATGACGAACTTACCTTCCGAGTCGGCTATCTTTCCCTGGGCGAGCATGCTCATCGAAAACTCCCCGCCAGATTGATCCCGGCGTTCTGTATCAGGCCGTTCCTTACAACCACCCACGCCTGAGTGCCGTCCGGTAGCACCATCGTGTAAGCGATCACACCGCTGCTTTCCGCCCGCGAAGTGATAAGTCCACTGCGAACGGCGTCCGGTCGGAAGTTCCGGTCGTTGGACGCGACATTTTCGAACAGCTGAATATAGCGCGTTCTTTCCGAGTCGGAGGAAGGATTCATATGGCCCTCGGCGGGTCGAAAAACATGGTTCTCGCGACGAGGATCGTACTTCGCGACAGAAGTTGTATGGCCATCGAGGTTCTCGCTCGGCATCCCGTCCGCCAGCCAGTCCTCGAACGAGTCCGTTCCGCCGTTGGCCAGGTATTCCCGGTACGGGACGTCGTACACGTCCCGGAGCTCCTGAAGCGTGGCACTCGGCAACGGCTGATCGTCGATCAACGGCTTCCATGTGGTCTCGTAGCTGCGCGCGGCGTCCACCGCGTCTTGCCAGATGTCGGCGTCGAAACTCGCGTCGCATTCGGACAGGCCGGCGTAGTCGTGCTGCGCGCGGTAGAGCTCGTATTCGAGGTCGAACACGGCCGGCCAGTCCGGTACCCAGCCGGCCGGTGTCAGAGTGGGATGCCAGTCCGGGCGGTAGCGCCGTAGAGCCTGCTCTGCCCGCGTGTAGCGATCCAGCCGGATCACTTGTCCTTCCGAGCGAGCAACCGGTCGACGTCCGGGCGACGTTCCCGGGCGAACGATCGGCGGCCGGACGATCGGCACGGCAGCGAGGCCTGCCGCGCGGAGACCGAGCGGATCGATTGCCGACAGCGGATTGCCGTTCACGTACGCGTAGGTATTCGTGCCGCCCGCGAGTCCGATCGGGTCGCTGGTGAGGTACCGCCCCAGGTCGGGGGCGTAGTATCGGTGGACGTTGTAGTGAGCGCCGGTCTCCTCGTCGGCGTACTGCCCGGGCAAACGCAGGTTCAGGGTGAGTTCGGCGTCGCTCGCGACCTCCGCGCGACCGAACGGGGCGTAGCGTGCGCTCCATGCCGTTCGGCCGTCGCTCGACGTGACGATGCGCGGTGCGCCCAGATGATCCGTGTGGATCGCGTGGACCCGTCCGCCCACCAGCATCGCCACCGGGAGGATGTCGTCCAGGTAGAGATAGTGCCGGTCGCCACCGCCACCGCCACCGCCACTGACGCCGTCGCCGCCGTCGATCTCGCTGGAGACGAGCGTACCGTCATGCAGGAACCAGGTCGTCGTTGCCGGCCCGTCTTCATGATGGACGCGCTTGAAGACGCGCTCGCCGAACGGGTTGTAGCCGTACTCGGCCAGAAGGGTGCCGTTCTCGTGCACTTCGACGAGGCGCTGTTCGGCGTCGTGCACGAGACGTCGGGTGTGGCCCTGGTGGCGTATGGCCGTCGGGGAGCCGGCCGCATCGTGCAGGCGTGTTTCGAGCGTGGGTCCAGCGTCTCCGTCCACCGGCTCGTACCGATCGACACCGAGGAGGCGATTGCCCCCGCCGGGCGACGCGTATCGCAGCCGTTCGTGTCGGATCTTGCCTGCCGGCGACACGTGACGGCGGGCGACACGGTTGCCGGTCTCGTCGTGCGCATAGCCGTGCAGGCCGGTCAGCGTGTCCGCTTCGACAAGCCGTCCGTCTGCGTAGTGGTAGCGTTGCTCGTGACCGTTCTCGACGGCGGCCGTGACTCGACCGGCGCCGTCATGGCGGTAGCGTAGCGAGAGCAGTGTGCCGACATCGATCGATTCGATCGCGCCGTCCGGTGCGTGCCGTCGCTCGACCCGCCGCCCGTCGGCCGCGAGGTGACCGCTCGTCCCGTCGGCCGAACGAGCGTCTATGTCGGAGACGAGCGGCGTCCTGACCAGGCCGAACAACGACGCCCGCTCGATCGCGGCCAGCTCGCCGCGGTTCGGACCGTCCGTGTGGTAGCGGAATCGGAGCTCCGTTCCATCAGGAAGCGTCTTGGCGAGGACCCGGGAGCGGTCGTCCCGTTCGTAGCGGGTCGTGAACGTGCGACTGCCGAGTGTGCGGGTGTGGGCGACGAGGCGACCGTCGGCGTCGTGCTCGAAGGTCTACTCCGTCGTCGGGTTGGTCGCGCGTGTCATGAGCCCGCTCGCCGGGTCGTGCTCGAAGATCGTCTCGCCGTCGACGCTCTGGCGTCGGAGCGGACGGTCGGCCGCATCCCAGGCGAGTGAGGTGCGACGACCGAGCGCGTCCAGCATCTCGATACGATTGCCCGCGGCGTCGTGGCGGTAGGTGACGCGTCCCGTGTCCGGCGAGTCCTCCATGACGACGCGGCCGAAGTCGTCTCGCGCGTACGTGGTGACGTTCCCGCGGGCATCGCTGAACGATGAGACGACCGCGAGCGGGTCCGGCGCGTGGCGGTACACGTCGCCGTCGTAGTCGCGGCGGCTCCCGTCCGGGGCGATCAGCGTGCGCACTCGTCCGAATGGATCGGCGATGTGCAGGGAGGCGAGGCCGGAGCCCGTATCCAGGGAGGTGGTTCTCCCGTTCGGTAAGTCTCTGGAGATGTCGCGTCGGTAGACGAATTCGTCGCCGGTGTGCCGCTCGGGCACCCGAGTCGTGCGTTCGAGCAGCCGTCCGAGCGAACCGTAGCGCTGCTCGATGCTGCGGATCGACGTGCCGTCGGCGCCGACCTCCTTCGCGCCGATCAGCCGCCCTTCATCGTCGAGCGTGCGCGTCGTCACGCGCCCGTCCTCGTCGGTCATTCGGACGGGCCGTCCGGCGGCGTCGTACCGGGCGGTCCGCTCCCGGCCGTCCGCATCCGTGATCGCGAGCAGCCTGCCCTCGGCGTCGTGACGAAAGTGCGTCGAACCACCATCCTCGTCGACTCGGACGAGCCGGCCGGTGTTCAGGTACGCATGCACGACGGGTCGTCGCGAGCCGACTTGGAACTCGAGCGGGCGACCGAGCGCATCGAAGCGGAGCACGCGCAACGCCGGAGACATCGGCGGGCGCATCGCGACGAGTCGTCGCCTGTCGTCCCAGTCGAACCGGATGGTGTCGTCGACATCGTCTCGCGGGCCGTCGAAGGCCACGAGCCGGCCTTCCTCGTACCGAAAGCGCGTGATGTGCTCGATCGGTTCGAACCCGCTCGGCGTGAGCGCCTCGGTGTCGAAGCGCGGGACGAAGCCGCGCTCGGTGACGCTCGCGAGCAAGCCGTCCGGGCGGTAGCGTCGCTCGGTCACGTGGTCGCCGGCAGGGTTCACGCTCGGGCGAGCGAGGATCGCGACTCGGCTGCTGTCGCCTTCGTAAGCGCGGCGTTCCAGCCAACGCTCGCGCGGCCCGTCCGACCCCTCGACCGTCTCGACGATCTGCACGAGTCGACCAAGCTCGTCGTGCTCGTAGTGGCGGGTGCCGAGTAGGGTTCCGTCGTCGTCCAGCCGCGCGACTTCCGACAATCGGCGGTCGGCGTCGTACGCGTAGCGCCGGGCGGTCGGCGGACAACTGACGCACCCGGGTCCCGTCGCCGAGAGAATTTCGGACGCGCCGGTACGCGGATCCCGTCGCCAACGATAGACACTTTCGGCGCCGCCACTGTCGGTGACGATCGTGCGGCCCTCGTCACCGGTCCTGCCGCCGGGCCGATCTTCCGGCGCGTCGATGAGGAGGGTGACCCGTTCTATCCCTTCGGTGCGTTCGGACAGGCGAGCGCGCCCGCGATCATCGTAGGCCCAGTTCCGGACGCGTTGTCCGGTGCGTTCGGTCAGGCCGGTCAGATGGTTCGGGAAGAGGGGGTCTTCATAGTGATAGAGGCGTGCCGTCCCGTCGGGGTAGCGCGCGCGCGTCAGGTTCTGCCGCTCGTCGTAGGCGTACTGCACACGCGTGCCGTCGGGCAGGATCAGCGCCGAGAGGTAGCCCGAGTGCGAGCGGTAGGGGTCCGAATCGTAGCCGATGAGTCCAGGGCGTCCGGCCGTGTACTCGAACCCGAGCGCGGCGCCAGTCTCGTCGGTGACAGAGACGAGGCGGCGGTGGCGGTATCGGAGTGCAAGCCGGCGTTGATCGGGCCAGTCGACACGGATCAGGAACGAGCCGTTGAACACGAGGCGACGACCGTCCGGCACGTTCCAGGTCGTGCGGCCGTCGCTTCGCTGCAGGTAGCCGTCGGACGGGATTCGGGCCGCGTATACCCCGTCGGGTGTCGCTGGCGCGAAACGCAGGAGGCGCCCCGCGGAATCCGTCAGCAACCGGCCCCCGTCGGGCAGGCTTTCGAGGCGGGTGGCGTAGCTGTGTCGCCAACCACGCCCCAGCCCGACGTCCCGGTCCGCGCTCGCGCTCGAATAGTGGCGCCCGAAGGCGAGCGTCGTGCCCACGACGTCGTAGTCGATCTCGGCCTGTCGCTTGGCGCCGGTAACGAGATCGACCGGGTTCCCCAGGGTGGTGGACGGCAGCCGCGCAGGGGGTGCGGCGCCCGGGTCGGTCGCGTCGAGGACAGGGCCCGAACCCTGGGCTCCGGGGTCGACGCCGCATTGGCCCGTCGGCGCAAGAGAGGCGGGGCAGTCTGCCTCTCCCCCGATGCCGGGGATGCCGTTCGCGTGGACGTCGCCGAGCGAGACGACGAGCAGGAGGAGTGTCGGGACTCGGCGTCGGAGGCGACGCCGGCGCATCGTGCCGCCTCTTGACGCGTGTACCGTCAGGCGATGGTCGGTGCGGAATGTCCGATACAGCATGATGCGACCATCCGTGGTCTCGTTCGCCGATCACCTTCGACGATTTCGCCTACCGTGTCCTTGCGCGAGATCGCGGATCCGGGAATCTCCGCGCCAAGAATCCCCGCGACAAGACTCTCCGCGACAAGGGGAGGCGGGCGATGTCGCCGAGACAGGTGCCGCGGCCAGGCCGCCGCGCGAGCCGCGTCCCGTTGACACTGCCGCCGCTGAACCTTAGACTTCCCCGGCTTGGCGCGCGGTCGATGTTCGGCTGCCGTCCCGTCGCGGTCCGACCGTCCCCGGTCCGGCCGCATCGACATCATCCTTCGATTCTTCCCGGAGCCGGCGCCCGCGCCTGTTTCGCTCGACAACGGTATCGCATGGCGACGATCAATCAGCTGGTCCGCAAGCCGCGCAAGCGGAAGGCCGAGAAGTCCAACGTTCCGGCCCTGCAGGCGTGTCCGCAGAAGCGTGGCGTCTGCACGCGGGTCTACACCACGACGCCGAAGAAGCCGAACTCGGCCATGCGGAAAGTGGCCCGCGTGCGCCTGACCAACGGCTACGAGGTCACGTCCTACATCGGTGGTGAAGGTCACAACCTTCAGGAGCACTCGGTCGTGCTCATCCGCGGCGGCCGGGTCAAGGACCTCCCGGGCGTGCGCTACCACACGGTGCGCGGCAGCCTCGACACCCAGGGCGTCGATTCGCGTCGTCAGGGCCGTTCGAAGTACGGCGCCAAGAAGCCGAAATCCTGATGCCGGTCGGAGGCCGCGCCCGGTCCGGGGCGGTCTTCGTTGCCGATCGCGGTCATGCCTGACCGCACCCTCTTCAGAACGAGCCGAACGCATGTCACGTAGAGTCCAGGCCCCCAAGCGCGATATTCTGCCCGATCCCAAGTACGGCAGTGTCCGTCTGGCCAAGTTCATCAACATCATGATGCTCGACGGCAAGAAGGCCGTCGCCGAGCGCGTCATCTACGGCGCCCTCGACGTGATGAAGGAGAAGGGGATCGCCGATCCGGTCGAGTCCCTGGAGCTTGCGCTCGAGAACGTCTCCCCGGCGGTCGAGGTCAAGTCGCGTCGCGTCGGCGGCGCGACCTACCAGGTGCCGGTCGAGGTGCGCCCCGTCCGTCGCAGCGCCCTCGCGATGCGCTGGATCATCGACGCGGCGCGGAAGCGTGGCGAGAAGTCGATGACGCTCAAGCTCGCCGGCGAACTGTCCGAGGCGGCCGAGCGCCGCGGTTCGGCCGTCAAGAAGCGTGACGACGTCCACCGCATGGCAGAAGCCAACAAGGCATTCTCCCACTACCGCTGGTAGTCGGAACCGGGCGACATGCCCGGGCGTCTTTCGCTTCGGGCCGAGCGCCCGGCGCCGTTCGTCCTCGAGGCGAGTCGTTCCGCCCGGTTCTTCCGGTGTCGGCGCGCCTCGCCTCTTGTCGTTCCGGGCCGCGCGTTCCTTGCCGGAGCGTCGACTCATGAAACCGCGAGTCCGCAGCCGGGCGCGCACGAATCACCTGCAAGCCGCGCCGGTCGTGCTCTCTCGACAACCGTGACGCCGGCCGGAGCCGTCCGAACCCGTGCCCAGAACCACACCCCTGTCGCTGTATCGCAATGTCGGCATCATGGCGCACATCGACGCCGGCAAGACGACGACGACCGAGCGCATCCTGTTCTACACCGGCGTCTCCCACAAGATGGGCGAGGTCCATCACGGCTCGGCGACGATGGACTGGATGGCGCAGGAGCAGGAGCGCGGCATCACGATCACCTCGGCGGCGACGACCTGCTTCTGGTCGGGGATGGCAGGGGACCGGAAGAAGCACCGCATCAACATCATCGACACGCCCGGCCACGTCGATTTCACGATCGAGGTCGAACGCTCGCTGCGCGTGCTGGACGGGGCGGTCGCCGTGTTCGATGCGGTCGGTGGCGTGGAGCCGCAGTCCGAGACCGTCTGGCGCCAGGCGAACAAGTATCGCGTGCCGCGCGTCGCCTTCGTCAACAAGATGGACCGGATCGGAGCGGACTTCCCGCGGGTGCTGGTGCAGATCCGCGAGCGCCTGGCGGGCAATCCCGTCGCCGTTCAACTGCCGATCGGCAGCGAGGACGAGTTCCGCGGCGTCGTCGATCTCGTGTCCATGCGCGCCATTCTCTGGACCGAGGCCGACCAGGGGCTGACCTTCGAGGAGACGGACATTCCTGCCGAGCTCGCCGACGAGGCGGCCAGCCTGCGCGAGACGATGGTCGGGGCCGCGGCCGAGGCCTCGGACGCGCTGACGGAACGGTACCTGGAGGACGGCGATCTGGACGCCGGCTCGATCCGCGAGGGGCTTCGCGTGCTGACCCTCTCGAACGACATCGTGCCGGTGCTCTGCGGCTCGGCCTTCAAGAACAAGGGCGTGCAGTCCCTGCTCGACGCGATCGTCGACTACCTGCCGGCGCCGGACGACGTCGCGGCGGTCGAGGGGCTCGCGCCGGACGAATCCACCGACACCCGGCCGGCCGAGGACGATGCCCCGTTCGCCGGACTCGTGTTCAAGATCGCCAACGACAGGCACGTCGGCTCGCTCGCCTTCGTCCGGGTCTACTCCGGCACCGTCAAGACCGGCGACATGGTCCTCAATCCGCTGCGAGGCAAGAAGGAGCGGATCGGGCGCCTGCTGCAGATGCACGCGAACAACCGTGAGGAGATCAAGGAGGTCCGGGCGGGCGACATCGCGGCCATCGTCGGTCTCAAGGAGGTCGGGACGGGCGATACCCTCTGCGTGCAGAAGTCGCCGATCGCGCTCGAGCGGATGGAGTTCCCGGAACCGGTCATATCGGTCGCGGTCGAGCCGCGGACCCTGGCCGATCAGGACAAGATGGCGGCGGCCCTGGACCGACTCGCCCGGGAGGATCCGTCCTTTCGCGTCAGCACGGATGCCGATTCGGGTCAGACGATCATCAGCGGCATGGGGGAGTTGCACCTCGACATCATCGTGGACCGCATGAAGCGCGAGTTCAGCGTCGAGGCGAACGTCGGCAAGCCGCAGGTGGCCTACCGCGAGACGATCACGAAGTCGGTGACGGCCGAGGGCAAGTTCATCCGTCAGACCGGCGGCACCGGCCAGTACGGCGACGTGCGACTCAAGCTCGAGCCGCTGGAACGCGGGGCGGGCTTCGAGTTCGCCAGCGAGATCGTCGGCGGCACGATTCCGAAGGAGTTCGTGCCGGCGGTCGAGCAGGGCGTGACCGAGGCGCTCGCGAACGGCGTGCTCGGCGGCTTCCCGACCGTGGATCTGCGCGTGACCCTGTATGACGGCTCGTACCACGAGGTCGATTCGAACGAGATGGCGTTCAAGATCGCGGGCTCGATGGGTTACCGGAACGGTGCGCTCGAGGCCGGCGCGACGCTGCTCGAACCGGTCATGAAGGTCGAGGTCGTGACCCCCGAGGAGTACATGGGCGACGTGATGGGCGACCTGAACCGCCGCCGCGGCATCGTGCACGGCATGGAGGAGCAGCCCGGTGGCAAGGTGGTACGTGCGCACGTCCCGCTCGCCGAGATGTTCGGCTACTCGACCGACCTCCGCTCGGCGACCCAGGGCCGGGCCGTCTACTCGATGGAGTTCGAGAGCTACGAGACGCCGCCGAAGGCGGTGGTCGACGCCGTGCTCAATCGCTGAGTGTCGCGTCGCGTCGACTGCCACATCGGCGCCCGTTTGACGTACCATCCGCAACCCGCGAGCGCGTGCCGGAAGCCGTCCTCACGGCCGCTCCCCCCCTAACAACCGACAGAGGCTTGACGACAGGTGTCCAAGGAAAAGTTCGAGAGAAACAAACCGCACGTGAACGTCGGCACGATCGGCCACGTGGATCACGGGAAGACGACGCTGACGGCGGCGCTGACGATCTGTCAGTCGGAGAAGATGGGCGGTGAGGCGAAGGCCTACGACCAGATCGAC
>Ga0115029_1001675_pt1 | contig 14909 bp, 7 predicted proteins | sample SidtaG_3_FD_87297 | JGI IMG/M metagenome (GOLD analysis project Ga0115029, IMG submission 87297) | Marine algal microbial communities from Sidmouth, United Kingdom - Sidmouth_Asex1 metaG | ecosystem: Host-associated > Algae > Red algae > Unclassified | place: Sidmouth, United Kingdom | collected...
CCCCCCCCCGGATGTGGCGGCCGCCCTGCCGCCCCTGCAGCGGCGGCGACGCGCACGCCGGCGTGCAGGAGCGAGGAGGAAGAGAGGGGCAGACATCTCGACAGCGGCGGTGGCGGTGGTCAGCGAGCATGCGGTCGACACCGCCGCCCGCGCCGCCGCCGCGGCCGGCGGGACCTCGGCGGCAGAGCGCGGCAGCACGCCTGCCCGGCGCTCGGCGGTGGCGGGCGCCCGCACGGCAGCGGCAGCGACGCGCACGCCGGCGCGCAGCAGCCGGGGGGACGATCCGGCAGATGCCCCGACAGGGGCCGGCCCTGACGCAGGCAAGGCCAATGGCGCCGCCACCGCCACAGGACGTGGGGGCGGCGGCGCGGCAGACGGCGGTCCCGAGGCGCGGCAGCGCCCTGCCGGCGCTTGCGGGCGGGGGCCAGGTCGCGACCGCTCGCTCGCCGCCACCCGAAAAAAGCCGCCGCGGGGCGGTGCCTCTAGGACGGCACCTGCCACCAGAGGCGCTGGAGGAGGTAGCTGGGGGCAGCAGCGGCAAAGGCGGCGCCGCCACCGCACTCTCCGCTGCCGCCGCGGCGGCGGACCGCCACCCCGCCGCCCCGGTCGCGCCGCGGTTCGCGGCAGCCGACTTGGCGGCGGCGCAGGCGGCGGCGCTCAATCCGGTGGGAGGCTGGTCCACGAAAACTGTTCTGATTGGAGCAGGCGATCTCAGAGACAGTCGAATGCGCACACATCCCATTGGTTCTTCGTGGCACGCTCTGACGCACCTTCTGAGGTCAGCGTCGGTTGATCTACCGGTTTCTGATCCCGTCCACTGCGCCCTCTCCGTCACCGTCCCTCCTCCTTGTGCAATGTGTCGGGGCGTCTCCTTTCGTGGTTATTTCTGTCTGTCGCAGAATGTCTCGCCGGCGCGGTGCTCACGAGCCGGCCTCCCCCCTCCTGCCTACATCTTTGCCGCCTCTGCCTTTTGATGTTCGTGTATCCCCCCCATTCGTCCGCCGGTCGCCATCACCAACCCCCCCCGGTGTTCCCTCCCTTGTCTTAGCTCTGCATGTGAGCGTACTCTCACGCCCAGGTGATGGGGCTCCCTCCACGTCTGATCGCCGTCATGGCAGCCGACTGGGGACTCGGGCCTCGTCGGCACGGGTCGCCTCGACGTCGCAAGCGGGTGCACGTTCTTTGCTCTATGTCGCCCAAGTGTCCGAGACGCCCTCTGTCATGGGTCCAATGCAGACCCTGATATCTGTGGTGGTGGCCCGCACTGGGGAGGAAGTGTCCATTGATTTGCGCCCCGGGGTGGCCGCACTGCTGGAGCACGCGGAGCGGCAGTTGGCCGCTGCTGAAGCGGTGGGCGCCGTCGGCATCCTTGGGCGTCCCGCCGCGCCGGCGACCCTGACGGGAGAGGCACGGCTGCTGCTCCGCTTCGCGCCGTGCACCAGTGTCGGCGCCGCCGACGCGGTTGCAGGCGTTCAGCACACGATCTATTCGAGTGGGAAGTGGGTTGGTGTGGGTGGTGGTGGAGACACGACTGTGCTTCGGGAGGCTCTGGGTGTGTGGACGGTGCGCACGTCATGGCTGGGGAGCGTGTCACCGCTTGACTCTTTGTCCACTTACGCCATCTTCCTCGGGCGCCAGCGGAATGCCGGTGTGGTCGCACGGGCGGTAGCAGCAGCGAACGAAGCGACGGCCGACGCCGAAATGCTCCTCGCAGCCGCCCTTCGAGATGACCGAGGTCGGCCGAGCACCTCCGCGGCGCCGTCAGAGGACCGAGCGGCGAGGCTGCTGTTTTGTCTTCCCTCTGGCGGCGGCGGCGCCGGCCCGGAGCATCCGACGGGAACAAGCGAAGCAGCGGCGGCTGATGATACCGTTGCGTCCACAGGTGCGGCCGAACCAGAAGTGCGAACTGTTATGACTCCGTTTGACATCGAGTACACCGAGCACCGTCCAGGAGGAGGGTCGAACTCGGTGTTCAAGCACACTCGGCAAGACGCCCGGTGTCCGCTGTGTCACCGGGATGAGCGGTCAGTCGGAGCCCTGCTGCAGCACTTCGGCGCCCTCCACACCAACGTGACTGTGGAGTGCTTCCGTGCCGTTTCGTCGGCGCAGGTAAATCGACGCGGACGAGAGAGTGGCTCTCGCCTCGCGTGGGACCGCTACATAGCCGCCATTCGGTGGTTGGCGGTTCCCATGCCATTGGCTGGCTTCCACGAGTCGTCCGTCCGTGGCATGGCGTCTGCTGCAGCGTCGGTTGCACCTGTTTTCGTCAACAATCGTGCCGTCGCGCCCGGTGCTGTGCCGCCTACACCGGTCGCGCCTGGTGCCGGTCACTCGCCGGTTCAGCCCCGGGAAACTGTTGATGTAGCCCAACGCCCGCTCGAACCGCTCCGCGATGGTAGCGCTGCTGGCTCATCGTCAACGGGCACCGCGATTCTCCCCAGCCAGATGTCGGCTCTTTCCTTTCTTCCTCACCCTCTTGCAGCGGGCGCCTCACGCCGACGGCCGCCGATGTCGGGGCGCGCTGGCCGCGGGCGTGGCGCTCGGCGCCCGCTTGCGTCGGCACTCGGCGGTCGCGAATACTTCCATACCGGGAGCCTGGCCCCGTTGGCGCTGCGGCAGTCGACGAACGCCGTGCTATCTTCTGACTCTGAGGACGATATTGACGATGAGTGGCTGAGCGCCATGGATGCGGCGCGAATGGAAGCCCTTGAGCTGCCAGCGCCGGACGTGCTGTTTATGGCATTGTGGACGGGGTTTGTGAACGCGTCGCCTGCTTGGGGGGACAGGGGGGCCGCATTTCTGCTGGCCAGTTTTTTTGCAGCGCGCCGCCGCACCATCCTAGGGGCAGGCTTGCTGCCGCAGGCAGCCGCACACGTTGAAGTGATGTACGCGTATGGTCTGGTGGACGTTGATGGCGCCGCGCAAGCGTTTGGTGTGCTCACTGACCGGTCTCCGCCCGATCTGACTCGCGGTACGCTGACGGGTGCTGCGAATGCCTTGGACCCTGCGGTGGCCGTTATCGCCGCCGCTGCTGGTGTGGCGGCATCGGACGCACAGGCGGCGGCGGTAGGTGAAGCGGCAGCAGGCGGACCTTTGGGCAGTCAGCCGACGCAGTAGTCCGTCTATTGCTTTGAGTCACTTGCATGTTTCTTTCGTTTATTGATTTGAGTCACTTGCATGATTCTTGCGGAGCCGTCACCGTAAAGGTCTGCACCTTCGCCCACCCTGCGTCCCCACCGCCGTTCCGGAAATGATCCCGTCGACGCCGCGTGCGCAGGGGGCCGCGTCGGCCGCGACCGCCGACGCCGCCACCGCCGCCGCCGCCGCCACCGCCGCCGCGTGGCGGGGACGTTTGGCGCGGCGCCCAGCGGTGGCGGCGGCGGCGGCGGCGGCTGACTCCGACGAACGTGCCGTGCTTGTCGCCACCCCCGCCACCGCCTCCTTCATTGACGGCGGCGATGGCGGCGACGGCGGTGTCGGCGTCGAGCGGCGGCGCTCCGAGCTCCACCGCCGCTCTGCCTCTGTCGACCGCCCGCGCTCGACGTCGGCCGCGCGTCGCCGCGGCGTGGCGACGAACGGCGCGGCGACGAGGGGGATGGCCGTGTCGGTCACCCGCAGCGGCAGCGGCGCAAGCAGCGGCGGCGGGGGTGGTGGCGGCGGCCGACGCGGCCGCAGCACAAACTCCCCGTCCGACGAGATCGCGTCGGCGCACCCGTTGGCTGCCGCGATGGCGCGGAGGGAGTTGGTCCACGCGACGTCAGTGGGGCTGGGGGAGGGGGGGATGCCCCGGTGAGCCCGCGCGTTAGTGGCAGGCGTCGCCTCCAGCGCTGCCGTGGCGGCGACAAAAGGGGTGGTGCTCGCATCCTCCTCTGCCGTCCCTGACGTGCTCAGGGCGGCGGCAACGGAGTCGGCGGTGCCCAAAACTACCGCCACCGTCCCCGCCGCCGCCGCAGCACAGATGGCCGCTGGATGCGCGGGCGGCGGGGTGGCGCAAGGCGCGGGCGGCTTGCCCGCCGCCACTGCCGCCGCCTCCGCTGACGGCTTCACGGAGTGGCGCCAGGTCGTCCCCTTCTCGGCCACACGCGTCACGTCGGCGCCGAGTTCAGCTGACGTCGCCGTAGCGGGTGCAGCGGCGGTCGTGGCGGCCACCGCCGTCGTCGTCATGAGGTGCTCCGTGGCCACCGTGCCAGTCCTCGACGGTCGCGCCGGTGTCTCGGCCGCCGCGGCCGGCGTCTCGGCCGCCTCGGCCGTCGCCGCCCGCCGCGTTAGCCGAGTGAGGAACATGGGGGGCGGCGGCGGCGCCGGTGGCGACGGCGGCGCACGCGCCACGCCCGCCGCCGGCGACGGCGCCGCACCCACTGCATGGCCATCGCTTTCCGACGGCGACGGCGTCCGCGACGGCGGCAACGAAGCTGCGGCCCACTCTGAAGTTGCCGCGGCCACGGCCAGGAATGGCCGCGCCCGCGCCACTGCGGCAGCAGGCGCCGCCTCCACCTGCGGCGTCGACCGCCGAACGGAAATCGACGGTGGCGTCGGCGGCGGTGGCAAACGCGACGGCGGTGGTCCACCCGATATCGCAGGTGACAGCGGCGCCCGCGACAGCGCCGTCCCCCGCGGCGGCGCCGCCTCCCGCCGCGGCGACAGCGGCGGCAACACAGCGCCGCCGCAGCAGACTGTGCCGTTCGCAGCGTCCACCCGGTGCCCGCGGCGCGCCCGCAGCGCCCACGGCGGCTCGGCGTGCCGCAGCGACGGGTGCCGGGTGGGTGGGTTCTCACCTTGCCGCCAGCGGGCCTCGTCTTTGGCGTCCGGGGCCGCCAGGTCGGCGACGACTTCCGCCTCGCGCACCAGCGACAGGCGGGCGAGAGTACGCACACCCCCGCCGCCGCCACCTCCGCCGCCGCCGCCGCCGCCACCTCTGCCGCCGCCGCCGCCGCCGTCACCACCGCCGCCGCCGACGCCACCGCCGCCGCCGATGGCGGGTATCGGCGGCATCTCGCCAGCGGGTGACGGCCGGATGCCCGTCGGCCGCCAGCGGCCGGCGTTTTCCGCATCCATGGCCGCCAGGTCGGCAACGAGTTCCGCCTCGCGCGCCGGCGACAGGCGGGCGAGAGTACGCATACCGTTGCCGCCGCCACCTTCGCTGCCGCCGCCGCCGCCACCTCGGCCGCCGCCGCCATCACCGTTGTCGCCGCCCACGCCACCGCCGCCGCCGATGGCGGGTATCGGCGGCATCTCGCCAGCGGGTGACGGCCGGATGCCCGCCGGCCGCCAGCGGCCCGCGTCTTCCGCATCCATGGCCGCCAGGTCGGCGACGAGTTCCGCCTCGCGCGCCGGCGACAGGCGGGCGAGAGAACGCATACCGTTGCCGCCGCCACCTCCGCCGCCGCCACTTCCGCCGCCGCCGCCGCCGTCGCCGCCGTCGCGGCCGCCACCTCCGCCGCCGCCGCCACCTCCGCCGTCGCAGCCGGCGCCGCCGCCGCTGCCGCCGGTGGCGGGCGACAGATGCACGCCGCCGTGGCCGCCGCCGCTGTAGCCGCTTCCGCCGCCGCAATCTCCAGGTGCTAGCGCTGTTGGTGACGGCTATGGTGCCGGATGCCTCGGGCTTGCCTCGTCGGTGGAGGCGGTCGCCGCGCCTGCTTCAGAGGGGGCACGGAGGTGACGCCAGGTGCTGGAGGGGTGGAACACGCAACTGCCCTGTCGCCGTGTCGGACAACTGCAAGACGGAATGACGGCAAAGACGTTCATGTTTGAAGCGGAAGTAACCCACACACACTCAAAGAAGCCAAGCTTCTCTCGCGCATGTGCCCCAAAACATCAGTAGGGCGCCCCCAACTTTTAAACAACACAGCCATTCTGATAAAAGCACTGACCAGTCCTGTTCGAAATCCAAACTCACCTGCCCAGCATGCCCCTGAGGAAGCCGGAGGCCGAACCGGCAAGATGTTGCGCTGTATTTCCTGCGCGAACTGTCAAACTTCGGAGCCACGCGCCCAATCATCTCGTCATGGAGGTGCAAACAGCTTTCTGCTTCCAGGATTTTATGACTGTTTGCGCTCCACAGCCAATGGGAGCACGCCTTCCTCCAAGGATGAAATGCTTCGACGCATTTGCCAGCTTTCCACACGTTCGCGCGGAACGCATTACCCTCGCATCATGAAGGGCGCGGCTTCCGTTGAGCGCGGTGCTCTTGTTCATCAGGTCCGTGGCTAGAGGAGCTGGTTGTTGCGCGAAACGTGTCGGTCCGTTGCCACGCTGGCACGCCACGCGAGCCGCCAACATTGAGACAGGCGGTAGTCGCTCTGCCGTGTCCGATGTGCGCCAGGGCTTGACCCCGTGGGCCCCAAGCCCCGTAAGGCCGGTGCGGTCGTGCAACGAGCCGCCCCCCGTGACCATGCGAGCGGCTATGCCCACCGAGCTCCAAGAGCTCGTGTATTTTTGTCATGTTGAGGCAAGGGTTACTATTATACTGGTTCACAGTCGACGTGCGTTGCTGGTATTCTGCACGCGTTGGCCACGCCAAGCGACCCCGGCGATCTGCGATAGCAGTGCCATCACATGAGTAGGACCGGAACCGACGCTCCCGTCCTGCCGGCGTTGGCTGGAGCTACAAACGGGGCGATGTCTTCTCCAGTGGCACTGTGGCGAACAATTACCGTTCGCCCGTCAATGCGGACTGACAGCTCCATTGGTGTCATTGATCTGCGCGTTGCCGGTGCCAGTGGTCATGATCAGTCTGGACGGTTCGGAATGAGGCGAAACCGTCCATCTCGATCGAACCGAGGAACGTGCCCAGCAGTTTAGAAAAAATTGCTCTGAAGTGGCCCTTATTCATCGAAAGTGGCCCACGTTGATGCGACGTGAGTGCCGTGGAGATCTCGTCCCCGTGGGAACCCTCGGGTGCCGACCATCCCGACCATCGTCGACGTCGGCACCACGTGCTGCATCGCTCTTCTTCCTGGTGCCTGGTTGTCATTGGCAATCATCCGCTCTTCACGGCCCGAAGGGGTGTTGTCCGAGAACAGCTGTTGTCCAGCAGGTATGTTACATGGATTTGTATTACAGGGGCGGTCTTGTTTCAACCCAGTCACGCGGGACGCGTTGCAGTGTGCTGTATGCTCGATCTGCCGCACAATCTGCAGAACTTGCGAGTTAGATGTGCGCGGCATCTAACAATGACCACGTGCGTGTGTTGCATCGTATCGACACCTTGCGGTGTGACAGAAATCCTTGGTTATCAAGGCATGGCACACGACTCATGTGACTATTGCTGCAAGCAAGAGCCGCCTCTTCCCGCGCGGCGCGCGTGGCGATGCCCACATCTTGATTTTGTGTGTTGCCACCGGTTGCCTGGCCAGCATCCGTGGTTTCGGCCTCCGGGATAGGAGATGTCGGCGGGAGAACGCTGTCTGTGCGGTGCCCTTGGCGTCTCGTCTTGCAGAGAAGTGTGCTCCGCGTGCCACCAAGTCGGTCACAGGGCTTTTAGCCAGGTGCCGACCGGCGACCGCTGGGAGCTGTCTCACCAGGGTCGCCTGAAGGCAGTAATCGGTGCGATGCCGCTTCATGCACGCCATTTTGTTTGCCCTGCCATGGTGGATGTTGAAGTGTTTTATCGTGCCGTGAAATCTCGATGATGTTATATCTAGTTCCGCTCGACTGTCACTGTCGTTGTCTTGGGTGCCGGGATCTCCCGAGAACCTGCCCACTGTTCCATTGTACGCTTGCGTGTTTATAGGCCATGGCGAACCGCCCGAGGCAAAGCAGTTCCATTCCACGTACACCGCTGGGGTACGTGCTGTCACTGTCTCTCCCTGAGGCGCTCGTTATTCTTAGAATGTGCACACTGTTCCATTGAACGCATGCGTGTTCTTTAGGACAAGTAGAACCGCTGAAGGCAAACTCTTTCCACTCCACGTATGCCGCCGGGGTGCGTTCTGTCACTTCCCCCCACGGAGGCGCTGGGTTCTTCTGAGAGCTGGCGCATTGTTACATGGTACGCATGCGTGTTATCGAGGCCACAGCAAACAGACCAAGGAACAGCGAATACAGACCACTCGTGCCGCTGGGTTGCAAGAGTCCGCTGCGGTTCCATGGAAACGGTCGTGCGGTCTTTGGAGGGAGAGCACATTCGGCGTTCCCTTTTGTAGTCAAGGGGCTTTTGGTTCGTCTCTGCAAGCAGGCTTTCGGCCGTGGTGTCCAAGGCAAGAGAAACGTGCGTTCCGCACAAACATGAACATCGGGAGTTGTAGTGGGGACAGGCTAGGGTCAGTTGTGAGCGACATGGCCCCTCCAAGGTCACTATCAGGCAACTAGTTGACTGTCACGAGGGCACCAGGCCCCAGCGCCGTATCCTCGAACCACAATCTCTCCTCTAAAAAGACACCCAAACCCCGGTCGGCACCGCTGCGCCCAGGACGACTCTCTTCGTGTAAGGGAGGTTTCCCGACGACCAGCGCCTCGCTCGCCAAACAGTTCCGCGTCGCACACGAGCTCCTCGTCGCTGCCCACCGCTTTGTCGCAGGAAGGCCATTGGTCGCTGACCTGGGCATTGTCGCCTTTCGACGGCTCGTCGCAGACCGGCAGCCTGTCGCCGACCACCACCTCGTCGCCGACCATCGCCATGTCGCCGATCGGCGGCACGTCGCCGATCGGCAGTGTGTCGCCCACCGGCGGCTTTCCGCCAACCACCGCCTCGTCGCCGCCCGGCGCCTTCTCGCCGTTCGGCGGCTCGACGCCGACGGGCGGCTTGTCGCCCACCGACGCCATGCCGCGCACCCACGTTATGTCGCCGATGGGCGGCACATCGCCGATCGGCAGTGTTTCGCCCACCGGCGGCTTGCCGCCCACCACAGCCTCGTCGTCTACGGGCGCCTTGTCGCCACTCGGCGGCTCGTTGCTGATCAGCGGCTTGTCGCCGACGAGCTCCTCGTCCCCCGTGGGCGAATCCTTGCCAACAGCCGCCTCGTCGCCAACCAGAAACACGTCGCCAACCAGCACCTCATCGGGTACGGGCGGCTGGCTCGTGGACGACATTGCCAACCTCCGACTCTACCGAGCGCAGCCGTTTGGCGCGACGCACGGGCCTGGATGCGACGCGCAACCCGCGGCCAAGCGGAGCGCCGCGACGCATCGCCAAAGAGTGGGAGTGTAGCAAAGCTGCAGAGGCGGCCAGCAGCCTGCGCGGTGTGCAGGTTTGTGTCAAGGAAGGCGGCCACAGGGTGCTCAGAATGGCCAGGGTGATGATGGCCGAAGTGAGGATGACCGCGACGAGGATGACGACGGTGCAGATTGCAATCCGTCTGGGCACGACGACGACAACGCCGTCCCCGCGGCGCTGGAAGGTAGATCTCCACATGCGCCAATCAGATGCGGCGACGGTCGACGGAGGCCTGCTGGCCTCACGATCTCGACATGAGCACGGATCTAGGCGGAAAATTTGATGCGTTGGGGGCCCTCCAAACGCGTTTGTCGATCGAGACGGTGCTCATTCGACGAAACACTCAGACACGGCCACCACATATCCTCACCCCGTAGACAAGTACACGACCGCAGTACATCGGAGTCGAGAGTGGAACAATTGTTTTGACTTGGTCGCGCGCGTGCGCTTTCACTTCAGACAAACAGGTCGCGCCCATTCCACGTCACGGTCTGCCACCACTCGGTGGGTATCGCCTACGCTTTGGCCAATCCCATCCGACATCGCTGTGGGCAGAAAGCCAGGACAAGGCCGAATGTCCCTGTCATGCCTCGGGCAGGGTCGTTGAAATCAACGCGGAAGCGGTTCAGGTGCCGCCATCTGACTGTCATAACGTCGCGACACGTCGCAGAAGAAGTGCAGCAGCGTTGCAGTCCTCAGGAGAACTGCAAGACTCCTCCTCCGTTGACCACGGCTCGTCGCTGCCGCCGGGTTCGAACACGGGACGTCAGCCCTAGTTCCGTTGCAAATGATTCGACTGTTCTTCGGGCAGGCGACCGTTTTAGAAGGATCTCAGAGGTGGGTTCGATTTGGTGACTCCGTCCTTGATTGCAAATCTGTTCGTTTGCTGTTCTTTCTCTTTTCTCCTGTGTTTTTTATCTCAGGCTGTCGCAGTAAGGCGGTGTCGACGCCGCTCGCTTGAGGCAGCACCACCCGAGAGACCCACCGGCTCGCCGGTGCAGGTCATGGTGACGCAGTGCTCATGCGCAGCATATATGTTGAAGCACCATAGCGAGAAATGAGAAATAAAAGAGCCCCACGCTGCACACAACCCGGCCAACGACGGATGGGGCGCAGCCGACGGTGGCGCGAATGGTGGGAGCCGCTGCTGGCCCGCGGCTGAGGAGATAGCAGCCCGCTCGAGGAGCCAGAGGAGCGCCCGCGAGCGAGTGGAGGCGGCGGCAGCGGCGACCGCGGCGGAGGCGGGCGGGAAGGCGGGGGCGGCGCGCAGCACCGCGCCAGTGCCAGCACGCGGGGTCAAGGGCGTCAGCGGCGCCGGTGGCATCGTCTTCGCGTCGCCGCCGCCGCTTGCTCGGCGGTGGCCGACACGTCCCTTGCCGCGCGGCACCCTTGCTACGGCACAGGGTCCCCCGCGGGCGCGACGCGTGAGAATCCGTCTCGTCCAGCCCCACACGTCGTCCCCCCCCCAAACACCCCCTCGCTTCCCCCACGGCGGCCGTCCCCCCACCTCCGCTACGGCCGGCGAGGGGGGTCCGCGGCCGTCTGACCACCGCCGACGCAGACAGGTGGGTGGTGGGCGAGGACAGACGCGGGGAGGGCCGACACGGAGGCGGCGCCCGACGCCGCCGCCACCTAGCGGCGGGCGGTGGCGACGGGGGATCCCCTGCGCTACCACGGCGGCAGCGGCGGCGGCGCGCCGCCGACCGCGAGTGGCGGGCGTCGCGACCACCGCCGACCGCGTGTCGTCGGGGCATGCGGTGCCTCCCGCATACACCGCGGCGAGCGAGGCGGCCGGCAGCTGTCCGGCGGCCACCTCGGCGGTCTCGAAGAGCAGGTCAATGTCCGACGCTGAAATGTGTACAGGTGCAACGCTGGAGCAACGCCAACGCCGGGCATTGCGGGCACCAGCGCGAAAGGAACGGGCTGTTTCCCTTTCGCACACCCCCCTCGCCACATCGTTTCGGGCACCGCAATCGGCCACCAGCGCGACTAGAGAAATAAGCACCGTTCATAACGTAACTGATACAGAACGAGCTCTGCCACGCAACAATGGGCGGTACAAGACGCCCAACAGCCATTACCTGCACGAACGCACCAGCACACACCTCGCACGCCGCATAATGTCACCATACCACACTACACAGCATCACGCGACACATTAAATGACGACAACTGCACAGCCCACAGTGTGAACTCACGCACCATAACCCCCACCGTCCACTTGAGAATCCATACGAACGAGACCACTGGCCCTTCCAAAGGCGCCGCCGTTCCATCAGTTGCGTCTGGTGCCGTTCAGGTGCGAGACGCGGCGACACCCGACGCGGCGCTTTCGGACGACCCACCCACACCGCCGCCGCGCTCAAATGCACAGTCGTGCCGACCGAAGTCTGCGACAGAGCCAAACAGCAGACCGCAGCAGGGGCACTCAAACCACACGCGGGCACCAGCAGGAATGATGACTCTGTCACGGCCGGCTGAGTGGGAACAAGCCGCCGTAACGCACCCGCACCGGGCAGTCAGTTGCCATACGCCGTCGCCGCGATGAATGACAGCTGGGCTCCGGGGAACCGCCCCGGGCCCGACGCAGATAGAGACCTGAACATGATGCGAACCGGAGGCATCGGGCTGCATGCAGTGAGGGGCCCCACCGCACCGCGGACACGCCTCGGCAGCGGCGTATGGCGCAGCAGGAGCAGTAGACGGTGAGGGGGAACGGAGCGGCGTCGACGAGTGAGGCGCAGTTGAACCCATCGTTGCGGGAACCACGGGAAAAGAGTGGGGCCCGGTGCCCCCCAAAAGGACACAGACGATGAGCTGGGGCGTCGCTGACGTCAAGAGGACGGGGAAAACGACCTCGTGGCGCGAAGAACAGCACGCACCCCAGAGCACGTTGGGCGGCGGCAATTGTGCTCGCTCACTCTCGCATTGGTGCCTGGAATCCATAAGGCGCTGTCACGATCTGTGGACAACCAGTCGATCCCGATCACCTGTGTCGCGACCACAAAACACCAAATCTCATTGGAGTCTCTCTCTAAATGCCATCTTCCACTGGTCCGTGCCCATTGTGTCAGCATTATTTCACCTCGCGCAGAAAGCGTGTGTCCTTATTTCACAAACGTAAAATGGACAAGCTCAACGACGCCGGTGATCCCAGAAGAGGCGGAAGTGCTTTCATTCCAGCGACCTGTACGTCGCAGGAATCGGCAGCGACGGGCCCAACGTTCTCCACGTTCCGTGGAGCAACACGCAGGCATGCCTGGCGCTGCTGACTCCCCGCACCTCGGCCATTCTGACGTCCTCGCGGCCGCGTGTCGGGCACCACCACGACCACAAACAAAGGCCTTTCAAGTAATCAATCAGACTGGTCTCGAAGACCTCCGTCGGCTAATGAGGTGTGACGCCACCGCCAGCGACTTACCTGACCACAGCGCTTCCGAGTTCTCGGAGCTCTCCCGCGGTCCGCAGCCGCTCGCGCGAGTGTTTTCTGCAGCTGTACATTGCAGGTGTCACTGCTGCCCCGCCTGCCTGGAGCATGCTGTGGTAGGGGGCACGTGTTTGGGGCACGTCACAACTGAGCCCAACAGAGCCGTAATATGCTCGTCGGCCATGCCGGTGGCCGCTTCCCGGAGGCGAGCACTGCAGACGCCGCACTGCTTGGCCTATACTGGAGGGAAGGCTCGCGTCCAACGGTGCGCCGTGCGCGCTTGACACGCTCGGCGGCAGGAAGATGCTAGGGGACGGACGGCCGAAGGCAGGTACTCGCCCAGTACTCCGCGCCCAGCTCTCGGGTACACTTTCAGGGACGAATCCTTCCTCGTTTTTTCGTTCTTGTCACCCTCTGCTCGCATATCCGCGGAGCGACTCTGGCAGGGGAGCGGCGTGAGGAACGGGACCCACTCTCTCAGCGCAAAGATTTGCAGGTGCGGAGACAAGTCGTCTCCAGCCGCCGTCGGCCATGCTAATGGGAGCGAACCCGGCGAAATGCGCGAATGAAACTTGGTGCGGCCGCCCTCCTCAGAGCCTCCTCTGCTCGTGGGTCGCATTTGGGTGGCGGCCAAATAGGGATCGACCACCAGAATTTGGCGCGTTGTTTCTGGACTTTCAATGGGTCGCTGTCATGCTGAGACCCAGAAAACCGGGCTTGTCCATGTGTGTGGCTGGCAGCAATGCAACAGAAACTTCAGTGCCCAACTACAGCTCTGGGAATGTCGCAACGCGTGCATCCACAGCCGCTGCTGCCCGTGCGGTCTTTCCAAATCGTCTCAACGTGCTTGCCGGCTTCAGCCGAGAGGGCGCTGCAGCGGATATGCCACCGCCACCGCGACAATCGCGTCCGCCGTTGCCGTTGCCCGCCGTCACTCTTGTCCCGATGACGGCGGGGGCGGTGCCGCCGGCGGGACCGCCGCCGCGTCGAGCGCCGCCGTCCCGGCCGACGTGTATGCCTTATCGCGCATTATCACGGTCAACTCGGGGTTGACGTCCGTGCCCGACGGCGACGGCTGCGGAGGCGCGTCGCCGTCCAGCGCCGGCTGTTCGACGCTGATCGCGTCCCCCCGGGGCGTTGCGTGCGCGGCTGGGTGGAGCTGCTGCGCCGCCTGCCCGAGCCTCCCCGCCGCCTACACCGGCCACGCGGTGCGGGACGTGCGAACGCGACCGACGCGGCGCCCGAGGACGCGACGGCGTGGCACTGGCTGGCAGACGCCCTCCTCGTGACGGGCGACACGGGGCGGGCGTGGCGGGCCCTGTTGTCGGGGTTGACCCACTGCCCCGCCCACAAGGCGCTAGTCGCGGCGCTCGCGCGCGTGCAAGGGCTCCAAGCGGCCGCCGACGCAACGAGGCGCCGCCCGCCGACGACGGTGGGGTCTACGACAAGGACGCGGCAGAGCCGCCCTCGTCCAACTCGCGGGCGCCCCAGCCGCAGCGCTCGACGACCCCGCCCCGCAGCCCGACGGCCCCGCCCATCCCCCCCGACGCCCTCTCGCTCATCGCCCCCCCCGCCGGGGGCGGCTCGGACAATGACGTGGTGCGGCGGTGGTCGGCGCGCCTCGACGCGGCGGACGCGGCGGGGTCCCCCCCCGACGGGTGGGCCCACACCGCCCGCGCGTATGCGCTGCTGCGGCAGGCGCTGGCCGCCGACACGGCCGCCGTCGACGCGGCGCGGGGGGGCGGGGGAGACTCGTCGGGGCGGGCGCGGCGGTCCCTCGCCCGCTCCGCGGTGCTGCTGCGGTTGGGGGGGGGGGACGTGCGGGCGGCGGTTGTGGCGGCCAAATACGGGGGGGATGCGGGTCTGGCGGCGGCAGCCGAGGCGGCAGCGTCGGGACCCGTGGTTGGCGGGCCCGCGGTGGGGCCTCCCTTTTTCGCCGACGCCGCCGCCGCGCGAGCTGCCGCATGCCGCAGCAGCCGGCGGCCCGGCGTCTATGCTCTCGCGCCAATCCTCAGAGTCGGCGGAGCAGCCGCTGTCCATCCCCGGGCTCCTCCCGTCGCGAAAGCTCTTGTCAGCGAGCATCCACGGCAAGGGGGAAACCTGGGCTCCCTCGAGGGCGCCGGGGGACGGGGGAGCGGCGGGCCGCCGTCCCCTTCCCAGGCCGCCGCCTTGGCAGAGACGACGGCATCGGCCGCCCGCCGTAGAAGTCTCCACAACGTGCTCGGCGGCGCACCGAGGCGGCCGGGCGCGACCAGCAGCGCGGTGGCGTCGCCGCCACTGGCCTACCCGTCCCCGCTGCCGCTGCCTGTGGTGACCGTCAGTGCGGAC
>Ga0115029_1001676_pt1 | contig 14907 bp, 10 predicted proteins | sample SidtaG_3_FD_87297 | JGI IMG/M metagenome (GOLD analysis project Ga0115029, IMG submission 87297) | Marine algal microbial communities from Sidmouth, United Kingdom - Sidmouth_Asex1 metaG | ecosystem: Host-associated > Algae > Red algae > Unclassified | place: Sidmouth, United Kingdom | collected...
CCGGCCGGTACCGCACCGTCCGGCACCGCTCCGTCGTAGAACGACACCGCGCTGGCCGCATCCGCGGTCAACGTCGCCCAGGTACCGTCGGCGGCGGTCAGCGTCACGGTGTCGCCTGCCATGATGGAGCGGCTCTGGCCACCGCGCGGTGATGGCGAGAAGCCCATCAGCAGGATATCGTTGCCGCCGCTGTCGGACGGCACCACCTCGCAGGGTTCGCCGGCCGGGTCGGCCGCGGTGCCGAAGGCGAGCGCGCCCACGCCAGGGGAAACGGCATTGAAGGCGGCGATCGCATCGCTGGCCTGCCCCGATTCGTCGGCCACGTTCACCACGCCGTAGCGTGTGATGTCGCCCTCGATGATCACGGGTGGATTGCCCGTATCGCCGGGGTTGCCGCCACCGGGCGGTGCGTTGCCGGACGGTTCGTCGGAACCGGAACCGCCGCTGCAGGCGGCCAGCGCCGTGGCCATGCCTAGCGCCACCGCGCGCAGCGCGTGGGTCCGATGGGCGGAATCGAAGATGGGTCGATGCATGCGGTCGTCTCGGTTGATGGGGGATCTGTCGGCAACGTTACGCGCGGCCGATCGTGCGAGACGCACGGGCCTGGATCACGAACCGCAAGGGAATACGACCGCCCTCCGTATACTGGACCTGCGGCACCCCCCGGTGCTCGCGGATTTGACGACTCGATCCCTGCCGACCATCCGTTCCCCAGGAGAGCTCACCGATGATCTACCGACCCACACGGCCGGCCACCTTCCAGCCGACCCGTACCGCCGCCCTCGTGGCGCTGGTGATGGCCACCGCACTGGCGGCCGGCTGCTCCAGCAACGACGACGACGGGGACGGGGACGATGGCATGACCCCGCCGGGCGGCAACGTCACGCCGCCCCCCGGCGGCAACGTCACGCCGCCGCCCGCCCCCAGGGCCGGTGGCCCGCTGGGCATTCCCGACGACGGCATGGGCGGCTTCAGCGAAGGCGTGGTCACCGCGGCCAATCCGCTGGCGGCCGAAGCCGGTGCCCAGGTGCTGCGGGACGACGGCAATGCCATCGATGCCGCGGTCGTCGTGCAGTTCGTGCTCAACGTGGTCGAGCCGACTTCGTCGGGCATCGGCGGCGGCGGCTTCATGGGCGTGCACCTGCCGGCCGAGAACCGCACGTTCTTCATCGACTCGCGCGAGAAGGCTCCGGCCCGGGCCAGTGCCAACCAGTTCCTGGTCTGCGATCCGGATTGCGGTGACGACCTGGAGGACGAGCGTCTGCTGAGCACCGACGATGCCGGCGAAGGCTTCAGCTTCACCGAGGTGGCCACCAGCGGCATCGGTGTCGGCGTGCCGGGCACCCTGCTGGGCGCGGCGCATGCGCTGGAAAACTACGGCACGCTGACCCTGGCCGAGGCGCTGGCACCGGCCATCGCGCTGGCACGCGACGGCTTCGAGGTCAACGAGCGGTTGTCCACGCTGGCCGACAGCGCGCGCACCGAAGCCTGGCCGGAAACCGCCGCGGTGTTCCGTGACGAGAACGGCGAGCCGATCGCGGCCGGCACGATGCTGGTGCAGACGGAACTGGCCGACACGTTCCAGCTGATCGCCGACAACGGCGTGGACGCCTTCTACGAAGGACCGATCGCCGAGGCCATCGTCGCCGCTCAGTTGCGCTCGCGAGGACAGGTCGGCGAGGACGGTGCGGGGCGCATGTCGCTGACCGATCTGACCGACTATCGCGACGCCGGCATCGACGAGCGCGAGCCGGTCGCGTTCGACTACCGCGGCTACACCATCAACGGCATGCCCTCGCCCTCCTCGGGCGGCTACACCACCGCGCAGATCCTTCACTGCATGGAGGATTTCGACCTGGGCAACGAGGAGGCCGGCTTCGGTTTCGGTTCGGCCAACGCGCTGAACGTCATGGCCGAGTCGATGCGCGTAGCCTTCTCCAGCCGCTCGGTGTGGATGGGCGATATCGATTTCGTCGAGCTGCCGATCGACGGGCTGCTCTCGGACGGCTACCTGGACGAGCGCTGCGCGACGATCACCGCCGACGCCCGGCTGGAGGACGATGCCATCGAACCGGGTGATCCGCGCCGCTTCGACGATGCGTTCGACGTGCCGGACGATGTCGCGGTCAACAACGGCGTCGAGGGCCCGGTCGGTCTGGACACCACCCACTTCACCGTGATCGACCAGAACGGCATCGTGGTCAGCTGGACCTCCACCATCGAGGGAACCTGGGGTGCCGGCATGATCGTGCCCGGCTACGGCTTCCTGCTCAACAACGAGCTGACCGACTTCAACTTCCGTCCGCAGGCGAACGACGACGAGGCCGATTTCGCACCGGGGGCCAACGACGTGGCGCCGGGCAAGCGCCCCAGAAGCAGCATGGCACCCACGCTGGTGTTCGAGGACGACGTGTTCCGCGCCGCCTACGGCTCGCCGGGCGGCTCGACCATCATCAACTCGGTGGTCAACATCACCACCAACCTGATCGATCACGGCATGTCGGTGGCCGATGCGATCGATGCGCCGCGGCTCAGCGTGACGGGCCGCACCAGCAGCATCGCCTACGAGGTGCGTGACGGGCAGCCGGCACTGGACATCGAGGCGCTGCGCACCCTGGGTCACAGCGTGCGCGACGAGCCGACCGGCGAGATCGGTTCGGTGCAGGCGGTGGTGGTGGATTCGGAAACCGGCACGCAGTACGGCGGTGCCGATTCACGCCGCGTGGGCACCGTGGTCGGCTTGCCCGACGCGCAGTAGTCCGACGAGAAAGGGCCGGTGCGACACCCCGTTCGGGGGTGCCGCACCGGCCCTCTTGCCGACCGGATCGGGTCAGATCGAGACGATCAGGCGAACTTCTTGAGCTCGCCGCTCTTCAAGCGCCGCTGATAGGAATGCAGCTCCTTCTTGACGATACCCATCAGGAAGTACAGGCCGAGGATGTTGACCACCGCCATCGAGAAGATGGCCGCGTCCGAGAAGTCGATGACCGGCCCGAGGTTGGCCGCCGCACCGATCACCACGAAGACGCAGAAGATCACCTTGAACACCAGCTCGGTGACCTTGCCCTCGCCGAACAGGTAGGTCCACGCCTTCAGCCCGTAGTACGACCAGGAGATCATGGTCGAGAAGGCGAACAGCACCACCGCCACGGCCAGCACGATCGGGAACCAGCTGATGGCCGAACCGAAGGCTGCCGAGGTCAGCTCCACGCCGCTGGCACCGCTGACGGTCTGGATGGCCACGCCGGCCTCGTCCAGCACGTACAGGCCGGTCGCAGGATCCGATATCAGCTGACCGGTGATGATGATCACCAGCGCGGTCATCGTGCAGATCACCACCGTGTCGATCAGCGGCTCCAGCAACGACACCACGCCCTCGGTGATCGGCTCCTTGGTCTTGACCGCGGAGTGCGCGATGGCCGCCGAACCGACGCCTGCCTCGTTGGAGAACGCCGCACGCCGGAAGCCCTGGATCAGCGCACCGACGAAACCGCCCGCGACGCCCAGGCCGGTGAAGGCACCCGTCCAGATCTGACCGAACGCCCAGCCGATCTGGTCGGCGTTCATCAGGATGATGATCAGCGCGGCACCCACGTAGATCAGACCCATGATCGGCACGACCTTCTCGGTGACCTTGGCGATCGACTTGACGCCGCCGACGATGACGATGAACACCAGCACGGCGAACACGATGCCGGTGATCCAGCCCGGGTAGTCACCGGTCAGACCGGAGATCTGCGCGTGCGCCTGGTTGGCCTGGAACATGTTGCCGCCGCCCAGCGCACCGAAGATGCAGAAGATCGAGAACAGGATGGCGAGGATCTTTCCGCCCGGCAGACCGCGCTCCTTGAAGCCCTTGGACAGGTAGTACATCGGTCCACCGGACACGGTGCCGTCCGGGTACTCGTTGCGGTACTTCACGCCCAGCGTGCATTCGGTGAACTTGGAGGCCATGCCGAGCAGGCCGCACAGGATCATCCAGAACGTGGCCCCGGGGCCACCGATGCCGATCGCCACCGCCACACCGGCGATGTTGCCCAGTCCCACGGTGCCCGACAACGCGGTGGTCAGTGCCTGGAAGTGGCTGACCTCGCCCGCATCTTCCGGATCGGAGTAGTCACCCTTGACCAGGGAGATCGCGTGGGAGAACAGCCGCAGCTGCACGAACGCGAAGTAGACGGTGAAGATCGATGCGGCCACCACCAGCCAGCCCACGATCCAGGCGAAGTCGGTGCCCGGGAACGGGGCGAAGATGAAGCCTACGTACGGACCGGTCGCCGCGGCGAACGCGGCGTTGACCTTCGCGTCCAACGTCTCGGCCGCTTCCTGGGCATGGGCGCTGCCGGCGGCCAGCAGCGCGAACGCCGTGGTCGCCAGCAGCGCGGCAAGGGGGGTGAACCGTCGTCGCATCGATGTCATCTCAGTTGACCACCGTGACGGGCACGCTGGCGTTCATGACCAGATTGGCCGTCGAGCTGCCGAACAGGCGTCGTGCGAAACCGCCGTCGGAGGCGCGTCCCACGACCATCTGCTCGACCTGTTCCTGGACCGCCACCGCATCCAGCGTATCGGCGACGTCGCCGTGCCGAACCAGGCCACGCGCCTGCAGGCCGGTGCTGCGCAGACGCTCCAGCGCCGGCTCGATGACCCGCTCGTTGGCGATCGATATTTCCTCGTCGCGCCGCTTCTTGCGCTGCGCGTTCTCCTCGGCGGTCTGGAAGCTGTAGGGCGACCACTCGATCACGTAGACGAGCAGCAGCTCGCAATCGCCGATCAGCGTGGACAGCCTGGCGCCGTGCGCGAGCGCCCGATCGCCGGTATCGGTGCCGTCAAGACCGATCATCAACTTGGTTGTCATGGGTACAGGGGTCTCCGGTGTCTCCCGGCACCACCTTACGACGACAGGCTGGACAAAGACCCTGAAAACAGAGGATAAAGAGGGCTTGCGACCATGATTATCCCCTTTATGGACGAAAAGACCGGATGAGCCGCCTGCTTGACGCGATCGACCGCCGTATCCTCACCGAACTGCAGGCGGACGGGCGTCTCACCATCGTCGAGCTGGCGGCCCGCGTGCACCTGACGAAGACCCCGTGCGCGGAGCGTCTGAAGCGCCTGGAGCGCGAGGGCATCGTCACCGGCTATCACGCCAGGGTGTGCGCCGATCGGCTGGGGCGCTCGCACGTGACCATCGTGCACGTCAGCCTCAACCGCACCAACAACACCGCGCTGGACACCTTCAACCGCGCGGTACGCGAGATTCCCGAGGTCGAGACCTGTCTGATGATCGCCGGACCGTTCGACTACATGCTCAAGGTCCGCACGCGCGACATGGCGCACTACCGGCACATGGTCGGCGACCGGATCACGTCGCTGCCGGGAGTGATGCAGACCCACTCGTTCGCGGTCATGGAGACGGTCTGCGAGAGTCTCAGCGTGCCGACCGAGGAACACGTGGCCGGCACGCCGCCATGAGTCGGCCGGCCGGTCGACGCACGCTGATCCTGGCGGCGCTGCTGGGCGCCAGCGCGGTGGCCATCGGCGCGTTCGGTGCGCACGCGCTCGACGGGCGTCTGAGCGAGCGGGCGCTCGGCTGGTACCGGACCGGCGCCGCCTATCACGCCACCCACGCGCTCGCCCTGCTCGGCTGCGGACTGTTCGCCGCCCACGCGGGCTCGTGGCGCCAGGCCGGCGATGTCGCCGATGCGCCCGGTTCGCTGCTGCGCGTGGCCGCAAGCTGCCTGGGCGTCGGCACGCTGCTGTTCTGCGGCAGCCTGTACCTGATGGCGTTCACCGGCTGGACACGGCTGGGCATCGTCACGCCGTTGGGCGGGCTGGCACTGATCGCCGGCTGGCTGGCCATGGCGATCGCGGCCTGGCGACTGCGCGCGCCCTGAAGCTGGATTCCGGGGCTCGGATCCGAGGCTCACCCCTGAGGCCCAAGCGTTTCGCCTACCGCGACACGGGTCGGCGCGCGTTCAGGGAGTACCATGGTCGGCTACCCGCTGGCAAGCCACCCCTCATGAGCGAGCCGCAGGCTCCCGCCGCAAGCTTCACCGACTTCGCCCTGCCGCAGCCCCTGCTGCAGGCCCTGGCCGATGTCGGCTACGAAAGCCCCACGCCGATCCAGGCGCAGACCCTGCCCGCGCTGCTCGACGGCCGCGACCTGCTGGGCCACGCCCCGACCGGCACCGGCAAGACCGCCGCCTTCGCCCTGCCCGCGCTGGCGCGGCTGCAGCAGACAGGCGGCGAGGGCGTGCGGGTGCTGGTGCTCACGCCCACGCGGGAACTGGCCATCCAGGTCGCCGAGGCGTTCGGCAGCTACGCCTCGCACCTGAAGGGCTTTCACGTGCTGCCGATCTACGGCGGCCAGGACTACACCACCCAGATCCGGCAGCTCAAGCGGGGCGTGCAGGTGGTGGTCGGCACCCCGGGGCGCGTCATGGACCACCTGCGACGCGGCACGCTGGTGCTCGACACCCTGCAGACGCTGGTGCTGGACGAGGCCGACGAGATGCTGCGCATGGGCTTCATCGACGATGTCGAATGGATCCTCGAACAGACCCCCGAAGGGCGCCAGACCGCGCTGTTCTCGGCCACCATGCCCCGGCAGATCGAGCGCATCGCCAGAAAGCACCTGAACGATCCGGTGCAGATCAGCATCGAGGGCAAGCGCGAGACCGCCGCGGCGATCCACCAGCGCTTCTGGATGGTGTCCGGGTTGCAGAAGCTGGACGCGCTGACCCGCATCCTGGAGGTCGAGCGCTTCGACGGCATGCTGATCTTCGTGCGCACCCGCACCCTGACCACGGAGCTTGCCGACAAGCTGTCGGCGCGCGGTTTCGCCACCGCCGCCATCAACGGCGACATGGTGCAGAAGCAGCGCGAACAGACGGTCGAGAAGCTCAAGCGCGGCGGCATCGACATCCTGGTGGCCACCGACGTGGTGGCACGTGGCCTGGACGTCGATCGCATCAGCCACGTCATCAACTACGACATCCCGTACGACACCGAGGCCTACGTGCACCGCATCGGGCGCACCGGGCGTGCCGGGCGCAGCGGCGAGGCCATCCTGTTCGTCACGCCGCGCGAGCGTGGCCTGCTCGGCGCGATCGAGCGGGCCACCGCCAGCCGCATCGAACCGATGACGCTGCCCAGCATCGAGGCGGTCAACGATCGGCGCGTGGCCGATTTCAAGTCGGCGATCGACGCCACGCTGGAGGCCGGCTCGCTCGGCCGCCTGGAAGCGCTGGTCGAAGCCTTCGCCGACGAGAACGACGTGCCGATGGCGCGCGTGGCGGCGGCGCTGGCACAGATGGCGATCGGCGAGCGGCCGCTGTATCAGGCCGAAGAGCGCAAGGCGGCCAAGCGCGAGAAGCGTGAACGCCAGGCCAGCCGGGAAGCCTCTCCCTCCCGGACCGCCGGGCGGCCGGAGCCGGCGCCACGAACCGGTCCGGCCGTCGCCGCAACGGCGCAGCCGCCGCGCGAACCGCGGTCGCCCAAGGCTGTCGCCATGGAACCCTTCCGGGTCGAGATCGGCAGCGCGCACGGTGTTCAGGCCGGGCACCTGGTCGGCGCGATCGCCAACGAGGCGGGCATCGATTCGGCCTGGATCGGCCGCATCAGCATCGAGGAACAGCACAGCGTGGTCGAGCTCCCGATCGATATGCCGAAACCGATCCTGCGCGATCTGCGCAAGGCGTGGGTGCTGGGTCGGCGATTGGCGATCAGCCGGCTGGCGGACGCGGAGTCGCCCGGCAAGCGTGCGGTGGCCCGCCCGGGGGTCGGGCACGAGGCGGCCGGTGAGAGACCGCCCAAGCGCAAGTTCGCCGACAGGCACCGCAAGGGCGTCGACGATGCCCGGCACGACAAGCCGAAGAAAGGCCCGGGCAAGGCGCCGCGAAAGGCCTAGCGTTCGTGGGCCGATCCGCATGATCGCGGCTCGTCCCGCTCGGGCTCGGTGTGGCGGCCAACCTGATCGCCATCGGCGTGTTCCGGTGCGCAGGCGTCCTCACCGGCACGCCGGCAGCTCCGCCGGCCTGCCCGGCGGTGAACTGCTGCTGGCGAGCTTGTGGCGCTTGTCCCGCACCGGCGACTTCCTGCACTTGCGATTCCGATGGCCGTGCCGCCCACGCATCCGGATCCGGATCCGCGTCGACACGGGAAGCCACGGACAGAATATGCAAGAGCGGCACCCGGACGTCACTCGGAACGGCCGGCCCTCAGGGCGTCGTGAACGCCATCACCCCGCGATAGGTCGTGTTGCCCACGACGGTCCGGTTGCTCACGACCTGCCAGTCGCGCTCCGGTCGATCGACGCTGCGGGCTATCACGCGCAGATAGTTGGTGCCGGGCGGCAGTCGAAGTGCATCCACCCGCCATTCGACGGCGGTCTGCGCGCCGCCGGGACCGCTGGCCGGCAGGCCGACGTCCTGCGCGATCAGCGTGTCCGGTTCGAAACCGGGCGAAGCTGACAGTTGGGCCTCGTGGGTGATCCGACCTCCGGTCACGTCGTAACCCGGCGTCCAGGAGAACACCACCTGTTCGCCTTCACGCCGTACCGGCAGCGCGGTGGGCGGCAGCGGCATCGAAAACCGTGTGCGCAACGCCTCCATGTTCTGACCGACGTAGTCGGCGAACTGCGTCACCGCCGATTCGAGATACGCGGGGTTGTAGGCGCTGTCCGGCGCGCGGGTCTGGTACGGCGCCACCAGCGCGGCGTAGCCTCGCGCCTTCTCGTCCACGTTCGCGTCGGTCACGTGATTGGCACGCAACCACTCGGCCACGGCCAGGATGCGCTCGTGCGTGCCTGGCAGGCGGTAGAAGCGATCAACGAACTCGTTGCCGGCGTTCGCCGCGTACCCGTAGGCCAGTCGCGCGCGCAGCGAGGCGTTGGAGAAGTCCTGGCCGGGTTCTTCGTTGACATCGAAGGTCATGTCGTAGTCCCAGGGCACGAAGTAGAAGCGCTCGGTACCGACCGGGTTATGCAGGATGTAGTTGTGCCTGACCGCGTCGGTCTGGTGGACCAGGATGTTCATCGCCAGCCAGGTCAGCACATTGTTGCGGTTGAAGTGCTCGTCCAGCACGGACTCGAAGCTGCGCGAAGGGTCGTGCAACGCCTCCATCATCTTGACCAGCGGACGGTGATCCTCGCCGTTCTCCACCTCTATCAGGTCCTCGAACAGGTCCTCGTCCAGCGGCTCGCCTTGCTCGTCGACCCCGATCTGCAGCAGGTCGAAAGCCGAGAAGGTGAACGAGTTGGCCTTGTAGAGTCGATCGTCATCGTTCAGCCCACGCCGCTCCAGGTAGCGCCCGCCCGGCCCTTCGATATGGGTGTACAGGCCCTGATCGACGAGGCCTGCTCCGTCATCGATGAACAGGTTCACGAACTGGGTGCGAAAGCTCTCCAGGTGAGGCACCTCGGCCATCAGGTCCATCGCCAGCTTGTTGCGGATCCGGGTCGATTCGTAGGGATGCTTGTTGAGCAGCAGACGCCGCTCGCCGCGCCAGATCGCATCCTTGTCCTCGAATCGCAGACGGAAGGACTTCTGCGGTGCCAGGCGGGCGCCCCCGCCGCGCTGGCGCAGCTCGGCATTGCTGTCGAGCCCGTCCTCCGGAAAATCGGCGGCGCTGAAATGCACCGGGATGTCGACCTTGAAGTCGTCGCGCGGATCGATGTCGGCCAGCACGTCGGCCAGCGTGCAGCCGCTCTCGTCGCCCTTCACGCACACGCCCGGCGACGTCACGGTTCGCACATCGAACCGCTGCACGTCGACGGTGCCGTAGCCATCCTGCGAATACACCGAGCGCACGACCTCCAGATCCGAGGCCGTGGCGGGAAACACTTCGTCCGGGTCGTCTACGGTTCCCGGCGGTGTGCCCGGCGGTGTGCCCGGTGATCCGTCCGGCGGTGTGCCCGGCGGCTGCACCGGACCGGCGACGTCGCCCTGGTCCGGAGCCGGATCGTTGTCCTCGCTGCACGATGCCAGGGCAAGTGTCGACAGCACGAACAGCGCCGTGGCCCGCAATCTGCGAGCCGAGATCGTGCGCGCCCTCACGGCTGCGCGCTCCAAGGGTGGAAAAGGGGCGCGTGAGTCGCGCGAGCGGTTCATCATCGGTGCTAGATCGGTTGTAAGGGATCAGGCGACCCCTGCGGAAATCTCACTGCAGACTATAGTCAGGGACGCCCTCCCGCAGCGACCGATCCGGCGCATGATGCGCCTTTGACAACCGCGGTAGGAATACCGATCGGCCTTTCGCGATGCGATCGAGACTGACGGACTGGCCGACCACCGGGTGGCCGTCCGCCGCTGTCGAATCATCGATGGCACCGAACCACACGTCATGAGGAGACGCATGAGCCGGACCGACCAGGGCAGATTCGATGACCGCGATGACACCATCGCCTTCGATGAGGAGATCCTGTCGTCCCTGCGCCGGTTCGAGGCCGATCGTGACGCGCTGCTCAGGCCCGGCGCCGGCAACGATCCGATCGAGTTGCGAGACCGGTCGAGCGAGTCGCCGCTACGCGATATCGGTCCGGACGAGCCACCGATCGCCCAGGCCGACATCGCATCCGATCCGTTCACCGGGCAGCCTTGCGTCGAAGCGGATCCGTCATCGCCGATTCCCTCGCTGAAGGCTCGCAAGATCCGCGGCAATCGCGGCGTCGACACGCTGTTGCGCAATTCCTATCGGGCGCAGCTGGACATGCTGGCGCTGGCGGCGACGAAGGCGAACATCATGATCTCGCTCAACGGTCTCCTGATGTCCATGCTGGTCCTGTCCGGCACCCATTTCCTGTCCGTGGACCCGTGGTACATCGTACCGATCGGCCTGTTCTTCCTGGGGTGCGCCACGGCCACGGTGTTCGCCGTGCTCGCGGCACGACCGGACGTCAGCCAGCGTACCTTTCAGCTCGACGACTTCGAGCGCGACGAGGCTCGCCTGCTGGTCTTCGAGGAGTTCTCCGATCTGGACGAGACCGAATACGTCGATTCGATGAGCCGGCTGCTCCGCGACCCCACCCGCGTGTACCGCAGCATGCTCGCTCACGTGCACGACATGGGCAGGATGGCGGATCGCAAGTTCCAGCGCCTCTACTACAGCTATACCGTCTTCATGACGGGATTCGTGCTCGCCGCCGGCGCGCTGATCGTGGTGCAGGCGTTCGCCTGGTTCGCATCCCCGCTACCGGTGTGAAGGCCGGCATGCGAACGCTCCTTCTCCTGCTGGCGCTGGGAACGAGCGCCGTGCACGGCGCTGACGGATCCTTCGAGACGGTGTACGAGCCCTCCGGCGTGACGGTGTTGCCCGATGGTCAGTTGATCGTCGTGAATGACGAGGCGGGGACCTCCTTGCATCGCATGCGAATCGAGACCGATGGCGAGGCGCTGTCGCTGGTGGAACAATCGATCGTGAGCGCGCCCGAGAGTTTCACCACGCGCTGGCGACTGGGTCCTCTCGATGACCTGGAAGGGGCGTGCCGCGATCGTCATGGCCGCGTGTTCGTCACCGGTTCGCACAACACCAAGGCGGGCATCGACGAGACCGATCGGCGCAAGCTCGTCCGCTTTCGCCTGAACGAGGACGGCATGGACGAAATCGTCTCGCGGCGCGACCTGCGAGAGGATCTGCTCGATGCGTTGCCGCTTATCCGGCAGGCGATGCAGGAAGGCGGCAAGCACGACGAGCAGCTGGACATAGAGGGGCTCGCCTGCGACCGACGGCGCGACCGGCTGCTGATCGGTCTTCGTTCGCCTCGCGAGGGGAATCGGGCGATCATCGTCGCGCTGACCAATCCGGATGCCTGGCTGGACGAAGGTGACGCTCCGCGCTTCGAGCAGCCGATCCGGACGCTGGACCTGGACAACGGCGGCATTCGTGCCATGGGCTACGACGACGGTGGCGATGCCTTGCTGGTCGTGTCCCGACGTGAATCCGGCAAGGGCGGGCGGTACAAGGCCTGGTGGCAGGATGCAGCGTTTCAGGACGATCCGGTGGAACTGACGCTTCCCGACAAGCGCGCCCTGGACGATGTGGAAGGGGTGACCGTGCTGGACGATCCGGCTGGCGTCCTGTTCGTGCGCGACGACGGCAATCGCCACAAGCGACGGAGCGGTACCTGGTTCTTCGTCACGAGGGACGCGCTGGGACTGGCCGTGCTTACCCCCGAATCCACATCGGAAACCCCGCGATGAATGCCGCTTGGCCGACGTATCGACGCCGTTTCGTGTGCGGCATCGCGATGGGCGCGACGCTGATCGGTGCGCCGGTGGCTCATGCGCAGCCCATCGACGGCTCGGAGGCGCCGATCGACGAGCGCTTTCGCATCGGTGGACCGGAGGTCGAAGTGGAACTCGAGCTGCGAGCCCAGGGCTCGCGGGGTCAGGATGACGACGATACGCTCGAGCGCGACGTGAACCGGCTGCGCGCCGACCTGGTTCTGGATCTGCGCCAACGATTCACGCCGACGCTGCAGGCGCGCGCCGAGTTCGAACTGCGTGCGGAACGAGCCTCGGACGCACAGGTGCTGAACGATGACGAGCGGGCCAACGCGAGGGTCCGCGCCCTGTTCGTGCAATACGAGACGGAGGACGAGGGGTGGCGAGTCCGGTTGGGTCGCCAGAGCCTGGAAGATGAGATGGGATGGTTCATCGACGAGGATGTCGATGCACTGAGGATCGGCGTGGGCAACCAGCTGCGCAAGCTGGACCTGTCCGTATCGCGCCAGGCGCCCTTCGATGACGGGCGCGATCAGGAGGAGGACACCGTGAATGCGCTGGCCGCCCTGTCGTTCGATGTCGGCAAGAAAAGTGCGTGGACACCGTGGTTGCTGCATCGGAGCAGTGACGGTAGCGATGACGAGGACGATGCCCGAACCACCTGGCTGGGTCTGCAGGGGGTCGGTCGGACCACCGATCGCCTGCGCTACTGGTTCAATGCCGCGGTACGTCGCGGCGAGGAGCGCCGCGATGACGGGACATCGCGCGATCTGGCCGGCCACGCCGTGGATCTGGGCTTTACCCGCCTGTTCCAGATCGCCTACCGGCCGAGCGTGACCCTGGGCTGGGCGATGGCCACCGGGGATGCGCGCCGGCGCGATGGCGATGACGGATTTCGCCAGAGTGGCCTGCACGACAATGAACACGATTTCGGCGGCAAGTTCGCCTTTCGCTACCTGGGTGAGGTGCTGGATCCGGAGCTGACCAACATCGGTATCGCCACGGTCGGCATCGGCGCTATGGCCACGCCCGACCTGTCGTTCGATCTGGTCTATCACCACTACACGCAACGGGAACCCGACGATCGCCTGCGCGGTACCGACCTCGGATTCGAGACCTCGGGCGACAGTGGCGAACTGGGCGACGGGCTCGACCTGATCGTCGGGTTCGACGCCGGCAAGGCCCTGGAACTCCAGGCGATCGCCGGGCTGTTCCGGCCCGGTGACGCGTTCGCCACGACCGATGGAGCGTCGCGCGACGATGCATGGCTGCTGCGCCTGGAAATGGAATACACGTTCGAGGTGCGCTGACCGACCTTTCCAGATGGCAAGTTTTGCATGACACTCGACGTGCCGAACCCGATCGACGTTGGGCTATCTTGCCGAAGCCGCCGCCCGCGAGGCGGGAGGGCCCAACCTGACATGACCGTGATGCATCGAATTCCGTCGAACCGAGGTTCGGCGCTTGCGCTCGTCACCTTGTGCGCCACGCCGATCGCCGCCGCCGAGACCTCGGTGGCCTACCTGGGCGATCAAGGCGTGACCGTCGAATCGAAGGCGGTGTTGCAGCTGCTCGTGGACGAAGGCGTGGATCTGGTCGTGCTGCAGGGCGATCTGGGGTACGACCGGGGGGCCGGCGAGTGGATCGGGATGATGGAGAGCACGCTGCCCGACGGCCTGCCGGTGATATCGGTGGCCGGAAATCACGACCGTGAGGAATGGCCGGCGTACCGCACGTGGCTGGAGGAACGGCTGGCGTCGAGTACCGGACTGCGGTGCGAAGGCGAGACCGGTGTCAGGGCGCACTGCCGCTTCGGGCCGCTATCGATCGTGCAGAGTGCACCGGGTGTGGCGAGCTTGTCGTCCTTCGGTCCGGATGACGACTACGCCGGCTACATCGCCGAGACCTTCGACGATGACCCGGCACGCTGGAGGGTCTGCAGCTTTCACAAGAATCAGCGGCTCATGCAGACCGGCTGGAAGGAGGACGAGGCCGGCTGGGAGGTCTACCGCGCTTGCGCCGATGCCGGGGCGATGGTCGTGACGGGTCACGCCCATTCCTACTCCCGCACCTTTCTGATGGAAGACTTCGAACGACAAGGCGTTGCCCACTACGAGAATTCCATGACGCTGGCGTCCGGTCGATCGATCGCGATCGTGTCCGGCCTGGGTGGGCAGAGCGTGCGCCATCAGTTGCTCGGTGGCGATTGGTGGGCATCGATCTACACCGCGAATCAGGACGCACAGTCGGGCGCATTGATCTGCCGGTACGCCGACGACGAGGCGCTGTGCGAGTTCAAGGGAATAGCGGGGGGCGTGCCCGACCGCTTCACCTTGCGCAGCGACGTCGGCCAGGCGGTTGGGGAACCTGACGACAAGCCGCCCGGTGCAAGCGTCGAGGCGGGGACGGGAAAACCATCGGACGATCCGCCAGCCTCGGTGGCGAGTCCGCCATCGTCCGACTCGACACCGGCGCAAGAGCCCGAATCCGAGCCCGAGCCCGAGCCCGAGCCCGAGCCCGAGCCCGAGCCCGAGCCCGAGCCCGAGCCCGAGCCCGAGCCCGAGCCCGAGCCCGAACCCGAACCCGAACCCGAACCCGAACCCGAACCCGAACCCGAACCCGAACCCGAACCCGAACCCGAACCCGAACCCGAACCCGAACCCGAACCCGAACCCGAGCCCGA
>Ga0115029_1001677_pt1 | contig 14901 bp, 9 predicted proteins | sample SidtaG_3_FD_87297 | JGI IMG/M metagenome (GOLD analysis project Ga0115029, IMG submission 87297) | Marine algal microbial communities from Sidmouth, United Kingdom - Sidmouth_Asex1 metaG | ecosystem: Host-associated > Algae > Red algae > Unclassified | place: Sidmouth, United Kingdom | collected...
CACAAGCCCATCGGTATCCGCCGGACTCACACCCGATGACCCGGCTCGACCCACCACCACCGGGCCGGCAAGGGGCAGAGCGGTTCGTGGCCGAACACATGTCCCACCTGGTCTGCGACGAGATCGCCGGCTCCACGGCCTTCCGAGGGGGACAAGCCGCGGCCGACGCAACGCTCGCCGCCTACGACGTGACGGGCTACGCGGCCCGCCGCAATCAGGTGCTCCCCGAGAGCGACCGGGGGGCCTCGCGCCTGTCTCCCTACATCCGTCACGGACTGGTCACCCTCGGCGAGGTCTGGGACCACGTGACCGGCGGTCCGGCTCGAGACGTCTCCAAGTTCAGAGACGAACTGATGTGGCAGGAGTACTCACGCCATTGGTACGCCCGCCTCGGGGAACGGACCCGCCAAGGGGTGCGCCACCGCCAGATCCGTTGGACGGCAGGGGTCGAGTACGACACCTCGATGGCCTGTGTCGACTTCTGCGCCGATCAGCTCGCCACGGAAGGCTGGTTGGTCAACCAGACCAGGATGTGGATGGCGAGTGAATGGACGGTCCGGCGCAACGGCGTCTGGCACGAGGGAGAGGACCACTTCTTCCGCCACCTGCTCGACGGGTCCAGGGCGGCCAACCGGTTGGGGTGGCAATGGACCACCGGGGTCGGCTCCCACAAGCACTACGGCTTCTCGCGTCGTCAAGTGGAACGTCGCGCGCCCGAGCTGTGCGCCGGCTGTGGCCGAGCATCCGACTGCCCGATCCAGCACTGGCCCGACGCACCCCCGCTCGGGCCGGAGGTTCCCAATCCCGATCCCAGCGGTCGGCCCGGAGCCCAATCCGGCGCCGACGCCGCCGCCGTCCAGCTCGAGACGGCCTTCGAGCCCGACCCTGGTTCGGAGGTTTCGCGGGCTCCGGGCCAGCTCCGCCTCGGCGAAGTACCCACGACCCCGATCGGCTTCGATCCCGTCCGCTCCGGCCCCACGCACACCGTCGGCGATCGGGATGCCGAACGCGTCTGGTTGACCGCAGAGTCCCTGGGTACCAACGATCCAGCTCTCGTCGCTCACCCAGAGATGGGTGCGGTGTTCGTGTTCGACGAACCGCTCCTGGCCCGTCTTCGGCTGTCGTCCAAGCGCCTCGTCTTCTTGGTCGAGACACTGGCAGAGCTCAGTGTCGAACGAGAGTTGGAACTGCACCTGGGATCGGTACCCGAATGTCTGACCGGCACCCAGCTCGCGGTGACCTTCGCTCCCGTGCCCGGTTTCGAGCGGCTCCGCCGGTCGGTCGACATCGCAGCACTCCACCCCTGGCCTTGGCTCGCGCGACCGACGAACCGCAGCGTGCGCAGCTTCAGCGCTTGGCGCAAGGGGGCCAAGGTCAGACGCTGACACCCGAGAACCCGGATGACTCCAGCCTCGCAATCCCACGCGGTCGGGATCGTCAGCGGTCACCCGGGCCCATCCCCACAACCTTCGGTACGGCCTCTCTCGCCCGAATGGTGATGTCACACTCCGTTGACAATCCACACTCAGCATGTCACCCTCTGTGGAATTCGCGCCGCTATCGGCTGTCTCCCCTCGCCTCCACCACTCGACTGGACCCTCGATGCGACTTCGTGTCAGCCCTCGCGCCGGGGTCTCCCTGGCCACTGTGACCCTGCTGCTGCTGGCAGCGCTCGTGGTGGTGCAGCCCACCCGGTCGGCCGAGGACGCAGGCGCGTCGATCAACCAGGGAACGAGCTTCGATCCGAGCACCCTGGACGAGACCCCCTTGCAGTCCCACGGAGTCACCAACCCATCAGGCGGTCCCCAGTATCCAGCGATCGCCGCTGTGTTCGACTTCGCCGAGATCGGCGACCGGATCTTCGTCGGCGGCCACTTCCCGACGGTGCAGGAATCCTGGAACGGTCCGAGCCACAACCAGTCCTACGTCGCTGCGTTCGACCGGGACTCGGGTGATTGGATCAGCACTTGGACACCCACGCTCGACGGGGCCGTCTACGCCCTCGATGTCTCCAACAACGGCACCCTTCTCGTCGGCGGTGAGTTCACCACGGTCAACGGCGCAACGCGAGAAGGAATGGTCGCCCTCGACCCGATCACCGGATCGGTGGACAACACCTACGCCGCTTCGGTCGAGAACTGGTGGGGCGGCGGCGCGCCGGCCGTGGTCCGCAACTTCGAAAAGGTCGGCACCGACGTCTACGTGGTGGGCAACTTCGACCACGTGAGGGTCGGGGCCAACACCTACCGAGTCTGGTCGAGCGCCCGCATCCGGGCCGGTTCGGGCCAGCTCGACCCGACCTTCCTGCCCAAGGTGCGTTTCGGAGCCTGGGACGTGGCGGTCGACCAAGCTCGCGGCCGGGTACACCTCGTCGGTGACTTCGACGAGATCGACGGCAACACCGACCACAAGCGCCACGGTGTGGTGGACCTCAACGGGACCCCGCTCACCAACGGCATCGCCTACCACGAGGACAACTCGAACAACCAGAACATCCAGACCGGCGTGGCCATGGCCACCGCCAACCGGGTGTGGGTAGGCGGGGCTGAGCACATCACCCAGGTCAAGAACGCCGGCAACATGAACCGCCTCGGCTTCCTCACCTGGGGCATGGGTTGTGACACCTTCCAGCCCGCCAATTGCGGCAACGGCACCTACCCCGGGGGCGGCGACGTCCAGGTGATCGACGAGGTCGACGGATGGATGCTCGTCGGCTGTCACTGCTGGAACCGCACAGCGGGTCTCGATGACGCCGAGCACTACTCGAGCTTCACCGGTCAGCGCACCGGCAACCGTCTGCTCGGTATCTACAACGCTGCCAACGCCCAGATCCAGCCCTTCATCCCCGAGCTCCGGGAGCGCTACTACGGAACGTGGGGCGTGCACGTGGATGCCAACGGCTGCCTCTACGCCGGCGGCGACTACACCGCCGACTCCAACGGGGTCTGGGTCGGTGGCTTCGGGAAGTTCTGCGCCAACACCGAGGCTCCCTCGGTCAGCGGTTCCTCGGCCAACGGAGCGGTCGAGTTGACCTGGACCCAGCCCATGCCGTCGGGTCACCTGCCCATCGAGGAGTACAAGGTCTTCCGGGACGGCAACTACATCGGTGCCGAGCCCGGCGATGAGCTGACCTTCACCGACCCCTCACCCGCCGGACCCGATCACGACTACCAGGTGGAGGCGGTCGACACCCACGGACGCAAGGCGATGAGCACGACCGAGAACGTGACCGTCGTTGCCCCACCGGCCGACACCCAGGACCCCTCCGGCCCGCTCGGCCCCGACGCCACGACCGACAACACCAGCGTGACCCTCACCTGGGAAGCCTCGGTCGACAACGTGGGTGTGAGCGGCTACCTGGTCCACGACAACTACCAGTACCTCGCCTACGTACCAGGGCCGAACAGCCTCACCTACACCCACTCCGGGCTCACCGCAGACGACCTGCACCGGTATCAGATCAGGGCCAAGGACGCTGCCGACAACGTCTCGATTCCCTCGATCCGGCTCGACGTGATCGTGGGTGACGGCGTGAGCGTGCCCGACAACATGCCCCTCGACGTGACCCTCACCCAGAACGGCACGAGCGTGGACGTGGACTGGGAGCCGCCCACCAACCCCGGCGGCATCAACGGCTACCTCGTGCACCACAACTACCAGTACGAGGCATACGTGCCCGGCGTTGCCAACCACGCCTACACCGACACCGGCCTCACCGTGGGTACCACCCATCGCTACGAGATCCGCTCCCAGGGCAACGGCGTGACTTCCCTGCCCACCGAACGGGTCACGATCACCCTCCAGTGACCTGACCCCGTGGGTGGAGTTCGCTCCACCCACGGTCCGATGTGGCCCCGCACCCATCGAGATACGGTCACTCCATGGTGACCTCAGACCGCTCTGTGTCGGAGACCCCCGCTGCGTTGCGTGACTCGGTGCTGCTGAGCGCCGTTGCTGGCATGGGTGTGCTCACCTTGGTCGTCACCTTGGTGGACAACAACTGGGAAGGTCCCGACGGACTCGTACTACCCCTCCTGTTGCTCTCGACGATCACCCTTCTCGTTCACTCCGAAGTGTTCCGTCTTCAGTTGGCGATCCTGTTGCCCGCTGTCGTGGGCGGCCCCACCCTGTTGTTCTTCCTCGGGTGGGCCGAAGGCTCGATGTTCTACCTCTCGCTGGCGGCGCTGCTGACGATCCATGATCTGGGCAGTCGGCGCCTCGCCAACTCGATCTGCGGGTCGCTCGTGATGGTCCCGGTGGTCGCCGGGCTCACCAGCCACCCCGAAGCGGGCTGGGGGTTCTGGTTCCTGGGGGTGATCCTCGGCTGGCTCTTCGGACTGATCGTGCGCCTCAACAAGGACCTCGTGACCGAACTCGAAGCGAGTCGGGCGCACTCGGCGGAACAGGCGGTGCTCGAAGAACGCCGGCGGATGGCGAGAGACGTTCACGACCTCGTGGGCCATTCACTGACCGTGGTGTTGCTGCACGTGACCGGAGCCCGCCGAGCACTGAGGCGCAATCCGGCCGCAGCGGAGGAGGCACTGGAGTCCGCCGAACGTGTCGGGCGCGAGTCGCTGGCCGAAATCCGCCGAAGTGTCAGCCTGCTCCGAACCGACGAGGGCATCGAGACGCACCCCTCACCGACCGCCGCCGACGTCGAGCAGCTCGTGGCCGAGAGGAGAGTCGCTGGGCAGGCCCTGAGGCTCCGAGTGGTCGGCGACCCCGAACGCGTGGGCGCCAGCATCGGCTTGACCGCCTACCGGCTGGTCCAGGAATCATTGTCGAACGCAGCCAAGCACTCACCTGGATCGTCGGTCGAGATCGAACTCATCATCACCGAGGACGAGTGCCGGATCAGCGTGGAGAACGAGCTCCTGGCCGCCCCGGACAAGCGCCCTGCGGGCTACGGCCTGATCGGCATGAGAGAGCGGGTACAAGGGGTTGGGGGCAACCTGGTGGTCGGCCCCGCCGGCAACCAGTGGCGCGTCGATGCGGTCTTGCCACTCGAACGGGCGCCCGTCGAATGATCTCCGCCGAGCGAGCAAGTGCAAAACCCCCGTGGGCAGGAGGAGTTCGGACATGAACCAAGGCGAGGTGATTCGACTCCTGTTGGTCGACGATCAGGAGTTGGTCCGAGCAGGTCTGACCCACGTCCTGACTCCCGACGACGGTTTCGAGATCGTCGCTGTGGCCAGCGACGGTGCGGAGGCCTTGGTGCGCCTCGAGGAGCACGAGGTCGATGTGGTGCTGATGGACGTCCGCATGCGGGGTATGGACGGGGTCGAAGCGACGCGTCGGATCGCCCGGGAGGAAGGCGCCCCACCGGTCTTGATCCTGACCACCTTCGACGAGGACGAGGTCTTGGTCGGAGCCCTGGAGGCGGGAGCCGCTGGCTTCGCCCTGAAAGAAGCCACGGCCGATGACCTGATTCGGGCGGTCCAGGCAGTTGCGGAGGGAGGCGCCTGGCTCGACCCCGAGGTCACCCCGCGCGTGCTGGAGGTCTATCGCTCGCAGGCGTCGAGTCGGCGGGCCGCCGATGCCTCGATCGAGGAACTCACCGAACGGGAGAACGAGGTGCTCAGGTTGATGGCGACCGGGGCGACCAACCGCGAGATCGCCGACGCCCTGTTCGTCTCGATGGCCACGATCAAGACCCATGTGGGCTCGATCTTCTCCAAGCTCTGCGCCCGAGATCGCGCCGCCGCGATCGTGTATGCCCATCAGCACGGCTTGGTGGGCTGAGTCGCCCAGGCTCAGGCCGGGGGTGAGTACCCCCATGGGATGAGCCCGAACTCTCCCACGGGCTGAGGTGGTTCGACACCTCGGGGCGATGACCTCGGGGAGGAGCCGGCGCATCATCAGCACATGACGAACACCATGAACCGAGACGCCCCGGTCGTGCAGGTCCAGGGCCTGACGAAGGCCTATGGAGACACCAAGGTGGTGGACAACATCGGCTTCGACGTCGAGGCTGGGGAGATTTTCGGCATTGTCGGGTCCAATGGGGCCGGCAAGACCACGACGGTCGAATGCCTCCAAGGTCTTCGCCATCCAGACGCCGGCTCCATGAGCATCTGCGGGCTCGACCCGCGGTCCGACAGCGCAGCGCTCAGTGGTCTGGTGGGAAGCCAACTCCAGGACTCGGCCCTACCCGATCGACTCAAGGTGGGTGAGGCACTTTCGCTTTTCTCGACCGAACGCGCAGCACCGGTCGAGGAGGTGCTGCACACCTGGGGGCTCGCGGACAAGGCCAAGACAGCGTTCGCAAACCTCAGCGGCGGTCAACGCCAGAAACTGTTCGTGGCGCTCGCCCTCTTGAACCGACCCCGAGTGGTGTTTCTCGACGAACTGACCCAGGGCCTCGATCCTGCGGCGCGTCGGACCGTGTGGGACCTGGTGACCAAACTCAGAGCCGGCGGCACCACCGTGATTCTGGTCACCCACTTCATGGATGAGGCCGAGGCCCTGTGCGACCGGATCGCGATCATGCGCCAGGGTGCCCTTGTTGCGCTCGGCACTCCCGACGAGCTGCTCGCCCGCTTCGGCCATGCGTTCAGAATGTCGTTCACCGCCCCGGCCGGGCTCGACCCCCACTCCCTCGACGCCCTCACCGGAGTAGCGGAGGTGTCGAGGGTCGACGGGCGAGTCGAGCTGAGGGGTTCCACCGAGATGATCGTCTCGGTCGGCGGCGTGCTCTCGAGCTGGACCGCGCCGTCCGACCTCACCGTGTTCCAACCAAGTCTCGAAGACGTACTCGTTCCCATCCTCGGAGGTTCCCGATGACCACGACACCCACACACTCATCCACCTCGTCACTCACCCTGCTCGGGCGCTTGACCTGGACCGAGCTCAAGCTGATGGCGAGAGAACCGATGGTGCTCGCCTTCGTGTTGGCCTTCCCCGTGTTGTTCACCCTGATCCTCGGCGGCGTGTTCGAGCGCGACGACGAGGCCTTCGGCGCGCTTCCGTCCGACTACTACGGGGTCGCCTACATCGCAGTCGCGATCGGGGCGGTCGGACTGACGGCCATGCCGGTGCAGGTGGCTGCGTACCGGGAACGAGGCGTGCTTCGCAGATTCCGCGCGTCGGGAATGGCCTCATGGCTGTTTCCTGCCGCCATGGTGATCGTGGGAGTGATCATGTCGATCATCGCCGCCGTGCTCGTCGTCATCACCACCAAGCTCACCTACGGACTCGCAGCGCCTGCGAACTGGGTCACCACGATCATCTACGGACTGCTCGCCACCATGTCATTCGTGAGCTTGGGTGTTCTCCTCGGATGGCTGATGCCGAACGCTCGCTCGGCCCAGGGGCTCGGAACGTTGGCGTTCTTCCCCATGTTCCTGCTCGGTGGTGGCGGGCCACCGCCAGACGCCCTGTCCGATGTGATGAACGACATCGCCAGCTTCTTGCCGCTGACGCACGTCATGAGAACCATCCAGGAACCCTGGCTCGCCCTCGACGGCGGCGGAACCAACCACCTGCTGATCTTGCTGGGGGTCGGGTTCGCATCCACCGTGGGGTGGATCTCCCTGAGCCGACGGGCTGCTGTCTGACACCGAACTGCTTGAGACCGCACCGCCCAGAGACTGGACGCTTCTGAGACCGGGGTGCGCTCGAACTCGGGGGCGGCGACGCCTGGGACTGCCACTCCCGAGCCGAACGGCTCAGAGGTGTTCGAGGACTGCCTCGCACGAGGAGGCGGCGACGCCGCCGTCTTCGTCGATGTCGAGTCGGGTGATCACACCCTCCTCGATCACCGCTGCGTAGCGCTTGGATCGGGTGCCGAGTCCGAAGCCGGTGCCGTCCATCTCGAGACCCATCGCAGCGGCGAAGGTGCCGTTGCCGTCGGCCAACATCACGATGTCTCCCGCTTGCTGGGCCTCGGCCCAGGCGCCCATCACGAAGGCGTCGTTGACCGAGGTGCACACGACCGTGTCGATTCCCTTGGCCGTCAATGCATCGGCCTTCTCGATGAAGCCGGGCAGGTGGACCTGTGAGCAGCCAGGGGTGAATGCCCCGGGCAGCCCGAACAACACCACGCGCCCCTTGCCCAAGAGCTCGGCGGTGTCGACAGGCGAGGGCATGCCGTCGGCACCGGGAACGTGCAGTTCGAGCTCGGGGATACGGTCGCCGGTCGTGAGGGCCATGGGAACTCCTTGAAGATGCGCTTTGTCGGTTTGACGATGCGCCTTGTCGGCGCACGAGACGTTTGCCCGTGCACCGACGAGCGTAGAAGCTCACCCCGCGATCGACCTGTACCGATCCGCAGTCTGTCGGACCCCTCGTTCAGGGTGAGGTGGCTGCCACCGGCGGTCCGCTCCTGAGGATCCGTTCCACCTCAGCGGTTCCGAATGCCGAGGGGTCGGCCACGCCGAGAGGATCGATCCCCGCTCCTCCGCTCTCGAGCGCCGTGTCGGTCTCACTCCCGGGCATGGAAGGACCGCCCGGGCCCGGGAGTGTCGGTTCGGGCACCGATGTCTGCGGCACGGTGGTGCCCGGCACTGATGTGTCGACAGGTCTCGGAGGAAGGGTCGGCACCGTCGTGTCCGGAACGGACGACTCCATCGGCACGCTGGTTTCGGGAACAGTCGGCTCGGGCACCGTGGTCACCGGCAGGATTGTTTCCGGTACTGCGGTCACCGGCACCGTCGTGCTGGGAATGGTCGGAACCACGGGATCCACCGGCCAACCCTTCACCACACCGAGGTCATCGATGCGCTGGGCGCCATCTCCTGAACCGACGACGATTCGACTCTCGTCATCGCCATCGAAGGCGCTGACGAGGGCGGGTTCACCGTCGAGACCGACGGGGCCGATCTCGATGAAGGTGATGTCGGAGGTGTCGGAGTCGGTGAGCTCGGCACGGGCTGCCCCGAAGAGGTCTCCGGTGAACAGTTGATCCAGGCCGTCCTCGTCGCGCTCGACCACCGTCAGCAGACGTGGCGTTGCGTTCTGCCCCAGGTTCCCGGAAGCGAGGGCCGAAACCCGCACACCGGGACTGGAGAAGAAACACAGATCCGGGTTCAGCTCACCACCGCCGTCCCAGCGGCAGAGCTTGGCGCCCTCGGGCCCTTCGGTGGCCACCACCAAGACTCCGCTCCCGTCGGGGGCGAGGTCGCCGATCGTCAGAGCGGTGACGCTGTCGGTGGTGCTGAACAGCTCCGTCCAACCCGACATCAAGCCATCTTCGGTGGACTCGGAGCCGTCGACCTCCACGTTGCCGATCCCGTAGAGGACGCTGCCGCCCGTGGCGCCATCCACTGCGACGACGAGCTCGTCGCCGTCGGAGCCGTCGAGATCGCCCGCTGCGAGAGCGATGATCTCGGTCTCGAGGGGCGCCGGACGCAGGAGGCGGCCCCTCATGCGGGAGGGCTCGATCCGAGCGCTCACCAGATAGTCGGCGATGCCGGGACCGAAGCTCATCTGGCCGATGTACTCGTCGATGCCGTCGCCGTCGAGATCCCCGATCGTGAACGGGTCGAGGCTGAGACGATCCTCGCTCAGCACGGTTCGACTGAGTGAGCGGGCCTCGCCGCCGGACGTCATGAGCAGGCTGTGTACGCCGTCCTGGTCGAGGACCGTGACGATCTCGCTGTCGCCGTCGCCATCGGTGTCGCCCACGCCGAGGCCGGTCACGCGTTCGTTCTGGAGGGGCACTCCGATGAACTTGGAGCGGCCCTGCTCGGTGGCACCGAACACGTTCTCGGATGCACAACCGTCCCTCAGACACTCCACCAGCTCGATCTGGGTGTCGGGGTCGCGGGAGAAGGGAAAGAGTGCCACGTTGTGCCGCAAGACGTTGCCCGAGGAGACCACTTCGCTGGGCTTGGTCCACGCCGAAAAGAAGGCGTTGAGCCCCGAATCGGTGATCCTGTTCCGATAGAACTTGTTGTCGTTCGCGTCCGCCCGCAGACGAATCGGATCTCCCGACACACGCTGGATCAGGTTGCGCGCCACGGTGTTGTCCGAGGCTCCGAACACCAGCCTCACCGCACGGGCATAGGCGGCCGGACGGCCCGTGTTGGCCACGTCGGTGATGACGTTGTCGACGATGAAGTTCTGTCGCGAGTTCACCAGGTTGACCGCCGCTCGTCCCCGACACCCAGGACAGTTCTGCTCGTCGTTGTGGGCGGTACCGAGCATCTCGATCTGGTTGCCTTGGACACGGTTGCAGCCGTTCCAGTTCTCCCGCTGACCCACACGGCCGTGGAAGCCGATCGCTCGATCCGCGTAGTGGCGAATCGTCAGGTCCTTGATCGTGACGTTGGTGCACTCACCCGACCGGCTGGTGAGCAGGAAGAAATCTCGCACCCCTCGACCGTCGAACACGGCGCGCTCCCCGTCGTGACTCTGGATGCGAACCGAACCAGCCGCGCTGGTCTGGCTCCACACCGTGGTCTGGCTGAGATAGGTGCCGCCACGTACACACACGACCCAGTCGGTCTCCGGACGATCGGCGGCGGCGATCCAATCGTGGGCGCCTTGGAGCGACTCGAACGCTGTGTCGACCCCGTCTCCCGCTGCATCGGAGCCGTCCGGTGCGACTTCGAGCACGTCCGGACCCTCAAGGGCACAACCCATCTCTGCCGGCGGCCCGTCACCGAGCCCCCGGGCGACCGTCGGGGTGAGCGCCAACATGCCCAGAAACCCGATCAGGATCATTGCCAACTTGAGTTCTCGCATGTCCAGCTCTCGATCGCCGCCAAACGGCCGAGTGTACGGACTCAGTGCGCGACCAGGGGTGAACCGAGGCATCGGTGCACCCCTGGTCGACAGACCGTTCAGCAGTGCGCCCACCCGTTCTCACCGGGTGGGTGGGCACACTGCTGTCGTGGCGCGGCGGGCCCTCGGGGCCCCAAGTGTCAGTCCAGGTGTCCGAGGCGACGACGAGCTGCAACCAACAGCAGGCCAGAGAGACACAACACCAGACCGAACCAGGCGATCGACCTTGAATCGGCGCCGGTCTTGGCCACGGTGCCCGCGGGGGCCGAAGCGGCAGGGGTCGAGGGCTCGGCGGTCGGAGCTGCTGGCTGGTTCACCGGATTGACTGCTTCGACTCCTGCGACTTCGAGCACGGCGTTGACCAGTTCGAGCTCAGCGCCGTCAGCTCCGATGGTGACGGTGCCGTCAGCGGGCACCGACTCCTGGGTGAAGCGAGAGTCGGCGAACTCGGTCACCTTGCACTCGGCCCCGATCGGGATCCCCGCGATGGTCAGGGGTCGGTTCACCGACACCGACTGGGAGCCCTCGGGTCGGAAGGTCCCTCCGAGGAAATCGCCGGTGCAGACCACGTCGAGACCGAAGCCTTCGGCGTCGAACTGGGTACCGATCGCACCGGTGACGGTCTTGGTGACCACCAGGTCGGCCAGGGGGGTTGCGGTGTTGGTGATGGTCAACTCCTTGGTCTCGTCCACCACGAACACGATTGCGCCGGGACCACCGTCCCCACTTGCGGAGTAGGCGGGTGCCTCGAAGCGGAGATCGTCGTGACGCTCCTCGATCTCACAACGCGCGCCGGTGGGCAGGCGGTTGAGCAGGAGCGGTGTGCCCGACGCCACGGCGAGGGGTTCGGCCGAGGTGAAGGATCCGTCGACGAAGTCACCCTCACACGAGAGATCCACATCGAAGAACTCTTCGCTGAGGTCGGACTCGGGTGCTCCTTCGATGACCTTGAGCACTCGGATGTTGCCGCTCGCCCGACTGTTGGTGAGCGAGAAGTTGACCACGCCTCCGCTCGGCACGGTGCGGACCATCGGCCCTTCGACCGCCCGGATCCACTTCACGCCGGGGTCGCGTTCCTCGACGGAGCACTGGGTTCCGGGAGCGACCAGTGGCAGCTCGGGGTGCACGAGGCGTTCGCTGGCGTTCGCTCCCCCTTCGGACCCGTCGATGTCCACCGAATGGACCCCGACGTAGCCGTTGTCGCAGGTCACGTCGAAGGTGAAGCGGCCGCTCAGGTCCACCGGCCAGTCCGGCGAGCCGACCACTGTCTTGGTGATCTGGATCGAGCCGACGGTGTTGGTCACCTGCACCCTGGCCCCATCCGGGCCGATCAGGATGCTGGCGCCTCCTCCACCGGCCGGTGACCAGGTGGTGTCGAAGCGCTCGTCGTCGAGACCATCGACCACGCAGGTCGAGCCCACCGGCAGGTTCTCCAGCGTGGCGACCTCGGTGCCGCTCACCTCGATTCCGGAGAAGGTGATGGGTGAGACGTCGAAGTCACCCGTGCACTCCACGTTGAGGTCGAACACCTCGTCGGACAGCTCGGCGCCGGCGGGGAGCCCGACGAAGCGCAGGTCGATCGTCAGGTCGGCGGTCTTCCGGGTGTTCTCGAAGACCACGTCCACCACACCGGACTCCGGGATCGTCACCGGGAACTCGACCGTCTCGCCGATCTCCCATTCGGAACCGGGGAAGAGTTCGGCCACGAAGCACTCGGTCCCGGGTCGCAGCAGTGCGATCTCGGGGTGGGCCACAGTGGCCGATGCGCTGGACCCGCCGTCGGGAACGCTCACGGCGACCTCGTCGCGGTAGCCGTTGTTGCAGCTGATGGCGAAGCTGAAGTCGCCCGAGATGTCGACCGGGATCCCGACAGGACTCAGGGTTCGCTTGGTGATCGAGAGCCGCCCGGTGGTGTTGGCCAAGGAAATCGTTGCCACTCCCGGACCGATCTCGATCTCGCCTGCGGTCCCCGCTGCATCGGCCGGGGAGTAGGTGACAGCGAACCTGTCGTCGCTCGCCTCGACCACTCGGCACACGCTGCCGACCGGGATGCCCGTGATGCTCAGCGGCTCGGCGACCGAGACCGACCTGTCGTCGAAGCTCACGCTCCCATCGACCAGGTCGCCGGTGCAGTTGACGTCGACGATGAAAGCGTCGTCGTTGGCGTCATCGCCAGCGGGCACCCCGCCGAGACGCTTGGTCACCCTCAACTCTCCGGTGCGGCGCTGGTTGGTGAATGATGCGACCACCACCGATCCGTCGGGGATGACGACCGGCGTGGCTGCAGCACCGGTTTGGAGCCACTCGGGACCGGGGAACTGCTCGGTCACCCAACAGAGCGTTCCGGGCCGCATGATCGGCAGGGTCGGGTACTCCACACGAGCGGTCGAGCGCTCATTCGCGGTGGGAACTTCGATCGCCACGCTGGTCGAGAAGCCATTGTCACAGCTCACCGAGAAGTCGAACTCGCCACCCACGTCGAGATCGAGGTCGCTGATCGCAGAGGTGGTCTTCTCGATCTCGAGACGACCGGCGATGTTGGTGATTTCCACCGCGACACCTGCCCCATCCACGTACACCCGAGCCGCGTCACCCGAGGTGGCCGATGGCTGATAGCGGGTCTCGAAGCGGAGGTCGTCCTGCTCTGACACTTCACAGATCGATCCGATCGGGATGTCCTCGACGGTGAGGGGCTCCACCGGGGAGACCTGCTCGCCGACGATGGTCAGCTCGGATCCGACGAAGCCACCGGTGCAGGTGATGTCGACGTCGAAGGTCTCGTCGCCGAGATCGAGATCGTCGGGCAGGCCAGACACCGACTTGGTGATCACGACCGAGCCGACGTCTCTCGAGTTGGTGAAGGTGGCGGTCGGGGCCATGAAGGACGACACCACGACGTTCACCCCGTTCGGCGTGTCGAGCGTCCAACCCGCGGGAGCTGCGAGCTCGGTCACCGTGCACTGGGTACCGTCGGGCAGCAAGGGCAGCTCGTCGTAGGAAAGCGAACCTTGAGCCCCGTTGGGTGTGGGTTCATCGGCAGAGACCACCACGGTGCCGGTGTAGGCCGCACCGCAGTCGACCTCGAAACGGAAGTCGCCGGTGGGGTCGATCGACGAGTCGGTCACCACCGTCTGCTTGGAGATGATGATCGAGCCTGTGGCGTTGGCGATCACGACCGGATAGGCAGTGGGCGCAGCGATCGTGACCTCGGCGGCGGAGCCCGATGTGGTGGGCGAGTAGGTGGAGGTGAAGCGGCGGTCGGGATCTTCGGTGACCCGGCAGATCGCTCCGATCGGCAAGCCGTCGATGAGCGCTGGTGCGTCCACCGAGAAGGCCACGTCCGATTCGACCATGGATGTACCGACGAAGTCACCGAAGCAGATCACCTCGGCCGTGAACTGCTCGGCAGAGAGATCAGCCGACTCGGGAACGCCCAGAAGGGTCTTGATGATTTCGATACTGCCCGTGCGGCGTTCGTTGGTGAAGGACGCCTCGGTGATCTCGCCAGAGCGAACGGTGAGGGGACCTTCACTCGACTCGACGATCGTCCAGTCGGGGCCGGGAGCTTGCTCCGACACGTAACACTCAACGCCCTCGTCCATCGCCCCGAGCGAGGTCGAGCCGGTGGAACTGCCCGTTGCCGACGGCACATCGACGGTGACGGTCTGACGGAAGCCGCCGCTGCAGCTCACGAGAAAGGAGAAGCGGCCGCCCAAGTCGACCGAGGACCCCTCGGGACCGGTGGTGGTCTTGATGATCTCGATCGTGCCGGTCTCTCGTTCTGGCGACACGGTGCTTGGCGTCGGGCCGGGCGAGGAGGAGTCTGGTCCCGTGGAGCCAGGCGAGGAACCGTCGGGCGTCGTGGTGGAGGAGCTGTCGGTCGAGCCCGACCCCACCGTCGTGGTCGAAGCAGGGGGTGGGACGGTCCCCGGCGCGGAGGTCGTCGTCGAACCATCCGAACCGTCCGAGGTGTCCGAGTCGGAGGTGTCCGGACCGGTTCCCGCTGTAGTGGGCGCCGGCACGGTTCCGGGCCCCTCAGTAGTCGTCGAACCATCCGACCCGGTCGAGTCCGAGCCGGTCGAGTCCGGACCGGTCGAGTCCGGACCAGTCGAGTCCGGACCAGTCGTGTCCGAGCCGTTCGAGTCCGAGCCGTTCGAGTCCGGACCGGTCGAGTCG
>Ga0115029_1001682_pt1 | contig 14854 bp, 12 predicted proteins | sample SidtaG_3_FD_87297 | JGI IMG/M metagenome (GOLD analysis project Ga0115029, IMG submission 87297) | Marine algal microbial communities from Sidmouth, United Kingdom - Sidmouth_Asex1 metaG | ecosystem: Host-associated > Algae > Red algae > Unclassified | place: Sidmouth, United Kingdom | collected...
GAGCCGCTTCTGTTGGCAATAGAGCGGAGCCAGCAGATTAAGGATCCAAATACAGAAGCGCAGCTCTCGCTACATTTGGCGTTTCAATACCAAAAGATTGGCGAGTTGGCTCGATCGGCGACTGTAATATTTACTACCTATGCAGCATCTTGAGCAATCTTGCAGATGTCTATATAAGATCGGAACAAAAAGCCAACGCAATTAACATCTTACAAGAAGCATTGGCGCTCGTCGAGTCCAGCGAGCCAGATATAACGCTTTGCGCAAGAACAATCCAAAATAGAGCAGAAGTTAGCCAAGACTGCAAGTCTATAAGAAGGGCCAACATCACGTTTAGTCATTTGCTGCTAAACGCAATATTGGCTTTTTCCTCGCTCACTCTATCTTTCGGACAGATTGATAATTTATCCGTGTCCTCCTGCACCTTGGTGTCCATCCACTAATGCTGGTATATCAGCATTGTCTGCGGATGGATTTACTTCACTTATGTTCCATGAAACGGCTAAAGTAGACAGAGCAACAAACAGCAGTGCAACCAAAACTTGATGACGGACTTTTGAAATTCGACTACTCATCTTAATACGCCTCCTAAAATTAGGTAGGCTCATTAAGCTTAAGGGCCCCAGCAGCGCACGAGGCGCTGCCCACGCGTGTCCCTTAATGAGCGTCTATTTACATTAAGTACAGTTAATTTTTTGTCATGACAGTTCCTAGTTTACGGGCTGGTTGTTGTGTTTGGTGCGTTGCATCTTTGCATTTGCGTGGTATGCAATGTTTGACCTCACCCTAGCCCTCTCCTGACCGCTACGCTAGGAGAGGGGACCGTCACGGCATGGCAACGTTTTGGCCTCATCCCCTACCCGAGGGGCAAAAAGATGAGGTAACTGGCACGGTGTGAATAGCTTTGCTGCTTCCCGCAAATCCAACAGTATTTGAAGAATAATCCTGGCGCATCAAGAGATATGAATTACTACCCGAGATTTGCTCAACTGCTGGATCAATACCTGTCTTCGGCTGACCGCTCTGGAAGTTGGTTGGCGCAGCGTATTGGTGTTAATCCTGGGACGGTCACGCGGTGGCGGAATGGGGAATCGAGGCCGAGGAAGCCAGAGGTTGTGATCAAGATAGCGGATTGCTTGGCTGTTCGTGCGCCTGATAAGCGGCGCGAGTTTCTTGGTGCAGCGGAGTATGCATACATCGAGGGCGACGCAGATTCGGCGGCCAAGATGCAAGCGTCTGCTGCGCCGGGGCCTGACTTGCGGATGGCCTCGCATCTTTCGTTTAATTTTGAATTGACCGATGCAGTGCTGATCGCGACGCTGGGTTCTGAGCCACAGGTGATCGCTATTGCGGCTCAGCTTTTGCAGCGCCAGTCTGAGCCTTTGAGCGAGGTTGTTGTCTTACATACGGCTGCTAACAAGGATCCGATTGGTAGAGCATTACCCGCAATACGAAAAGCGTTTGCAGATAACCCCGACTGGCCGCAACTGATTCCAAAACTGATTCCGACTGATGATATTCTGACGCCGGAACAGATCGATGTGTTTGCCCGCGAGCTTTATGGAACGTTGAAGCACTATGTCTCATCTGGGGCGCGGATTCATTTGCTTTTGGCCGGTGGGCGGAAGTCTATGGCGATGGTGGGGGTAACGGTGGCGCAGCTTCTGCTGGGGCCAGATGATCGTATCTGGTATTTACATTCGTCAGATGCGCTGCGTTTTTCTGGGCGGTTTGGGTTAGAAGTGGCGGACCAGGCGGAGTTGATTCAGGTGCCGCTGCCTCAGATGAGAACGGCTCCCGCTGTCTATACACAGCCTTTTCAAGAGGAGACACCGCGTGGTGCGTTTGAAGCGTTGGCACAGGAGCAACAACGGCGGCTGCAACGTTTTGTTGAGCAGGAGTTGACGCCTGCAGAACGAGAGCTGTCCAACCTTATCATTGAAGATGTTGTCACGGTGGTAGAAATGGCGCAACGGCTGAACAAGAAGCCTAAAACTGTTACGAATCAGCTGAACTCGATTTATGCCAAGCTAGAAGCCACGTTTGGCCTACAGCCAGATAAAGGCGTGAAACGAGAGTTTTTGCGAAAGCAATTGGGTAGCTATTTTGAACACTTGCGAACAAATAATAGTAATCGATGAGTGTTTGTGTAGAAAGATAGTAGAAAAATTGGATAGTATCTGAGATATAGTTGGTGAGTGAGGTTTTCGACTCCCATAAAGTGTAGGAGTTAACGCCCATGACAGGGCCAAATCGGGCTGATATACTTTTTTAGGATAACGGAGAAAGAATCAAAACAAGAACGAATAAAATGTATATGATTTTATAAAGTATGCTGCAGGCCAGAGGACAAATAAGAATATGCATGATACGACACAAACTAAAGTGATTCTAAACGATTGGAAAAGCGATCACCTGTTTCTGCTTATCGGTGGAAACCCACTGCCTAATTATGTGGCTGCTAAATTATTGTTGGCAGAGAATGGGGTTTTACATCTAGTCCACTCGCCAGAAACAAAAACAATCGCGGACAATATTACTGGCTTTTTTCCGAAGCATCTGCGGCACGAAGTATCTGATTCTGCTAGTCGTGCTGCTATTCTTTCAGCTCTTACAGTAGAAAAAATTCAAGAAGCGTTAGAGAAGCAAGGACTACCCCTTTGTACTGCTCAAGAAAAAATTGGGTTGAACTATACGGGCGGTACCAAGACGATGTCTGTTCATGCTTATGAAGCAGTTATGAAGCAGTTTCCAAACGCAGTTTGTACTTATTTAGATTCACGAAAGATGACGTTGCGGAGAGCAGATAAACCGACGGAGTTATTTGTTCAATATGCAATGGAACCACAACCAAATGTGCTAGATTTTTTCAAGTTGCATGGTATAGAGCTCCTTAACGATAAACGCACAGGAAATAGCCATGCGATGCAATTACCTCCAATAATGCCCCAATTAGAATTAGCCTTAGCACAAGCTCACCGTACTAGGCACGGGCAGGAAGCTTATGCCAAATGGTGTGGCCAGCATACAAAATTTGGCAAGAATACTACACAAAGGGTGTCGATACCAACAGATAAATTATTAATTGGTGTAGCAGATGAAATGCGGAACGCATTTGACATAGTAGACAATACATTTGACCCTCACGAAATTATAGCAGATGAAAAAATGCCATTTACCCAAGTCAGAGTACTAGCACGCTACCTAGATGGCACTTGGCTCGAAGAATATGTTGGTCAAGCATTTATCCAAAATCGGGAATGCTGCTGTATAGATAATGTCGCAAAGTCGTCTGATTTAGCTCAAAGTAAAATGGGAACAAAATTTGAAATTGATGTGCTGGCAATGCAAGGTTACCAGATGTATGCGGCCTCTTGTACACGCAGTAAAGATAGAAAACGAACTAAACATAAATTATTTGAGGCATATATTAGAGCCGCCCAACTTGGTGGTGATGAAGCAAGAGTAACCGTGGTTTGTGCTGATGAAGAACCAGAAGAGCTAGAACAAGAGGTCAATCAATCTTGGCGATTAGAGCAAGGCAAGGTCCGGGTGTTTGGAGCAAAAGATCTACCTGATCTAGCAAACAGATTTCACAGTTGGATGTCAGTCTAACCCGACAGTACTCACTAAAAACAAACGGTTATCAGGAGCGCTTATGCAAGAATTTACTCTAGTTATTGTGGATACGACGGGTATCCAATCCTATATCTTTGGCAGCAATCGGTTGCGAGAAAATGTAGGAGCTTCACAACTTGTACATTTAGCCACTAAAGGCTGGTTATTGGAAGACCCAGATTCGTTCTTGCCTACACCGCATAATATTGATAAATCAAATGACCCCAGTAGGAAAGAAGGTTCGATTAACGATTCGAAGCACGTTGATAACGTATCGAATCATATTGAAGGTGGACAGGTAAATGCCGAGGTTCTCTATGCGGGTGGTGGGAATGTTGCCATACTATTTAAAGAGCCAGCCGATGCTACCGAATTTGCCCAAAAGATGAGCAGTAAATTACTGATTGAAGCCCCTGGTTTGGATGCAGTTTTAGTTAAGGTAGTCTTTGACTGGGAGTCGCAGACAGATGGTCTAGCGGGTGCCATGGATAAAGCCCAAGCTAAGATGAGCGCTAAAAAGAGTGACCGTGAGTGGTCGCAGCCAGTTATGGGATTGGGTGTGACAGCGGTTTGTCAATCAACGGGGTTTGACGCTCACTATGAAGAGTTAGAACCGGTTGACCACGATGATGACTCGGCAGTAGCGACTCGGCAGAGGGTTACAATTTCAGCTGAGATTGCTGCCAAATGGGAGCAAAATGGACCAGCCAAAGAACGCCTAAAAGCTGCTTTTCCACAGTTAGACGACGCCAAGCTGAAAATCCCCAACAAATTCGATCAATTAGGGCGTTCTGAAGGGGATTATAGTTATTTAGCAGTTGTTCATGCTGATGGCAATGGTATGGGCCAAGTTTTGACTGGCATAACTGACCACTTTAAGGACAAAGGTGGTACAGATAATCGAGCATATATTGACAAATTGCGCCGTTTTTCCAAAGAGGTTGATCAGGCTGGCCTTAACTCCCTAGAGGCGGTTGTTAATAAGGTAAGTGAATGGAATAGTTTAGGTGGCGGTGATGGTGGCTTAGATCCCTACATCGTTTGGGATGACAGTAAACGGCAGAAAAAATATGAGTATTTATCCATGCGACCCATTGTTTTTGGGGGAGATGATGTGACCTTTGTTTGTGATGGGCGCATTGCATTACGGGCTGCACAAATCTACCTTGATGCATTTAGCGAACAGCAGATTCATGATGTGGATGACAAACTATTACCTGCTACCGCTGCCGCGGGTATCTCGCTTGTCAAGGTGCGATACCCGTTTGCACGTGCTTATGAATTGAGCGAGGCGCTTTGCAAAAATGCTAAAGAAGCGTTTAACCGAGAGGTATCGGCGCTGGATTGGCATATGGCGCAGAGCGGTCTCTTTGGTTCGCTGGGCGAGATACGGCGTCGTGAATATGATGAACAAGTAGGTGATGATGGGAACAATGGCCGTTCGCTTTTAATGCGGCCTATCTCTATTCACGATTATAAAGAGACCCGTTGGGATACATGGGAAAATTTCGTTACTGTTTTGCATAGTTTCCAAGATACCCAAAAATGGCCGCGCAATAGGGTTCTTCAATTGCGCGATGCCTTGCGACAGAGTTCGCCTCAGAACAAAGAAAGCGTAGAAAGCTTTGTGGAGCGATATAGTACGCTACCGGCCATTGTTATAAAGCAGTCTGGCTATGAGCGCACGGGATGGGATGGTACGCGCTGTATTTATTTTGATGCCATTGAGATGATTGAGCAGGAGATATTGGAATGAGTGGACAAGATAACCAAGTAATAGCTGCTCCAATGACCATTTGGCTTCGTTTTAAATTGGAAAGCGATGCGACGTTTGGACGAGGGGATGGTATTCCTGGCCTAATCGATCGGAATGTTGCAGTAGATGAATATGGCTGCCCTTATCTACATGGTCGCACGCTCAAAGGGCTGCTTAACGAATCTTGCATCGACCTACTCTATGCGTTAGGTAGCCGAGCCGCTGAGTGGTTTGGGGTGGCCGACACCCTTTTCGGCTATGCCGGAAGCGATTTGGCAGCGGAAGGATTGATGCGCGTCAACCATGCGCAACTGCCCGAGGCACTACATCGAGCAATTCGTAGCGAGCAAGCGCCTAATCGCTGGACACCCGACGATGTCACAGCATCTCTTACAACTATCCGTTATCAAACCGCGCTGGGAACAAATGGTGAGCCTGAACCGCGAACGCTACGCGCCACGCGTGTGATCCTGCGGGAGACTCATTTTGAGGCGCAACTACACTTTGCACGTACGCTGAGCGAGAGCGAACAGGTGCTGTTGGGTGCCACTGTAAAAGGGCTGCGTCGTGCTGGTTTGATGCGCAATCGAGGGCGAGGGCGCATATTGGCTATGCTGGAAACGGAAGGTGGGCAAAATCTATCGGATAAATGGTTCAGTTTATTTCAGCAGCGGATTACCAGCTCAACCCACGATCTAGACGAATCTGCAACCAGTCAGACCGAAATGAATGAGGAGCTAACTCAATGATCGCACTTACCTATCGATTAGAACTCCTACAGCCAGTACTGGCGTCAGTCCCTGGAGGAGATCCCAATAGTATTGTTTCGCTGCCCTACATTCCAGGTAGTTTGATTCGAGGCGCTGTTGGAAGTCGCATTTATCAGTCTGGCAAATATACTGATCTGACCGTTGATGCACGAGATCTTCTACTGAATGGTCAGACCCGTTTTCTCAATGCCTATCCATTTGCGATGAACAAGGGGCGAGCATTACCCATACCACTATCTTGGGTTGAAGAGAAAAGTGCAACTAGTTTGTGGAAACTAGTTGAAGATTATGCCCTTGACTCAGAGGGAAAGATTGATACGCCAAAGGGAATGAGTGGTTGGATGTGGTTACAAGAAAGTGATGCCGATGACGACGTATCAACTACCGCTTATAAACATTCTCCTCAATGGCAGATAGCTATTCACACCCGACGAGATGCAGGTGCTGGTAGGCCCATAGCCGACTCGGGTGCGGTCTTTCGGTATGAAGCGTTGGCCGCAGGACAACAATTCGAGGGAGCCATTCTGTTTGAAAACTCAAGCGATGCAAAAGAGATTGCGAAGCACCTTAGCAGTGGGCGTGCCTATATTGGTGGCTCGAGATCGGCGGGCTATGGATTAGTGGAATTCGCAGATATTAAGGAGGTAAGTGAATGGCATGAAGCCTCTGAACCGCAGAAAGAGATTTCTGCAGAGAAATGCTTTACTCTCACGTTATTGAGCAATACGCAGTTACGTAATCAATATGGGGCAACCCACACTCAAATGGCTGAAGCACTTGAGCAACATGATATTAAAGTGATTCAAAAGAAGAGCTTTAAGAAGACGCTAATCTTTGGTGGTTTTAGCCAAGTATGGGGAATGCCGTTGCCGCAGGAGCGGATTTTGGCAGCTGGGTCTGTTTTTGTGCTTGAGGCAAAAGAAGTTATTCCGTTAGAGAAATTGGCAGCACTTAGTGACCGAGGAATTGGTGAGCGACGAACCAAAGGCTTTGGCCGCGTTGCTATTAACTGGCCCAATATAGATGAATTGACCTATCGAAACGCTGAATCAGCAGTGGTTTCTGATGCACCCTATGCATTGCCAGAGAATAGCCCTAAACATCTTCAAGAAATGGCCCAGCGGATGGCAACTCGTCGCTATCACCAAGATTTAGATTTGGCTCTTGCTAAGGCGGTTAAGGCACGACGCATTTCGCGTGCGCCGACAAATAGCCAGCTTTCGCGCATGCGTACATTAGTGCGCAATGCTGCCAATGATTCGGATTTAAGCCGTATTAGTCACTTATTTAAGGAGCCGCCACTTGCAGAAAATGGTGCCGCCCGTTCTGCAAGTGGAACTGCTGACGCGAGAGAGCATGATGAAGCGTTGAAAGCACGCTCAACTGTTTTGCGAGCCAATGCCTTGAAGAAATTTCAGACAGCACGCATTTCAACAGATGGGAAACGACTGGCGGATTGGATTGAAGCGTTGGCTGACGACCCGAACTTGGTTTGGGGTTATATTCAGGCCACGAATAAAACCTACTCTCTTGGTGGCGTGCAGCCAGATAAGTCTCAGCTGGCCATGGAGTATGCAGCTCGCTTGATAGATGGCGTTTTGGGGCAAGAGGTTAGTAGCCGTCGCTTTCCTGAGGGAGCACAAGGCACGAAAGAAGAAGAAGCTAATTTGAGAGGTGAGAGATGAGTTCTCTGGCGGAAAATCTACGGATGAAAAATTTGCGCAGCATTAAAGAGCGCATTCATATTAGTGGTCGTTTAGTGTTAGAGACGCCTGCCCACTTTGGTGGCGGGGAGAGCCTCGATGACTTTCATGGCGATATGACTCTCATTCGAGATGAAGTTGATGGTCGGGCGCTTATCCCCGGCACGACTTTGGCTGGGGCGTTGCGCAACTATTTGCGTGAACGGCTCCATGGCTATAGTGGAGATGAAGAGATCGGTAAGGACACTCAAAAGAATTCACCCATCGCTTGGCTTTTTGGCCCTGCTCGGGGAAGTGATACTTATCACAAACAAAGCTTGCTGATTACAGAAGACGCTCTTTCGGTTGAAAAAACAGAAGCTGTTGTGCTGCGCGATGGAGTACGTATTGATCCCCAAACGGGTACGGCGTATGTGGAGAGTCAGAAGACAGCGGACGGTCGTTTTCTTACGGCTGGAGCAAAATTTGATGCGGAGCTACTTGAGGCAGGGACATGCTTTGATTTGCATTTTGACCTTTTGATTACTGAAAGCCGATCTGCCGACCAACTATTGCCATTTGTTGCGGCTATGCTGGAAGGGTTGGGAAATGGTGATATTCGGCTGGGGTTGCGCAAACGACGTGGGTTCGGCAGGTGCAGCGTAGGGCAGTGGACTGTTAGCCGCTATGACTTAACCGATCCTGCAGAATTGTGCCTATGGTTGGGGACGCCAACGTTGAGCCATCGCCCTGATGCTAAGACGGGTACAATTGTCAACGCATTGGGGCTTGAATCAGGAGATCTTAAGGACGAACGGAAGCATTGCACTATCGATGCCTGTTTCAGTTTGGAGAAGTCGTCTATCTTGATTCGATCTGGCTTTGGTCAAGCTGATATTGGGCCTGATGCTGAACATTTGCATGCGAGGCAAGCGGATGGAGAGAAACGTCCCGTTATTTCTGGAACGAGTTGGGCTGGCGTTATGCGCCACCGTGCGTTGCGTATTGCAAATACGATTGCAATGCATCAGGGGTTACCAGAGGCAGATCCGGACGACAATAAGGCCCTTGCACCGGGACTTGTGAATGAGCTTTTCGGCTATATGCCAGATCATGCCGATGGTGAGAGGCGCTCTACGATACAAAATCCGTTGATCGGAAAAGCGAGTCGTCTTATTGCTGATGAAACAGTAATTAAAAATGGTCAGACTCTTTACCAGACACGAGTGCGTATTGACCGCTTTACGGGTGGTGCCTATGATACGGGTCTGTATGAACAGGCCCCTGTTTATGGTAAAAAAGATACGACTGTAGATTTTGGCTTAAAGATCCGCGAGCCAAAGCGGTATGAAATTGGCCTGATATTGTTGGTTTTGAAGGATCTGTGGACAGGGGATCTAACCGTTGGAGGAGAATCGTCAGTTGGACGAGGACGCCTAACTGGGGTTGAGGCAACGGTGCAACTGCCTGATGCCCTTCTCTTTAAGTTTGACAATAAAGCAGAGGGATTGGGACTAGATACGGAGCAGCAGAAAGAACTACAGAAATATGTATGTGCATTGTGGGAACATCTCTCGGTGGACAACTCGGTAGATAATAAAGAGGTGGTAGCAGTATGATTAAACCAAAAATACAATCTATTCGTTATCACGTTGACTTTATTGACAAGGCCCAAATCGGTGGTACGCCGATTGATTGGTTGCAAAAGCAGGCCAGCCCAGGAATGATTCTTTTGGCTCATGCAGATGATGGTCTGATTTGGGGAAAGGCGACTCAATCTGGTTTTGACTTGCCAGTGGCTTATGATGGCGAAATTAAGCAGCCAGATTTCCGTAATGAGACGATATTATTTGCTAGGCTTTTTGATGATATGCGCGAGATATTTTTATGGCGGTTTGATGAGATGCGTTGGCGTGCCCGAATTGTGCGCGACCAAGTGAGTGGGGATGAGGGTGGAGAGGAAGGGCACTACTTTGACCGTCATCAAATCGTTAATGGTACTAATGTAAAAAAGATTGTCGATGACTTTCGCTGGGTGGAAGAAGGGAGTGAAGGGTTATACCATGCACCGCCAATGGAAACAGACGTTGCAGCTTGGCAGAGTTGTCACCCGCTACGGTTAAGGGTTCGACATTACTTAAACAAAGACGATGATGGTTGGCAACGGATTGGATTTAGCCGGTTGACGGGACTATGGGCAGACACCAACAGTTTGAATACGAAAGCATCTCTTAACATTGAGGAGGCCGCATGAGCTTACCAGAACATAAGAATCCAACTGATGAAAATTGTATTGCTACGGCTCCCTATAATTTTGTGCCGCTGCCCGAAAAGATCGTTGCATCGCCAGCAGTGGGCGAAAATGAGCAACTGCCAAGACGCGATGTCTATCATAGTGATCTGCATACAGGGGTGATTCGATGTACGTTGACGACAGAGACGCCAATGTATACGCGAGCCGCGCTGGAAAAAGATGAATACGGCGCTATGGATGCGAAGGATAAAGCTGATTTTTTCTATGTTGACCCTGCCACAAATGAGCCAGTTATTCCTGGTAGTGGTATTCGAGGGGCATTGCGGACTCTGACAGAGATTATTACATATGGAAAGTTGCAGCCTGTGAGTAATCGGCAGCTATTCTTTCGTACTCTAGATACATCAAGTCTTGGTAAAGCCTACAGCGCTAGGATGTCAGCAGGAACCTTTGATTCTGGGTTTTATCCACACGCATCGGCAGGATATATGGAAAAACATGGATACAAGTATTTCATCCGTCCAGCCCAATTACTGCAAGAGACCCAATTTTATCGATTGGAGGAGAAATTAGCCTTAGAAATCATCCCCAAACTAGGCAAGATGACATATACGTATCAGGCTACAGATAAAAAAAGTGGGGAGAAACGAACAAAGTGGGGAGCAGAAAAAAAGTATAAATGGATGCGCTGTCGAGTCTGGTTCCGCCCAACTAAACCTCAATCTTATCAACCAGAATCTATTAGCTATTATGCAGATGTAACAGATATTCAGGTATCTAAACCACAAAATGCGGAAGGCTGGTATAAAGGTTGGTTCATTGCTAGTGGCTGGGTTCCTTCGCAGGGAAAAGGCAAGCACTTACATTGGATCGTCGGGCCACCGGTTGATGATGACACACAATTGATTGAAATTGACGAAATTGATATTGAGGCATACTCAGAAGCAGGTGCTGGTCTCTCGCAAACCATTGAGAGACAGAAAATGTCGGTTTTGCCATTGGCTGATAAAGAGCAGATTCCATGTTTTTATACGAACTGGACGGATAGTGATAATCGGGAACGCATGGCATTTGGGCATACAGCAATGTTTCGGCTGCCTTATGAATATTCCCCTAAAGATTTTTTGCCCGCCCATTTACAGGATGGTGCAACAACGGATATTGTTGAAGCACTTTTTGGTTGGGTTGACGATGGAAAAGGGGCGAAGGGTGATGAAAATGAGCGTCAAATTTCGGGTCGGGTTTGTGTTGGTGATGCACATCTAGAGAATCATAGCGGTAGGCTCTATGTTGTTGATCCTGATCAGCCTCCAATTCAATCCTTATTAAGCGGCCCAAAAGCGACCGCTTTTCAGCATTACTTGACTCAAAGTACAGCCGAAAAGGAGTTGTTTTATAATTATCAACATAAAGGGCAGAGTGTACTGCGCGGACATAAGCTTTATTGGAATCGTAGTGAGAAGCTAGCTAAGGCAGATTACCATGATGAATCCAAAAGTGATGATTCGACACAGCATACGCTTTATCGCCCAATCGAGGCAGGTGTAACCTTCAGTTTTTCAATTCGTTTTGAGAACTTGTCGGAGGTTGAGCTTGGTGCGCTAATGTGGATATTAAACTTAGGGAAGGACGGAAAGTATCATCTCAAAATGGGAATGGCCAAGCCTTTAGGGCTCGGTTCGGTTAGCATAAAGCCGCAGCTTTTTCTAAGCAATCGTATTCAGCGCTATCAAGAGTTGTTTGGCCAATATGAGTGGCAAACCGAGGCAGTTGATGGCGGTGATGTGCAGAAGAGTGATTTTATTGATGCTCTTGTCGATTCTTTCGAAAAATTTATGATGGGGCAGTCGATTGGCTCTACTCAAAAATTTAGAGGCATACCGCGTATAGAAGCCTTGTTAAGCATGTTATCTAGCCGGGGTCTCAGCAAGCAAGACACTGCATATATGGGGATGAAGGAGTATCAAAAACGCTATGTACTACCAGATCCGTTATATCTTGACAGTATACGACGCCAAAAAGCAGCAGAACAGGCAAGAGGACGCAACAACCAGCAATCCGAATCTCAACAGCCTACTTCGCGGGTAGGGCTTGAAGTTGTACACCCAGCGAGCGAAGCAGATGTGGAACCAGGTATGCTACTTGAGGGTAAAGTCGTGGAAGTAATATCGGGGGGCGTCCGAATTAACATAGATGTAGCCACAGCGATCCTACCTAGCGGACAGATTGATCCGCCTGTTCAAAAGCTTGACGAATTGAAAGAAATGTTCGAACCTGGAGATACAACAAAAGTTTGGGTTCGTGATCGAAAGAAGGGGAAAATCAGACTTACCCAACGTCAACCCAAATCATGATTCTTTTAAATTTCAGCCACCCAATCACCGATATGCAACTCTCACAGCTCACAGAGCTGATGGCTCGTGCGCCAACCCAAATCATCGATGTGAAGACCCACTTTGATGAGCTGCTGCCCTTTGTTCCACAGGTTGCGGCCATGATGGGGGAGGTTCCATTGACGGCAGAGCAGTGGCAGGGTGAACCGATTCTGGTCGTGTTGCCAGCGTTGAACTTTATTATTGGGGTGCTGCTGGCCGAACTACATGGGCGGATGGGTTACTTTCCGCCGATTGTGCGCACAAGGCCTATTCCGAATGTGTTGCCGCGTCAGTTTGAGGTGGCCGAGATAATTGATTTACAATCTGTGCGCGAGTGTGCACGCAAGACGCGATGAGTTCGATATGAAACGATTTTTGCACCGCATCCAACCCCGTCGTTTGCTGCTGACTTTGCTGGGTACATTCTTGCTACAGATCGTGCTGTTGAATGTACTGTCGGGATTGGTTGCAAACTATTTGCAGCTGCAATTTGGCGAGGGTGAGGATCTGCCATGGCTGATCATTGTTATGTTCGTTGTTACAGCGATTGTTGGGTTGATGTGCCTAGTATTGGCGCTGATGGAGAGGCCAAAAGGGCTGTCTGTCCCGGCGCAGAACCCGCCGCGCTATGCGGGCTTGATTGTGATTGTTGGTAAGCGGGGCACGCGAGATGTGGATCCTGATAAGCTGTCTCACAATTCGTCGATTGAGTATCACTTGGATGAGGGCAATGCAAATGGTGTGGCGCTGCGCGTTTGCTGGTTGATTGCTAGTGCGGGAGAAAGTGGTAGTGTGGATATAGCGAATCGAGTAAAGGAACGCTATGGTACGCGGTGCCACATAGAGGTGTATGCTGTGCAAGATGCTTTCCACGTACAGGATACGTACAAAATTGTGCGCCATATTTATGAGAATGAGGCACGCAAATATAATTTAATGCCAGAAGAGATTTTGGCTGATTTTACTGGCGGTACGACGCCAATGTCGGTGGGGCTGGCGCTGGCTGCGGAGCAACACCCTATGCAATATATGTATGGGGGTCGTGCTGATATAAAGAGTGAACCAATTTCGATTCGATTGGAGAGAAGTTAACCTTATGCAAAGCATTCCGCAGGTGGATCTCACAGTAGAAAGTCTCCCTTCCCTCTACCCTGCCCATCTGCGGGTGGGCGTCTATCGGATCACTATGGAAGCCCTTGATCGCGTTGAGCTGGCCGACTTCTCTGCGGCGACGTTGCGGGGGGCGTTTGGGTGGTCGTTTAAGCGGATGGTTTGCTTTCAGCCGCAGGTGAAGAGTTGTGATGGTTGTTTGTTGTGGGGGCAGTGTCCTTATCCACCTGTTTTTGAGCCGCGGCCTGATGGTGGTTCGGTTTATGCTGGGGGGAAGGATGCACCTTCGCCTTATGTGTTGCGGCCGCCAGAAGGGGGCAAGCGATCTTTTGGGGTGGGGGAGCGGTTTTCGTTTGAGGTGGTGCTGGTTGGTAAGGCGATTGGGTTTTTGCCTTATTTTGCGGTGGCGCTTCAGCAGCTAGAGGAGAGTGGATTGGGCCGCAAGCGTGGTCGGGTGCGGGTGACCAGGATTGAGGACCCCCTCCTAACCTCCCCCAGATTAGGGGAGGGACTGTCACGGGATGCGCAGGGTGATGGTATTTTGTTTGATGAGGGGGAGCCAGAGGTGATCCATAGCCATGCGGGGTGGGCGGCTGGGGAGTGGATTTCGGCGCAGCCTGTGCCAGAGGAGGTTACGGTGCATTTCTCGACGTTGACGCGGCTTAAGTCTGAGGGGAAGATGCAGACGGAGCCAGCGTTCCATGTGCTGTATCGGGCGCTTTTGCGGCGGGTGAGTGCTTTATGTAGTGCGCATACGGATGTGCCTTGGGAGACGGAGTTTGCGCATTTGGCTGAGCTGGCGCGTGGGGTGGAGGTTGAGAATAGTATGATGCAAGCTGGCTCGCGGCATCGACGCTCGGATAGGCAGGAGCGGCGGGTTGAGATGCGGGGGACGCAGGGTATTATGGTGTACCGAGGTGATCTTGCTCCGTTTTGGCCGCTGCTGCAGTTGGGGCAGGTTTTGCATGTTGGGAAGAGCTGTACGTTTGGGCTAGGGCAGTATCGGTTGTTGACTCAACCTGTTTGATCGATGTGCTGTATGAAGTCAAAGCATGGCAAACCCAATCGGGGCACGATGTATCATGCCTGTGCGAATATGCCCAATCGGGGCACGATGTATCATGCCTGTACGAATATGCCCAATCGGGGCACGATGTATCATGCCTGTACGAATATGCCCGATCGGGGCACGATGTATCATGCCCGTACGAATATGTATTACGCCCAATCGGGGCACGATGTATCATGCCCGTACGAATATGCCCAATCGGGGCACGATGTATCATGCC
>Ga0115029_1001685_pt1 | contig 14833 bp, 16 predicted proteins | sample SidtaG_3_FD_87297 | JGI IMG/M metagenome (GOLD analysis project Ga0115029, IMG submission 87297) | Marine algal microbial communities from Sidmouth, United Kingdom - Sidmouth_Asex1 metaG | ecosystem: Host-associated > Algae > Red algae > Unclassified | place: Sidmouth, United Kingdom | collected...
GGATGAGGACGATTTGCTCGCTTTGGGTGATGAGCGGAATCAGGACGATGCGCTGGGTGGCAACGCCTATTATCTCGCCCGTGCAGAGGTCGAAATTCCGCTGGGATCCGGTGCGCGTGAACTTGGCCTACGCCCTTCGATCTTTGTCGATGTAGGCTCTGTGTTCGATGTGGACACGCCGCAGCTGACGCAAAGCCCGCTCCCGACGGGGCTGTTCATTCCGCAGCGCGATGGCGAAGGCAATGCGCTGTTCTCTCAATTCACACGTGACGGGACCGGAGCAATTGTCGCATCGGAAATCGTTACCAACGCAATCGGGCCGGATGGTTTGAACAATCAGCCTATCGGTTCGCAATTGCCGCCATTCGTCGAGGAATTCGTGGGCGATACCCCGTCACCCCGCCTTTCTGTCGGTATCGGCGTAAACTGGAACTCTCCTTTTGGTCCGTTCAGGATCGATCTCGCCACGACTCTGCTAAGAGAGCGTGGGGACGAAACCAAACTCTTCTCGTTCAACGTAGGAACACAATTCTAATGACTAAACTTCACAAGCTGGCGCTTGCCGCCGCTTTCACCACGACTGCACTTGCCGCACCCGCAATGAGCACCACCGCCATGGCGCAGGTCAATGGCATCGCCACGGCAGAACTGCCGATTGCTGTCGCGCAGTCGCAGGCATTCCAGACGGGTTACCAGCAGATCGCCACGCAGTATCAGGCGCAGCGCACCACTATCGAGCAGCGCCAGCAGCAGCGTCAGCAGCTGATCCAGACCTTTGATGCCAATGGCGACGGTCAGCTTGACGCGACAGAGCAGGCAGTATTGCAGGACCCGAACAATGTGACTGTTCAGCAAGTTCAGGCAATCGATCAGGAAGTTGCGACGTTGCAGCAGCCCATCAATCTGGCCCGCGTTTATGTGGTGTCACAGGTTGCCGCACAATATTCGGCTGCGCTTCAGCAGGTCGCCACGACCAGCAACATTCAAATCGTTCTGCAGCCTGATGCGATTATCTACGCACCGGATGCTGTCAATATTACCGCGCAAGTGGTGACAGCGCTCAATACGCGTGTTCCAGCCGTGCAGATCGTCCCGCCGGCTGATTATCAGCCGACCGATGCAGCGGTTCAGCTGTTCCAGCAGATCCAGCAGATTCTGATGATTTCGGCCATGCAGCAGCAACAAGCCGCGGCTGCCGCTCAGCCTGCTGCACCCGCCGCAAGCGGCCGCTAAGAACACCACGATAAAGGGCAGGGCCATGAGCGACGCTTATGATATTCCGCGTATTCTCAAGGCCCTGCCGCATCGTTACCCGATGCTGCTGGTCGACCGGGTCACCAATCTGGTGAAAGGTGAAAGCATCAGCGCGGTAAAGGGCGTGACCTTCAACGAAGGCTTTTTTCAGGGACATTTCCCCGGCCGCCCGATTATGCCCGGCGTGCTTCAGATAGAGGCGCTGGCCCAGACTGCGGGCATCCTTGGTATTGAAACGCTTGATCTCGCTGCAAGCGGGAAGCTGGTGTATTTCATGGCGATTGAGAACGCGAAGTTCCGCGCTCCGGTAGAGCCGGGCTGTCTGCTTGCACTCGACGTGGAATTTGTTCAGCAACGCCGGAATATCTGCAAATTCGCAGGCAAGGCAAGCGTTGACGGCAAGGTAACTTGCGACGTGAGCTTCACTGCGATGATCGCAGACCCGCCCGAATAAGGTTGATTTCTGCGCAGGACGACTTTATCCGCGCGCCTTTCCGATATTCCTATCCTTCAAGCCGGTCGGAACCGGCTATATTCACAAGGACACTACGCCATGAAGGCCGATACACACCCCGAATACCACATCATCAATGTCAAGATGACGGATGGTACAGAGTTTCAGACCAAGAGCACTTGGGGCAAAGAGGGCGATACGATGAACCTCGAAATCGACCCGAGCAGCCACCCGGCATGGACTGGCGGCCCGACGCGTCTTCAGGACGGTGGCCGTGTTGCCAAGTTCAACCAGCGTTTCGGCGGCATCAAGATCGGCGGCAAGAAGGAAGGCTAATCGCCTTTCCTCGAAAATTTCAAAAGGGCGGCCTGAACGGGTCGCCCTTTTTGATTCAGTCGACCAGCTTTTCGAATTTCATGACGCCAGCATAGTTATAGTCGCCCGTGTCGGCGGGATGGTTTTGCCCATCGAAGACTTTTGTCTCCGGCAGATCATAGATCGACATGCCATCAACGCAGGCAACGCTCACCGCGACATTGTCCGGCTCTGACCGCAGTTTTTGCAAAACATGGATGCCGCATTTGGCACAGAAGTGATGCTTCGCGATGCCCGAACCGAAGGCGTAGAGCGAAAGTGCATCCTTGCCCGAAGTTATCTCCACATCCGCCTTCGGCACGTCGAGCATAACAATGCCCTTCATCGCGCAGATCGAGCAATTGCAGCGCCGGATCAGCGGCTCCTCAGGCATTGCGAAGCGGAACCGCACTGTGCCGCAGTGGCAGCCGCCTTGGTGTTGCTTCGTTAAACTGTTCACGCCCACGGCCTTTCCCGGTACCACTTTGTGATCACATACTTCACGCCTTTGCGCACCTTCATCCCGTGGTGCAACGTGGCGGGGTTCAGCGTGCCGTCTTCGCGGTGGTTGTCCCAGCATACCAGCTTACCGGTTTCTGGCTGGAAGGTCTTCTTCACCACTTTGAAGCGCGTTGCGCCGCCAGCTTCCACGTCGTTCAGATAGATCATGAAGGTCCAGGTGCGATTGCCTGACGTGTCGCAGAATTTGTGGAAGTCCGCGCCATTAGGCTCAAAAAAATCAGTATGCGCCTTGAACTCCTGCCCCTCGGCATAACGTTGGCCCTGAACTGGCTCTCCATGCGCGGGATCAATGCCGTTCAGCGCAAGCAGGCGCGCTTCCAGATCTTGCACGGCAGGCTCGCTTGCCTCCAGGTCGCAGGTTTCGCTGGTACGGAAGTAATTGTCGCCATCGCTATCGGCGATGGTGGAGGGGCGGCGGTCTTTATCGATCAGGGTGATCAGATCCGCGCACAGTTCGGGCGGAAGGAAGCGCGGGCAATCGAGCAGCGTCAAACGCGGGGAAGGGACTTGGCGCACCCCCTTGTGCTGCAAGAGGATCGCGGCGCGGGTTTCGCCCGGATTCGGAATGCGCGTTTGCATGGCACTTTTGATAGAACGCGCGCGCCATCAAAAAAAGCCCCACGTAACAATCTTTCGCCAATCGCGCGGGCGCGCACTTTTTACTTTGCAACGCGGCTCGCTTGTGCAATTGGCTCGCGCCCACGCAGTAAGCCGCTTGACCGGCTGGCGTAGGTCCCTAAAGCCGCGCATCTTGGCATGCGTGCTGGGGTTGTGGCGATCGTAGCTCAGTTGGTTAGAGCGCCGGTTTGTGGTACCGGAGGTCGGGGGTTCGAGACCCCTCGGTCGCCCCATTTTCTCCAGCAACCCTGCCGCTGATTGTATAAGGGCAGGGCAGATATGTCGGCATTTTGGACAGAGCCGGATTGGGACGAGCATGAACGCGTGGAGGTGGTGCACCACCGCGCATCGGGCCTGACCGCGATTATTGCCCTGCATTCAACTCACCTTGGCCCCGCTGCTGGCGGGACACGCTTCTGGCATTATGCCGAAGCATCCGGCGCGATGCGCGATGCGCTGCGCCTGTCACGCGGGATGAGCTTCAAAAACGCGATGGCGGGCCTTCCTGTCGGCGGAGGCAAGGCTGTGGTCTTGCTCGACAAGGATGGCACCAAGACGCCCGCAATGCTTGAAGCTTTCGGCGATGCGGTGGAGGCCTTGGCTGGTCGTTATGTCACTGCAGAAGATGTTGGCGCAACAGAGGCGGACATGGTCGCCATTGCCCAGCGGACGGCGCATGTATGCGGCTTACCTGCCCAGGCAGGTGATGCAGGCGGCGATCCCGGCCCTTTCACTGCGATGGGTATCTATCTCGGCATAAAGGCGGCTGTGGCGCACAAGCTGGGCAAGGAAAGCATGCAGGGCGTGCGCGTGGCAGTGCAGGGCTGCGGCTCTGTCGGCGGCGGCGTGGCGCGTCTGCTTGCGAAAGACGGCGCTGACCTGATCGTTTCCGATATTGACGGGCGCCGCGCGCAGGAACTGGCCCGCGAGGTTGGCGGCGAAGCTGTCGAATCGGACATAGTTGTCGGCACGTCTTGCGATGTGTTCAGTCCGAATGCGCTTGGGGCGATTTTGCATGATGAGAGCATTGCCCAGCTGAACTGCGCGATCGTTGCTGGCGGAGCGAACAATCAACTTGCGCGGCCTGAACATGGGCAGCAATTGCATGCCCGCGATATTCTGTATGCGCCGGATTATGTGATCAATGCAGGCGGGATCATCAATGTCAGCTGGGAATATCTCTGCCGTCAGGACGGCAAGGCCTGCGATATCAATGAAGTGCGCCAGCGCATCGCGCAAATTCCCAGCCGTTTGCAGACGATTTGGGATGCCAGTTCGGCACAAGGCAAGCCATCCAATGAAGTGGCTGATGCGATGGCGATGGAACTGATCGGGCGCGGGTGATCGCAGGGGGCATTTTCGAGATGCTAGACCTAAGGGAAGGCTTGTCGCCTGCCCCTCCACCTGCCAAAGGTAGTGGCGAGAGTTTGCAGTAGCCTGACGATGCATATTTACGCCAATCCCGCCCGATTCTTGCGGATCGCGAAGTGGCTCACCCCGCTGCTGCTGGTGAGCGGACTGGTCTTGACCGGCGGTGCCTTGCTGTGGGGCTTTACACAGGTCCCCCCTGATCGGCTGATGGGCGATACCGTGCGCATTCTTTTCGTGCATGTGCCAGCCGCCTGGCTGGGCATGGGTGGCTGGACCGCGATTGCTGTTGCCAGTCTGGTCGAACTGGTCTGGCGCCATCCGCTGGCCGCTATCGCGGCGCGCGCCACTGCTGTTCCGGGTGCTGCTTTCGCTGCGATTTGTCTTGCCACCGGCTCTATTTGGGGCCGCCCCACATGGGGGACATGGTGGGTGTGGGACGGGCGGCTGACAAGCATGCTGGTCCTGCTGTTCCTATATCTCGGCTATATCGCACTGTCTTCCTCGCTTGCGCGCGAAGGGCAGGCCAGCCGTATCGCGGCGATCTTCGGGCTTGTGGGCGCGATCAACGTGCCGATCATCAACCGCTCGGTCGTGTGGTGGAATTCGCTGCACCAGCCACCCAGCATCACCACTGGTGGCAGCTCTATCGACGCTGTTTTCCTGTGGCCGCTGCTGGCCGCCACTATCGGGTTCTCACTGTTGTTTGGCGGCGTGGTACTTGCCCGGATGCGCACGATCCTCGCTGATATTCAGGCAGAGGCGCGGTTGCGGCGGAAGGCCCAGAAGGCAGATATGAAAGCCGATATGCAAAGCGATGGAGCCATAGCGTGAGAGAAGCGCTCGACCAGATGCTGTTCGTTTACGCGTCTTACGGCGTGACGGTGGTCGGAACACTTGCGATCGTGGCGCAGAGCTGGTTCGCAATGAAGGCCGCAGAGGCGCGGCGTGACAGGGCAAAAAGCAAATGAGTACCGGATTGAAGCCGAAGCATCAGCGTCTTGCGTTGCTGGTAGTGGCACTGGTCGCGCTGATCGGGGCCACCTTGCTGGCGATCTACGCATTGCGCGATCAGGCGAGCTATTTCTATGTCCCCGCAGACATCGCCGCCAGCCCGCCAGAACCGGGTCAGGCTATTCGCCTTGGCGGCATGGTTGAAACGGGTTCCATTGCCACGCAGCCTGACGGGATCACGGTGCAGTTCGTTGTCGAAGATGGCGAGGGCCGTGTGCCCGTGACATACACCGGCATTCTGCCCGACCTGTTCGTTGAAGGCTCCGGCGTTGTGGCCGATGGCCGGATGGACGCGGACGGCACATTCGTGGCAGATAATCTCCTCGCCAAACATGATGAGAATTATATGCCGAAAGAACTGGAAGGCATGACCACCGCAGAAATGCGGGAGGAAATGCAGAGCACGGTAACAGGCTCCAGCCAGTGATCGCTGAAATTGGATTAGCCGCCCTGTGGCTTTCTGCGGCCTTGGCTGTGCTGCAATTGCTTGGCGGTTTTGCCGGTGCGCGCGCCGCCGATGGCATCGCGCCGCTTTCCGCGCTTGTCCGGCCCGCCGCGACTTTGCAGGCTTTCCTGTGCACAGTTGCGTTTTTCTCGCTGGTCTATCTGTTCGCCGTCACAGATCTTTCGGTGAGGCTGGTCGCGATCAATTCGCATTCGATGAAGCCGATGATCTTCAAGCTTTCGGGCACCTGGGGCAATCACGAAGGTTCGATGCTGCTGTGGGTCACCGTGATGGCCATGGCTGGCGGACTGATCGCCATGATCGAGCGGCGGCTGGCGGAGCGCACCATGATGGCGACACTGGCCGCGCAGGCCTTTGTCGCGCTTGGCTTTTACGCTTTCCTGATCCTGTCTTCCAATCCGTTTGAGCGGCTGACGGAAGTGCCATTGGAGGGCAATGGGCTTAACCCGTTGCTCCAAGACATCGGTCTCGCCTTCCATCCGCCCACGCTTTATATCGGTTACGTCGGGCTGTCGGTGGCGTTCAGCTTTGCCGTTGGCGCGCTGCTGACCCGCGCTGTGACGCCTGATTTTGCGCGCGTGATGCGCCCATGGGTGCTGGCGGCATGGATATTCCTGACAATCGGGATCACCGCCGGATCTTACTGGGCTTACTATGAACTCGGCTGGGGTGGCTGGTGGTTTTGGGACCCGGTTGAAAACGCCAGCCTGATGCCGTGGCTCGCGGCCACTGCGCTGTTGCACTCTGCCAGCGTTCTGGCTGCACGCGATGCCTTGCGAACATGGACGATCATGCTGGGCGTTATTGCCTTTTCGATGAGTATGCTGGGCACATTCCTTGTGCGGTCAGGTATTCTGACAAGTGTTCACGCCTTTGCCGTCGATCCGGAACGCGGCAGCTTCATCCTGGCGCTGCTAATCCTGTATATTGGCGGTGCGCTGGTGATCTTCGCCTTGCGCGCCAACACGATTGCCGAAGGTGAGAGGTTTAGTCTGGTGAGCCGTGAAGGCGCGCTGGTCGTCAACAATATCGCCCTGTCTGCGATCCTTGGGATTGTGCTTTTGGGGACACTTTATCCGCTTTTGACGGAAGCTTTTGATGTGCGTGTTTCCGTGGGGCCGCCATACTTCAACCCGGTTGGGGCGATCTTCTTCCTGCCGATGATTGTCATCTTGATGGTCGGCCCGCTGCTGCGCTGGCGCAAGGATCAGTTCCGGCGAATTGCGAAGCCTGTGGCGCTGGTTGGGACCATTGGCACTGCCGTGCTGATCGGAGTTGCCATGATTACCGATATTGGCATCCTGCCTTTGCTCGGGCTGGCTCTGGCGGCTGGTCTGGCAATTGCCAGCTTTGCCCCGATGTACAAACGCGCGCTTCGCCGCACGCCGCTGGCCGTCTGGGGCATGTGCGTTGCGCATTTCGGAGTGGCGGTGGCGCTGTTCGGCATGGCGGCAGACAGCGCATTTCAGCAAGAGCGGCTTGTTGCAGCCAGCGTTGGCGATGTTGTTGAGGTGGGGCCATGGGCCGGGCGACTGGATAGCGTGAATGCGCTGGCCGGGCAGAACTGGACCGCGATGCAGGCCAACATGATGCTCTCCTATGAAGGTGGTGCGGAACATCAGGCACGCCCGCAATCGCGCAATTTCTGGACGCCAGAGATGGAGACGAGCGAGGTTGCTTTGCTCACCCGCTGGAACGGCCAGCTATATGTCGCGGTGGGCAATCAGGGCGTAGACGGCCGCTGGCAGCTGCGCCTGTGGTGGAAGCCGTTTGTGACCTTCATCTGGTATGGCGGCCTGTTGATCGCGTTTGGCGGCGCATTGGCGCTGGTTGGGCGCGTGATCGGTGATCTGCGGCGCCGGCGGTATGGCACCGATGCCGATGACCACGATGAAATTCCGATAGATCCAGAAGCTCAACCCGCATCATGAAGACGCTGCGTATCCTGCTTTGGGGCGCTGTCCTGATCGCGTGCGGCCTGTTTGGTCTGTTCGGCTATCAATTGACCCAGCCGCGCGACGAATTTGTGCAAAGCGCGCTGGTCGGGCAGGAAATCCCTCCGTTCGATTTGCCACCAGCTACAGAAGCACGGCCCGGCCTTTCCAGCGCCGATCTTGCCGATGGTTCACCCAAATTGCTGAATGTTTTTGCCAGCTGGTGCGTGCCTTGTGCAGCGGAAGCCCCACAGCTTGAAGCGCTTGAGCGCAGCGGCGCGCAAATTGTGGCCGTGGCCATCCGTGACCGCCCTGAAGACGTCGATCGTTTTCTGGAGCTTTATGGCAATCCCTTCACCCGCATCGGCAAGGACGACATCTCCGAAGTGCAGCTGGCGATTGGTTCGTCCGGCGTGCCAGAGACATTTGTGATCGCCGGTGATGGCACGATTACCTATCAGCATATTGGCGATATCCGGCCTGAACATGTGCCGCAGTTGCTTGAAGAATTGCGGAAGGCGGGAGCATGAGACTTTTCTGGACCGCGTTGCTGATTACGCTGTGCGCCATGCCCGTCGCCGCGCAAGACACACTGCCGCCTGCGCCATACGCCTATCAGCAGTTGGAGGATCCGGCACAGGAAGAATCCGCCCGCGTTCTGATGGAAACGCTGCGCTGCCTGAAGTGCCAGAGCCAGTCGATTGCCGATAGCGATGCGCCCATGGCGGGCGATATGCGTCATCAGGTTCGCAGCCGTATTCAAGCGGGCGAATCGCCTGATCAGGTGCGCGACTGGCTGGTTGAACGGTATGGCGATTATGTCAGCTATGATCCGAAAGTCAGCGCGACGACGTGGCCGCTGTTTGCCGTGCCCGTTATCCTGCTGCTTTTCGGCGGCTTGATGTTCTGGCGCCGTGTGGGCCGCAAGGGTGACAAGGTATGACTTGGCTTTCCGTTATTCTGCTGGCCTTGGCGGCCTTCGCGATTGCGGTGCTTATTTTTCGCCTTGAGCGCGCGCTTTGGACCAGCCTTGCTGCGGCGTTGATGTTCGGTCTTGCCGGCTATGCGTGGCAGGCCAATCCTGACCTGGCTGCTGCACCCAAATCTGCCGAGACTGGAGACAACCAAAGCGAATTCGACATTGTTGAACAGCGGCAGGAATTTATCGGCGAGAACGAACGTAGCCGTTCCAACGGGTTGATCACCGCAGACGCGATGGCGCGGCGCGGGCGGTATATCGAGGCGTCGCAATTCCTATCCGGCGTTACGAACGAAAATCCGCGCGATCTTGAAGCGTGGTTGGCGCTAGGCAATGTGCTGGTCGAACATGCCGATGGCGCGCTGACGGCGCCTGCTCTTTATGCCTATCGTCAGGCTGCTACCTTGGCTCCTGCACATCCCGGGGCCGGATATTTCCTTGGTGTGTCGCTGATCCGCCAAGGGCGCTTCATGGAAGCACGCGGAATTTGGGCCGAGGCGTTGGCCAATGCGCCGGAGGATGCGGCGGGCAGGCCGGGCCTTGAAGAACGGCTTAGCAGGCTCGACGGGATGCTGGGCGCAATGGGTGAAATGCAAGCAACCCAGGGACCGCCTGCTGCGGCCGCGCCAAGCGAATAGGCGCTTGTGCACCGCACAATGTTGCTAGGCTGCGGTCACGCTGCTATCGCGCGCGCTTCGCCAGAGAGCGAATAAGCGAAATGGGCCGTAAATCCATATGAGCGCAGCCACACAGGACCGCGATTCTGCCAAAGTGAAACTCGCCGCCGGTGCCATTGGCATCGTTTTCGGCGATATCGGCACGTCGCCGCTCTACGCCTTTCGCGAGACGTTTCGCGGTGCGCACTCCATGCCGATTGATGATTTGCATATTCTGGGCGTGGTCAGCCTGATCTTCTGGTCGATGACGCTGGTGGTGGCGATCCAATATGTCACCATTCTGATGCGCGCAGACAACAATGGACAAGGCGGCAGCCTCGCGCTGGTGGCGCTGCTTTCGCGAAATATCGGCAAAAGCAATTATGGCTGGCTGATTGTGCTACTGGGCGTCTTTGCCACTGCGCTGTTCTACGGCGATTCCATGATCACGCCGGCGATTTCGGTGCTGTCAGCCGTCGAGGGTTTAACGGTAGTCGATCACCGTCTGGACAAATACGTCATTCCCATTGCGCTGGTTTTGCTAGTCTGCCTGTTTGTGCTGCAAAAGAGCGGTACCGAGAAAGTGGGCAGGCTGTTTGCTCCGGTAATGATGATCTACTTCATCACCATCGCCATTCTGGGCAGCATCCAGATTTTTGGTTCTCCTGAAATTCTGAAAGCGCTCAATCCGTATTACGCGGTGCAATTCTTCATTACGGACAAGTGGTTCGCTTTTCTTGCGCTCGGCTCCGTGGTGCTCGCGGTGACCGGGGCAGAGGCGCTGTATTCCGACATGGGCCATTTTGGCCGCGGCCCCATGAAAATGTCGTGGTTCGGCTTCGTGATGCCATGCCTGCTGCTCAACTACTTTGGGCAGGGCGCGATGATCATGGGCCTGCCGCAGGGTGCCGCTGAGGAAGCGATTTTAAACCCGTTCTTCTTCATGGCAGATGAGGCGTATCGTCTGCCGCTGGTCATCCTTGCGACCTGCGCAACATTCATTGCCAGCCAAGCGGTAATCTCCGGCGCGTTCAGCATTACGCATCAGGCCATCCAGCTTGGGTTCGTCCCGCGCCTTTCGATCCGCCATACGAGCGACGAGCATTCCGGCCAGATTTACATCCCCGTCGTCAACTGGGCGCTTATGGTGGCGGTCATCATTCTGGTCCTGACATTCCAGAACTCGTCCAACCTCGCCAGCGCATACGGCATTGCTGTGACGGGTGCTGTGACAATTGATACGCTATTGATGGCCGTGCTGTTTATCGGTGTGTGGAAGTGGCCGAAATGGATCGCGATCCCGATTGTGCTGGTCTTCCTGATCGTGGACGGTGCCTATTTCGCGGCGAACCTGACGAAGGTGCCCGATGGTGGCTGGTTCCCGCTGTTGGTCGGCGCCATTGCTTTCACTCTTCTCACCACTTGGGCGAAGGGGCGCGGCTTGATGCGCAGCCGTATGACGGAAATGGGCCTGCCGCTCGATATTTTCGCGAAATCTGCTCGGTCCAGCACGGCGCGTGTCCCCGGCACGGCGATTTTCATGAATTCCGGGTCCAGCGGAACGCCCTCTGCGCTGCTGCACAATATCAAGCACAATAAGGTGCTGCATGAGCGGATTGTTGTGCTGACAGTGGATATCGCTGAGGTGCCCTATGTTGATCCGTCAGAGCGGTGCGAAACCATGGAGCTTGGCGACGGATTTTTCCGCGTGATCCTGCATTACGGGTTCATGGAGGAAACCGATGTGCCCAAGGCGCTTGCCAGCCAAGATATGTGCGGCGGACCGTTTGATATGATGAACACCAGTTTCTTCCTCAGCCGGCAAACGCTGCTGAGCGCAGACAAACCGGGCATGGCAATCTGGCGAGAGCGACTGTTCGCATGGATGATGCGCAACGCCGCGACGCCGATGGAGTTCTTCCAACTGCCAACGAACCGCGTGGTGGAGCTGGGGAGCCAGGTGGAGATTTAGGATTTTGATCGTCTCGCACCCACCTCCGTGGGTGCGTCCTCGCTAGGCGCGCAGACAAGCTGCGCCCGCTGCGGGCGGCCGGTCAGCCTTGCGGGCCTGTGGCCCGTTTCATCCGCTCATACAAAAAACTTTTTAATCACCCGGTCGGCGGCTCGTTCTTTACCGCTTCCTCAGCCGCATCTTCATCATCACCCAAGGCCAGACCGTGACGCATCAGCATCGGCACCTGCGTGAAGGTGAAAAGGAAGGTCAACGGCAGGAACAGCCATAGCTTGGCCGCCAGCCATGTTTCGAAACTGACGAACCACACCAGCCCCGCATTCAGTATTCCCAAGAAGATGAAGAACACGCCCCAATTGCGTGACAGTTTCAGCCAGCCTTCGTCGTTCAGTCCTTCAAAGGCGGCTTCAAGTAGCATTTTCAGCAGCGATTTGCCCCGCCAATATCCCACCAACAGGACGACTGCGAATATCGCGTAGACAATGGTCGGCTTCCACTGGATGAAGCGTTCATCCTGAAAATAAATTGTGAGCGCGCCAAAGCCCACGATCAGCGCGGTGGACAGCATCAGCATCGGGCTCACCTTGCCCAGCCGCCATTTGCTGACAGCGAGCGCGATAATAGCGGCCACGATAAAGGCGCCGGTCCCGCGGATCACAGCGAAAATCTCGCCGCTCATGTCGCCGCTCTCTTCAGGAGAGAAGTATTTGTACACGAAGAAGAACACCAGCAGCGGGCCGTAATCGACCGCCACATTCATCCAGCCGGATTTGAGCTTCTCGGGCTTTTGTTCGGCCATTACGCCACTCCTGCAATAACGCGCGCCACCAGATCGGGATCGAAGGGCCGCAAATCGTCCAGCGTTTCGCCGACGCCGATGGCATGGATCGGCAGGCCGTATTGCTCTGCCGCTGCCACCAACACGCCGCCACGCGCCGTGCCGTCCAGCTTCGTCATGACAAGCCCGGTGACGCCAGCGACTTCCTTGAAAATCTCGATTTGGCCGAGCGCGTTTTGGCCGTTGGTCGCGTCGAGCACGAGCAGCACATCATGCGGAGCCTCCGGATTGAGGCGCCCGAGAACCTTTCGGATCTTGGCCAGTTCGTCCATCAGCTCCCGCTTGTTTTGCAGGCGGCCCGCCGTGTCGACGATCAGGGCATCGGTGCCGATATCGGTGGCTTTCTTCACCGCATCGAACACGATGCTGGCAGGGTCTCCGCCTTCTGGCCCGGTGACGATTGGTGCGCCGATGCGGTCTGCCCAGACTTTGAGCTGACCAATCGCAGCAGCGCGGAAGGTATCACCCGCGGCCAGCATCACCTCATAGTCATCCTCCTGCAGCCAATGGCCCAGCTTTGCGATGGTGGTCGTCTTGCCGGAGCCATTGACGCCGATCACCAGAATGACCTGCGGGCGCGGGAAAGCGGTGACTTCCAGCGGGATCGCGACGGGGCGCAGGATCGCGGCAATCTCTTCCGCCACGGCTTCTTTCAGCTCGCGTTCGGTGATGGAAAGGCCGAAACGCTTTTCCGTCAACTTGGCACGAATGCGTGCGGCCGCTGACGGGCCAAGGTCTGACATGATCAGCGCATCTTCGACATCATCCAGCGTCGCATCGTCCAGCTTTGCCGTGCCGACCACGCTTGTCAGGTTTTCTGACAAGCGATCAGAGGTCTTTCGGAAGCCGCCAAACAATTTGTCGGACCAGGAGGTTTCGCTCACGTCAGAAGGCCTTGTTCGATAGCGGTTGGGGTGATGGGAATGATGCGGCCGACCTGTGTGCCTTGCGGCACCACGACACGCGCGAAGTTTTCCGCATAGCCTGCGCCATCCTTTTCCGCGAGGACCTTCAGCGGGCTGCCCACAAGATCGGCCAACCAGCGGGCCCGCACCGCGCTGACAGCGGCGCGCAGCTCAGCAGCGCGCGCTTTGATCACGGGTTTGCCGTGCTGCGGCATCCGCGCGGCAGGCGTATTGGGGCGGGACGAGTAGGGGAAGATATGCCCGTGCACGATGGGCAGATCCGCGATGATCGAGAGATTGTCCGCATGGTGCGAAGCATCCTCTGTCGGAAAACCGGCGATAATATCGGCGCCCACCGCAAGGTCAGGCCGATGATCGCGCAGGCGCTGGATCAAATCCACGGCGTCAGCGCGGCTGTGGCGGCGTTTCATGCGCTTGAGGATCAGGTCTGCACCATGCTGCAGGCTTAGGTGCAGGTGCGGCATCATGCGCGGCTCATGCGCGAAAAGATCGAACAGCACCGGATCAATTTCCACGCCATCTACCGATGACATGCGAAGGCGCTTGAGCTCGGGAAAGGTGCGGAGCACTGCGGTGACCAATTCACCCAGAGGCGGCGCGCCGGGTAAGTCATGGCCCCAACTGGTGACATCCACGCCGGTCAGCACGACTTCGGGCGCGCCCTGTTTCAGATGGCGCTCAACCTCGCCAAGCACCTGCGCAACTGTCAACGAACGGCTCGGTCCGCGTCCCTGCGGGATGACGCAGAAGGTGCAGGCATGGTCGCAGCCATTCTGCACGGCGATAAAGGCACGCGTGTGCGTTTTGGGTGCAGGATCGGTGCGTTCCGGAACATTCCACGCGCGGGCATCCAGCTTTTGTGTATTCGGCACCAGTCCATCGACTTCGGGCATGGCGGCCAATTGTTCGCGTTCAATATCGGCTGCGCAGCCTGTGACCAGCAACCGCGCATCTGGCCGCGCACGGCGGGCCTTGCGGATGGCTTGGCGCGTTTGCCGAACGGCCTCCATCGTAACAGCGCAACTGTTGACGACGACGACATCTTCATCCGCCACCAGCGTGCGGATGCGCTCGCTTTCTGCGATATTCAGGCGGCAGCCCAGCGAAATGACCTCGGCAACGCTCAAGCGTAATCGTCCCAGTCAAAGGTGCCGCGAAAGCTCTCTGTCGCGGGGCCGGTCATGGTGATGCGATTGTCTTCGCCCCATGCGATGGTGAGCGGGCCGCCGGGCAGGTGGACGGTCACTTCGCGGTCAACAAGGTCGCGGCGCATTGCGGCCACTGCCGTGGCGCAGGCTCCTGTCCCGCATGCCCGCGTTAGCCCAGCGCCGCGTTCCCATACCCGCAGACGGATAGCGGTGCGGCCTTCGATGCTGGCGACGTTCACATTTACGCGCTCGGGAAACACTTCATCATGTTCGATCAACGGTCCAAGCTGGTCGAGCCGCACCGTGTCACTGTCTTCGACAAAGAACACC
>Ga0115029_1001695_pt1 | contig 14737 bp, 13 predicted proteins | sample SidtaG_3_FD_87297 | JGI IMG/M metagenome (GOLD analysis project Ga0115029, IMG submission 87297) | Marine algal microbial communities from Sidmouth, United Kingdom - Sidmouth_Asex1 metaG | ecosystem: Host-associated > Algae > Red algae > Unclassified | place: Sidmouth, United Kingdom | collected...
CCTTACTCGTATCAACGTACGCTGTCGATATATCCACAGCGATGTAGATACCTTAGAACGTGTCGAAATTATGCAAGATCTTAGAAAAGGTATTTTCGATGTCTTAATTGGGGTAAATCTGCTTCGTGAAGGTCTCGATTTACCAGAAGTTTCTTTGGTCACTATTCTCGACGCCGACAAAGAAGGTTTTTTACGTAGTAACAGATCATTGACACAAACCGTAGGAAGGGCAGCAAGACATCTAAATGGAAAAGCAATTATGTACGCCGACAAAATTACGGCTAGTATGCAGAAGACTATCGACGAAACAAATTACCGCCGCGAAAAACAATCGGCTTATAATTCAAAGCATGGAATAATTCCAAAATCATTGAACAAGGGGTTGGACAGCGCGCTTGCCAAAAACTCGGTTTCTACCTACCATTTTGAAAAAGAAGAAATGCGCGCAGCAGAGCCGGACCCCGAATATTTGACCAAAGACCAAATTGAAAAATTGATTCGAAGCAAAAGAAAGGCAATGGAAAAATCGGCAAAAGAATTGGACTTTATGCACGCGGCAAAACTTAGAGACGAAATTAAAATGCTACAAGAAAAGGACTAAAACCATAGCTCATCTATGTTTTGAGTCAAAAATCGATCAAAAATTTCAAATGTAAACCAATAAATTAAATAATTAAATTTAATTAACTGGTTCATAAAACTTTAAATACTATATTTAGACAAGACTAAATTGATAAAATATAGTAAATACTATAATAATACGACCAAATTTATGTTTTCCTGTAGCTTTGAGTCTATAATTTTTATTGACCCCTACCCTTCTTTTTACCTTAAATTTTAGCCGCCGACAGCTTACAGTCTATTTTTGAACATCCTAAAATATGAAACATAGTTGTGAGATGCGTGCAGTGAAAAGTGAATATATCGTTTCGATGATCGAAAATTTTTCCTCTAAAAAATAAGAATAAACTCTATAATTTTAATTTTAACCCTCTGAAAAATCTTAATAAAATACTTCTTTTTACAATTTGGAAATATTCCATATTATAGAAAATCATACTGGATGGCATCTTCCGAAAGAGACTCCAATAAAATCAAAAAGGAAACATTTTTTAAAAACATTCAGCTCAGCACAAAAAAGCACTCCGGTTTTCGATACATATCGAACCGGAGTGCCCAACTAACCAACTAAACCTGTTTAAATGCAACAGGCATTACCCATAAAGTGGTATACTATATATAACCCACCTTACTTAAGCTCTATAAGTCTTTTTGGCTTTGGCAGAGACTCTTCTTTTTTTGGAAGTGTAAACTTCAAAAGTCCGTCTACATAATCTGCCTTGATATTATCGGTGTCGATAGTTTTAGGCAAGGTAAACGCTCTTTTGAACGAAGACATTCCGAACTCTCTACGGGTGTAATTTTCTTCAATTGTCTCCGCATCCTGTTTTAACTCCGAAGAAACGGTCAAAACTTCATTGTCGATTTCGATATTGAAATCTTCCTTTTTTCTTCCCGGAACCGCTAGTTCTAGCTCAAAATCTTTTTGATTGTCCTTAATGTTTACGGCAGGTAAGGTACTATTCAAGTTCTCTATGCCCCCGAACCAATCAGGTTTAAAGATTTCGTTCATCAATGAAGGAAAGACTAAATTATTTCTTTTAATAATACTCATGATATATAATTTTTAAGATTAAATTTTAAATTCTAATCTGAAAAGTCAAATTATGTACCAATTAAAAAAACATGTCTATTTGGCACTTATACCTTGTAAACAAATGCCATAATGGCGCTTTTAAGTATTTTTGCTCATAAATTAAAAGAATAATGCCAAACAAGCACCTTGGACCAAGTAAAATTGTGAAGTGATTTAAACTTTCTGCGTTTAAGCGAAAACTAGCTATTATTTATCTTTTCGATGGCGTTTTTGAGCTGTATACTATTGCTACGGAAAGAAAAAAAGAGGAAAGCAGGCGAAAAAGAGTAATTCCTGCCTGCCAGCTGGCAGGTTTTAGCGAATGGAGAAAGTATGAATCACTACAGTATAGAGAACGGATGTTTTAGTTATAATGGGCCTTAAAAATATCGATAAGAACCTTAGGGGGCACAACATTGTCAGGATATTGGTGCATAATAGAGAGTACGCTTTCAATGGCCAATGGCGGCAACCCCATACCGAGACCGATGTTATGTAGTCGGGTTACCTCAATTTCTTTTTGTACGCTATCAACATTCATAAGCAAAACTAGTCTATGAAACTGTAAAATACGTTCCGCTTGCGATTTCGGGATGATGTGTTCGATTTCTATGCTAAATAGGGAATCAAAGGTTTCACGATTTACTTTCAGCTGAGTAGCAACACCTAAAAGAAAGTTATATTCAGGGTCTTTGACCGTACCATCAACTTTCGCAAAGGCGATCATTTCGAAGAGTATACTCAACTTTTCTTTTAAGGAACTCATAAATATAAGATTGTCAATTGTAGCCCAATAAGGCCACAACTTAAAATTACACTTTTCGAATGATAGTTAATGTTAAAACCCCGAGGGTATTGTTCTCCGTCTAATTTGTAATAACTTGCCAAAAAATGCATTTATGACGAACAACGACATTTTTAAAAAATTGAGAGTAGCCCTGATGTTGAGGGACGATGAGATTGTAGAAATCCTAAAACTAGCGGATTTTAATATCAGTAAAAGCGAGCTGGGTGCTTTCTTTAGAAAGGAAAACCACCCCAACTATCGTGAGTGTGGTGATCAGGTCTTACGTAATTTTTTAAATGGACTTGTAGTACATTTAAGGGGAACAAAAGAAAAACCAAAATTTCCAGGAGATGTTCTCTCTACAGAGGTTACTAAGGCCGTCATAAAAAATAAAACGGTCTATAAAGCCGAGCAGCGTAAACGAATGAATACCGATATAACGAATGTAAAATATAAGAACAAGAAAAAACCTTGACTCGGGCAACCGCCCCAATCAAGGTTTTTTGTGCAAACTAACCGCAATTATTTAGCAATACGGACAGGAACAGTATACATTTTACCTTCCCTGTATTTTTCCAAATCCACCTTCTGGTAATTTAATTTTGACTTAACAAAGTCTTCAAAGGCAGCATCTTCTGTATCTACGGAAAGAACTACGATTTGATGCTCATTATTAAGGGTAAACCTTACCTGAGCGGTCAAATCGACATCATTATCCGTAAAAGCATTGTCGCTCAACATTTTTGAAATTTGTGCGGATAAATTTTTTGAAGGATCTGCCGGTTTTGAATCGTTGGCAAAAACATTTCCTGCGGATAGTAACATTGCAGCTACCAGAACTAAACTGATTTTTCTCATGACTTTTTGTTTTTTGGCCTTGATTCGTTTCAAGGCCTGATTGATGATTGATGTAATTACTATAGAGACGGCCGAGATTTCAAAATGTTACTGGAAAAACTGATTTTAACAGAATTTTGGCAAGTGGTTGCGGGAGTAGAAACTCCCTAACCGAAGATTGGCCAAGCGTAGAGCAGCAATGACTTAGTTTCTCAATAAGACTAGAAACTATGTCTATTCCCCGAACTTGATGTGTCGGTCTACGCTTTCCTCTATGGATATAAACGATTCGATACCTTGTATACCGTTAATAGTTAAAATAGCCTCTTGATATAACTTGCGATAATGTAGGCTATCTTGGGCGTGAATCTTCACAAATACATCATACTTGCCCGTAGCATGATGAATTTTAACAACCTCTGGCACTTCGGTCAATGCCACAATCACCTCTTTGTAAAATGAAGCCTCACGCAAGAACATACCCAAGAATACGGTCATTTTCCATCCTATTTTGCTATAGTCGAGCGTGAGGGTAGCTCCCTTTATAACGCCCAAGTTTTTCATTTTTCGTGTTCGCATATGCACCGTTCCTGGCGAAACTCCCGCTCGCTTTGCGACTTCCGTATAGTTCATCTGGGCGTCCTTAGATAATAAGGTTAATATTTTGTGGTCTACGACATCAAGTTTATCCTTCATTTGGCAATCTATAATTATTCAAAAGATTCTTATATGGATGGTTGGTCATTTGGCTTGAAATTGTATTGTAGTATTAAATATTCTTGATTTTAATTTATAAAAAAGAGCTTATCAGTAAATATAATTCAACGTTTTAAAAAAAATGGTTAGAATATAATAATTAAATAGTTGATTCATTAAGTATAATATAATTTTATAACATGCTTATTTGGGATGCGATAAAAATGATTTTTTTGTCTTTTTCTACATATCGATAGCTTTTTCCGCGTTGATAAAATAAATACTGTCGATTCGTTAGAAATTATTCGAAAAAAGAGTTATTCGTTAGCTTTTTAGGCTTCAATCCTTTTAAATTCAGCATGTTACGGCATCTTCGAATTTTTATTTATCAAATTCCCTCCCTAATATTGTGATGTCGGTTTAACGTTTAGAAAACAAAATCGACAAAGCAAAGTATCCGGAACTTTTCTTTAGAATTCGTTTGACCGCAGTCCTCCAAATTGGATGGCATGTGACTGGTCTTACGGACAATGTTTAGTATAACCAAAACCTTGTACTTATGAAGAAAATTCTAATACTATCATTCGTTTTTATTAATTCCATCTGTATGATGCACGCCCAAGAAATCATGATAACCGGTACGGTAGTCGACGATCAGGGCGTAGTGCTGCCCGGTACCGATGTGATCATAAAGGGCACAACTAAAGGTGCAACAACAAATTTCGATGGAGAATTCACGATAGATGCTCCATCAGATGCGACCTTAATATTTTCATCCTTGGGCTTTGGCACAAAAGAAATTTTGGTCGGTGGTCAAAATACCATAAACATAACTCTCGCTCCGGCCGCGGAGCAATTATTGGAGACAATTGTAATCGGCTCTAGAGGTCAGGGAAGGACCAAATTGAAAACTGCCGCACCTGTAGATGTAATTAAAGTTAGCACACAGGCTATCAATATGCCGCAGTTGGATGTTGGGCAAATGCTTGTAGCATCGGCACCCTCTTTTAGTGCGGTCAGATCACAAGGCGGTGACCTTAGTTCCGCAGTCAACCCACCAACCCTGAGAGGTTTAGGGCCTAATCAACTATTGGTACTTATAAATGGTAAAAGAAGACATAGTGGGGCGCAATTGATAGGCTCACCTACAGGCTCGCAGGCAAACTCTGTCGACCTAAATTTTATTCCGATGGATGCGGTTGATCGTATCGAAGTTTTAAGAGATGGGGCGTCGGCACAATATGGGTCTGATGCTATTGCCGGTGTTATCAACTTTGTCACTAAAAAGGGTACGGATAAGTTTACTGCAAATTTTACATCAGGTTTCTACACCAATAGTAATCCCGATCTTAGCGATTCCAATCTTAGTCAATCGGATCAAAATTTAATAAAAGATTCGGAAGAAATCGATGGAAAGACCTATCAACTTGCCGCCAATTATGGCGCGTCTTTTGACAATGGTGGTTTTCTTAATGTAACAGGTACTTATCGTCAAACCGAAGCCACTATTCGCCCTAATATTAGTGGTTCGACGGCCTATGGTGACTCTTACTTAAATAATGAAAGAACAGATCAGCTCGGGAACATAATTATAACAAACCCCGAATTATTGGCTGCCCAAACCGCTGGCAACGATGCTTTAGCGGGGCAACTTCAAACTGACGCCGGCCTTTTAGCGGCGAGAGGACTTACAGCAAGAGATATTTCGACATTCGCGGGGCAGCCAGCTAGCGTATTAGGTGTTCTAAACTATAGCTTAGAACTACCACTTTCAAAAAATTCAGAATCTACATTTTATTCATTCGGAGATTTTGGGTATAGCAACTCTGACCTTTTTAGCTGTTTTTATAGAAGGGCAGCTCAAACAGACCGTTTCAACTACGACTTATACCCAAATGGTTTTAGGCCGCAAATGGTCAGCACACAGACCAATTTAGGCTTTACAGCTGGAATCGATGGAAAATTCGGTGACTGGAATTTTGATTTCAGTAATACATTTGGGACAAACACACAGCGCTACAGCCAGTTCAATACCTTTAACGCCAGTTTACAATCCGAATCACCTACCGAAATGGATTTGGGCACACATAGTTTCCATCAGAATACGGCTAATTTTGACCTTTCAAGATACTATGACAGTTTCCTATCCGGACTCAATATTGCGGGTGGTTTGGAATTTAGAATGGAAAATTATCAAATTGAGGCCGGTCAACCCGAAAGTTACGCAAGGGGAAGAGCAGGTTTTGTTACGGCCACAGAAGATAATCAAGAACTAATCGGGCCAGATGGTTTTCCACTGGAAGATTTAAATGGAAACCCATTATTGGGCGATGACGGTGGTCCTTTAGTACTCCCTTTTGGAGGTTCAAGTTCATTTGTAGTGCACAACCACAGTCCTAACTCACAGTGTTTTAGAGGTTTTGCACCAGAAAATGAAGCGAATGAATTTCGATCGGTCACCGCACTATATTTAGATGCTGAACTTGATGTTACCGATGATTGGTTCGTGAGCGGTGCTTTGAGAACTGAAAACTACTCTGACTTTGGAGGGGTTTTCACTGGCAAATTTGCGACCCGATATTCCATTGGTGATAATTTTTCTCTAAGGGGTTCGTATAGTACTGGATTTAGGGCGCCCTCTTTACAAGAACTTAATTATTCGCACACCTTTACGTTTTTCGTTGACCTTGAACCTTTTGATGGTACTATTTATCCCAACAATAGTTCTCCGGCACGTGCCATAGGTATCGGAAATTTAACAGAAGAAAAATCGACCAATATAGGTGTCGGGTTTACCGCTAAAATCTTTGATAAACTTGAACTCACCGTAGATGCCTTTAAAATCGACATTAAAGATCGATTGTTCGACACCGGTAACTTCAGTTCTGGTGATGCTCCGGTGTTAGAACCAATTATTGGTGCTGGCCTGGCTAGTTTTCGTATCAATGGAGGGGATATTAGTACGCAGGGTGTTGAAATTGTAGCTAATTACAACGAAAGTGTTGGCCGAGGTATGTTGGGTCTTATGATTTCCGGGTTGATTTCGGATAGAACTTTTGAAGGTGCCAACATACCGGATTTGAATACGGTTCTTAGCGATGCCGACCTTGAAGCAAGGTACATCGATAGAGCCGTAATCGGACAATATGAAGTAGGTAATCCGAATACACAGTTTATTGGTTCGGCCAGTTACTCGATAGGTAAATTTTCAACCAACTTAAGGGGAACATATTTCGGAGAAATATCTCGTTTAGACGATGGTCTAGGTACACTCACCGACACCAATTTTCCAGGGGCGGGTACCGAAGGATTTTCCGACCAAACTTTTTCCGCACAATTTACAACTGATCTCGGTGTAACGTATCAAGTCTCCGAAAATTTAGCATTGACCGTAACAGGACAGAATATTTTCAATGAGTATCCCGATCTATATAGATCTGAAGAAAGAGGTTTTTACCTCTATGGTAATGCGCAACAAGGTTCCAATGGTGCCTATTATTCCGCAAGAGCGACCATTACTTTCTAAAGCATTTAATGATACTTAAAAATAAAAATATTATGAAGACCTATATAAAAAGATTAAGCCTAATAATAGTAGTATTAATTGTTTCCACTTCCTGTGAACTAGAACGATTGGAAGCTGCCACCGAGGCTGCACCGGGCGGAGGAACACTTTCTGAATTCACCGCATATACCATCGATGCAACAGACCCTATGGGTTCAAATGTAAATGGTAGAATTGTCTTCTGGAAAACTAGCTTAAACCAGACCTTGGTTCAAGTTTCCCTTTATAATACCGTTCCTGGTCTGTTGCACCCGGCACTTATTCTTGAAGGTGCCGTAGGTGTGGACGGTGCCACGATGATTACTCTAGATGAAGTTTCGGGAGATAGTGGCGAATTGAGCGAGAGCAAATTTTTTGTAATCGGCGACACCGCTTTTTACGATACAATTATGACCATGGATTCACATATCAATATTTACCTCAGCGAAACTGACAGTACCATAGTCGCCTCGGGCGGTTTAGGTGCCAACTCAGAACCCGTAGAAACAAATTAGAACTTTTTTTTAACTTAAATATATAGCACTATGAACAAATTAGACAGAAGGGCATGGTTAAAGCGGGGAGCTTTAACAGCCGCAGGAGCAATGGTAATGCCACACCTCAGTTTTGGGGAAACACCTAAGGCACCGTTGGTACTCGATGCACAGGGAAAGGCAGTTTACACTCCTTTTTTCAAGGAATTCCTACCCGACAATTATCGGGAAGTGCCCGAATGGGATGCAAAGTTAAATGCAAACGAAAACCCTTATGGGCCTTCACCCAAAGCAATTACTGCGTTACAGGGCGTAGCGTCAAAGGGAAACCGATATGCATGGTTCGAGCTTTTTGATTTTATCGAAAAAATCGCGGCCAAAGAAGGCGTAAAACCGGAAAACATCATGATGGGTCCCGGATCTTCCGACCTCTTGGAAAAAACCGCAATGGTAATGTTTATGAACGGTGGCAATGTTGTTTCAGCGGATCCATCGTACATGTCGTTGATCAGAGTGGCAGAAGCTACTGGGGCATCATGGAAGGCAATTCCATGTAAAGACGATTGGTCACATGACCTAAAGTCTATGGAAGCGGCTATCGATTCCGATACTAAATTAGTCTATATCTGTAACCCAAATAATCCTACAGGTGCAATGACAGACCAAAAAGAAATGGTCGATTTCTGCTCAAGGGTTTCCGAAAAAGTACCAGTTTTCGTCGATGAGGCTTATATGGGCTTTTTAGAGGATGGGGCGAAAGAAAGTATGGTTTCCTTGGTAAATGAAGGTAAGGATGTCATTATTGCCCGAACCTTTTCAAAAATACATGGGATGGCCGGTCTACGTGTAGGCTACATCGTTGCACAAGAGGCAACCTTGGAGAAAATACAAAAAATTACCCGTGGCGGAATGGGAATCGCCTATACATCGATTTTTGCAGCTTCGGCCAGTATGGACGATGTTGCCTTTCAGGGTAAGTCTAGAAAATTGAATGCCGAATGTCGTGACTATACTACGAATTCATTGAAAAGTATGGGTTTTGAGCCAATACCTTCTTACACCAGTTTTATCATATTCCCAATTGAGATGGAAGGGAAAGCTTTTCTCGAGAAGATGACCGAACAAAAGGTAGGTGTTCGCGCGTTCGAAATTGCGGGCAAGAATTGGTGCCGCGTCAGTATGGGCACCATGGACGAGATGAAGCTGTTCACCGCTGCCTTACAGAAAGTGCTAGTTTAAGTTGAGTTAGCCCATTGAGCCGGGTTTGAGCGGATTGCCTTGATTACGCTAGAATCTGGCTCTTAATGGGTTATTCCACTTTTTAAATACACCTAACCTTTAAAAAAATAAACTAATACTACATGAACTTCGCGCTTCAAAATACGCTGGAACTTATTTTAATTATTGCGCTTGGTATTTTTCTTCAGAAAAAAGTTTCAAAACAGGATCTCAATGGCGTTAAGACTTTAATACTGAGTGTGGCCCTTCCGGCTACTATTTTTGTCGCTTTGCTAAAAATTGAATTAAAGGGATCATTGCTAGTTTTCCCTCTAATGGCACTGGTTTTTAATTTACTCATGTTCTTGTGCAGTAAATATTTGCTTAGTCCTTCGTTACCAAAAAAAGAGGAAGCGAAAAAAAGAACGCTGACTATGTTGTTGCCTTCTTTAGCACCAGGTCTTTCTTGCTTTCCGTTCATAATAGTTTATCTAGGTGACGAGTATTTGGCCTTGGCCGCTTTAGCAGACGTCGGCAATAAAATATTCGTTTTGATAATGCTGTATATCTTGGCCATGAACTGGTATCATAGAAGAGCATTAAAAAGCACCGTTGTAAATACGGCGAACAAAATTAAAAGTCTTTTACTGTCAATGCTAAACGAACCCATTAATCTCGTTATTCTAGTCGCTCTGGTTTTATTGGGCTTCGGATTCACGCTAAGCTCATTTCCGGCCTTTCTTGGTAATACGATTACGAAAATGAGTTTGATAATGACACCTCTTGTCTTACTTTTTATCGGCATGGCCGTGCGGATCAAATCTGGGGAGTTAGCTACAATTTTCTCGGTATTGGTAAAGCGTGCAGGGCTCACATTTTGTTTATCCGCGCTGTTTATTTTCTTCTTTCCCGCAATAGGGGCCTCAATGATTCTGTTGCTGGTCGTATTTCCGCAAAGTGCTTGTAGTTTTTGGTCTTACGCACACATGAGCGCGGTAAATACTTTGGAGGGCAAAGATGGACAGGACAAGCCAACATTCGATATGGATTTTGCCGTAAACGTTTTGGCATGTTCGCTTCCGTTTTCTACGATTTTGATTATAGGAATATTTTCTTTTAGTGATTTTTTCGTTGATTCCACCTATCTATTTCTTACTGGAGGCGTTATGACCCTTGCTTCCTATGCCCCGGAATTCTCTGGGAAAATCAAGAAAGCATGGAGACTCAACGGCCATCAAAACTTTCCTATCCTTACCGACCTAACTCAAGAAAGTTCCGGTATCGAAAAAAAATAATGCAATAACGCTTATTTGAAAGCTTAGTACCCAAGATTAGATCAGGATATGTTAAATAAAAAACTTACACTATGAATTTTGCGCTTCAAAATACACTTGAACTATTACTGATTATTGGTTTAGGCCTCTTATTACAGAAAAAAATAGCGAAACAAGATTTAAAGGGCGTTAAAGTACTTATTCTAAGCGTGGCCTTACCGGCCGTTATTTTTGTTGCACTATTAAAAATAAAATTGGAAAGTTCTCTTTTGATTTTTCCCATATTAGCACTATCGTTCAATTTGATTATGCTACTTGCTTCAAAATATTTTCTTAGTGTTTCGTTGCCAAAAAAAGAAAGTTCGAAGAAGCGGACCATTATGATGTTACTGCCTTCTTTGGCCCCTGGTCTATCTTGTTTTCCCTTTATTGTTGTCTATTTGGGCGATGACTCCTTGGCCTTGGCGGCCTTGGCCGATGTTGGCAATAAAATCTTTGGGCTCATTCTTCTCTATATGCTGGCGATGCACTGGTACCAATTACGAGCGGTAAAAAATTTAAAGGCCTCTACAAGCAGCAAGTTGCGCAGTCTAGGCTTAGCCTTACTAAAAGAACCTATAAATATGGTCATCATCGTCGGACTGTTACTTTTAGCCTTCGGTTTAAATATGGAATCGCTTCCTGTTTTTCTTCAAAACACCGTTCAGAAAATAAAAATTCTTATGACCCCTTTAGTATTGCTGTTCATAGGAATGGCCGTACGCATAAAATCGGGAGAGTTCGGCTTGATACTATCTCTTTTGGCAAGACGCGCAGGAATTGCCTTTTGTCTTTCCGCAATTTTTGTTTTTCTTTTTCCTGCCCTAACCCCTGCCCTTATATTATTGTTAGTTGTGTTTCCTCAAAGTGCTTGTAGCTTTTGGCCGTTTGCGCACATGAGTGCCGTTAATACCTTGGAAGAGGCCGACGAACAGAAAAGTCCGACTTTTGACATCAATTTTGCGGTTAATATTTTGGCGTGCTCGTTACCATTCTCTACCATTCTTATCATCAGTGTTTTTTCATTTAGTGATTTCTTTGTAAGCCCCACAGTATTGTTGGTAACGGGTATTACTATGGTCACACTATCATTCGCACCGTACGTTATGCATATTTTGAAAAAAACGAAAAATGATGAAGTTGTACCAGATCAAATCAATACTTATGTCGGTTTGAATACCGATTCGAGACCATCTGAAGAAACAAGAAATAGTGCCTAACATAGAGAATAGACTTCTTTATAGTTTTAGAATTGAAATATCATTATCAAATATTTTCCCAATTCTTCCGAAATTAATTTTAATAGCTCCAAAATTAATTTTGCTTTTCTAATTTAAACCCTTCCAAAATGATAATCGGTGTCCCAAAAGAAATCAAGAATAACGAAAGTAGGGTAGGTATGACCCCCGCCGGAGTCTTCGAACTTGTAAACTATGGCCATACGGTCTATGTTCAATCGGGGGCAGGTGATGGCAGCGGTTTCTTCGATAAAGATTACAAAAAAGTCGGTGCGTTTATTTTAGACACCATAGAGCAGGTGTACGCCATTAGCGAAATGATCGTAAAGGTAAAAGAGCCCATTGCAGAAGAATATAATCTTGTTCAACCCAACCAGATTTTGTTTACATACTTCCACTTTGCCTCGAGTGAAGCTTTAACGAAAGCTATGATCGAAAGCAATGCCATATGCATCGCCTACGAGACCGTCGAAGACGAAGAAGGCACTTTACCCTTATTGACACCAATGTCTGAAGTTGCCGGAAGAATGGCCATTCAACAGGGCGCCAAGTACTTGGAGAAACCTGTGAAGGGCAGAGGAGTGCTTTTAGGTGGCGTACCCGGCGTTGCACCGGGCAAGGTTTTGGTATTGGGTGCAGGTATTGTCGGTATTCAAGCTGCAAAAATGGCGGCAGGTCTTGGCGCCCACGTTACCATTCTAGATATTAACATGAAACGTTTACGTTATGTAAACGATGTAATGCCACCTCATGTCGTTACAGAATTTTCAAATGAATTCAATATCAGAAAACATATAAAAACCCACGATCTCATTATTGGCGGTGTATTGCTAAAAGGGGCCAAAGCTCCGAACCTTATTACCAGAGACATGTTAAAAGAAATGCGCCCTGGCACTGTAATCGTTGATGTAGCGGTCGATCAGGGCGGCTGTGTAGAAACGACAAAACCGACCACGCATGAAGACCCGATTTACATTATTGATGACGTAGTACATTATTCCGTTGCCAATATGCCTGGTGCCGTGCCCCATACTTCAACAATGGCATTGACCAACGTGACCCTACCCTATGTTTTAAAACTGGCCAATTTGGGATGGGAGAAAGCAACAGAAAAAGATAAAGCACTTCAAAAAGGCCTAAACATTATAAATGGCAAAGTTGTCTACAATGAGATTACCGAAACATTCGGCTGGGAAGCTTCGCTGACCGAGTAAAGGCAATCAATCGATATTCGTTGAACTATATTGTACTGGCTATTGGAGTCAATGTTGTAAAATAACCGACTAGGTTCGATAGCGGATATAACCCTCCATAAAATTTGTGAAAATGAGAAAGCCACTAGATTTTATCTAGCGGCTTTCTCGTGCTAATTCAATAAACGGTTTCCGAGAATACGTTTCTCTTTATTTCTTGACTTCTATAGGAATTCTATAAACGATACCTTGCTTGTAGGTTCCTTTTGTTATCTTTTGAAAATTGATATTGCTCTTGATATAGGTTTCCAGTGCCTCGTTATCGGTTTCTATAGAAAGTACCCTTAAATAGTTACCCGTATCTACGGCAACACGAACTTCAGCTTTAGAACCACGTATTTCACTAGGTATTACATTTTCACCAAGCATGGAATAAATCTGTGATGCGAGTATTTTGGCGAGCTTCGGTTCGTGAATTTCCGTATCGGCAGCTGTAACATATCCTATGTTCAGGGTAATGGCCGCGAGCAGTGTAAGTAAGGTCTTTTTCATGATTAAATATATTATATGTTTTTTATACTAACTTAATTTACGTTAAATATATTGCAAAATATCGTCCCGATATTACATATTTCATAAAATTTAACACATCAAAATAAGAATGTCAAAAAACAATGGTAAAAGCTGCCGAATCGATAGATTTCTTAACCTTCTTCAGATAGTGCGATACCAATAAAAAATCGGCACTTTTATATTTCACACTTAAAATCAGGGTAAGAAAAAGGGATGTATCCGTTTTTACCGGTCATCCCTCAAATTTTAAACGCAAAAATCTCGACTAGGGTGTGTTAACACTAAACGGAAACCATGGGTTTTTGATGATTTTTTCGGATTTCGAGGCCGTTTTTGTAAAACACAGCGGGCTACGTTGGCAAAAAACAAACGAAGAAATACGTAAAAAGGGCGAAAAACCCAGTTTCAGGCTTAGTGTTAACAGGCCTTAGTTAAGAACCGCCTTCACCTTATCGGCAGCCTCTTGAAATTGTACAGCGGAGTGTACCGCTAGGCCTGAATTATCAATAATTTCTTTCGCAATTTCTGCATTTGTTCCTTGCAAACGGACTATAATCGGCACGTTAATGGCATCGCCCATATTTTTATAAGCTTCAACAATACCATTCGCTACTCGATCACATCGAACAATACCACCGAAAATATTGACCAGAATCGCTTTTACACCGTCATCTTTTAAAATGATACGAAAAGCTTCTTCAACTCTTTTTGCATCTGCCGTGCCACCGACATCCAAGAAATTGGCAGGCTCGCCACCGGCCATTTTAATAAGATCCATAGTTGCCATGGCCAAACCGGCACCGTTTACCATACAGCCTACGTTACCATCTAGGTCAACATAATTCAGACCTAAGGCACTCGCTTCGACCTCTATGGCATTTTCTTCACGCAAATCGCGCATTTCAGCATACTGCTTTCTTCGAAAAAGCGCATTATCGTCAATAGAAACCTTGGCATCAACTGCCATTATCTTATCATCAGAAGTCTTTAAAACAGGATTGATCTCGAACATACTCGAATCACTCTCTACGTATGCTTTATAAAGAGCGGCAACGAATTTTGTCATCTCCTTAAAAGCTGTGCCCGAAAGCCCCAGATTAAAAGCGACTTTCCGCGCTTGAAAAGGCAATAAACCTGTTGCCGGGTCA
>Ga0115029_1001697_pt1 | contig 14725 bp, 3 predicted proteins | sample SidtaG_3_FD_87297 | JGI IMG/M metagenome (GOLD analysis project Ga0115029, IMG submission 87297) | Marine algal microbial communities from Sidmouth, United Kingdom - Sidmouth_Asex1 metaG | ecosystem: Host-associated > Algae > Red algae > Unclassified | place: Sidmouth, United Kingdom | collected...
AGCGCCGCCACTAGTTAAGGAAATCGTTGGTGAACCTGCACTGCAATTTGTATTATTGACATTGATATAATCAAAATACACACACCCTAATGTTAGAATGCCACCACCTGGAGGGGATACGGAAATATTGATATACCTAAGGAAGTTAGCAAAATTAGAGCCATCATTGCTCCTTACAGGAAATTTTAATTTAGCGACTCCCGTACAATTCACGTAGTCGACAGAAACCTCACCTTGAAATTGCATTTCATTTTCTTGAGCGCTGACACTTTGCGATCCTATGCAAAAGAGCGCTAAAACAAATGCCATTCGCCATATATTGACGAAAGTTGATTTCGATTTCAATAAATATTTCATTGGTTTCATAATTTTGATTTTTTTAGAATTGAAAAAAGTAAGTTTCATTTCACCGATCATCGCGCATTTCAATAATTATGATTTACATTCATATACGTGATGAAAAATTATAATATTCGGGAAGGGTTATAGGGAAACGGTCTTCAGCCATTCGTTTAAAAAAGACTGGCCAAAGCATTTCTTCAAGTCTATTTCACATCGGCTCTTAGAAAATCCACTCGACCATTGACAGTAGCTCTGAAATCATTTAAGAAATTGTTCCAGGTATTCGGACCATGGACCTCTTCAAAGGTTTTTCCAAAATCTCGATCGAGGTCTAGGTATGCCCACTTTTCCATGCCGAAAAGAATGGCTGCGTCATGTCCTTGTTTCGTATCTGAAAATTCGTTCCAGACTACTCTAAAACTTTCGTTGGGTCGCTTCTTTTCATAGACTTCTTTCACTTTGCCAACAAGCTCGGCCCAACGATGACGTTGACCAGATTTGATATCATACACCCAGATCAAGTCTTTGTCTGATGCATCATTTTCTACGAGATGAGAATTTTCTCGGTCAAAAGTCCAATAAGTCGGTGGCGAAACTTCTTCAATAAAGGCGTTCACTTTTGCCCAATCATCATCATGTGCTCCTTCACTCGGGCGAGAATCCATCGCGGCGTAATTGGTAGGCCCCATGATCCATGAGTAGGTACCACCAAATGGGCCATTGATATTGAATGCCAGGCTAGCTCGATAGAGTCCTTCGCCATGGAATGCATCATTGTGTGTCATTACTGCCGCTTCAAATGCCTTTTCTTGGCCAGCTTTTACTTTGATACGCACGACCTCATATAGGTTTTGTTTATCTGCCTGTGCAGTAAGAAAGCCTGGAATCATGAGAAGCGCTAACATGACGAGCATTGAAGTTTTTAAAATTTGCCGTGTGAGTTTGTTTAAATAAGTCATCTGATTAAAATTTTAATGGTTAAATAGATTGTTTTTTGGTTGCGGGCTTTCTTGGATTAGAGTTTGATAAATACTGCAGAAAGCGGTTTTTTGAACCACTTCCCGCAGTACTAGATGACACACTCTGCCGGCTCCCCGGCACAGTCTGTTGTCTATAATAATATGGTGTGATATGATGAATCTTCGGGGCTACAAAGTCGTGCTTGTGACACTTTGTAAGTTGAGTAATTGCCGATATTGAAATTGAGTTTGTCATCGCTGTAAAGGTGGGCCTGATGACCGCATTTGAACTAGGACGGAATCGCCAAATCTTAGGATGTTTTCGTCATTTCGCCTATAAACATTGGATCTTGGGTGGATCAGTTTAAGAAATGTCAAATATTTGGTGAATTGTAGAAGTTGTCAGTTGCGGCGATGAAATTGTCAAATCTGGGTCCTTCGATTCGGTCGAGAAAAGCCAAGAATTCGAAATAGAGTAGTTTTATATCGAGTTAGGTTTTTCATTTGACAATGGTACATTTTTGCATAGAATCGAAATCACGCCTGTGATTCATACTTGAAGCATTTTTACTTTGATTTAAATCCTATATCTTTAAAGGAATGGAGGTAAAAGGAAAAATAAAGACCAAGAATTTTCAAATGACACATGAGAGGACTCAGTAACTGCATTTTCCTCTATTTCTTGCTTATTGCATTTGACCAATCTGCGATAGCTCAGCGACTGCCAAGTCCAGAGGTACTTACCGTCGATGATGGACTTTGTTTTCGTAATGTCAACAACATTACCCAAGATCATAACAGGCTACTTTGGTTTGGCACCAAGGAATGTCTTAGTCGATTTGATGGATATCGATTTCTCAATTTTGAAGATGATTCCACATCAGATCATTACTTCCCGTATAATGGAAATTTAAAGAATAATCTACTATTCCGCAATGATTCTATCTTATGGACTATAGTTGGAGATCAACTTTACATGCTGAACAGCAACTCCTTTAAAGCAAAACCAGTTTTAGGAATTGAAGGGAGATTGAATAAATTACTAAGAGGAATAAACGAGGATGTTTGGCTAGTTTCAAGTAATGAAAACAGTCATTTTCTTTGGCATTACACGGATAATAATGGGTTTAAAAAAATAGGTAAGTCTGCTCATTATCGTTTTGAATTGACAGACTTGGAGCTCGATAAATTAGGCCACGTGTGGTGGTCAACCATGTTGGAAGGTGTTAAAGAATTTGATGCCGACGGAGAGCTTTTAAGAGAAATAAAATTAGATAGTTTTATTTGGGGTGGTGACAATTTGTATCACTCGGATATGCTTATCGATTCAAAAAATCGCTTCTTTTACTATTCAAGACGATATAGCGAAAATAAAAGCATTTGGCAATACTTTCCTCAAAGTGGCGAAAAAAAATTACTCATCGATGGCTTCAAAACTAATGATTTTGAAGCCTTTGAGGATAGTGAAGGAAATTTGTGGTTTGCCAAAGAAGAAGGAATTTTACAAATCCATTCAAATGGCCAGTTGACAGACCACACAACTGTGATGCGGCAAGTCCTTGATTTTTCTAATGTCAATACGATCTATGAAGACGCTTCTAATGTATTGTGGATCGGCACCGATGGAGGCGTAATTAAGTTACCGATTTACAAGAAAATATTCGACAATTATTTTTCAAAAAAAGGGTTTGGCTGGGGCAATGCAATAAGAGGCATTGGCGAAGATCACCATAAAAATTTATTTTTCTTTTGTGAAACAGGAGACAGGGGTTTGTATCACTTCGATGCTACGCTTAATCAATTCGAAAACATCTCCTTTGGCATGGATGACTATCAATTTTATAATAAATTAGGCTTATGTAATCATTTTGTTTTTGACTCGCTACGCAATTGCGTGTGGACGTTCAATTTAAACTTATGGAAAATAGATTTAGATTCTCAGCAACTTGAATTACAACCCAATACCAATTTAGAACGTGATTTTAGTAGTTATCTTCCATTAATTCTTTTACACGACAATAAAATACTGCTAGGACATACACTGGAACATCTAATCGTGTTCAATCCAAAAACAGGGCAATCTAAAAAGCTATTAAACAAAAAAAAACACAACGATAGCAAAGTCATTTTGAAATTTTTTTTGGAGCAAAATTCAGACAGTCTTTGGGTTGGCACGGCAGCGGATGGCCTTTATCTTTTTAATAGGGAGGGTGAAGAACTTTTTCATTTTGATGTTTCTTCTTCACCCGCGTTGAGTAGCAATGACATTCTCTGTCTCCATTTCGATCATGATCAACAAAAAATTTGGGTAGGCACATTCGGGGGTGGATTAAATTGTATTGATCTAACCTATGGAACCATCGAGGTTTTTAATCAAAAAAATGGTCTACCCAATAACAATGTAGTGAGTATTTTAAGTGATGATGAAAACCTTTGGATTGGTACTTATGATGGTTTAGCCTATTTTGATAAAGGTGAAGAATCATTTCAAAATTTTTACGAAGAAGATGGTCTCACGCACAATGAGTTTAATTACGCTAGTGCGTTTAAAAGCAGCGACGGAAAATTGCATTTTGGAGGCATGAATGGAATTAATTCTTTTCATCCAAATGATGTACTAAAAACAAGCGGGACCCCTTCATTAATACTTACCCGATTTACAAAACATGATCAGAAACTCAATCGCTTGCTTCATTTTCAATCAAAAAAAGATCTTACAGGCCCATTCCTTATCTCTCCAACCATCAGTTATTTCCAGTTTGAATGGACCTTGCCTGACTTTATTAATCAGAAAAAAATCCAATACTTTACTTGGCTTGAAGGGCTTGAAGAAGATTGGACTCCGCTTGGAAATACACCAAATATTCGTTTCAATAAATTACCCCCAGGAGAATATACGTTGCACCTAAAAGGTAAAAATAGTAAAGGGATATGGAACAAAAAACCGTTAAGCATAGACATTAATGTCCTCCCTCCCTGGTGGAAAACCTGGTGGGCAATTACGCTGTTCGCTTTGCTTGCCATGAGCACTATTGCTTTTTTCTGGATGAGAGAAAGGCGTCGATTCCTGCTTCAAAATCAATTAGAAAAAGAACACATCGAATCTGAAAGACTGCGTGAACTAGATGAAACTAAGACGCGCTTATTTGCTAATATTTCGCATGAGTTTCGTACTCCACTGACCATCATTTCTGGCATGGCTCAACAGATGGAAGAAAGCCCAAAGCAGTGGCTAGACGAAGGCATTGTGATGATCAAACGCAACAGTTCACGACTACTCGTTTTGGTCAATCACATGCTTGATTTGAGCAAATTAGAAAGCGGAAAAATGGCGCTAAATCTTGCTCAGGGCGACATCATCAATTATTTAAAATACATTGTTGAAAGCATTCACTCATATGCAGAAAGCAAAGAAATAAAAGTGCATTTCCTGTGTGAAGAAGATCATGTTATGATGGATTTTGATCAAGAAAAATTTCATCAAGTCGTGATTAATTTATTATCTAATGCGGTAAAATTCACCCCAGAAGGAGGTGACATTTATGTTACAGTAGAACTCACATCAGAAAATATTAATGACAGAATTGCAAAAGGAAAAGCATTACAAATTAAAGTAAAAGATACAGGCGTTGGAATTCCACAAGAGCAACTCCCTTTTATTTTTGATCGGTTTTATCAGGTGGATGATACAGAGACGAGACATGATGAAGGCACTGGAATTGGGCTCTCACTGGTAAAAGAACTTGTAAAATTAATGCGTGGAGATATTTCGGTGAAAAGTAACGTTGGTTGCGATACTGTTTTCACGGTTCTATTACCGATAGTCAAAGAAGCAAGTATAACAACTGCTGGTTTCATTGCACAAAAAGCAGATTTAACTGAGACAATTTCGGAAGCCAGCAATGACGCCAGCGACTCAAAACCCAAGTCGTCAAAGGGCGTAAAACCGAGGATACTGTTGGTCGAAGACAATGCTGACGTTGTGGCTTATGTCGCATCTTGTCTCCGAGATGAATATCAAATACAAGTTGGCCGAGATGGTCATGAAGGAATTCAAATCGCTTTTGATAATATTCCAGATCTCATTATCACAGATGTAATGATGCCAATCAAGGATGGCTTTGAGGTGACAAATACCTTAAAATCCGACGAGCGCACCAGCCACATTCCCATCATTATGTTGACGGCCAAAGCCGACATGGAGAGCAAACTAGAAGGATTGTCAATGGGTGCAGACGCTTATTTGGCTAAGCCTTTTCATAAAAAGGAATTGCTTGTTCGCATTGAAAACCTATTGCAACTTCGTAAAAAACTGCAACAATATTATCTAATCTCTCTTGGCATTTCGAGTCAAGACATTGAAACCGTAGGCAGCCCCGATGAGCATATTATTCAAGATCCTTTCGGTCAAAAAATTAAATCAATCGTCGAGTCGCATATTGCAGACTACGATTTTTCTGTTGAGCAGCTGTGCAAGGAAATTGGCATGAGTCACTCACAACTGCTTCGAAAGTTATCAGCTTTGACTGGACTTACGCCACTTAAATTCATTCGTCAGGTCCGGCTTAACAATGCCCGAACGCTATTGAAAGATTCTGAAACGAGCGTTGCCGATGCGGCCTTCGGCTCTGGATTTAATGATCCTAGTTATTTTGCCAGAGTGTTTAAAAAAGAGTTTGGCGTAACTCCGCATGAATGGAAAAGCTTGTGATCACATTTCAATGACATACACGTACAACGACTCATAATTTGCTCCCGTCTGATTGATATCTGCATAGGGTTGAGAAAAGCAGACTGGATTGTTGCAAATCCAATTAGCACCAAATCAAGCTTAAAACCAAGAAATTGTTGCCTTCGACATTTCGATTGAGACGCTGACACCATCTGCTTCTGATCATGTAGACCCTCTAGAGCTCAAGGAGTACAATCCGACACCACATGCTCCAAAAAGGGAAAGTTAACAGACGTCTCAACGGGAGAAGGTCTCCGATTAGCAGATATTTTGCTAATAAAAATGGCCTAATAGTGGCAGGTGGGCAGACCGATTTTGGAGGTGAATATTGTATTTCAAATTTAACATCGGGCATATATAAATTAGTTGCAGTGTAAGTTGGCTACCAACCAAAGGAATTATTTAAAATTAAAATTAGTGATCGCAAATCTTTGACTTACAACATTCAGTTGAAACAAGATATAGAAATACAGGGGACAGAGATCATAGAATATAAAAAACCACTAAACATATACTATACCGCTAAGCAATCGAGCACCATTTTTTTACTTCGTCGAGAAACAGGAATTGTGATTTGATCCAGTATCTTTAACCGAAAGCCACCCTTAGATTCAAAATTAGTTACATGGTTTTTATTAACTAAATAAGACTGATGGCAACGAATAAAATCTGTTGAAGAAATTAATTTAGCTATAGATTTCAACGTTTTAGAAATCAGTAAAAAAGAATTGAAAGCTTCGGTATTTTCCCCACTTTTAGTTCGGACAAACACCTTAGTATAATTGCCAAAAGCCTCAAAATACAGAATATCATTTAATGTAATAAAATAATGTCGCCCATTCGAAGGCAAATTAATTTTACGTTCAACTGAATTTGCGGCATTTATTTTTTCTTTCATCGCTTTCATTTCCTTCTGCAATTCGGAAAGTGCTCGACGTAATTGCAGCACCTCGCTTTCGTGTGAGATGCGAAGGTCAGATGGATTTATTTTTATTTTATGTAATTGATTCATGAGTATTTGGTTTGTATGGATTTTGTAGTTTGCAGGGTTTATAGGATGGATAAATTCCCCCTTTAAACCCCATAAACTTTATCCCAAAAGCATGCCCTCGGCACTAATTAATTACTAGTCACATCCGTCATTTTTTGTGATCAATGTGGCCCCCAATTGAATTTCAAAAGGAGCAACAAATTCTACTGAAGTAGCGGAATTGTATTCAACATTTGCAGGAGAACTAATCTGCTGACTTGTTACTATTTCTCCATCAGTTTCATACGTGGCACTCAATAACTGACTTCCAGTTAAATTGAGGCTAGGTGGACACGGCTCACTATCACAGGCATCACCAATACTATCACCATCAGAATCTAAATTCCGTCCCGAAGACCAACCTGCACCGCAGTTTGTTGACAGATCATAATTGGTCAATGTGCCATGGAAGGCATTTGGTGAATTATCTGTCGCCGTCGTATTTGCACTATTATCTCCACATGCAAAGCCGTCATTCATATTGTAATGTGCTACCATTCCAGGCTCGTTACCCGAAAGTGGATATGACATGTAACTGTTGATTTCTGCTTGCGATTTGGCGACATTCCATATCACGACATCATCAATACGTCCTCCAAAATGATTGATTCCAGAATAGGGATCTTGCTGTGCGATGGTCAGCGGATTTGTATCAGCGATATCTGGTATATTGGTATAACTGACCATTGCATCTGCCACACCATTGATATAAAATATGGCCTCTTTGGTGGCAAAATCGAAAGACACTGCCAGATGACTCCACTGATTCATGGGCACCGTGATGGAGCCATAATGCCATGTTCTGGCATAATAAAATGACATGACGGAAGATGGAGCAATTTCTAGCACATAATTCGTCGATACTCCGGCTCCTTTGCTTATGATGGTCATCGGGCCAGTAGAGGTCGGATAGGCCCATGCCTGGAAGGTGAAATCGCCTCCTCCAACATTTAAAGCAGCATCGTGCGGTACGGTGACATGATCGTCGATGCCATCAAAATCCAAGGCTGTGTCTTTATCATCAGGACATAAATCTGTACCATCGGTGATGCCATCCAAATCGGTATCCATAGGATCGCAATCTGTCTGTTGATTTTCAAAAGCCCCTAAATCGACCGCGCATAAATGCACTCTCGACGCACCATTCAAATCCCATTGGATAATCTCAGTGATATTCAGATCATTATCAATATCACAGGAGTCAATTGGCAATAATAGTTGATCTCCAGCATTCACTGCAAGTGACGTATCCTGTAAGTTGTAATCTCCTGAACCGGCATTAACAAATGATGGGTCGCCGACGAAATTACCATTACTTCCTACCGCGATAATACCCGGTATATCCACAAGGTTATTTTCAGCATTTACACTAGACATAAATGTTGCAGTGGCTGGATAGCCGTTGTTACCATGAATAATATTATTAAACAAATTGGTGGACCCGTTAATATTGGTTATGACACCATAAGCTGGATGACCACCCACATTGTTTGTGAAGGTAGAATTAATAATATCGAATGAAGCATCATTTGTAAAAATACAACTTCCATATGACGAGCTGCTCACTTCATTATTTATAAAGAGGCATTGTTGGGCAGACAAAGAACCAAGGGAACAATAAATCGCACTGCCGTTTCCAGAAACTTTATTTCCATCGAAAACGCAATTGATAACTTTGGTCGTTCCAAAATCCGCGCGAATGGCTCCAGCACCTGCGCTAACACTATTCGATTGATTATTTTTTAATTCACAATTTGTAAGGACAAGATTTGAAGTATGCGAACGTATGGCCCCTCCAGAAGCAGAACTGTTGGGTCCTCCTCCATTTTGAATCGTTAAGTCGCGAAAAGTAATATCTGCACCAACTTCTATATTAAACAAGCGGTTGAGCGGATCTAACGATCCATCGATGATGATGACTCCAATACCATTTCCTTGTATGACTATATTTTTTCCAATAATTTCAATTTGTCCAGCTGATACTTGGAGGGAAAGGCCATTTAATTCAGGTGCAAAAGTAATCGTAGAGCCGGAAGGGGCGCAAGTAATTGCCTCCCGCAATGAACCCCAACCTTCACCAGTTGTCGTGACTATATAGTCTTCTGAACAAGATTGATCGCAAGCATCACCGATCATGTCACCATCGGAATCTGTATTCCGGCCCATCACATAGTTTGACGAACAAGTACTCTTGTCAAAACTAATGAGTGTGCCATTATTACCACCTGATTTTTTATTGAGTACAGTGGTGATCGCTGAATTATCGCCGCAGGCAATTCCTTCATTAAAATCAAAGTAGGCTACCAAATCGATTTCTGAGCCGCTAAGTGGAGCGGCCATCGTTCGTTTGACATCGGACGCCGACAACGAACGCGTCCAAACTGTGACGTCATCCATTCGTCCATCATACTGTAAATTGTGGCCTAAAGAATCTCCGCCAACACCAAAGAGCAAAGTCACTATAGGTGGATTATAAATACTAGTCACATCCGATTGACGAACGCCGTCCGGTTCACCATTTAAATAAAAACTCGCTTGTTTCGTGACCGCGTCAAAAGAGACGGCGATATGACTCCATCTATTTAACGGAACATCTGTCGTGCTAAATAAATATTCAGCATAATTACTTGTTGTTGGATCGATTAAAACAAGCGCTATTTTTTGATATCGCAATTCGACTGCATACGTTGGTGAAGCACTGCCGTCTTGGCCAAATAGTATGCCCATCGGTTCACTATCATCAACTGGGTTGACCCATGCTTCAAAAGCAAAGTTTGAATCGACAATTGTTGAGCCGTAATTAAATGCCACTAAATCACCACCTCCACCAAAGTCCAATGCCACATCTTTTGTCGCAGGACATAAATCAACACAAGCCAATAATAAATCACCATCTGCGTCACCAGGATCATTTAGATCAAAACAAGGGTCTATCACATCGCAAGCATCAAGTATGCCGTCGCGATCATTATCCATAGAGCGCTCTGTCGCCCAATTGCCCGTACATCCATCTAAGGTGGAAAAGTTGCTCAAAACGCCATTAAAACCGTTGGGCCCTTTATCGCTCAAAGTTGTGTTACCTGTATTCGTCACGCAACTTTCAAAATCATTGAAATCATAATAAGCGACTAAGTCTGGTTCACTTCCAGTCAGTGCACCGGCCATAGTTGCCATGATTTCTGCCTGCGTGAGTTCATGTTGCCATATCATCACATCATCCATTCGCCCTATATATCCAAAGAACGACGGTGGCAGAGCAGATCCAATAAACAGTCCACCAGCAGCTCCAGAATTAAACGGTCCCGTGTAGGTGTGACTGCCAGCTGGCAGACCATTAATATAAAACTGCGCGGTTTTGGTCGCTCCATCGAAAGCCACGGCTACATGATTCCATTGATTAGTAGGTACATCAGTAGTACTAATTCCGACCTCTCCTGATAAATCCAATTGCAATTCGTATCTAAAGGGATTACTAGACTCGATGTAGTCAAGATTGAATGAGAAATCCTCTGGGCATGTTTGGCAACCTCCGGATTTTTTTATCAAAGATACCGTTGAAACAATTTGATTTGAATTATGTATCCAAGCCTCAATAGTAAAATCCAGGCCGTTTTGCACTATATTTAATGCATTATTGTGTGGTACAGTTGCTTGATGAACCGCGTTAAAATGTAGTGCGCTCCCAATGCATTGTTCATAATTATCGGTATAGCCATCGCCGTCAGAATCGATTTCACCAACGGTGAATTCCCAAGTATATGGTTCGTTTATTTGATTTCCAAACATGTCCTCCAACCCGCTAATCTCTACTTGGAATGATTTACCCGTTTCCACAGATAGATCATAACTCGGGTTTATTGCCAAATAATTATTGGAACAATTAAATGTTGCAGGTACAGTAATATTATCTGGGAGCATGGTGACTACAACGGTCGTATTCGTGCAATCCAACATTTCATTAAATATCACGGCTATCGAATCACCAGTTGCATAGTCATCATCTTCAGGAAATGGAATTCCATAAACTTGTGGTGGCATTCGATCTATTGTTCCATTGACGCGCAAAGATTCGCTTGTTACCGGGTTTCCACCTGACATACATATCAGTTTCATTCTAATATCATATGCACCATCGGGTATCGTAGTCGTATTCCAAATAGCATTTGTTTGAGGCGGATTATTATTAGTTAAATCACTTTTCGTCAATTGAATATTAGAATTATTCCAAACGTGTGTACCAGCTTTGGCATATTCCAACACGATTTGATCAGTCGCTGAAAGGTTATTATAATTATATCCGCCAATTTGAATAGTTTGTGCATTATTTGACGGTTCATTTATTACAAATCCATTTGCAGCAGTTGGAATATTCAAAGCTATGTCACTGCACGGGCTTTCAAAATATGCAGATATAGGGAGATAAATCGCCTGTGCTGGATCACATTCGGGCGCAAAACTAAATAACAAACCTTCAAAGTGAAAATCTTCATTTGTTAGCGGTCGTTCGACACTGACGGATATATTTTGATTTCCCACCGGCATGTCATTAATAATCCAAACAGGACCGCTGTTGCCAAAAACTTTTACATTTACATTTTTTGGATTTGTTTCGAGTCGCAATTGATAGTCCGCGTATTCACCCGAATAGCCTGTCTCTGAATTATTCCCTAGTTCAAATGTGTAATTCAGTGTATTCACTCCAGCGCCAGCATATTTCACTGGGGTGGCAATTGCAAAGTAGGGTTTATGAACTTTTGCCCCGATTTCCCAGGGACAACTTGTATTTCCAGCGTTCTGTGCAGCTCGGAACACAGGCGTACCAAATACGGGATCTATTGCATAATCCACGCTAAATAAATCAGTGGGATCATCATCATCAAAAGTGAATCCAACTGTCGTTGTTGTGGATGTGGCAGATGTTGTAGAGCCACCAAATTCTTGTTTTAAATTGATTTCAAATCCAGCGCTTATCCCACTTCCAGCAAGCTCAAATCCAGCTTCCACCGCTATATCTTGATTGATCAATTGTTTCCATTCGATCGTTCTAGATTCTGTAGTCGTCGTAGTAAAAGATCGTGAAAATGGACCGGCAGAACCTCCAAAAGAATTGTTTCCCGTTGGTTTTAGTGGATTAACAGGACCATTAAATGCTTCTTCTTTTAATCTAGCATTTAAGTTAATAATTTGATTCCAAATTTTAATTCCTTCTCGCGACCGGTGTCGATCCGATTCGGATTGTAATTGATCATCTACGATGGCTTGTAAAGAAGGTATGATGAGATCAATAATATCGGCTTCTGCATAGACAAATTCAGTCTCAAACGAGTCAGGACTGATGACTAATTCGACGCGTTTTTTAATTTTACAAGATGCGAAATCCAGCGAAATAATATCTGAATTCGCGTAAGTTAAATTCATTGCGGCACCAATATATACGTCGCCATCTTCTCCAGTAATATCTGGATCTTCTGATGTTCTATAGGTCGATTCGGCGGTAAATTCATAAAATTGTTCTTCGGAGTTTAATTTTACGGACTCTCCACCAAAACTAGCTCCTATTTCTATTCCAGCTTCTAAATCGATCAAGGAGATTTTGACTCCAGCCTTTGCCTTTGCCCAAAAACGTCCACCTTCACTATCTTGTGTGTATAAACTAGATGTGGTAGAAAATGTCGATGACTCTGTTATTTCACTAAAACTTGCTCCTCCTGGCGGGTCTCGAACAATTAATCGGGGTATTTGTGGAGATACCGTAGTAAATTGTTGGCCTCTCGGTGCCGATCCAGTCACAACTGCCGATACAGATATAGGCGCTGCAGGTAAAATATTTCCCGCGTTTGATCCTGCAAATGCTTGGATGAAGAGTGATTTTGTATAATTAGCAAAAATATTGGGTACACCAGGTCTAATGGTATCTCGTGCGATTCCTTGAGAAATGATTATTGTATCGATTACCGGCATCGCATCTGTACTACTGATATTATCGCTTACAATAATATAACCTGTATCCACGGGACAACTCGCTCCTTCTGTGATTACATAGACAAGCGGATAAGGTCTGTATTGTTCCATAATAGGAAAAGTGATCTCAGAACAAACTTGCTCAGGTAATCCCACTACATCTACGGAAATAGGTATGCGAAAAATAAAATCAAGTGTCGTAGTGCTATCTAAATCTATTTCTTGTGTCTGATTTAATGGACCGACAAGCGGGCCCATGGTTGGATTGTAGTTTTCCACTTTAATATCAATGTCGATGGCTGGTAGTGTCATCGAATACATACCTGTATTGGCATCACTCATGGTAGAACCTAAATTGCATCCATCTTTTGAATACGCTGTGACCAATGCTGGACCAAATATCGCATCGCAAGATCCACCTACAAAACCCTGAACAATATTAGTCCGACTGTATTGAATATCCGCATTCATAAATGGTGTCGTATCGATATCAAAAGTAAATTCATCAACAACGGTATGATTTGGCGTCAAATAGGTAGATGTAATTTTATAATCATCTGCACCTGGAACAGAGAGAGAATAATATCCATCTGCATCGGTTGTATCGTGTTTATTAATGACGTTATTCGGGTTTAATCCATCAGCCACAATGGCTGCATCTGCCACACCGCAACCGTTTGCAGATAATACGCGACCCATAATAATGAATGAAGAACTATCAACAAGATCTGCGGACGCAGACGGAATCATGTCATCTAGATCGATGTCTATTGTATCAGTAGGATTTCCGTTTGCAACTGCAGATACGCTGTATGATGTTTTTATATCACTCTGATGACCATAATATATTTTATCCATTTGATAAAACCCACTTCCATCGGTGGTATCATATAGCATACTCGGTGTGCTATAGTTTTCACAAAAAGGCATAGGGTCTGTGGATATTCTGATGGCTGATACAGCTACTCCCGATATTGGAACACCACCAGCACTTTTTACTGTGCCAGAAATCATACCATTTTCAAATGGAATGTTGACGTTCGGAGTTGATCCAGAGTACGTTCCAGTATTTAATCTTGTACTATTATCAGGCACCCATAGCGCTCTTACTTGATAGCTGTGGGCATCACCAGGAGTTAAGAATGTATTGAAATTATCGTCTTTAAAAGAAGTAGACGTAGTTGTGCCTACAAGTGCAACACCATCTCGAAGCACCTCATAGGATATACTACCGCATCCTGCAACGGGAAGACTGACAGCTCCCCAACTGATAGTGGCTGTTCGGCAATCACTTGCCATGGATGATGTAACATTTGGCACACCTACGGATAAAGTACTTCCACCATTATCCCAAGATGCAGAATGATTAAATGAGTATCCAAAAAATGAATTTAAATTAGTTGTGTTTTCACAGCATTCTAGGTCGTACCAACCGCTGATGTCAAATGTAATTGGTGCACCAAAATAGGTGTTGTCCAAATCGTTTACCGTCAGTTCCATAAAACGCTGAGAACCCGGACCATTCACAATATCAAGTGAAGAATTTGCTCCTAGTCCGCAATAATTCCAAGTTCTCAGAGCGCCGCCACTAGTTAAGGAAATCGTTGGTGAACCTGCACTGCAATTTGTATTATTGACATTGATATAATCAAAATACACACACCCTAATGTTAGAATGCCACCACCTGGAGGGGATACGGA
>Ga0115029_1001698_pt1 | contig 14724 bp, 10 predicted proteins | sample SidtaG_3_FD_87297 | JGI IMG/M metagenome (GOLD analysis project Ga0115029, IMG submission 87297) | Marine algal microbial communities from Sidmouth, United Kingdom - Sidmouth_Asex1 metaG | ecosystem: Host-associated > Algae > Red algae > Unclassified | place: Sidmouth, United Kingdom | collected...
CGCGAGTCCCAGGCTGACGCCGGTGCCGGAGTGATTCCGGTGGTCGGGGGCCTCGGGATGGCTGCGGGAGCTGCCGCTGCGAGCGACAAGATCGGTATCGCGAACGCGACCACCGGCGAGGTCGAGCTGGTCCGCGAGGGTGAGAACCCGACGATCTCGATGCCGGTCACGCGTCCTGAGTCCGACCGACCCCGGTCCCGAGAAGCGGTACCGACCGAGTCGAAGGGTCGACAGCTCGTGCCGGCTCAGCGGCCGGTGCCGTCGCGTCAGCCCGACGCCCAGCACGACGACCGTCGTGATGTGGCCGCGGCAGCGACGCCCAAGGGCGGCCTCTCGAGCGGGGTGCTCGCCGTCGGTGGTCTCGTGGCCGCCGTCGCAATCGGCGTGTTGGCCTGGGTGTTGATCGGCTTCCTCCAGGGCGGGTCCGATGATCCGGTCGATGGCGGCGTCGTTGCGATGCCAGAGCTGGCCGGAGGGACGCTCGAGGATGCTCGCGCCCGTCTCCTCGACGATGGGTTCGTGATCGACGACGAACATTTCGGGGTCGAGGAGCGTTCCGACGAGGCCCCCGTGAACCAGGTGCTCGAACAAGACCCCGCCGCTGGTGTGGAGGTCGACCCCGAAGGTGCTTTCGTCACCCTCACGGTCTCCTCCGGCGTGGAGCTGATCACGATCGAAGACGTCAGCAACTCCACGACCGAGGCGGCCGAGCGGGCCCTCATGACTCAGGGCTTCGAGGTCGCAACGGTCGGTGAGGAGTCCGAGGTGGTCGAGGAAGGCCGAGCCATCCGCACCGAACCTCCGCAGGGAACGATGTTGGCGCTGAACTCCCGGGTGACGCTGTTCGTCTCGGGCGGTTCGGGTACCTCGCCGATCCCGTGTGTCGGCGGCATGTCCCCCGAGGAAGCCGAAGCCGAGCTCAACGACGCCAACTTGGACGTCACCGTCCGTTCCGTGGACAGCGAGGACGTCGATGAGGGTCTGGTGATCGGTACCGATCCCGAGTGTCTGACCGAGGTGGGTCCCCGGAGCGAGGTGTTCCTGCTGGTGAGTTCAGGTGTCGCCGACCCGGTTGTGCCCGTGCTGATCCAGACCGACGAGGACGAGGCGAGCAGCAGACTGGCAGAGCTGGGCTACGAGGTGCAGGTCACCGCTCAGGCCACAGATGACCCAGACCTCGACGGTGTCATCACCAGCCAAGACCCGTCTGGCAACACCCGATTGGAGCGTGGCGGGACCGTCCGCATCACCGTGTTGACCTACACCGCTCCCACCACACTGGTGCCCGACACCGCTCCACCGGTCACGACGAGGGCCCCCACGACCACGAGGGCGCCTGCGACCACGGTTCCCGCACCTGCCAGCACCGAGCCCGCTGCGACGACCACCGCAGCCGGCTGAGCGAGCCCGAGGTCTCGTCTGGCATCCCGGGGCTGAGGGGGCCCGGTGGGGTCTCAGTAGCGGCGCTTGATCTCTCTGCGGATGAAGGCGGCAGTGGCTCCGAGGACGACCACGGCGAGCGCTCCGGCTGCTCCTATGCCCGCCATGCGAGCGGTGCCCATCTCGTCCGACCCGCAATCGGCTCGGGCTTCCAGACCGATGTCGGATCGGTCGTCCTCGATCGCCTCGCCGTTGGTGTCGTTGGACAGGTTGCTGTCGGGAGTCGAATCCCGATCAGGTTGATCGCCCCCGAGAGCAGCGTTCTGATCGGCGATCGTGAGGTTGACCCCGTCGGCACCGGAGTCCGCGTCGTCGAAGCCAGCGATCTCGGCGGACATGGTCACGTCGGTGTCGGTGGTACACGTCGCTTCGGGGTAGTCGTCGGCCAGGCGGAGGCGAATCGGGACCCGAACCGAACGGCCGGCCTCGAGGGGGCCGGGGACCCTCGTCGTCATCTGGCTGCCGTCGAGTACCCACCCGGGGTTGTCGTCGGGGTCGAACTCCACGCCGTCGGAAGCGCTCAAGACGAGCTCGACGTTGGAGACATCCGCAGCGCCGATGCCCTCGTTGTCGACGGTGAGTCGAACCTCGAGTTCGGCACCCGGGGCGACCACCGACGAGCCTTGGAAGTCCGCACTGAGGGCGAGGTCGAACGTGGTGACCTCGGCGTCGTCGGCGGCCCCGTCGGGGTCCGAGACGTTGAAGCCCATCAAGCCCGAGTCGTCGTTGTCGCCGAGCTTGGAGTGGCCACCGGTCAGCTGGGTACAGGTGGACGGGCCCGAGCCCACGCAGAGTTCGGAATCGGCATCCGGTCCAGGTGAGATGGCGAGGATCCGAGCCTGACTCTGGCGGTCGTAGGGATCCTGGATCGGCAGCGGGGTTCGGGTCTCGGGGCCTTCGTCGACGTTGAGGGCCACCCACATGAAGGCGAGGCCCGCCGGAGGGAGTTCGCCGGTGAGTCGATACTGGACGGTCCCACTGTCGTCGTCCACCCGGATCTCCTCGGCGTCGAGCCCGTCGAGGTTGTAGCCGTCGCCCGCGACGGTGGGAGGAGTCCTGATCGAGGTGCCCGCGGGGACCCGCAGACTGAAATCGACCTCGTCGATGGGTTCGGTCCCCTGGTTGTGGACCTCGAGCTGAGCTTGGACCACACCCCCGACCTCGCACAGGGCCTCCTCCCTCGTCCCTTCCTCACAACCCCCCACGCGGGTGAAGCGGATCGCTGCGTCCTGCTCCTCGGGCTCGTAGTCGGCCGGGATCGGGTAGTCGCCGTCCCACGCCGGAACCAGACCCACGTTGGCGACGGCGCCACCTTCGTCGGACAGGATGTCGTCCACATCGTCGATCTTGACCCGTTGGTTGCTCACCCCGATGGCGTTGTCGGGTCCGGGTCCGGCCTCGCAGAAGAGGTTGTTGCACTGGGTCCGGAGCCAGCCGGTCTGGATGTGGAGGGGTTGGCCGGCCTCGAGTCCTTCGAGTTCGTACTCGCCGCCCCCGCTGGTGACGGTCACCGCCGAGCCTTGTCCGTAGCGAACGACGATCCCGTCGAGGCCGGGTTCGTCTGCATCGCGAACCCCGTCCTGGTTCTCGTCCCAGTAGATGACGCCGCTGAGGTCGCCCGGGTCGCCTTCCAGAGGGAGTGGTTCATCTTCGGGTGGGGCCTCGGGGCCCGGTCCTTGTTGTCCTGGGGCGGCTGGGCCCCCAACTTCTGCGCCCGGTGCGTCCTGGCCACTCGCTACGCCGGGGGACAGCGTCGCCAGGGCGAGCATGCAGCTCGTGGCTCCGAGCGCGAGGGCGCGTCTCACCGCGTGTGCTGGAGCCGCGCTCTGAGAGTGGTGGAACACTGTCGGAATGTTCGCACTTCCGGGGTCGCCTCACCAGGACCGAACGATGCTCGCGACTGGGTAAGGCCGCCTGAGCCGCCTGGCCTGGGGGATCGTCAGACCCTGACCGAGCGATCGAGGAAGTTCGACAGGAGGCGATGTCCGGCCGAGGTGAGGATCGATTCGGGGTGGAACTGGACGCCCTCGACATCGAGGGAGCGGTGGCGGAGGCCCATGATCACCCCGTCTTCGGTACTCGCGCTCACCTGGAGCACGTCGGGCAGATCGTCGGGCGCCACCACCAGGGAGTGATACCGGGTTGCCTCGAGGGGGTTCGGGAGGTCGGTGAAGACCCCTGCCCCGTCGTGTGTCACCAGAGAGGTCTTGCCGTGCATGATGTCGGGTGCCCTGACCACGGTGCCGCCGTAGAGCTGGCCGATGCACTGGTGGCCGAGGCAGACACCGAGCACTGGACGCCGACCTGCGAACTCCTCTATCAGCTGGTTCGAGATGCCTGCATCGTCTGGAGTCCCCGGGCCCGGGCTGATCAAGATGGCGTCTGGGTCGAGTGTTCGGGCGCCCGCGACATCGATCGCATCGTGTCGTTTGACCACGGGATCGGCGCCCAGTTCACCCAGGTACTGGACGAGGTTGTAGACGAACGAGTCGTAGTTGTCGATGACGAGGACGCGGGCCGACATGGCCGCTCACCGTATCGCTCTGTCTCTGCCTCTATCGTGTGGGTATGGCACGACCTCCGAAGCGCAAACAAGGAACCGGCCGCGTCACCCCCAAGGGTGGGGTGAGTCGCGTACGTTCCGAGGGCGCAGGAACCCCGGGTGGGTCACCGGTGGGCAAGGACGGCGAGGCGAGCTTCAAATCCCGGTCGCTCACCGATGAACCGATGCCCGAATATCGACCTGCCTCCGCGGGGAGCCCCCGGTGGGTGCCCATCTTGATGTTCGGCCTCCTCGGGATCGGCTTCCTCACGATCATCGTGAACTATCTGGCCGGGGACAGTGCGAGCAACTGGTTCCTCCTGCTGGGGCTGGGTCTGATCCTCGGAGGGATCATCACCGCCACCCAATACGAGTAGGGTTCGCCGCTCTCCGCCTTCGGGTGGACACCCAGTGCGAGGTGCCGGCCGCTGCAGGGGCGGGGGCTCTTCGCCCGACGTCGATGCTGTTCACACAGGCCATCTCGCACCCGAGCGGGCCGCTGGCGAAATGTCATTGGTGTCGTTTCCACACAGGGTTATCCACAGGCTGGGGACATCGCTGTGTGGAACATCACAGAGTGTGACGGTCGGACTCACATCTGCGTTTCTGCGGTCGGCGGGTGGGGGAAATCACCCAAGACGAGCCCAGAAACGCCCGTTGGCGGCGCCGAAGCCCTCGCTCTCGGCATTCGGCGGCCGGACCACGCTGAGTCAGCCTTATCGGGACCGGGTCAGTCGTACAAGGGAGCGACGAGCTCCATGTCCTCGAGACAGTGCCGAGGGGGTTCGGGCACCTCGTCGTTGGCTGCGGTCATCCGGACCTCGGTGGAGCAGATCGTGCAACGGAACTTGAGGCGGACCCTCCTCAACTCGCCGGGAGGCGGTGGAGCGGGTACCGGGCGAGCGAAGGACCCGATCAACCCGAAGCCGAACCGGAAGGCGATCGCGATGAATGCGAGGGTGACGAGCGTGCGCCCCACGGGGAAGTCGCCGAAGATGACCAGGGCGACCCCGCCCAAGACGAACACCACGAGCCAGATCGCCCGACGCAGTTTCACGAACCGAAGACTATCGCCAAGCGATGCGATCCCTCCGATGGCCGTGGGATGCCTGTTGATCGGGAGACTCGTGGGGGGCGCCCGCAGGGTCGGCCGAAGCTCGGAGTCGACTGCGGCCACGGCTGAGAGCGATGCACCGGGCTCCGGCCTCCCGCCTCCCGCCTCCCGCCTCCCGCCTCGGATCAGGCCCGACCTTGCGTTCGGACGAGGCGGTACGGTTGCACGAAGATCCGGGGCAGCGGATGCCTTGGAAACGACCGGGGGAGACGCAGTGAGTACCACCACAGTTGAGACATCGGAAGAGATCCAGGCGAGGGTCGAAGGCCAGACGGTCACCAACCAGTTCCTGGTCAACGTGTCGGACAACTCCGACAGCGTCGCCCTCCGTTGGAAGGACGATGACGGGGGCTGGAGCGAACTCACCTACGGCGAGATGGCAGATCAGGTCGCGCGGGTGGCCGCAGGACTGAGCGAACTCGGCCTGGGTCGAGGGGACCGCATCATGCTGATGATGGGCAACATCCACGAGTTCCACATCGCGGACATGGCAGCCCTGATGGTCGGCGCCACGCCGATCTCGATCTACAACTCCTCGGCGTCGGACCAGGTCGAGTTCTTGACCAACACCTCCAAGGCCAAGATGGCGATCCTGGAACACGACCAGTTCCTCAGCCGCTTCAGGGCGGTCGCCGACGCGATGTCGACCGTGGAGCAGCTCGTGGTGATCGACCCGGCCACCGCCGAGGCCAACGAAGATGTCGTGAGCTGGGCCGACCTCGTCGCCCACGAACCGGGCGACCTCGCCGAGATGAGCGCAGCGGTCAAGCCGGACGACCTGGTCACCGTCATCTTCACCTCGGGCACCACCGGTCCGTCCAAGGGGGTGATGCTCACGCACAACAACATCTGTTGGACCGCCGAGTGTTCACGCTCATCGATCGGTTGGGAGCCAGAGGACTATGTGGGGGCTCGGATCGTCTCCTACCTGCCGATGGCCCACGTCGCCGAGCGGATGAACTCCTACTACCTCGCCTCCATGGCCGGCTACGAGGTGACGTGCTGCCCGAGTCCGAGCGAGTTCGCCGCCTATGCGGCCGAGACCCGGCCCCACCTCATGTTCGGCGTGCCGAGGGTCTGGGAGAAGATCTACGGCGGCGTCAACGCAGCACTCTCGGCCGATCCGGAGAAGAAGGCGAAGATGGACGAGGCCATCGAAGCGGCGGCCCCCATCGCCGAGAAGATGACGATGGGCACCGCGACCGAAGAGGAGCAGGCCACCTACGACTTTCTCGACCAGGTCGCCTTCTCGACCGTCCGCGAACTCGTGGGCCTCGACCAGGTGAAGCTCGCCATCACGGGCGCAGCGCCGATCCCGGCCGAGATGATGAGCTGGTTCCGGACCATCGGGGTGCCCCTCTCCGAGGTGTACGGCTTGAGCGAGACCTGCGGCCCCATGACATGGGACGCATACCGGGTGAAGGCCGGCACGGTCGGTCGAGCGATCCCGGGTTGCGAGGTCAAGCTGGCCGAGGCGGACGACGAGGTCATCTGTCGCGGCGGAAACGTCTTCGCGGGCTACCTGGACGCTCCGGAGAAGACCGCTGAGGTCCTCGACGCTGACGGATGGTTCCACTCCGGCGACATCGGAGTCATCGACGACGAGGGCTACCTCAAGATCGTCGACCGCAAGAAGGAACTGATCATCACAGCGGGCGGCAAGAACCTCTCACCCTCCAACCTGGAGGCCCGCTTGAAGATGATCCCCCTCGTGGGCCAGGCGGCTGCCATCGGCGACAACCGTCCCTTCGTGTCGGCCTTGGTGGTGCTCGATCCCGATGAGGCCCCGGCCTGGGCCACCCAACACGGCATCGAGTACTCCGACATGGAGGAACTTGCAGCGCACCCCGATGTGGTGGCCGAGATCGAGGCCGGGCTCGAGGAGGCGATGGCGCCGTTCAACAACGCAGAGCGCGTCAAGCGAGTCAAGGTGTTGGGCGCTGAATGGTTGCCCGATTCTGAATTGCTCACGCCGACATCGAAACTGAAGCGTCGCGGAATCAATGCCCAGTTCACCGCCGAGATCGAGGCGTTGTACTCCTGACAATGGGTGAAACAACCCAGTGATGCGGCGCCCGACATCTCACATTGTGAGTCGGGCGCCGCACACCGAGTGAACCTGACGACCGTGGTGTCCAAAGGGTACTTTGGCCTAGGCGGTTCAAACGAGTAGGCGTCGGCTGCGAGCTAGCGTGGTCGAGGTCTCTTCTGGGCGGAGAGCAGGTTCCGAGGGTGCAAGGAGTCGAGGGCGTGGAGCAGCGAGTTGATCTGATCGAGGATTTCGGGGGCCTCGATCTCACTGTCGATGAGCCCCCCCACATCCAATTGGTTCCCGATACCCTTTCTGTCGCGATGATCGGCCTTCGGGGCATTCCTGCCCGCTACGGCGGCGTGGAGACGGTCGTGCAGGCGCTCTCTGGAGCCTTGGTCGACAAGGGCCATGACGTCACGGTCTATTGCTGGAAGTACGCTGACGAGCCGGCTCCGAGCACGTTCGGAGCCGTCAAACTGCGCCACCTTTCGACCTGGGGTGAGAGTGCTCTCGGCTCCTTCTGCCACGCAGTGCGTTCGACCATCGACGCCTCGCGGCGTGACTACGACGTGATCCACTATCACGCCCTCGGCCCTGGGATCGCGAGTCTTCTCGGGCGCCTCATCTGTCGCCGGAGTCGCATCGTGGTGACCGTGCACGGCCGTGACGATCAGCGGGCCAAGTGGGGCCCGATGGTGCGTTCGGTCCTTCGCTTCGGTGTCTGGGTGAGTGCCCACGTGCCCCACGAGACGGTCGTGGTGTCGCGTGATCTGGCCCGCGACTACTCGGAGAACCTGCGGCGCGAGACGGTCGTGGCACCCAATGCGATCACCCCGATCCCGTTCAAGGGCCCCGGGCGGATCCTGGCCGAGCTCGGTCTCGACGCTCAGGACTATGCGGTCTCGGTGGGTCGTCTGGTGCCCGAGAAGGCGGTACATCGCCTGATCACGACCTTCGGTGAGTACCTGCCGACCAAGAAGCTCGTGCTCGTCGGCGGAGGGGCCAACAATGAGTACGTGGCAGAACTCCACGACCTCGCAGCCGGATACGAGAACGTGATCATGGCGGGAAGGCGCTACGGCGACGAGCTGGCCGAACTCGTCCACTCTGCCGCGATGTTCGTCACGGGCTCGGATCTGGAAGGTCTCCCGACGGCCCTGCTCGAAGCGGTCATGGCCGATCTCCCGGTGGTGGCGTCCGACATCGCTCCTCACGCCGAAGTCCTCGAATCCGATGACCTGGGGCATCATCTGATCCCCGCGGCCGACAGCGCGCGCTTTGCTGCGGCGGTCAAGGAGACCTTCGGCGACCTCGTCGAAGCTCGGCGTTCTGCTGCAGCTCTGTCTCCCCGGGTCCGGCGTCGCTACTGCATGCAGCGCGCAGTCGACGCCCACGAGCAGGCCTACGGGCTCTACGCCTGAGAGACGGATCACGTGTATCAGCTTCGTACGATCGACTCCATGTCCGCCCTCGCGGGCGTGGCCGGAGATCTCGCCCCCCTCATCGGAGGCAGACCCGCCTTCACCCCTTGGTGGATCCGCGCCTGGTCCCACACCCTTGGCCGATCCACTCGTTTCGACGCTCGCCTGGTGTCCCACGGGGGTTCAACGGTCGGCGCTGCCCTGTTGGGTCGACGCGAATCGCTGGGGGTGACCCGGATCGAGGGACTCGGGGTGAGAGGAACCACCGCCGACCGGGTCGGCGTCCTCAGCCTCGCGAGCCACGAACGCGAAGTGGCTCGGATCGTGGCGGAGAGCCTGGTCGAGGCCGAACCATGGGACGTGCTCAGGCTCGATGCACTCCCGGCCGATGCCGTGGCGACCAGGGCCTTCGTCGATGCGCTCGAGCTCGTCGGGCTCGATGCCACCCCGGTGACCGCCGATGACGTGTGGGAGATCGATCTCCCGGCCACCTGGGATGACTTCCTCGCCCGGCTTTCCAAGTCGCATCGGCGCCAGTTGCGACGCCTCGACCGTTCCGCAGTGGAGAGCGGACGCTCGGTGTTGTCGACGGCCAAAGGCGGCGATGAGATCGCCTCGGCGCTCGAACTCCTCGCCGAGCTCCACAATCGTCGTTGGCGTTCGGTCGGAGGCACCGGCTCGTTCGAGTCCGAGGACTTCACCTCCTTCGTGGCCGATGTGTCGGCCGGAGCAGACCAAGCCGGGCAGCTGCGACTCAAGATGCTCGACTTCGACGGCCGACTGGCAGCGGTCGAACTCGACTACGGCGACCAGGCAGGTATCTGCGCCTATCAGACCGGCTTCGATCCCGATCTGGCCGAGGAACGGGTCGGTCAGATCCTGCTGATGGAGACGATCAAGGCCGCCATCGACGAAGGGGTCGCCCGATACGACCTCGGCCGTGGCGTCGATCCCTACAAGCAGCACTGGCGTGCCGAAGCCACACCTTCGCTCGATCTCATCGTGGGCGGTCCGAGTCGTCGCGGCCGTCTGCTCGCTCGAGCGGAGGTAGCCCAGACCCGTGCCCGTCGCTCGGATCTGGCCGAGCGCGCCAAGCACATGCGCAGCGACATCAGGAATCGCCGGTCCGAGTCTCGGAGCTCGACGTGACCGGACCCCGCGACGTCGCTCAGGGAGGACAGGAAGAACCCTCCGGCACGCTCGCGTCCACATCGGTCGACGAAGTCGACGAGCCGTCGGATTCGGGTGACTCCGCCGGCTCCTCGATGCTGGTCACCGGACTCGGTGGGGTAGGAGAACTCCTCGCCACCCTCGGGGTCGGCTACCTCACCTCGCGGTATCTGTTCGCCGATGGCCGAGGCGAGTACACCGCCATCGTGTTGTGGGTCCTCACCGCAGGTTGGATGGGCTCGTTCGGGCTGCGCGAGTCGATCGTCTGGGTGCTCAAGAAGAATCCGGACGAAGAGAAGGCGATCGTCGGCTCAGTGCTCGCCCTGCTGCTGGTCCTCGGGCTGGTGACCACGGGGCTCGTGGAGTTGCTGGTTCCCTTGGGCTTCAGGGAGCAGACACCCGAAGCGGTGCGCCTGGCCAAGGTCGCAGGCTTGTCGACCTTCGTGATCATGGGCTTCTACGCCCTCCAAGGCATGCTCGCAGCGAGGGAGAACTTCAAGGCGCTCGCCTGGTCGCAGATGCTGCACCCGGTCGCGGTGTTCTGCATCATGCGCGGCCTCTACGTCTTCGGTGAGTTCGACGTGGCCTCAGCGGTGGCGACCAAGCTCGCCGTGGTGGCCACCATCTCGGTGGTGGGCCTGGCGTGGACGATTCGTCTCACCGGCATCGGGCGGCCCTCGTATGCGCTGGCCCGCGAGATGATGGTGTTCGGTTCGAAACTGCAGGTGTACAACCTGGGACAGATCTCCAACGGCCAGCTCGATCTCGTGATCCTGCCCGCCGTGGTGGAGGCCAGCGAGATCGGTCACTACTCCGTGGCGGTGTTGACCGCGAGCACCATCATCGTGGTGTTCGGACGGATCTCTTCGGTGGTGTTGCCGCTCGTCGCCCGAGCCGAACGGGCCGAGGGTTTGTTGCTCTTGGAGCGGATCCTGCGCGTGGTGTTGGTGGCCAGCCTGGCCTCAGCGGTGGTGCTCGCGCTCATCGCTCGGCCCTTCTTCGTCTTCGTCTTCGGCGACGAGTTCTCCGACAGCGTGCAACCACTGATCCTGCTGTTGCCGGGGATCATCGCCTGGTCGGTGAACATGAACGCTTCTGCGGGACTCCAGGCCATGGATCTGCCGGGGCGAACCAGCTGGTCCCAGCTCGGCGCCACGGTGGTCACCATCATCGGCCTGGCGATCTCGCTCGAACCATTCGGCATCCTGGGTGCCGCGGTGACCTCCACCTGCGCCTACCTCACCGCCCTGTGCATCTCGATCACCTTCTTGGTTCGAGATTGCGGCTTCCCGGCGCTGAGGGTGCTCGCGTTCACCCGCTTGCCATCCGACATCAAGATCTTGGCCCAGAAGGTCAAGCCGGGCGGGGGAGACGACGAGCCCACCGATCATTCCCCCGATGCCCCTGCTGCGGGCGACCCCAACGATCCCGAGCTGTCGCCGGCTTGAAATCGGGCTGATCGAGTCGGGGTGCGCCGGGCGCTGCGGGAGCGAGGCTGCTTCGTGGCGCAGGACGCCCGGTTTCCGATCGGCAAGGTGGACGCGAAAGAGGGCCGGGCGCTCTCGGCGACCCGACCCTCGTCGGATGTGTTGTAGAAGACGTTCTCGTGACGGAGAACCTCGATGACCGGCGTGTCAGCCGTTCTCGAGTCGTGACTTCAGTGCGTCGGGATCGCTGACCACCTTGAGACGACTCGCCACGTTGACCGCCAGGTCGGTCATGCCGTGGTCGATCGAGAATTGTCGGATGTGGGCCCGACTCGCTTGTGCAGCCACCCCCGCAGCGGCTCTCAGCGCGGGTTGGGGCTTGCGCCAGATGGTTGGCGAGGAACGCCAGAAAAGGGTGTAGGAGACGCTCTCGCCGAGACCGTGGACCCAGTGCCACCAGTGCACGGGAAGAAAGAGGGCCTCGGTCTCGTGCAGGTCGAGGGTGATCGACGGCATCCCTGCAGCCCGCTCGAGTGCGATGCGGGCCTCCTCGGGGTCGGCTGGCACATCGATCGTGCTGTAGTTGGAGCGACTCTTCCACCACACGGGCGGCTGCATGTCGCGGGTGCTCTCCGGGGGGAGCAGCACCACTCGTTTCGAGCCGCCGAGCTGCGTCAGCAGTGCCTGATCACGGTCGTGGTAGTGGAGCACCGACGTCGTGCCGACACCGCAGAAGACCGACTCGCTCGCGATGTCGGTGACGCCGATGTCCCGGATGAGTTCCGGAACCGTGATCGCCTCGCCCAGCGAAGGGACCATGGTCCTGAGTGGTTGCTCGGCCAAGAAGTAGTTGAGTGCGTCGGGGCCACGTTGGAGGTCGACGTAGTCGGCGATCGTCATCGAGCGGTGTTCCCACGAGTTCGATCCCGAGCGGTCGGGGTAGTACTCGACCCTGACCTGCTGTCCGCCGGCCAACTCGGCCATGCGATCCAGCGAGATGACTCCCCGATCGGGGAGATGATCGAACAAGCCCGTGACGAGTACCGGATCTCTGAAGCCGTCACTTGCCTCGGCGAGGCGCCGGGCGTCAGGACGATGCAACGTGGTGAGTGCAGGACGCTCCATCACGGTGGTCATCGTCGGGTGCTCTTTCTGCGACCGGTCCGGGATGCGGCCGACGAGTCGTTCGACTTCGAGTTGCCGTCGCTGCTGCTGTCAGGCGTTCGTTGCGAGGTCCGACGGTTGCGTCGACGACTGCTCTGGCTGTCCCGCTCGCCCTTGGTGCCGCTCCCGCCCGACGCCTTGCTGGACGAGCCGCTGGACCCCTCGGAGGAGGAGCTCGAACTCGACGAAGCGTCCTCGGACTTCGACTTCGATGCCGACGCACCGTTGCCGTTGGACGACGAGCCACCCGTGGAGCTGCTGCTTTTGGCGGTCCTGTCGTTGCTCTTGGTTGCGTCGTTGCTGTTCTTGGTGGTGGTGTCGCTGTTCTTGGTTGCGTCGTTGCTGTTCTTGGTGGTGGTGTCGCTGTTCTTGGTGGTGGTGTCGCTGCCCTTGGCAGTGGTGCGGTTGCCGCTGTTCGCAGCGCTGGAACTCTTTGAGCTGCTGGAGGACTCGGAGCTCTTCGTCCTGTTGCTTTTCGCTGCGCTAGCCGACTCGGTGTCGGGCTTGGAGTTTTCTTTTCCCGCGCCGGTGCTGCCAGCAGAGCTGCTCTTGGGAGCCTCGTCCTTCGAGGGAGTCTTGTCGCTCGACGTCGGCCGGGTGCGAGACCCCGATGTGCCGCCGTGCGACGTGCTGCTGCCGGACCTGCCGTTGCTCGAGGAGCCACTGCTCGAGGAGCCACTGCTCGAGGAGCCACTGCTCGAGGAGCCACTGCTCGAGGAGCCACTGCTCGAGGAGCCACTGCTTGAGGAGCCGCCCGGAGCGGTTCCGTTGCCGGACTTGCTGCGGGGAGCCGCAGTGCGGTTCGAGGCACTGCTCGATCCTGTCTTGGTTGCCGTCTGGCGGGCCGGCTGCGAAACGGAAGGGGACTCTTTGACCGTCGTCGCTGCGGCCGACGCACTCGCTGCCTCGGGGCCCGCTCCCACGCCGGCGAACTCTTCGACCCTGGGTTCGGTCGGTGACTCGCTCGGCGACATCTCCTTGCGGAGAATCGTGGGCTTGCCGGGCTCGGAGGTCCTGACCTCGCCGGCGCCCGAGGTGGACGCCGTTCCGAGCGATCCATCGATCGAATCGGCACGGTTGTTGCGACGCAGGTCGCCGCGGCGGGTCCAGATGAAGCCGGCGGCGACGATGAGGAACGCCAGCAACATGGCGGGCACCGCAGCGGTGAATGCCGGGCTGATGCCACCGAGTCGGGTGACCACGACGTTGCGAAGTGGGACTCCGCTGTTGGCCTCTCGGGAGGCGAAGCTGATCTCCGCCAAGCGAGTGTCGGCGGCGGAACTCTCGGTGACAGCGAGTTCTGCGGCACGGTTCAAGGCCCGCCATTCCTGGAGCACGTCTCCGTAAGAATCGATCTGCTCTTGGCGCTCACCGATCAGGGTCCCGACCGACGGATCCTCGAAGCGCGCGAACTCGAGTTCGAGTGCGAGTAGGTCGGCCTGGAGGCGGTCGTACTGGTTCTCCACGTCGCTGACGCCGGCTTCGGCCTCGAGCTCGTTGAGGGCTGTGTTGGCTGCGACCACGTCGTTGCTCAGTGAGTCCGCCTGGGCGGTGGCCCGATCGAGGTCTGCGGTCAGCATTGCCTGGTTCGCAGTGTCGACCACCGAACTCAATGCGACCTGGGCGCCTTGGGCGCTGGTGGCGGTGACGGCGACCTCGACGTTGGTGGAGCCGCCGAGCTGTGCTGCCTTGGGATCACCGATCAGCTCGGCTCCGTCGGCTTCGGCATCCATTGCGGCCTCGGCGGCGTCGGCCACCTCGTCGGTGGCCACTTCGGCGAGAAAGGAGTCGATGACGGGTTCGAGGGTCCAGACGCCTTCGATGTCACCATTGCTCGGTACGAGGGTGAAACGCCCCTCAGCCCGAAACTGCGTCGCGGGCGAGAACAACAACATCGAGACGATGCCCGCGATCAATGGCACCCCGATCAAGGCGAGTAGCCAGCGCGGTGTGATGTACCCAGCAATTTCCACCGTGTCTCCGTTTCCCCGCGCCACACTGGCACGCCGATTTCGGACAGTACTGCTCCGGGTGACCGACTGCCCGTCGACGGGTTGTTTCACCTAGTGGGCACGGATCGGGCTGTCACAGATGGTCGTCCCGACGCTGTCAAGAGGGGCCGCTGGATCGTCCCGGCGGCGTCAAGCAGTGCTGTCGAGTGCCTCGTCGAGGTCGATCTCCCAGAAGCCCCGGCCTTCGGTGCCAAGGATGAACCGTCCGGGATTCCAAGGATCGGCGCTGATGACGTCCCCGCGGCGGACGGGAAGCCCGTCGGTCAGGGGTGTCCAGGTCTGCCCACCGTCGAGGCTCAGCTGCGGGCCACCGGGTACTGGCGCATCGCGGAAGGGGTGGTCGCTCACGCTCACCACCATGCGGCCGGGTTGTTGCGGGTCGAGCGCCACGTCGGCGACGAG
>Ga0115029_1001700_pt1 | contig 14710 bp, 17 predicted proteins | sample SidtaG_3_FD_87297 | JGI IMG/M metagenome (GOLD analysis project Ga0115029, IMG submission 87297) | Marine algal microbial communities from Sidmouth, United Kingdom - Sidmouth_Asex1 metaG | ecosystem: Host-associated > Algae > Red algae > Unclassified | place: Sidmouth, United Kingdom | collected...
CGTGGCGCAGAACAGAATTGCGGTTTCAGCATCGTGGAAGCGCAGCAGATTGACGACAGCATTCTCGATCTCTGACGGCGAAACAGTCACGGCCTGATAGGCAATATCGCCATGTCCGCGCTCTGTGCCCGTCGTGGCGATCCGCAGGGAATTGCGCTGATACCGCTTGGCCAGCGCTTCAATCTGTCGCGGCATGGTGGCGGAGAACAGCAGAGTGCGGCGCGTTTCCGGCGTCGCGTCCAGAATGCCTTCCAACTCTTCACGGAAGCCCATGTCGAGCATTTCGTCCGCTTCATCCAGCACGGCGACCGCCAGCTGCGACAGGTCGAGAGCGCCGCGTTCAAGGTGATCGCGCAAACGGCCCGGCGTGCCGACAACGATTGTCGCGCCTGATTTCAGCGTGCGGCGTTCCTGCGACGGGTTCATGCCGCCAACACAGGTGGCAATGCGCGCACCGGCCTTTTGATACAGCCAGGCCAGTTCACGGCTGACCTGCAACGCAAGCTCGCGCGTGGGCGCGATGACAAGGGCAAGAGGCGCGCCGGCATGCGGCACTCTGCCGTTGTCATCCAACAGCTGTTCTGAAAAAGCGAGGCCGAAAGCGACAGTCTTGCCCGACCCGGTTTGCGCAGACACCACCAGATCACGGCCAACAGCTTCCTGCTCCAGCACAGCCAACTGCACTGGTGTCGGGCTGTCATAATCACGTTCGGCAAGAGCCTGCGCGAGGCTGGCGGGTAGATCGGGGAAGGTCATGCAATAAGGCTTTCGGGCAACAGGAAAACGGCACCGGACACGCGGCGCGCTATCAACTAAATTCGGTTATACGAAACTACCGGGGCAAGCCCGCAGCATCTGTTGAGCCGCGCCTTACACCAAATATCCGCGCTTGGCTCCCGATTATTTTGCACTGCACCATTGCTTCGCTCAAGAGGTGCAAATGCGCGGCGATGCCAATTGTATGGGGTTTTGTGCGGTATTAGGTAGCAAACGCACAAAGAAACGTTTGGCTTGCCCGGCTATCTTGGCTGCATGGGAATAGCAAACGTCAAAAAGGGCCTCGAAGACCGCATCGCGATTTTCAAAGGCGAACTCCAACAATGCGAATCCGAGATTCGACAGATTGAGGAGGGCATCGAAGTCCTCCACAAGCTCAAAAACCGAGCCACGAAGCTACGTGCTTTGATCTCTGGTGCCGAAGACATCATCTACGAAGGTGATCCCGAGTGGCGCAACAAAATCAAACCACGAAAAAAGGGAAAGTGGCACTCTCCTTTCAAGTCAGGCGAACTCGGTAGAACTGCGCTTGAAATCCTTCGCGAAAAACAGCGATGGATGCGCCCAAGAGATGTCGCTGACCTGATGCTCGAAAGGAAGGGAATGGCACACAGGGATCGACTGACATTTGATAAGGTGACCAACTCAGTGGGTGGCTACTTTGCAAAACATAAGGGTGATCTGGTCGAATCGCGTGGCGATTACGCCAAAGAATGGCGATTGATTCCTGATTCTGATGAAGGCGTTAAGAACTAACCTGAGAAAAGAATATTCTTTTCCGACGCAGAACCTAGAGCTTCTGCCATTCGCTATCTGAGAAAACAAACCTGTTGATTTAATTGAAAAATATGCATTATTTCTTCGCTGCACTTTCAAGCAACGGAGGTAAAGTCGCAGCATTTTCTTCTCTCGAAACAGGCGAGATCGCTCAGCAAAAAGCGCATCCATCGTCTCACGGAGGGCGAGGCATTCGCCGAGTTCTGCGCGATCCGTTTCGTAGAGAACGGCGGTGAGCCTTTCTGCCCATCGTGCGGGCACAAAGAGGTCTATTCGATCCCCACTCGTCGCAAGTGGCGTTGCAAATCGAAGAGTTGTCAGCGCGATTTTTCCGCGACTTCGCAAACCGTCTTCGCAAGTCGCAAACTGTGTTTTCGCGATCTGTTGCTGCTTGTGGCTTACCAGTCGCGTGTCGCTAAGAACATGAATGCGGTAGATATGCACTGCGAGCTTGAGGTCCAATACAAGACCGCATTCGTGTGGTGCCACAAAATTCGTGAGGCCATCGCGGCCTACCAGCATATTGGCAAGCTACGCGGTGCTGTTGAGATCGATGGCGGCTATTTCGGTGGCTACATCAAGCCAAAGAACAGCTTCCCGCAACGGGTCGATCGTCGCCGGCTCATGAGACAGCAGGGTAAGCGCAAATGTGTGGTTATTTTCAGAGAGCGCGGTGGTCGTAGTCGAGCGTTTGTATGCTCAGAGAAGGAAGCGGCTCACAAAGCTCCTGAGTTCATCGAACCGGGTAGTATCATCTATACCGACGATGCAGTTGAGTATAATCGTCTGGCTGCTCGCTATAAGCTTGTGAAGGTCAATCACTCGGAACGTTACTCAGACGGCGATGCCTGCACCAATTGGGCTGAGTCTTACTTCGCAAGGCTGCGACGGGCTGAGATTGGCATTCATCATCACTTGGCAGGGTCCTATCTCTTCAACTACGCCAACGAAATCTCATGGCGCGAGGATCGCCGCAGGGTCCCAGCAAATGAAAACTACGAAGAGCTTCTTCGGATCGCGACACATCACCCGGTGTCACGCCAGTGGAAAGGCTACTGGCAGCGTCGGAAGGAGGCTGCTTAGTGGCGACCTTCACTATCCACCTAATGGGCCAGAACCAACCCATCACAATCGACTTGGCCTGTCCGGACATCGACGGTTTGGCCGAAGAAGCGATGCAGACGCGTTTTCTGATCGGCCATCTGGCGAGTGGCGATGAGGAAGGTGTTTGTCGGCGGGTGATGGTGGCTACCAGCCGGATACAGTGTGCGGTTGAAGCAGACTAAATCCTAGTCACTTCACCCGTCCGGGTGTTGACCAAATAGTTTGCCTTACCCGTGCGATCTCGGTTCATAATGCAGCCAATCCCATACACACCATCGGACGCCTCCTGCATTTCATACGGAACGGCACATAAGAAGCCTTCTGCATTGATGGCTGCCCGGACATAATCGACTGAATTATGCCAATTCTCGGTCTCCGCTGGTGTCCGGCCCTCATTACCATCGAAGGCTTCCAGAATGGCATTCTCAAGTAGCGTTGTATTCCCTGCTGGCTCATTCGCGGATTGAGGCGCTGAGGCGTCTCGGTCTACGTCCGCTACGGCAACTTCATTGGGATCAGCGTCACTGCCTAGATTGGCGCTAGTTTCCGCTCCAGCGATCCAAACAGCCCCCATCCCCAATATCAACGCAGCGCCGCCAATAGCCGCAAACTTGGCTCCAGTTCCCATGAATAACCCTCGTGCTCGCCCGGCTGGTGCCGGGACTGTTGAACACGTGCGAACACGAGGAAGCACGCCCCACGTATTCCCCGCGAGGGTGTTATATTCCGTGAGCCGCCCGGCATAGGCGGAGGCTCGTGTTCAGCACGTGTTGTCGTGCGCCGATCAGGCTGTTCAAGACCCAAAAGGTGAATATTGTCTACGCGGGAAACATTGCTTTTTCAATGAGAATAGTGTAAGGTTGCGATCTTCAAAAATTGAATATCGCAGCAATTATTTCGTCGCAGACCTTTCGGCTGTTAACGAATGCGGCGCGGTTTGCCCGACTAATAGCGCGGCGTCCCAAGCTGGTTGCATCCCGACTGCATATAGACCATATAGAGAACGGAGACGCCCATGCCCCATGACGCACGCGCAATTGCAAATGAGTTTGTGAAACTCAAAGACGGTCCCGTCAATCAGATGTGGCTGCAAAAGCTCGTCTATATTGCGCACGGCTGGAATCTCGCGATCAACGGTGAGCCACTTATCGAAGATAGGGTCGAGGCTTGGGACGGTGGTCCAGTGTTTCGCATCATCTGGAATCATTTTCGCGATTTTGGATTGAATACCAAAAAGTGTTTGCTTGGAAACCGTGATGGGGAGCCATTCAAAGCCGATCTTTCCGACAGCGAGCGTGCAATAATTGGGCATGTCTGGAAGAGATACGGAAGCTATTCCGGCCGAGAATTGTCGGAAATGACGCACCAAGAAGGCACGCCTTGGAGCAATACCTACTTTGGAAAGGGTAGGAATCGTGCGCTTGATGCTGATGACATAAAGCAACATTTCACAGAGCTTGCCCTTGCCGGAAGAGAATAGCTCTTCTCAAGTCACAGCGCAGGACATTGAGAACGCACCAAGCACGGTGCCTGCGACTATTGGTGACACTCAAGTTAGCCGCGACGATATATTCACAAAATTTGTCGAGGTCTCGGACGAGAACTCAGACCTAAAACTTGAAAACGAACAGCTACGTGCTGGGCGTAAGACATCTGACATCCTTGATGATCTAATAAAGCCCTACGCAAAGCGAACATTCGTTTTCATGTGCGCCTATTGCTCCGTAGTGGGTATTACGTTGATTTTGCATGGCTTTGATGGAGTAAAGTTCTCTCTCCCTGAGACCGTGCTCACTTTTCTGGTCGGTAGCACTGCAACAACGGTCATTGGGCTCGTCGGAATGGTGCTTACTGGTATATTCTTGGGCGCTCGTCCAAAGAAAGACTAAAGGTCTCTGTAACCTGATCATCGATAATCGCGATGAGCGAGATGGTTCTCGGTATCAAATCTCAGTTCGCTCGGTAGCTTTCGAAGGGACTGAGGCTACGGCCGTAATCTCAGGAAAATCCCGTTGAAACGTTCCAAGCTGTATAAAGGCACGCTGAAAACGGCCAATTCTGACCAATCCCTCGGTAGTTCCTAAAAAGGATTTTGCTTGATTTTCGCAGTCGTAAGCTAACGCTCGTAGTTCGTTTACGCACTCGCCCTCAATTTCCGCCCGCGTGTCGTTCCATTGACGGAGGTCTTCTTCCCTTGGATCGATATTTGCCCGAATATCATTTGCTAGCTTATCCCAAGCTCGCATCCATTCAGCATGGCGAGCCCCTAATTGCCCAAAGCCAAGGACGACTTGGCCGGTGGCGAGGATCGAAATCACCAGTGCCGATACCTGTGCGATCAGGACTGGACCGCCTTGCAACAAGCTCACAAACACACTCGTGCCGGCGACGATCGAAAGCAAATTCACTAGCTTATCGAGGTTGATGAGAAAGGAGGAGCGGCGTCGGTGATATCGAGACGAATAATCCGCCCGATAGGCTAAACGGAACCGCTCATCGAGGCGCTTACCCTTTTTCAGGTTACTTCTTCTTTGGCCGTTCGGGTGGCTTCAAATTTGAAGTGATCTTCTGATTGGCAACTGATCTTCCAGCACTACCACCATCTCGCAATTCAGTCTTGCGGGAATGGGTAGAAGTCTTAGACCCGGAACCCTTATTTCCGTTCTTGTTCTCAGGCTTGTCTGCCACTTTGAGTCTCCTCGTTCTCTTCCTGTCGCACCCCGTCTGAGGTCCACAGCACAATATTGTCATCCTCTTGGCAGACGATCCTCCAACGAGCGAACGCAACCGCTCTTGAGGGTATTGACGAAACCAACTTGCCGTCTTCCAATCTTAACCGGCGTCCGCGAAGCGGATGATCTGATCTTACGGAGATGTAGGTCCCGTCTTTCGCGACTGACACGGTTGCACCCATATTGTTGGTGCTGGTCGTTAGATCGACCTCGGCCCGAAAACCCTCGACCAATGCTGCCGAGCCTGAAAGATGCTCTATCTCGATCATCGCTAGTGGTTCTAGCATCGTTCCCATTTTAGTAAGTGGAACGGCGATCGTCGCTGGGCCCTGTTGTCCGTCATACTGTGCAGCGATGAAAAGAATGCCATCACCAAGCTCTGCATAGTAAAACAGGCTCCCGACAGGAACTTCCGCGACATGCACAATATTCGGCGATTTGGTGAGCATAAGTTCCCCTTTCGTTTCGCCACGATAAAGCGAAACTGCAAAGGCGCAACAGTTCTCGAATGAGGCTTGGGGAAAGTCGGTGCAAAAGGCGATGCCAAGTCGCTTTATCGAACGCCGTCTAGCAAATATCAGTTCTCAAGGAGCTAATGGTTTTCTCAGATTAGTGGCGCTTGCTACCTAATACCGGTTTTGTGGCGGAGAGGGAGGGATTCGAACCCTCGGAACCCTATAAGAGCTCAACAGTTTTCGAGACTGCCCCGTTCGACCACTCCGGCACCTCTCCGCGAGATGTTCGTGTGGGTAAACCCACCCGGCCATTTGGGAGCGCAGCGGTTAGCCGACAGGTGGCAGCTTGCCAAGTCCTAGTGTGCTGATCGAAGTCAAAATCCGGTGATTGACCCAAAGCCTGCCTTGTTGTTGCGGCCTGCCTGCCTATGTTTGCGGGTATGGACCGCGCTGACTTTTATTCCTCACAAGCTGGACGCCGGGTGGATGCGCCACGCCGGTCACGCGCACGCTTTGCCATTGGCGATGTTGTCAAACACCGCAGCCATGATTTTCGCGGCGTCGTGTTCGATATTGATCCGGTCTATGCCAATTCAGAAGAGTGGTATGAGCAAATCCCGGAAGAGCAGCGCCCGCGCCGCGATCAGCCGTTTTATCATCTGCTCGCCGAGAATGATGACAGTTCTTACGTCGCCTATGTCAGCCAGCAGAACCTGCTGATGGATTCGGTGGGCGAACCGATTGACCACCCGCAGGTAGGTCAGCTGTTCGAGGCATTTCGCGGCGGTCGCTACCGCCTGCGGCGCTCACTCACGCACTAAACTTGCAGCGCGATCAGCTTTTGATCTTCCAGCCGCTTCTAAGAATGGCGTAAGTAAAGACACCCAGAACCACATTCAGCACGCCAACGCCAATCGCCGCGCCCAGCAAGGCCGTGTTTGTGTTGCCGATGTCACTTTCCCCGAGGAAGCCGAACCGGAAGCCGGAAATCATGTAGAAAAACGGGTTGGCGCGGCTGATCGTCTGGAAAAAGGGCGACAGGTTCGAAATGACATAGAACGTGCCCGAAAGCAGGCTGAGCGGCGCGACAATGAAATTGCTGATCGCGGAATTGTGATCAAATTTTTCTGCCCAGATGCTGACCAGAAAGCCGAACAGCGCCAGCATGGTGGCCCCCATCAATCCAAACCAGACCACTGCCCAGGGATGCGCGACATTCAGATCGACACCGGGATACAGCCACATGGCGAGCGCCACGGCGGCGCCCACCATCACTGCGCGTGTGACCGCTGCGGCAACGATGCCCAGCATCAATTCCGCATTGGAAATGGGCGGCATGAGCAAATCAATGATTGTGCCCTGCATCTTTCCGGCCAGCAGGCTGAAGCTGGAATTGGCAAAGGCATTCTGCATCATGCCCATCATAATCAGGCCCGGCGCCACAAAAGTGCCGAACGGCACGCCCAGCACTTCGCGGCCTTCTCGCCCTAGCGCCACGGTAAAAATCACCAAGAATAGCAGCGTTGTGACCGCTGGAGCCCAAACAGTCTGCGTCTGCACCTTGAGAAAGCGGCGGATCTCCTTAATATAGAGACTCCACAGCCCGATCCGGTTGATACCGGTGATCTGCGGCTCCCCCTTAGGCGGGAATTGGCGTTTGGTACTTTTCACGGTGCCCGCGAACTCGGCGGAAGCGGCTTTGCCCATTCCGGCGGTTTCAGATGCTTGTTCAGCCATAGGAGAGCGCCTATCTTGAGCGGAGCGGGCTGGCAAGAATTACGACACGCGGCCCTTCATTGTCGCGGTGGATACACGATTGGACAAGATTGCATGAGTTGGACGGAAGAACGCATTGGGACACTCACCAAATTGTGGGAAGGCGGCTCCACAGCCAGCCAGATCGCTGAGGAACTTGGCGGCGTCTCGCGCAATGCAGTGATTGGCAAGGCGCACCGCTTGGGCCTGAAGGCACGCCCTAGTCCGGTGAAAGCCAAGGACAAGAAAAAGCCAGCCCCTAAGAAGAAGGTTGCAGCTGCACCCGCAGCCAAGCCTGCCGTTCGCAAAGTTGTTGCGCCTGCGCGCAAGGCGGCGCCACCAGCGGATGAAACCAATGCCAAGCCTGCCGCTTCTCCGGCGCAGTCGGGCATTCCAAGTCAGCCGATGCCAAACAAGCAGAACGATCTGCCCAAGATCGTATCCTATGGTCCGGGCGGTTTCCTGCGGCAGGGCCCAGGTGACCAGCAGCCTCCCATCCCGCCAGCTCCGCCGCGCCGATTGGTTCCAGCCAAGCCGAGTCCTGAAATGGCTGACAAGACCAGCCTGCTCGATCTGAATGAACGTGTCTGCCGTTGGCCAATGGGCCATCCTGGCGAGCCGGATTTCCATTTCTGCGGCGTCAAAGTGAACCCCGGATTCCCGTATTGCGTTGAACATTGCGGGCGGGCCTATCAGGCACAGCTGCCCCGGGGTGCGCGCCGTCCCCCACCGCCTCTGCCGTTTGGTGGCCCCAGAGTCCGATAGGGCGCTCGCTAAGGCCTCCCCGACTACGCCGATACAGGCACGAACAGGCCCGCCGCGTCACAATCGACCGGCGGGTTCTTCGTATCTGCCGTTTGAATATAGCGACGCGCAAAAAAACGCCCTTCCGGAGGGGGGCTCCGAAAGGGCGTTTGTAAAAGTATCTGCAACAAGCTTTTAACAGCCGACCGCCGATAATTCGGCATCTCAAGTGTGGAACCCAAGACGCCTAGACCCTGCAAAAATCCCACGGTGCGACCCGAAGTCTTTGCAGCGCCTCTGGACATGCATATATGCAACCCAATCCCTATCGTCATGTTACGTAATCGCTTGAATCTTAACTATTTACCCGATTTTACATTTGAGATTTCGATATCTCAATGTCGCGGCTCGTCGCGTTCTCTCGCTCTTTTAGCGAGTTCGACGACCTCTTGGCTCGCAACCAGCCCCAGCGAATAGGCTCTCACGCAAGCGGCTGTGCGGTCAGTCGTACCCAATTTGGCAAAAATGCGCCGGATATAGGCATCAATAGAAGACCGTGAGACTCCGATGATTTCAGCCATGGCCGGATTGCTCTTGCCCGAACACATCCAACTCAGCACTTCCAATTCCCGATTGGAAAGCGGCGTGATGTCGATGTGTTCGCGCATGATATGGCAATACCGCTGAAACGATGTCTGGCCGATCTGATGGACAGTTAGAAGCACACCGTCGGATGGCCGATTTGCGCCAGTCCATGCAGCACCCAGAAAGCTTGCCCGCCCGTGCGGCCCATAGCACGCAACGCCAATACCCCGCGCCAATCCGTATCGCGCTGCGATTTGCAAGTAGCGGCGTTCTTGCTTGGTCAATCGGCCTTTCGGCAAGTCGTCTGGCCAATAAAATGCATTACCGAACTCAAAAGAGAGCGATGGCAAGGGATCCACCAAGTGAAGCCGGGCGCGATAGTGGCGTTCCCACACGCGCGGCAGCCCCAAATTGTTAAGCAAGCGACCCGCTCGCATATCACGGGCAAGCGGCGCGACAAAGAATGCGGCATCAATCCCGCATAAAGCCAATGCTCGCATGACTTCTGCACGCAGGCCAACCACATCAGCAGCATCCCGGACTGCCCCGAGCGCCTTGACTATGGTATCACTGTTCAACTGCATCGCCTGACCCCCTAAGCGGCGTGATGCGACTTATCAGCCGCGCGGCGAAAGCGCGCATTGCGTCGGCTGATACTGGGTCAAGTCTGTCACGCTTGATCATGCGTTGCAAATGCACAGTCCAAATCCTTAATATAGTGAATAACTTTTGGTCTCTTTTGCGTTTGGCCCCACATCGACTCGGGTCGCAAGAGTGATTGCAAAGTGTCTCTGGCCCAAGTTTCCTTGAATGTCAGCCTGCCAAGTGGCAGCAAGGCCGCATCGCATATCCTGCGCGTTTCAGCACAAGTTTCAGGAGCCACAAGCACATGTCATTTTCCCTCTACGAAGCCACTATTCCCACAATGATCCAGCTTCTCAGCGCTGGTCAGGGATGGATTGAAAAGGCGAAAGACTGCGGCATTTCACCACAAGAACTGGCGGATACTCGCATGGCAGAAGATATGCTGCCCTTCGCCTATCAGGTGAAAAGCATGGTGGTGCATTCGGTCGGCGCAATCGAAGGCGTGCGCAGCGGTTCATTTTCTCCCGACATGGAAGACCCCGCGACCGATCTGGAGCAAATGCGGCTTAACCTTGGTGCCGCGGAAAACACACTGCGCGCGCTTACCAAAGGAGAAGTCGATAGTTTTGTCGGAGGCGAGACGCGCTTCGTATTCGAACGCGCCAAAATCGACATGCCGTTTGCCAGCGAAGACTTCCTGCTCAGCTTCAGCCAGCCGAACTTCTATTTTCACGCGACCACCGCTTACGGCATTCTGCGCATGAAAGGTCTAAAGATCGGCAAAATGGATTACATGGGCGCCCTGCGGATGAAGCAGGGGTAACTGAGGGTAGCGCAGCGGGGCTAACGCCTTCGTGCAAACCAGATGGTGTGATGCGGGCCTTTGTTGTTGGGCCGCGCACGCACGGTGCGCACATCAACTTGCAACCGCGCATCACGCAGTCGGGCAGTAAATTTGTGATCAGGCGCAGCTGACCAGATCGCGATGATGCCGCCCGGTTTCAGCGCATCTCGCATACGGGCGATGCCGGTGCGGGTGTAGAGCCGTTCATTGCCTTCACGCACGATGCCATCGGGGCCATTGTCCACATCCAGCAGGATCGCATCGAAGCCCGGCGTGGTTCCGTCCACAGCGTCGTCGATAAGCGCAGCGACATCTGCCAGTACAATTTCGCCGCGCGGATCGCTCAGGCAATCGCCCGTTAAATCCGCAAGCGGGCCTTCTGCCCATTCGAGGATTTCCGGCACGACTTCCGCCACGACAACGCTGCCGCCTGCGGGCAGGTTTTCCAGCGCGGCGCGGTAAGTGAAGCCCATGCCATATCCGCCGATAAGAATGCGCGGCGCGGGCGTATCGAGCTGTTCCAGCGTAAGCTTTGCCAGCTGTTCCTCGCTGAATTGCATGCGGGTGCCCATCAGCTCGTCACGGCCAAGCATGATAATGAAATCACGGCCATGGCTGACCAGTGTCAGCGTATCGCCGCCGGGTATCTGTGCTGTCGCTATTTTTACGCGTGGTAACATGGTGTCCGCCTAGATGATTTCGTCTTCGTCGAACAGTGGATCATCAAGTGCTGCCTGCTCTATCAGGTTGAGCCGGTCATCCGCCGTTCCCGGTGCCTGAACCTGTGCCACATGCATCAGCGCGTCGCCCTGATTGACCACTGGCAAATTGGTTCGGCCGATGATGATGCCTGAAAGCGGCGCTGGAATTTCCAAATCGCGGTCGCCGAAGGGATCAGAGATAGTCCCCAGAACTTCGCCCTCCTCCACCATTTGCCCGGTCGCGCGCACGGCGCGGAAAATGCCGCCTTCGGGCGCCCTCACCCACTGCGTACGCCTGCTGCGCACCGGCTTGGCAGCGCGCGCAACTTGCTTGCGAACGCCCATGCCCAAATGCGACATGACGCGCAGTATGCCGCGCACGCCGATGCGGATGGCGAGTTCGTCAAAACGCAGAGCTTCACCCGCCTCAAACAAGAGAACATCGCAATCGCTATCCGCAGCGGTCTGCCGGAGTGATCCCTCGCGCAGTCTGGACACCAGAATTGCTGGAGGGCCGAACACTTCCGCCAGTTCAGCTGCGACGGGGCGGTCTTCGCTGATGCGCAATTGCGGCAGATTGGTCCGGTGCAGCGCGGCCGTGTGCAGATCGACGCCAAAATCGGAACGCTCAATGATTTCGGTGCGGAAGGCATGAGCCAGCTGTGCTGCCAGCGAGCCTTTGGCAGTTCCGGGGAAGCAGCGATTGAGATCACGCCGATCTGGCAGATAGCGTTGGTGCGCGATGAAGCCGAAAACATTGACGATGGGGATGCACAGCAGTGTGCCGCACAGCCGGTTGGGCGATACTTCACCCAGCAGACGGCGGATGATCTCAACGCCCATAATCTCATCGCCGTGCACCGCTGCGCTGACGAACATGATCGGTCCCGGTTTTTTCCCATGGATGACCCGGACCGGCAGAGAGATTTCAGTGTCACTCGACAGGCGGCTGATCGGGATTTCAATGGTCGCGGTTTCTCCGGGCGCAACGCTTGTGCCGCAAATTACGAATGGTTCACGACTGATCTTCGGCATTGTTGAAGCCTTGTTGGCGGACCCTGACATGGCCCTTTGAAAAAAGAAAAGGGCTGCGATCGCTCGCAGCCCTTTCCCTATAGTATGGTTGGATGGATTAGTCGTCCTTCAGGAAGGCTGGCATGTGGTCGGCACCGCCGCCACTGTCCTTGCCGCCGCCATCATTCTTGCGAGGACCACGATCACCGCCACCGCGCGGGCCACGGCCACCGCCGCCGCCGCCGCCGCCGCCACCACGTGGGCCACGACGATCACCGCCGCCGCCACGCGGCTTGCTTTCGCGAGGAGGACGGGTGTCTTCCAGTTCTTCGCCAGTTTCCTGATCGACAACACGCATCGACAGGCGAACCTTGCCGCGCTGATCGATTTCGAGAACCTTGACCTTCACTTCGTCCCCTTCGGAAACGACGTCGGTCACCTTCTCGACACGCTCGTTCTTCATTTCGGACACGTGGACGAGACCGTCCTTGCCGCCCATGAAGTTCACGAATGCACCGAAATCGACGATGTTGACGACCTTGCCGTCGTAGATCTTGCCGACTTCGGCTTCCTCTACGATGCCTTCGATCCACTTGCGTGCAGCATCAATCTGGTCGCTGTCGGAAGAGCTGATCTTGATCACGCCTTCGTCATCAATGTCGACCTTCGCGCCGGTTTCCGCAACGATCTCACGGATGACCTTGCCGCCCGTGCCGATGATATCGCGGATCTTCGACTTGTCGATCTGCATGGTTTCAATGCGCGGAGCATGACGGGAAACCTCGCCGCGGGCATTGCCCAGCGCCTTGGTCATTTCACCCAGAATGTGCGCGCGGCCGGCTTTCGCCTGTTCCATTGCGCTCTGCATGATTTCCTTGGTGATGCCAGCGACCTTGATGTCCATCTGCAACGACGTGATGCCGGTTTCCGAACCAGCCACCTTGAAGTCCATGTCACCAAGGTGATCTTCATCACCCAGAATGTCGGACAGAACGGTGAATTCATCACCTTCAAGGATCAGGCCCATCGCAATACCGGATACCGGACGATCAATCGGGACACCTGCATCCATCATCGAAAGACAGCCACCGCAAACCGTCGCCATTGAAGACGAGCCGTTGGATTCGGTGATGTCTGACAGCAGACGGATTGTGTAAGGGAAGTCTTCATGGGCAGGCAGCACAGGGTGCAGCGCGCGCCATGCCAGCTTACCGTGGCCGGTTTCGCGGCGGCTGGTGAAGCCAAAACGACCAACTTCGCCGACCGAATAGGGCGGGAAATTATAGTGCAGCATGAAGTGATTGTACGAAAGGCCTTCCAGCCCGTCGATCATCTGCTCTGCATCTTTCGTGCCCAGCGTGGTGGTACAGATCGCCTGCGTTTCACCGCGAGTGAACAGTGCCGAACCGTGCGTACGGGGCAGAAGGCCAACCATCGCTTCAATCGGGCGAACTTCGTCGGTCTTACGGCCGTCGATACGCTGGCCGTCTTTCAGGATAGCACCGCGAACGATTTCAGCTTCCAGCTTTTTGACTGCCTTGTTGGCGGTCATCTGCGTCTGGCCGTCTTCTTCGGCGAAGGCTTCCTTGCCCTTGGCGCGGGCGAGATTGAGAGCATCGCTGCGCTCGCTCTTGTCGGTCAGCTTGTAAGCTGCGGCAATATCCTTGCCGATGATGCCGCGAAGCTTTTCCTTGATCGCCGCGGTGTCGTCCGAAAGGTCGACTTCCCACGGATCCTTGGCAGCCTGCTCAGCCAGATCGATGATGGCACCGATAACCTTGCGGCTTTCGTCATGCGCAAACATGATCGCGCCGAGCATTTCTTCTTCGTTGAGTTCCTTGGCTTCGGATTCAACCATCATCACTGCGTCTTGTGTCGCAGCAACAACGAGGTCGAGACGGCCTTCGTCGAAGATCGTGTTTACAGCCGGGTTGAGGACATATTCGCCATCAACAAAGCCGACGCGTGCTGCGCCGATTGGGCCCATGAACGGCAGGCCGGAAATGGTCAGGGCAGCAGAGGCTGCAACCATCGCAACAATATCCGGCTCGGTTTCGCCGTCATACGACAGAACCTGACAGATGACGTTGATTTCGTTGTAGAAGCCTTCGGGGAAGAGCGGGCGCACAGGGCGATCGATCAAACGCGAAGTCAGTGTTTCCTTCTCCGTCGCGCGGCCTTCGCGCTTGAAGAAGCCGCCGGGGATACGGCCCGCAGCGGAGAATTTTTCCTGATAGTGAACGGTCAGCGGGAAGAAATCCTGGCCCTCACGAACACTCTTGGCGGCGGTCACGGCGCACAGCACCACAGTTTCGCCATAGGTGGCCAGAACGGCGCCGTCGGCTTGACGGGCGATTTGGCCTGTTTCGAGGGTGAGGGTCTTGCCGCCCCACTCAATCGATACGCTTTTCTTGTCGAACATGTATTTTCCTTATTGAACCCGCCCGCCACATTGCGATGCGGGGCCTATTCTGTCTGGTTGTAACGCGGACGCAGAAACCGGTTTCCGCTTTCTGCTGCGATACTTCCAAGTTCCGGGGGAACCGTCCCGGTACGGTGCGGGGCGCTTGTAAGCCCCAAGGCCAGCAGCCGGACGCCGCCAAACCCCAAATGCGAGAAAGGCGGCCCGTTGGAGCC
>Ga0115029_1001703_pt1 | contig 14685 bp, 16 predicted proteins | sample SidtaG_3_FD_87297 | JGI IMG/M metagenome (GOLD analysis project Ga0115029, IMG submission 87297) | Marine algal microbial communities from Sidmouth, United Kingdom - Sidmouth_Asex1 metaG | ecosystem: Host-associated > Algae > Red algae > Unclassified | place: Sidmouth, United Kingdom | collected...
CCTGCTGCCCCGGAGTGACCGATTTGAGAACCGATTGGCCTACTGCTTTTTGCGATATACCGTCGATAAACTGCCGCACCACGGGCAGCGCAACATCCGCCTCAAGCAAAGCCACGCGCACTTCGCGCATAGCCTCTAGCACATCTGCTTCATTAAGCGCACCGCGACCGCGCAGGCGATCAAACACCCCGCCCAATCTATCGCTTAATTTATCAAACATACCTTCAATCCCATAAACGAAAAAACCGCCGGTGGGCGAAACCTCGCCGACCAACGTGAATACATGCAGTGCGCTTTATCTTTAATCTAACCAGCGCCGCTTAAAACAGTGATCGCGCGATAGCAACCGAAAAAGGCGACTTTCCGCCGGGACCGATCGAGATGTAAATCATTGGAATGTGGTGGCTGTTAACATAATTTTGACCTCTGGCGACCTATAGCCGATCTCGGAAGGGTTGCTATGACATCTGAAACAGCGAAAGACGGTCAGGATTCTGCCAAAATGGCGAGCGCCCATAAACGTCGCTCCCTGATCTACAACGGCGCGATTTTCGCCGCTATTACCATGTTTGTGTATATCGGCGGTTCTGTCGGCACCGATATGGTGCGTCAGATCATCGGCACCAGCGACGGCGCGGATCAGGTGATGGTAACAGCCCTGTTGCTAAACATCGCTCTCATTCTGCTCATCTGGCGCCGCACGGCCGAATTGAGCGGCGAAGTCGACGTATATCGCAAAGCGGAAGTTCGCGCGCAGCATATGGCGGTCACCGACCCGCTCACCAATCTTTACAATCGCCGGGCAGTGAAAGAGAAAACAACCGAGCTTAGCGCGCGTGCATCACGCCGCGGCAAATCGGTGGCTTTCTTGATGATCGATCTTGATGGCTTCAAGAAAATCAACGATCTGTACGGGCATGATACCGGCGATCAGCTTCTACGCGAAGCTGCTGACCGGATGCGCGAAGTCGTACCGCCCAGTTCAATCGTAGCGCGGCTCGGCGGTGACGAATTTGGCGTCTGCATGGTGTTTGAACCCGAATATCCCGAAAGCGTGGACCGCGTTGCCGAAGACATTGTTGAAATTCTGGCGCGTCCTGTTTTGATAGCGGATATGGAACAGACGATCACGGCTTCGATCGGTATTGCCCGCCCGGAATTTGATTGCGATTCGATTGACCAACTTATTCGCCGTGCCGACATTGCTCTGTATGCGACAAAGAAGAACGGCAAGAACGGTTTCAGCTGGTTTGAAAACGGCATGGAAATCGAACTGCGCACGCGAAATACGCTGGAGGCGGATATTCGCGCTGCCATACCGAACGATGAATTTGTTCCCTATTTTGAAAAGCAGATTGATCTGCAAACCGGCAAGCTGGTGGGCTTTGAAATGTTAGCCCGCTGGGTATCTCCCACACGCGGGCTGATCCCTCCCGACGAATTCATCCCCGTATCGGAAGAGACAGGAATGATCGGTGATCTATCAATGGCGATTATCCGCAAGGCGCTGCTTGAGGCAAAGGACTGGGATCACAATCTGACCGTATCGGTGAATATTTCGCCGGTGCAATTGAAAGACCCATGGCTTGCGCAAAAGATCGTCAAGCTGTTGGTCGAGACCGGCTATCCTGCAAACCGGCTTGAGGTTGAAATTACCGAAAGCTCGCTGTTTAAGAATTTGAGCCTTGCGCAGTCGATTGTCGGCAGCCTGAAAAATCAGGGCATTCAAATCGCGCTGGATGATTTTGGCACTGGCTATAGTTCGCTCGCGCATCTTCGCGCCTTGCCGTTCGACCGCATCAAGATTGACCGCAGTTTCGTCGGATCAATGCTGGAAAATGCAGAAAGCGAGGCCATCGTGCATGCGATTGCCAGCTTGGGCGCCAGTCTGGCAGTGCCGATCACCGCTGAAGGTATCGAAGATGCAGAGGTGATCGAAAAGCTGCAGCAGCTGGGATGTGCAAAGGGGCAAGGCTGGCATTACGGGCAACCGATGTCGATTGAACAGACGCGGCGGCTGCTTACCGAAGAAGGTCTGATGGTCGCAAAACCATCGCTGAACCGGGCAACCGCACCGAATATGCAGGCTACGCAAGCACCTTTTGCCGGTTATGATGCAGAAGCCGAAACCTACGCGGAAAAACAGAACGCCGCTGGCTGATCCAGACGATTTTGTATACCGCGCGGCTGCGGCTAAATTGCTGGACTATCGGGGCTGCGCGCCTTAATGCGCAGCGCCATGGCGCGCTTTCAATTCCATAAAATGCACGGGCTTGGCAATGATTTCGTCGTCATTGACGGGCGCGAAGTTGCAGCCGAAATATCGGTTGCACGCGCGGCGGCGCTGGCGGACCGGCGCACAGGAATTGGCTGCGATCAATTGATCACGTTGGAACCGTCTAATACAAGCGATGTCAGAATGCGGATATTCAACGCGGATGGCAGCGAAGTTGAAGCATGCGGCAATGCCTCACGCTGCATCGTAAAGCTGTTAGGCAATGCCATCACTATCGAGACGAATGGCGGAATTATTTCGGGTGAAATGACAGGCGATCAGATCCGAATGGATATGGGGCCGCCGCGTTTTGAATGGCAGGACATACCCCTCGCCTATGCGCTCGATACTGCAGCGATGCCGCTGGCTTGGGACGACCTTAAAAATCCCGCTGCTGTAAATGTCGGAAATCCTCACGCGGTATTTGTCGTTGACGATAGCGCCAGGGTCGATCTCGCCCGGCTCGGCCCATTGATTGAGAATGACGCCATATTTCCGGACCGCGTAAATGTGAATGTCGCATCGGTGGCCGATGGCACTATTGACCTGCGCGTATGGGAGCGCGGCGTGGGCGAAACCAGAGCATGCGGCACCGGGGCCTGTGCAACCGCGGCGGCGCTGATCCGGCAGCGCATTGTTTCCAGTCCGGTGACTGTTAATCTGAAAGGTGGGCCGCTTGCGATAGAGTGGCAACCGGGCGAACATATCTGGATGACAGGGCCAGCAAGCCATGTGTTTACCGGCGATGCCGACTGGGACGCATTTCCGCAGTGACCGACGGCACTTCCAAAGCGCAATTCATCACCATGGGTTGTAGATTGAACGCAGCGGAAAGCAACGCGCTCAGGCAAGAGCTGGGCGATGTTGACAATCTGGTAGTGATCAATAGCTGCGCGGTAACCAACGAAGCTGTGCGCCAGACCCGGCAGGCAATCCGCAAGGCCCGGCGCGCAAAGCCTGATGCGCATATCGTTGTAACCGGATGCGCTGCGCAGGTAGATGCGGGCAGCTTTACTGACATGCCTGAAGTATCAGCCGTTCTGGGCAATGCGGAAAAACAGCGCCCGTCCTTGTTTCTGCCGACCCACAATGATCCGCTTGTCGTATCGGATATTATGCAGGTGCGCGAAACCGCGCCGCAGTTGGTGTCCGCCTTTGCAGGGCGTGCGCGGGCATTTGTTGAAGTGCAAAACGGTTGCGATCATCGCTGCACTTTCTGCATCATCCCCTATGGCCGCGGGAACAGCCGTTCGGTGCCCGCAGGCGCAGTCATCGCGCATATCGAAAAGCTGGTCGATGAAGGTTACCGGGAGATCGTGCTGACTGGTGTGGACGTGACGAGTTATGGCCACGATCTGCCCGGAAGGCCGCATCTGGGGCTGCTGATAGAACAGATATTGCACCACATTCCGCAGCTGCCCCGCCTTCGCCTGTCCTCGGTTGACGGTGTGGAGATTGATGACCGGCTGTTCGACATCCTGACCGCAGAACCCCGGATGATGCCGCATCTGCATCTGTCGCTGCAATCGGGTAATAATATGATCCTGAAACGGATGAAGCGCCGTCATAGCCGCGAACTGGCTGTTGATCTGGTTGCGCGACTAAAAGCGAAACGGCCTGAAATAGCCATCGGCGCAGATATTATTGCAGGCTTCCCCACCGAGGATAACGCGATGTTTGAAAACAGCCTGTCGTTGATTGCCGACTGCGATATCGTCCACGGGCATATCTTTCCCTATTCACCGAAAGAAGGCACGCCAGCTGCAAAAATGCCGCAGCATAGCCGCACAATAATAAAGCAGCGCGCAGCACAATTACGCGAAGCTGCGGGTCGCCAAAAGGATAAATGGCAACGCAGGATGATCGGAACGGAACAACAAATCCTTGTCGAACGTCCCGGCGACCACGGCCATGCTGAAAATTTTGCTGCGGTAAAATTGAACACTACTATAGCCGATGGAACGATAGCCCGCGCGCAAATAATCGGTATAGACGGCAGCCAATTGACGGCAACGATATGCGAATGAAGGACGTGCGCAGATGAATGACAAGACAGGATGGCGCGAGAAACTGTTTGGCGGGCTGAAAAAGAGCTCGACGAAGCTGACGGGCAATCTGACCGGTCTGGTCTCTAAAGCAAAACTTGATGATGCAGCGTTGAACGACATCGAAGACGCGTTGATTGTGTCTGATCTCGGCCCGGAAATGGCAGCGCAAATTCGCGAGAAGCTGTCATCCGAAAGGTTTGAGCGGGGCATAGACGAGGAAGGCGTTCGCCAAATACTCGAAGATGAAATCACCGCAGTTCTTGAACCGGTCGCGCAACCGATCGAGATTGAGGCATTCCCGCGCCCGCAAGTTATACTCGTCATCGGGGTGAATGGATCGGGCAAGACAACGACGATCGCGAAGCTGGCGCATAATTTCATGGAAATTGATTACGGCGTGATGCTGGCGGCGGGCGACACTTTCCGGGCAGCCGCCATCGGGCAATTGCAGGTATGGGCAGACCGGGTTGGCGTGCCGATTATCGCTGGCAAAGAGGGCGGTGACGCTGCCGGTATTGTGTTCGACGGCGTGAAACGCTGCAAAGAAGAAGGCACCGATGTGCTGATTGTCGATACCGCAGGACGGTTGCAGAACCGAACCGAATTGATGGACGAGCTTAGCAAGATCCGCCGCGTGCTGGGGCGGTTAAATCCCGCAGCACCGCATAATGTTATCCTCGTGCTCGATGCCACGACGGGCCAAAATGCCTTGTCACAAATAGAAGTGTTCCGCGAAGTAGCGGGCGTTACCGGCCTCGTTATGACAAAGCTGGATGGCAGTGCGCGCGGCGGAATATTGGTGGCTGCTGCAAAGCAGTTTGGCCTGCCGATTCACGCGATTGGCATTGGCGAATCCATGGAAGATTTACGCCCCTTTGATGCCCGTGATTTTGCCCGTGCGCTTACCGGGGGCGCGGCATGACTTCGGAGGCGCCAAACGTTCAGAAGGACGGTCCGCGCTGGCTAAGCATGGCACTGGATTTCGGGCCGCTGCTGTTGTTCTTTCTCACCAATCATCTGGCGCGTTCGGACAGCGATCCTGCGCGCGGCCCGATCATGGCGACCGGCGTATTTATGGTGGCGATTGTTATCGCCATGATCATCGCCCGGTGGAAACTAGGTAAAATCAGCCCGATGATGTGGGTGTCGGGCGTGCTGGTAGTCGGATTTGGCGGGATCACAATCCTGCTGGGTGAACCGAAATATATTCAGATCAAACCTACGGTGGTGTATCTTCTGTTCGCCGCAGTGCTGTTTGCAGGATTGCTGCGCGGTAAATCGCTGCTGAAATATCTTCTCGAATTCGCGTTTGAAGGGGTTAGCGACATCGGATGGAAAAAACTGTCGCGGAATTGGGCGCTGTTTTTCATATTCATGGCCGGCGCGAATGAAGTGCTGCGTTACTATTTCGATTTTTCAACATGGCTGGGCATACGGACATTCACTGTTATTCCAGTGACGCTGTTGTTTACCTTCACGCAAATCCCGTTGCTCATGCGGCATGGACTGAAACTTGGCGATGAGGACGAAAAAAAGGGCGACTGAAATGCCGCCCCTTTTTCAAATTCAGTTGCGTTCGGCCTATGCAGCCTGATCCGCACGGCTTGCACCTTGACCATCAAGATTTTCCGCCACAAATTCCCAATTCACTGCATTCTTCAAAATGCTTTCGGCATAATCGGGGCGTGCGTTGCGATAATCGACATAATAGGCATGTTCCCACACATCGAGAATGAAGAGCGGTTTTGCGCCATGCGCGACCGGGCAATCGGCATCGTGATATGATGTGACTTCCAGCTGATCACCATTCAGATTAAGCGCAGCCCATCCGCTACCGAAATGGCCGACAGCCGCGGCCTTCAATTCGGCGATCAACTTGTCGGTCGAACCGAACTGATCATTGATCATCTCCGCCAGCTTTCCCGATGGCTGCTGCGCATTGGGGCTAAGGCAATGCCAATAAAAAGTGTGGTTCCAGATCTGACCGACCTGATTGAACAATCCGCCGTCAGACGATTTAATCAGCTCAACCAGCGACTTGCCCTTCAGCGAATCGTCGCCATCGACCATCTCATTTGCTTTGGTCACATAGGCGTTGTGATGTTTGCCGTGATGGTAATCGAATGTCTCAGCCGAAATCAGATCGCCGAATGCGTCCTTGGAATAAGGAAGGTCGGGAAGTTGGAATGACATAAATTTCTCCTGTAAATTCGTGGGATATCGTTATTAGATACAGCGCGTGATAACAGCTTTCGTTCCAATGCTGCAACTAGGTCTTTCGGATAGGCCGCTGCAACATACTGCACCAAGGGCTTACTCGACAGCCACGGTGTTTTTGCTAAGGCACATAACATGGCGACATTGAATGACATCTATGAAGAATATGATTTTCTCGGCGGCGATGATCGATATCGCATGCTGATCGAACTGGGGCGCGATTTGCCCGCAATGCCCGATGTGTTGAAAACCGATGCAACGCTGGTGCGCGGATGTTCGGCGAGCGTTTGGGTGTATCCGGTGGAAGACGATAGCGCGCTGACATTTTTGGCGGATAGCAATGCAGCGATTACCAAAGGTATCATCGCGCTGGTGCTGAAAACGATTGAGGGCCAGTCGGTTGACGATATTGTCAAACTCGACATCAAAAAGCAACTCGAACCGTTTGATCTGAAAAGCCAGCTAAGTTCAAATCGTACGCAGGGCATTCCCAATATGATTGCGCTCATACAGGAAACAGCGAAGCGGCTTTCGGCTTAGCGATCCGAAGATGTTCGGGGCTGCATGGCGGCCCGCGATATCTTCAAATAGCTATGCTGCTCATCCAGCCCATTCGCGCATATCTTCGGCAGCTTTCAACACATCGAAAGCCGCCTGCCCCGCCTGAAATGTCTGGGCGGCATCGGCATCACCGGGCTTCACATCTGGATGGTTTTCCTTGGCTATCGCACGCCATGCTTTCTTCGCATCGTCCATAGAGCAATCGGGATCAAGGCCGAGAATTTCGAGTGCATGCATTTCATCGGGGCTGCGGCTACCGTCGCCAGATCCGACCCAGCCATAATGGGCAGCTTCGCGATATCCGCTGAAATCGCTGCGTTCCTGTCGTTCGCGTTCGGCGGCTTCTTCTTTTGATAGTCCTTCGAAATAATTCCACTGCCGGTTATATTCCGCCGCATGCGCCATGCAGAACATCCACCGGTCCGGATTATTGGGCGATTTAGGCGCAGGACAATTGCCTTCTTGACTGCAACCATGCCGATCACACAAGCGAACCTTCACAGCTTCACGGGAGCTGCCATAGCCTCCCCATCTGGGAAAGCCGAAATTACTTTTGCTGTTTGTCCGTCGGGCCACCACAACTCATTAACGCTGCGAAGGCCCGAACGCCAGAGTTTAGTTGCCCGTTGTCAGCGCAGCATCGCGTGATGGCTGTGCAAAAGAAGAATACTAAAGCCCGCCGCCCATCATCGCTCCGCTGAAAAACATGGTCATCACGGCTGCTGCTATAATTGCGCCGATCACGAGCGATGCGACAATATAAATCAATACAGTGACGACCGTCATTCCAGCCACCTTATCTTCAGGAACTGACAGCACCGGATTTACGCCCAGATAAATGAGGTAAACGACGTAGGCGATTGCTGCGAATGCAACCAGCATGCCCAAAATAGGTATCCACGAAACAAGGCCAGCTACCCATGTCGGGGTGGCAGCATAAACCATCAGCTTGGTTGCCTGCACCATATCCTGCTTACCGTTAAAGCTGGGCGCGATAGCATTTACGATAAAGGCCACCAGCCACAATAAACCAAGCCCGATGAAATAGCCGATCACTGCTGTCGCTGCGATAAACGTCATTCCGCCAGCGGCAGCGCCCCCCATGCCCATCGCGCCGATACCTAGCAGGCCAACGAACAATATGTTGGTAACCAGCGGAATTAGAGCCAGAATGGCAGCATAGCCGGTGAACAACCCACCCACCGTTGCCGGTTCGGCAGCGATAACAGGCCACTCTTCTTTAGGCTTCAAAATGATATTTTTTGCGCGGTCAACCAAAGACATGGAAACTTCCCTTCCCGTTAATCCTAGAGAAAGGAATCATCATAGTTTGTTGCAAATGTAAACCGCTTTCAAGCAAGTATCAGTTGGTAAAGAATGTCAGAGGGCCTGTAAGCCGGGTTCTGTCCGCCTGCCTGTTACAGCAGGCTGGATAGCCATTCATCTTGGCGCCTGTTTGCACATACGCTCATGCAACCAACCCGGATGACTGGCAGGAGAATTGCCGTGTGCCATCCCTATTCGGTCTTGCTCCCGGTGGGGTTTACCATGCCATGGACGTTGCCGCCCATGCGGTGCGCGCTTACCGCACCCTTTCGACCTTACCGTGCCGAAGCAACGGCGGTCTGCTTTCTGTTGCACTTTCCCTCAGCTCGCGCTGGCCGGACGTTATCCGGCACCGTTTCCCGCTGGAGCCCGGACTTTCCTCCATCATGCTTGCGCACGACAGCAGCTATCCAGCCCTCTGACAATTCAGGCTATATCAGTGCCTTTTTCATATTCCAGTAAAAGTTTCCAAAGGATCGCCCGGCATTCGCCGTCGACTGTGCCGTCAATATTTTCAGGACGAAAGCGTCGTTGAAATGCCCGCACCGCAGCTGGCCCGTTTTCGATTCCGTATCCATAACGGCTGAGCGCCAGCAAAAAAGCTGCGTCGCCCCACAACGGATCCATTAAATCACGCGTAGGCCGCGGCACTGCGAGGCCCAATTTGGCAAGCGCCGCCCAATCGAAAAGCTCGCCGGGGTCCTCCTTTCGTTCAGGAGCAATATCACTGTGACCGACGACATTGCGGGGCCGTATCGCATATGTTCGCGTCAGTTCGGCGACCAGCGGGATGACCGCGTCCATTTGCGCTTTCGGAAAAGGGCGGTATCCCCATTCATGGCCGGGATTGACGATCTCGATGCCGATGCTCGCGCTGTTCACATCCTTTATATCGCGCCATTGCGACACACCGGCATGGTGCGCGCGGTCCTCCTCACGCACCATATTCAGGACGCTGCCATCCTCATCCACCAGATAATGCGCGGAGACCCCTGATTCGGTATTACACAACCAGTCGATCGCCGCCTGCCCGCTTTCCATGCCGGTATAATGCAGCACCAGCATTGATATTGGCAGCTTTCGCTCACCGAAATTGGGCGATGGCCGCCATTCGGGTTTGGCCGAAATCATGCTTTGATAAGCGCACCGATGATAAGCTGTTCGTCGGTCGGCTCGGCAAGTTGCACCATGCCGCCGCCCTGTGCGGCCAACTGTGTGACCATCCACGCCGGCGCCGTGCGCGAATCCAGATCTTCTTGGCGCAATTCGCCGGTCAGCGTAGCGCGCACCGCCTTTTCCAAAACGATCTTGGGGCCGTTGGCGCGAATTACGATCTCTTGTTCGCTGCCGCGATTTTCCGCGCCAACCGATATCGAGCCGCCCCGCACCACGGCATCGCTCGCGATTAGAACCAGATTAAGCAGAATTTTGACGGCACGTTTCGGAAGCAACCCTTCGGGCACCGCCCATTCCAGCGTGGTGCGCCCGTCACTCGTCACCAACGGTTCAATCACGGCCTTCGCCTCCCGCGGATCAACATCGTCGCCGAAGCCGCCCGCGGCGCCAAACGCAAGCCGAAAGAATTTCAGCTTGTCCGCCGCAGCCCGCGCGCTATCAGCAAGCAAATCCATGCACCGTTTCTGCATTTCAGGATCGGTTTCATCTGCCAGCAATTCCAGCCCATTATTCATCGCGCCAACCGGGCTCAATAAATCATGGCACAGTTTGGAACATAGCAACGCCGCCAGATCGGTTTGGGTATCAGCCATTATAAAACGCTTTCAATTATCACGGAATCTCTGCTGCCGGTATTGAACAATTGAACGCTATTTTTCAAGCAGCGCGTGGCGCGGTATCGATAACCAGTTCAACGGGCACGAAATCCTTATCGTCCAATTTGCGCCAGGCGGTGATTTCACCGTTGCCTGTGATCAGCCAGATCCGGCCATCAACCGCGGCCATCCCTACATCAACCGCCGATGGGATCGCCGGCCCGCCCGGATGCGAATGAAAATATCCGGCAATCGCGCGGCCGCCCCGCCTTGCTGTTTTTTCCGCCGCGATCAACCGGGCAGGATCAATCTCGAAATGCGTTGTTGGTGTCGGTGACACATTGGCGGTCAATTCCGCTGAGGTAGCACGATCTTCATCGCCGAACAGCAGCCCGCAGCATTCGCGTGGATGCGCCTGCTGTGCCCATTCGATGATCCGGCGCGCATCTTCACTTGATAAGGTAAATGCCATGCGCCACATCCTAACCCATGGCGGGGGAAATTACCATTTTGGAAGGCGTGGTTGGCGACGGCCGGTTGGACCGGGCGCTGGCCGATGCTTTACCCGATATATCGCGTGCGCGAATAAAGGCGCTGGCGGTGGAGGGATATCTCGAAATAGGCGACAAGAAAATCGCCCAGCTTTCCAGCAAACGCTATGCCGGACAAAAATTCACGCTGCGCATTCCCCCTGCCCGCCCCGATCGCGCGGTGGCAGAAGATATAGCTATCGAGATTGTGTATGAAGATAATGACCTGATAATCGTCGATAAACCCGCCGGAATGGTCGTGCATCCATCTGCCGGTCATAGCAGCGGAACATTGGTCAACGCACTGCTGCATCATTGTTCGGGCCAGCTTTCCGGCATCGGCGGCGTTGCGCGGCCTGGCATTGTCCACCGGATCGATCGCGATACATCTGGCCTGATAGTGGCTGCGAAGACCGATCTGGCGCATGCGGTCCTTACAAAGCTGTTCGCGGCACATGATATCGAACGCAAATATCTCGCCATAACGCGCGGCATCCCTGCCCCGCCCACAGGCCGAATTGAAACACATATCGGGCGGTCACCGTATGATCGCAAGAAGATGGCGGTGGTCGCTGCGCCGGATGGCAAGCACGCCGTCACGCATTACAGGATGATCGAGCCGCTGAAGAATGCGGCGCTCATCGAATGCGCGCTTGAAACCGGGCGAACGCATCAGATCCGCGTCCATTTGACGCATATGAAACATCCACTGATCGGCGATCCAGTTTATGGAAGCCGGCAAAATTCGATACAAATCGGACCAAATCAGTCTAAATTTGCGCGGCAGGCCTTGCATGCTGCAATATTAGGGTTTATTCACCCTGTCAGTGGCAAAAAGATACGGTTTGAAAGTAACCTTTCCGGCGATATGCAGGAACTGTTAAGCAAGCTCCGCGTATAACCACTGATAACAGATGTGACGAAACGGGTGCTTGATAAGGCCTGATACGGACATCGAATAAACATTGAAGGAAATAACATGTCTGGCAAGAATGTTCCGGCTACGATCCCGGCCCTTGGTGGGGATAACAGCCTCAACCGCTATATGGCGGAAATACGTAAATTCCCGGTTCTCGAACCGGAAGTCGAATTCATGCTCGCAAAACGTTATGTGGAGCATCAGGATCCGAAGGCTGCTGAACAGCTTGTAACGTCGCATCTTCGTTTGGTTGCGAAGATTGCCATGAAGTATCGCGGCTATGGCCTGCCGGTTTCGGAACTGATCTCCGAAGGCAATATCGGCTTGATGCAGGGCGTCAAAAAATTCGATCCCGATAAAGGCTTTCGCCTGTCCACCTACGCAATGTGGTGGATACGCGCATCTATGCAGGAGTTTATCCTGCGCAGTTGGAGCCTTGTCAAAATCGGTACAACATCAGCGCAGAAGAAATTGTTTTTCAACCTGCGCCGCATGAAGAATAATCTTGAAGCCTTTGAAGATGGCGATTTGCGCCCGGAAGATGTGCAGCAGATTTCCACCGATCTTGGCGTTGCGGAAAAAGACGTGGTGTCCATGAACCGCCGTATGAGCAAAGGCGGCGATACATCGCTGAATGTTCCGATGCGCGAAGACGGCGAAGGCCAGTGGCAGGATTGGCTGGTCGATGATGAACCATTACAGGACCAGCAGGTTGCCGAAGCGCAGGAGGGCGATATGCGGCACGAGATGCTGGGCGAAGCCATGTCCGGTCTAAATGATCGCGAGAAGCACATTCTGGCCGAACGCCGCTTGTCCGAAGATCCCAAAACGCTTGAGGAACTAAGTCAGGTCTATAGCGTGAGCCGCGAACGTATTCGTCAAATCGAAGTGCGGGCCTTTGAAAAACTGCAAAAGGCTATGCTGCGGCTGGCCGGTGATCGGCAAATGTTACCTGCGGCATAGCAACCGGTATATAAAACGATATAATGACGGGCCGGGATAGCGGCGCTATATGACGGGGATGACCCAACGTAAGCGTTCTTTCCCGGCCCGATTTTTGCGCTTTGGTATAAAGTGCGCGCTCTACTTCATCGGTATCAGCGTTGCGCTCGTGATTATCTTCAAATTTCTGCAAGTGCCAATCACGGCCACGATGATTTTAGATGATAATGGCGCGGTGAGAGAATGGACGCCGTTGAATGAAATATCTGCCAATATGGCTGCTGCGGTTATCGCGGCCGAGGACAGCAAGTTTTGCAGCCATGACGGGTTTGATCGCGAAGCTATTGAGAAAGCCATCGCGTATAACAAGCAGGGAGGCCGTATCCGCGGCGGTTCCACGATCAGTCAGCAAACCGCGAAGAATGTATTCCTGTGGCAGGGCGGCGGTTTCTTTCGCAAGGGACTGGAGGCGTGGTTCACTTTTCTTATCGAGAAGATTTGGGGCAAACCGCGCATCATGGAGGTTTATCTCAACGTCGCAGAAACCGGCGTGGGCACCTATGGCGCAGAGGCCGGTGCGCAGCGATACTTTAAGAAACCCGTAAAACAGCTAACCCGTGTGGAGGCAGCCCGCATTGCTGCTGCGCTGCCGCAACCCAAAACGCGCGGCGTAGCCAACGCGCGCGGCTTTACTCGCCGTTATGGGAATATTATCGCGGCGAGAATAAACATAGTGCGGCGCGACGGATTAAATGATTGTGTTACGAATTAGATGCGCGAATTAAGCAGCGCAGCACTTGGCGAACGCATGCCGGTTTAGACTAGGCCGCGCTTTCCTTCTTCGCCTTTGCTTTCGATTCGATCACGCGCACCGGCTCCTTACGGCCCTCGACAACATCCTTGTCGACAACAACTTCGCTGACATCTTCCAACGAAGGAAGATCAAACATGGTGTCGAGCAGAATTGCCTCCAGGATAGATCGCAAGCCGCGCGCGCCCGTTTTGCGCTGAATCGCTTTCTTGGCAACCGCTTCCAACGCATCATCGGTGAATGACAGTTCAACATTCTCCATATCAAACAGTTTGCCATATTGTTTGACCAGCGCGTTTTTCGGCTCGCGCAATATCTGCACCAGCGCGCCGATATCAAGATCTTCCAGCGTGGCCGTAACTGGCAACCTGCCGACAAATTCCGGAATCAACCCGAATTTCAGCAAATCTTCCGGTTCCAGTTGCTTCAGCACTTCCCCCGTTTGCCGTTCGTCAGGATCAGCGACATTTGCTCCGAAACCCATCGATTTGCCTTCAAGCCGGTCGCTGATAATCCGTTCCAATCCGGCAAACGCACCGCCGCAGATAAACAGGATATTCGTAGTATCGACTTGCAGAAACTCCTGCTGCGGATGCTTACGGCCCCCTTGCGGCGGAACGCTGGCAGTGGTGCCTTCCATCAATTTTAGCAATGCCTGCTGGACGCCTTCACCGCTCACATCGCGGGTTATCGACGGATTTTCAGCCTTCCGACTGATCTTGTCAATCTCATCAATGTAGACAATTCCGCGCTGCGCCTTCTCGACATTATAGTCAGATGCCTGCAGCAATTTCAGAATGATGTTCTCGACATCTTCACCAACATAGCCAGCCTCGGTCAGCGTCGTCGCATCTGCCATTGTGAAGGGAACGTCGAATGTCTTGGCCAATGTCTGTGCCAGCAAAGTCTTGCCGCAGCCCGTTGGCCCGACCAGCATGATGTTTGATTTGGCTAACTCCACATCCTGATTTTTCGCAGAATGGTTCAGCCGTTTATAGTGGTTGTGAACCGCCACCGACAGAACACGTTTCGCCCGCGCTTGCCCGATTACATAGTCATCAAGAATTTCGCAGATCTCGCCCGGGGTGGGAACCTCGCCTTCTTTACGTCCGCCAGCCAAACCGCCTTTTGCTTCCTCGCGGATGATATCGTTGCAAAGTTCGACGCATTCATCACAGATAAAAACAGTCGGCCCTGCGATCAGCTTGCGAACTTCATGCTGCGATTTGCCACAAAAAGAGCAATACAGCGTCGATTTACTGTCAGAGCCGCTAAGCTTTGTCA
>Ga0115029_1001707_pt1 | contig 14657 bp, 4 predicted proteins | sample SidtaG_3_FD_87297 | JGI IMG/M metagenome (GOLD analysis project Ga0115029, IMG submission 87297) | Marine algal microbial communities from Sidmouth, United Kingdom - Sidmouth_Asex1 metaG | ecosystem: Host-associated > Algae > Red algae > Unclassified | place: Sidmouth, United Kingdom | collected...
ATCATAGATACTATGCGCATTCGTCAGAACTATGCGTATATTCCTGAACTTACAGCTTGGCACAGGATGGATCAGCAACTGCTCTTTGGCATGGGACTCATGGGTTTTGAGGCTGAGGGTGTCTTTACGTCGATCTATAATAATTATCGTGACCTCAATCCTGCTACTCTCAAGGGTGATCGGGAGACGGTACGTATAGAAGAGGATGCCGTAAAATCGGAAGATGCCCACTGGGAGGACATTCGACCCATTCCGTTACTTGAGAGCGAAGTGAAAGATTATGTAAAGAAAGATAGCCTCCGACGTCTGTGGGAGTCTAAGCCCTATCTTGATAGTATTGATGAAAAGAATAATCGATTTGTACCGATTAACCTGATTTCTGGATATTCTTACAGTAATAGTTATGAGAATCGCGGTTGGAATATACGGGCGCCTCTAGAGGCAGTGCAATTCAATACTGTACAAGGTCTCAATATCGGCCTCGAAGGTGATTTTTATAAATACAAAGACGACGGATTTCGTCGTACGATCAGCCCTAGGATTGAGTATGGTTTTTCTGACGATCGACTGAGAGGAAGCCTGACATACTTTATATTAGAGGATAGGAAAAATTTCGGTCAATGGCGAGCCGGTATAGGAAGAGAGATACTACAGTTTAATCGAGATGAGCCTGTGAGTGAGCAATTCAATACCCTACTAAGCATATTTTTTAAGTCCAATCTATGGCGAGTATACGAAGCTGATTTTCTGTATCTTAATTATTATAGAGTTGTGGCACCTAGCTTCCGAGCACTAGCAGGTCTGCGATATGAGGAGCGATCACCTATAGAAGCGACTACCGACTGGAGTCTAGGAAGGAGGGATGACATCTATGCCCCGAATCTTATAGATCATCCTGATGTAGCACAAGGCAATCTGGATGCACCTGGCTTACGAGCTGTCACAGCGCGCATACTTCTGCGATGGCTACCTGGGGAGTCTTATGAGACATTACCAGATCGTACGCGATATATGGGGAGTGATTGGCCGCGTGTGGATATATGGTTTCGCACGCATTACTATCCAGAAATTAATGAAGAGCTAGGTTCTGCCTTATCTATGCGTTACAATGTCTCATTGAGTGGTCGTATAGGATTTGGTCTTGTAGGTACAGGTCGCTACTATGGCCAATTTACCGACTTTCTCGGGGACAAGCCACAGTCGTTTGTCGAATACCAGCATTTCCTAGGTACAGAAAATAAGGTTAGACGACACAGAGGTGTAGAGCAATTTTATGCTTTGCCTTTCTATACCTATAGCACCTCCTCACGAGCTGTAGATCTACACTACCAGCATTCTTTTAATGGATTCATTGCTGATAAATTACCTCTATTTCGAAAGCTGAAATGGACATTCGGTGCTGGTACCGCGGCTTTATTTACAGAAGATAGAGGCAGCTATGGCGAAGTGAATGTCGGTTTTCGAGATGTTGGCTTCAGCATTTTCCGAATATTTGAAGTTGATGCTGTCTACAGCATTGGCGATCAGACGGACGGTGGATGGACATATAGAATAGGAATAAAAGAGGCGTTCTAAATCAAAGTAATTGTAAACCCATTTCGTGCATTAGCTTCGTAGCGAGAGCCGCAGGTGCAAAAAGAGGAGGCGCTTCTCTGACGTAGCATAGCGGGCTATGTACATCTCGGCTGCCGCTCGATGGCCAGCCGCTCGATGAACGGTTCAGCAGGTGAAGATTGCCTACCTCTGGTAAGCGCCTGATCTTGAAGCAGATGTGGCTCGCAGGAGAAGCAAGGCACAATGGTAATATCACTCCACTCACTTCAAGACAAATTGAGGAGATCTACCCGTAACGAATACGTACGCCAACGACACTCGTGACATAGCGCCTATAGTCCTGACTGAGCGTCAGTTACATCGCTGAAAAACATTTACCTAAAATCCTAATGCACGAAATGGGGTAAAGCTTCTTATACGAGGCCTACTATGAGGTAGTCATGCATCTGTATGGCTTTAATTTATAGATTATTTGCTCCATTTAGATCATCTTGCTCTCCTCAAACAAGGGCTCTCTATACCATTCTATTCATCAAATCCATTTAGTCCTACAGGCTTGACATTTTCTGTGATCAATTTGCCCTCACCATTGATCATGATTCTGTAATGATTTCCATTAGGCGCAGTCAATATGAGACCTGTAGCTTCTGATTGGAATTCTATCATACCTGCTTCAAGCACCACATCACCAACATCAGCAGTCGTCGTGGCTTTAAACCATAGCGCGCCGCTGTTGTCCACGGTAAGTATTTTGGATATGCTTGTCTCATCCTGCACATAATCAAATACCAAACCATGCGTGGCGCTTTGAGTAATGATATCTTGAGATTCCATCTGTATACTTTGAGCCGCTAGCGCGGGATCTATGGGAACACATGGTACCACTTGTAAATTTCCTAAACCGTCGACTACAAGTGCCTTGGGTGTACCGTCAGGCATCTGCATTTGAAGTCCTCGCATAGATCCTTGAAAGCGATAACTGCCTTGCTGGAGTGCCATGGAAAATACAGCTGCTGAATTGGTAGAGCAATTTGTGATTTGATGGACTGTCTCTAGTATACAGCCATTACTGTAGGTGACAACGAGTCTGTACACGCCCGCTTGCGATGTCTGGAGCGAGTCAGAAATTTCGCCTAGTAAGAGTACGTCACTTCCTGCTACCACTCTGTACCATTGGTAACTGGCAGTATTCATCAGAGGATTTATGATACCTGAGTTCAATGTCACAGATGTGACACTATCACAGGTGTAACAAGGCCCTGTGATCACTAGTGCTGGAGGCGCTTTGAGTGATGCTACATTTGACCGAAGACTATCATCGCAGCACAAATCTTTAATGATCACTTGGTAATTGCCAACATAATTGCTGTCCAGTGTGGTATCTCTATATATCCATGTCGCAGGAGACGTGGTGTGTGTACTGCGATGCACTAGCAGTCCATCTTTGTACCAGCTGGATTCATAGTAGCAGTCACATAGATCCCCACCTGAATTACAACTATTGACGTCGATAGAGAAATCAACTCCTCCACTACAACACGAGTCCTGATAGGCAAATTGCAGTGGACCGATTTCAAGTGGATTTTTGACGGGCACGTCGATTATGATATCCTTGACGGGACATACACCATTTTGGGTCTCTACGCGATAGGAGATGTCGTCGTAGAGTGGATTCGTGTTGATCAGTGTATTTCTAGTTCCAGCTCCTGGTATAGGTGTCCAGCTACTAGAAGTATCCGGTCTCTCGTACCATGTCCAGGTCTGATCGCTTTCGAGGCAGTTGGGCATATATGCGAGTGAAAGATCCTCACCATAGCAGATAGGTATAGAATCCATGGTAACGATATCGATCTTTCCTAGACTTGCTGTGTCATTATATAAAGTGATGGAAGACTGGCAACTGATAGGTCCGCACGGTCCTGTAAGGATAGCCTCATAGGTGGTCACGGTCTTACACGTAGTAGGTAAAGTAATACTTAGCGCAGGTGGCTGATAGCGCAGTGTATCTGTATGAGATAAGGAGAAGCGATTTCCATTTTTTACTAGAAACCATTCTATCGTATAATCGCAATCTGGAATATTGACGCTTAGGTCAATGGGAGCTGGAACTATAGGTGTACCCGTATAGCAATATTCTTGATTTGCCGTCATACTGCAACTCGGTCGCTCACAGACTTCCATACATTTAATCGGACTTATGAGTCGCTTGCAAGGCCCTTCGTCGGCACCTAGAAGTACTTCGACTTGATAGCATATTTTATCATCAAATAGTCCTGGTGTGATTCTTAAGTCTTGATATCCAGGTGTCGATTGAAAGGGAACGCCAGTCCATAAAGTATCTGGGCAGGTATCGGCAGACATGACATACCAGTTAGTCCGCGAAATGTCTTTGACCATTCCATAGAAACTTGCCGCCACATCAATATTGACCGAATCTCTGCATAATGCCAGATCTTGGATCGTGACGCTATCGCAGCAAACTGCTGGGATACTGATACTCGTATTGCACGTGATGGGCAAACCATCCATGCACGTGCATGTCATCTGTGCAGATATACTATATGCATTAATCGCAGGACATACGGGAGACGTGAGCGTACCCATGATATTATATCCCGTGCTTGTCTGTATCTGAGAATTGACTTGTAATATGACACCGCTTTGATTGGCGCTAAGAATAGGCGGGCTGCAATTGTTGTTGCTTCCAGTCAAGTCAGTGACATCTATGTTAAAATTGTACGTATCAGGTGCGTCGCCACACTCCAGTGTAGCTGCTGACATGGTGATACAAGAGCAGCTCACTCGTACTTGGAAAGAGCAGTTGGTTGTATTTCCTTCTTGATCCGTAGCGCTGCAAGTCACTGTAGTCACTCCGCACGGAAAGAAGTCTCCACTTTGATGACTACAGGTGACGGTCAGCGAATCAGCACAGTCCATAGCTATAGGCATAGCAAAGTTTACATTGATACCACGATCACAGGCTGGAATACTGCGGAAAATGGATGGAGGACAGCTGATGCTCGGCAAGCGTGTATCAGGACCCACTGTGATGGTCTTACATACCGTTCCACAGAGATACCCAGAAGCATCAGAAACTGTCAAGCAGACATCATAGCTGCCAGCAGCTAGAAAATCGTGATAAGGATTAGCAGTCGTGTAGTCCAGAATTGCGTCATTATAAATATCCCACTCATAGCTGATAGGACTTGCGAGACTAGGATCTACGATGGATGTAAATTGCACACCATAACAATCATCTTGTATCCACGTCCAGTCAAGGACGCAGGGCGGGATGCATATATCATTGCACAGATAATCTAGGTCATTGTACACGTGCTGACTGAATGGGCTAGAAAGAGGAGTCGCAGCCACAGTAGGTGTGATGGTCTGTGTGGGAATAGTGATATGATTGAAAGTAATAGTCTCATCCTCTATACAGTCGCTAGTCGTCATATCAAGATCTGTAACCATCACGAGCATGTCAGAGTGGAGATAACCCGACGAATTATCGTGTCGTCCATCTGCGTAATAGATAAAGTCCGATCGATTATCTACATAAATGTGGGCGCGCTCATACTGACTTTCGCCATCATCGATGTACTTCGCCCAGTCCATAGTAATATTATAAACAGTCGCTGGAGCACCAGTTTCCACGACATGAAATTTCACCACAATGTTTCTACCGTTATCAGCAGCATCTTTGCTTTGACCTACTACGTAGTAATTTCCATATTGGTCAAGATAAACTTCTTCAAACTGCTTGATTTCAGGTACTCTCACAGCATCCAAAACTGTATTATTATCATTAGTCACAAGCGTGATGAGAGCTTCTCTGGATCCAAAGTGCTGCCCGACCACTACGTATAGATCGCCCATGGCAGGTAAGACCGGAGTATATGTCTTACCATCATAGAGATCAATTATATCACTCATCTGTATGCCATTCACGTAGGCTCCGGATACGGGATCTTGCTCTAGTATGATGCCATAGTTATTTCCCCCTGGAAAAGAATTACCCACTGATATTACTTGTCCTGACGGAATAGTAAATAGGCCTTTTTGATATTCGTCATCGCCTACGAATGTTGTAGACGTATACCAGCTACCCGCTCCCGTAGAGCGATTGATGTCTATGCTGCCGATTACGTGCTCGTCCTTGTCAGAAGGTGGAGGTGGTGTGGAGCCCGCATAGTTGCGCGCACCAGTAAAGTAAAAGTCGTGCCCATTAGCTCCTGATACAGGATACTCGTGTCGTGTGATTTCTTCAAAGTACTCTCGACCTAGCTGCTGGTAAACATTAAACGCAGTGGTGCTAGTGTACGTGCTGCCATTATCGGTGACCTTTATAATTACGGAGGCATTGTCCTGATCCACGCCATTGATCCGAAATGGGTCTGTATACCCGACAATTAAATACTCCCGTGTAGTGAGGTTGTATTCTATATCACGAAACTGTACTGGATCTAAAATCTTAAAATGCCAAATGAGACTTCCTGATACGGCGTCAAATTTGCTTAAGGTGCCAGTGCTTGATGTGCCATTTGGGTTTCGCACATTTCCAAGTACGAGCACTTCATTAAATGGAGTTCGCTTCACCTTGACAGGTGTATTGAATTGAAAATCGCCGTATAGCTTTTCCCAAGGTTCTGGATCTGAAGCAAAGTCACAATCAGGTCGATCTATCACATCCACAGTGGCTGAAATATTTCCTGCGCATCCATTACCATCATCATAACTGAGTGTCACTAGATAGCTGCCTGTGAGCAGGTAGCTATGACTTGGAGTACGCATGGTGCTGGTATTACCCTCACCAAAATCCCAGAGATATGTGCCAGAAGGAAAAGAAAGAAATGGCAAAAACACGTGTGGCTCCAATGGGCATAAAACGGTATCACCAAGCTCGGCTGCACAATTATCACCACCACACTCTGCAAATTCAAGGTTTTCTTCAGAGGCACACATTAATTTATCCTTTCCGCTAGGAGTCAAGGCCGTGCCATAGAGGACATTTCCTTGGTAGTTATTGTCCAATGGGTGATATGTGCTGCCATCATAGACTACTCCTGATCCATAAGTGGTACCAGCTATGTTGCCATAATAGCCAACTATATATACATGGCCTGAGTGAAGATCCATATCATACGGATTACCCCAGGACGTTCCAAGATTAGGTAGCCACGTGCCAAATGTAGGAGAAGTATTATCATCATCAAATACTGCATACCCACGAGAGTTGGGTGTAGAGGATCCTCCTCCAGATATATCGCTAAATCTCCCGCTTACATGTATCCTATCTTGTAGACTGATGATATCATAGGTGTTTTCAAATCTAGGGCCTATGTATCCATTCAAGCCCTGAGTAGAAAGCGACCTGATGGCCACAGCTCCTACAGGTGTAAATGCGAGAATATTTTGACTCGTCGAAAGGGTAGTGCCAAATGGCCCTACGACAACGAGTTCTGAACCATGAGCACCAATCTGGTCAACTTGGCTCGTCACAGAAAATGGATTGCTGGTAGAGTTGAAATTTGGAGTTCCGGATGCAGTTGTCCAAATATTAGACGTAGTACCATTGCTTCCAGCTGCGTATAGATCGCCTCCCATTTCCTCATAGTCAATGACATGGAGCAATAATCCAGTCAAGGCATTAAATACCGGTGTACCTGTATAAATACTTGAGTCAAACCAGCCCGGTGCAGTACCACCTAGAAATAGCTTACCGTCAAAGACTTTTACATCCACCATAGAAGTGGGATGGGTATATACAACTGACCAAGAACCTGCAAGATCATCCCATAGAGCTATCTCATGATCTACATCGTCTATTGCTATGATCCTCCCATCAAATTCAACGGCATCCTGTACATAAAACTTGAACGGCGGCTGTGGGTCATACCAATCAGGAATAGGATTGTAACCAATGATATCATCACAAGGGCAATTACCGAAGAAATTCGTATTTATCGTGTCATTCGCCTGGATCTGCAAGAAATATGGTGCATTATTAGCTGGTGTGCCCTGATCATAACCCGTCTGATTAATTTCTGAGATGTAGTAGCTACCTTCTACATATACAGAAAATGAAAAGCCGCCGCCAGCATCAGTCGTAGTCGTCTGCAGAATGTTTCCCGCTACGTCACGCAGTTCTATCACCCAACCCGGTACAGGCGCCTCTACTCCGTCAAGCACTCCATTGCAGTTCTCATCGATCCATTTGATACCAGAAAGCACAGCAGGATCAGTTCCTAGACAGCTATTGTCATTCCATGCGCTACCCGCATAGGTAGATGAGATGGGCAAATCGGTAGCCGTATGAGGCAAAATTGCCGCAACAGTAGATGTGCGTAGTGACACGAGCGGCTGATCCACAACTGCCAGAGCTGTGTCACAGATGGTATTGACTACGCCAGTAGCGTCAGTACCTATGTAAAGAATATCAAATTCTAAAGTACTGTCATCTGGCCACGTGGATCCGCAAGCACAGATCAGGCTACCATCGATATGTACATCAGAGATCTGTCCTTGGTCTACGGAGCTGTCATGGTAGTCGCGTGCCCATAGTACGGATCCAGAACCATCTACTTTCATCAGGAATGGTGTTCCCTCTGTATTGGCTGTAAACTGTTGCTCTAGTATATTGCTCTGACCAGCTAGTATGATACCAGTACCATCTTCAGCGGCTGCTATGCTCTTAACAACTGTTCCGTTGTCTGGAGCGGCGATCCTCTGCGTCCACCGTACGGTACCTCGATCAGAGGGTCGTCCTCGTCCTTGCACTCGCATGACGTAGCTGTAGGTATTGACTACTGGAGTATTGACACTTTCTACCGTACCTGCCAGGAAGATATTATCGTCCAGTACAGCTATAGACGTACCAACTTCATCATGTATGCCATCGCTATCTATGTCATACACCATTCTGCGCTCTATGGCTAGGTTGGCTTCTACTGTAAGTAAGTAGACACGACCACCTGCTGTACCTGTGATGGCAAATTTGGGTTCTGTGACACCAGGCCATGACGGTGTGGTAATCATATCGCGTGGCTGCGTAGAGAGGCTACTACCAGAAAGGATGATGTCATATTCTCTTACCATAGTCGTCGTACCCGTAGACAGATCCATCTGTGCTAGCATGGTGCGATTACCGTTTTTTCTCATGAGGATTACAGCTTCTTGCAGGCTGTGATCTACTTCGAGATCTACCGCATAGGAGGAGAATCCTACATTGTTTAAAAGGATTTTGTGCCACACGACATTGAGGGACGCATCTAGTCGCATCGCATGTGTCTCCATAAAGTAAGAAGTGCCTGGCAGGAATGCCTGATTAGTCCTTGCGGTGAAGACTAGGATATATCCTTGGCAGCTGGTGCCTGTCGTATCTAAAAGCGTCTTGACGGCAGCGTCTTCAAAGATGGTGTAATCGTTGACCGCGGATTGCTCAGGAAATGTCTTCTGCTGCAGGAGCGTGCCACCTTGTACCAGATCAAGACTCAAGTAGTCATCCGTATTGCTAGCGCTAGTGCCCTCGACCTTAGAAAGGAGTAATTGATTTCCTTGACAGGGAGCACAAGTCATATTCAGCGCTACTTCATCATAGGCCAAGGCTGAGCTGAGTTCTGTGCGATGTATTTGCGCGAAAGCGCTACTAGAAAAAATAAATAGTATCGAAAGTATAAGGTGATTTCTCATGTCTGGTGGGGTGTAAAGGGGCTAGATTATCTGCAAGGGTCTATGGTGATCGAGGTGCTGTCCATACAGCCATATGGGTCAGTCACCTTGACCTTGTACGTGGTACCCAGACTATCTGGAACGTGCATGATATCGCAGTCTACTGTACTGACGAGCGTGCCGCTGTCCCAACTAAAGTCATAACTCAACATACCACAATTACTATCCGAGCTGCAAGCTGTGAGGCTGATCGTATCGCCTACGGCGGGACACAGATTTGGGCTGAGAGGGCAACTAAGTCGTGCGATGGGTTGACACCAAGTGAGGCACTGCTGAGGAGTCTCCATCACTGAGCAACTGTCTGTGGCTCGTACATAGCAGCAGGAAGGATCTGATACCCAGATGCTTGTGTCTGTACTGACGGATATGCCATCGCAGATCCACTCATACTGCAGTGATGTATCTACAGATGTCAGAGACCATAGGGCGCTATCACCTGCGCAGATCGTGTCAGGTCCGACGATGCCGAGAGGTCCTATACGATCAATAATCTCGAGACCGATCATGTTGCTATAGCAGGTATCGCAGCCGCTAGGACTCCGTAGCGGAGAGCAGTGGGCACGGTAATATATGCGTGTCGCACCAGGCGGCCACTGGGACGTGGGTACGATATTCGTATTGATCTGTGTATTGGTCACACCGAGAGGAAATGTGGTGCTGAAGCTCGGGTCAAAGCTGTATTCCCATCCTGGGATACAGTCGAGAAAAGCTCCTGTCATCAGTAACTTGGCTGCGCTTCCACTACAAGCCTCGTACACGAGTGGTGATGATTGGATCTCCGTAAGAGTACCGACGACTTCCATGATGCCAATGCTATCACAGACTGGTGGAGGATCTACAGGAAAGCACTGCTGCAGTACTTGGACTTTGTTGCTATCACAATTGGTAATAATCGCTTCCCAGCATACACTGCCTACCGTAACAGCGGGACCATGTGCATAAGCAAAACTTCTAGAGTTTCTCACTGGCGGTACAGGAAACCGTACGCCATTCTCTATGTAGGTGTAATCTATCGTAGTGCCTGCTGAGGCTGTGCTGAGAAAAGGGTAGGGCGATTGTATGACAACATTGAAGCTGATGACATCTCCCTCACAGAATAGATTGTCCGTATAGTTGGAGCTAATATCGAGTGTTACACTATCGACATCACAGCAGATGCGCAGTGTGTCTATGGGTGTATAGTAAACACAGCTGTCGTCCTGAGCGTCTTTGATGACCTGCCGAGCTCTGATGAGCCATGTCTCGTAGCCGAGTGAATTGATGCCACAGTCGACTTGTATCTCTCCCGGGCTTACGCCAAAACACGTCCCAGAAAAGGAAGGTAAGGTCAGATCTTCCCAGCCTGCGCCACGATCATACTCCCATGAAGTGCTCACGAGTGGATCTAAGGGAATGACATTACCCGATGTATCTAAAAGGCATATGTGGACGGGTTCTCCCTTGCATATTTCATTGATTTCAGCTGATCTGGTGTAATGCTGTATAGAAATGCTGTAGTCCTTGGGATAGATGAGTGGCGAGGTGGAGCAGATGAAATTGCTCGTGGAGCCTAAGAGGCCAAAATTCTGAAGGAGAGCATCGGTACTTCCAGTGCCCAGCATATCCTCGATCACGGTGATTGAGGTATTATCATTAGCTGGGAAAGCGGGATCACCAGCTACACCTTGATCCATCGAGTAGTAGCCGACAAAGTGGGAGCTCGTATCTGGTAGCAAGCACTTGCGGGCTGCACAGTACTGGCTAGAAAGTAAGGCATCGTCCCAGAGACGCACTTCATCTAGCTGCCCAGTGAAGTGAGAGCCTGGTGTGAGCAGATGATCCACACCAAAATATATCTCATCTGGACCAGTGATGGTGCAGCCTCCCGCCACAAAGCCTACACTGCAATCCATCGTCACTTCAGCAACGCCGGCGGTGACTACTATGGCTATATGGTGCCAACTGCCTCGTATGCCTCCCGTGATGAATCCCTGAGAGGAGCACCCTACGCCCTGGACATCTACCGTCAGCAGGCCATTGCAATCATATATAGTCAGAGACTCACCAGTGGTAGATTGATGTAGGGTTATAATTGTCTCTTCTAGACAGGGAACAGAAGCACTCGTAGAACTGGATAAAAACCAAAACTCTACGGTGAAATCTGACAATCCAGATAGGGATGTGCTTGAAGTGCTCGCGTAATTAGACGTGCTTGCATCAAAATGCAAAGAGCGATTAGGGCACTGAGAATACGAGGCACTACTGAGGCTAAGCATCAGAAGGGCCAATACAAGGGACTTTGGGGTCATGGTACTAGCTTATGAGTACCAAAAGTGCCTAGATTAATGGCGTCATCAAAGAGTGATCAGACCATCGGTTGATCTGATGCTACGAGTGGTCTGTACTAGCCACGTCCTCACTCATCTGGCCCCATACGGCTCACATACACCATCGCTATACCCGTCACGATCATCAAGATCTTGATGAGAAAACTCCAGAGTAGGCCGAGATTTTCTAGCCATCGCAAGTAGGTCAAGTTGACGCCTATCAGCGATAGCACGAGACTCAGTCCGCCGAGCAGAAATAGCAGAAATCCTATGATGCTGATCAGTCCTTTATTCATACTAGCTCTTAGGGTCTAGGATCGACTCAATGCGGGCACGGGCATCCGAGATGTGCGCGCCCTTGAGGCCCGAGGCTGCGCCTTCTGCTCGTTGCAATTGTTTATCCAGACTAGTAAGTGAAGCTCTGGCAAGTGCTTTGGTGTCACTGAGATTGTAGGTGCTATTCTGTGTATTGACAAGTTTTCCGAGCTCTTCTATGTGCTGCCGCTGAAGATTTCTTCTGTACGTATCTATGCTGTTACCAGATCTCAGCTCTGACCAGATGCCATTGCTCAAGTCTTCTAGGTAGTCGAGTGGTGCGTAGGCCGAGCTGCCATTCATCGTCTCATTTTCTATCATGCGCAGGAGGCGTCTCTCCGAGAGCATAGAGCGTAGACTTGAGAGCTGTAGGCGAGATAATCGGCTTGTCATACCACCATTCTCTATACGAGCTAGTATGTCCTGATCGATCATCCACTCAGGTGTGGTGAATAGCTCTTGCTGGATGTAATCATGCGCAGCCTTTTGCTTTTCTTTCTCTACATGTGTGTAGATCTGTCCTTCCTCATCAGAGCGCTTCTTGTAGTCGTAGACTCCACCGATGTTAGTGCGTACATGGCGCATGTATCTACCAAATTGTCCCAGGACATTGCTATAGAGCTCGCCTAGGTCTGAGTAGTCTTCGCCATCTGTAGTGGCCCAGTCTTGCAGCTTTGGCATGATGCGCTTTAGATTCATGATACCGTAGGTGCTGGCGCGTATGGCGTCATCTCCTAGATCTTCTGTCTGTGCGGTAGGATCTGCGGGGTCAAATGTCTGTGCACCATATCGATAGATCGGATCTCCTGCTTTCTCTAGCACCCACTGGTGAAGAGTCGACTTCTCATCTTCCCAGTCTGTGGCATCAGGGATAGGCTTATAACCATAGGCGATAGACCAGTGATCATACGGGCCGATGCCAGGATAGAGACAGGTCACGCCGTCCTCAGGCTGAGCAATGTAGTTGAATCGTGCGTAGTCCATGATGCTCGGTGCTGTACCTCCCATGCGGCAAGTAAAGCTCGCTGAGCGAAGTGAATCTACTGGATAGGCTACGCTTGATCCCATGTTGTGCGGTAACCCTAGGGTGTGTCCTACTTCGTGCGCAGCTACAAATCTGATGAGCTCACCCATGACCTCATCGTCAAACTTAGCTTTCTGTGCATCTTCATTGATCGCTGCTGTCTGTGTGAAGTACCAGTTGCGTAGTAGGTTCATCACATTGTGATACCACATGATATCGCTCTCGAGGATCTCGCCGGTTCGCGGATCGTGGACGTGTGGCCCCTGAGCATTCTGTATGTCTGTGGTGATGTATCGTATCACGGAGTAGCGCGCATCTTCTGGACTCCAGTCAGGATCTTCCTCTGGAGTAGGCGCTTCCTTGGCCATGATGGCATTGCTAAACCCGATTTTCTCAAAGCTCTTCTGCCAGTCATTCACTCCTTGCATCAAGAAGGGTACCCACTTAGGTGGTGTGGCTGGGTCTATGTAGTAGACAATTGGCTTTTTAACTTCCACGATTTTTCCAGCTTTCCATGCCTCTTCATCGACGGGTTCTAGTCTCCATCGAGTGATGAATCTTCTCCGCTGTGCCTTTTGCGCGTCAGCGCTATAATCTGTCTGCGAGATACTGAAATAGCCCACGCGCTCATCATAGACACGCGGTTCCATGGGCTCATCAGGCAATACGATAAAGGACTGGTTCATCTCCACCGATAGGGCACCCGTAATCTGATTATCAGGCAGCTGGTCAGCCCCGCGATAGGTGAGTATGTGGCGCACTTCCAGATTCTCCGGGTAGCTCTTCATACCAGTAATCACACTGCGCTTAGCATCCAGACCTCTCAGGCCAAAGCCCTTGCTCTGTCGGCTACTCACGGCACCAAACATAGGTACATCCTGGGTAAATAGTGGATTGGCCTCGATGACATATCCCGTACTATCTGGGCTAAATGCCTTGATATCGAAGGCCATGATAACGGGCTCAAAATTGTTATTTTTCACGGAGCGATAGATGGGATCATCCTCGCTTGCCACGCTATTATAGGATACTTCTCGCAGGAGGATCTGGAAGTCATTGCGCTCCCATCGGATCACTTGCTGCGGCCTTGACTTGGTTCCTGCTCCACCGAAGTTGAGTCCCTTAACGAAGCCACTCACACGCGTGACGACTAGGATCTCCTGATCCATGACATCCTTGCTGAGCTCAAAGTAGTACTTGTCATCAACTTTGTGTACAGTAATCAGTCCTGGATCAGAAACTGCCTTTTTAGTGATGACCTCCTTGTAGGGTTTGATCTTTCCTTTTTCCTTTTTTGGCTTGGCGGTGGCAGAGGTTTTGCTCTTCTTCTTACCGCCGAATATCTGTGCATCAGCTGGCATGGAGAGTGACATGGCTAAGGCAAGGAGACATAGAGAAAGTAAGTGGCGCAGTGGCTTAATCATTGTCATAGTAGTGTGACTAGGTGAGAGCTGGCATCCTCGTGGATACTCAGGACGACAAATGTAATGACTTTGAGCCTTGCTAGAGTAATGAGTAGCGTAGTTGGCGAGTGACATCCATGACTGGTGTCGTGGAGTGGTAGGGGACTTTCGTCCAAATGCGCTTGAAGTCTCCCCGGTCACCGGACACTGCTAGGAATGCGTAGTAATCAGATGGATATGACGTGTAGCATGATGACTTCATCTCATCACGGTAAGTACAATCGTAGCCCGAGGCTATATCGCCGGTAGCTAAACTCAGTAGGAACA
>Ga0115029_1001728_pt1 | contig 14496 bp, 12 predicted proteins | sample SidtaG_3_FD_87297 | JGI IMG/M metagenome (GOLD analysis project Ga0115029, IMG submission 87297) | Marine algal microbial communities from Sidmouth, United Kingdom - Sidmouth_Asex1 metaG | ecosystem: Host-associated > Algae > Red algae > Unclassified | place: Sidmouth, United Kingdom | collected...
TGCGCCCGGTAGAGCTTGGGCCTTGTCCTTCAGTTCATTGACGATACGTCCTGCCAGTTTCGGCCCCACGCCATTCGCGCGCGAAACGGTTGCCGCATCGCCGCCAGCACAGGCATCGCGAAGCTCCCCTGCCGATAATGCCGAGAGGATTGCCAGCGCAACTTTGCTGCCCACGCCCTGCACCTGAGTGAGAATGCGGAACCAGTCGCGCTCCCCGGCATCGGCAAAACCCAGCAAGCGCATATCGTTTTCGCTCACCTGCAAATCGGTGAACAATGTGCAGACTTCCCCGCTTGCCCCCAGCGCGCCAAGCGTCTTGGCCGAGCAATGGACCAGATAGCCCACGCCTTGCACGTCCAGTATCGCCCAATCCTCGCCGGTTTCGTCCAGCCGTCCAGTTAGCTTTGCAATCATGCGTATCCTTCTGCGCTACCGCACCGCTGCTTGAGCGCGTTTTGTTCTCTGCCGCATTGTGCCTGCGCGGTCCAGCCTCGCTAGACACTTGCTCGCACTTACGCCAAATGGCTCTGTCATGAGCTGGAACACATTCGGACGCGTTTTTCGTTTCACCACTTGGGGGGAAAGCCACGGGCCTGCTTTGGGCGTGGTGGTTGATGGGTGCCCGCCGGGCATCACTCTTTCCGAAACGGACATTCAGCCTTTCCTCGATGCGCGCAAGCCGGGCAAAAACCGCTTCACCACGCAGCGACGCGAAGCGGACGAGGTGCGCATTCTTTCGGGTGTGTTCGAAGGGCGCACCACCGGCACGCCGATCAGCCTGATGATCGAAAACACCGATCAACGCAGCAAGGACTATTCCGAAGTCGCCAAAGCATATCGCCCCGGCCATGCGGATTACACCTATGACGCGAAATACGGGTTCCGCGATTACCGCGGCGGCGGTCGGTCAAGCGCGCGCGAAACGGCAGCGCGGGTGGCGGCAGGCGCGATTGCGCGGCTGGTCATTCCCGAAGTTACCATCACCGGATGGGCCGAAGCGATTGGCGAGCACGCAATCGACTATGCCCGGTTCGATGCGGGACAAATTCGTGAAAACCCGTTCTTCTGCCCCGATGCAGAGGCTGCACTGCACTGGGAAAGCGTGATTGATGAGGTGCGCAAGGCCGGATCTTCGCTAGGCGCGAGCGTAGCGTGCTCGGCCGAAGGCGTCCCTGCCGGATGGGGCGCGCCGGTCTATGCCAAGCTCGACAGCGAGCTTGCAGCTGCCATGGTCAGTATCAATGCGGTAAAGGGCGTGGAAATCGGCGATGGCTTCGCCGCTGCGCGCCTGAGCGGTGAAGGCAATGCCGATCCGATGCGCCCTGGCGAAGACGGCCCGGAATTCAGTGCCAATCACGCCGGCGGGATCGCGGGCGGAATCTCTACCGGACAACCTGTGGTGACGCGGGTCGCGTTCAAGCCAACCAGTTCCATTCTGACGCCGGTCGAGACGATTACGAGCGAAGGCGAGGCCACCGAAATCCGCACCAAGGGTCGCCATGACCCCTGCGTCGGCATTCGCGGCGTGCCCGTGGTTGAAGCAATGATGGCACTGGTATTGGCTGATCAAAAGCTGCTGCACCGCGCGCATTGCGGCTAAGCATAATCAAGCCGCGCAGACGGCAGACGACTTAGCTTCTAGGCCGGAAATGCGCATTCAAGATGATACGCTCGCCATAGACTCTGTCACCGTTCTGATCTCGGACTTGAATTCTGTAAATCGGTTGTGATTGCAACGCTGCTTCGCCGAAACCATGGCCTGCAGGCACTTCGCCCAGCAGGCGGCAATCCCGCACACGGCTGCGCCTCTGCACTTCACATTCCAACCGCGCGATACCGGCAATGCTGGCTGCACGAGCTTCTGCGGGATAGCGGCGGTGCAGGCGATCAAACCGCATATCCGGCGCCCATGTGGTGGTGAGACGGCGCGCTGGCGGCGAGGCCCCGCCACTGCCTGCACCCGCTCCAGTACCGGTCCCTATTCCGTCACCCGCTCCCTCGCCCAATCCGTCAAGTTCCGTCTCGCCTTCACCCAGAAACGGTGTCGGCATGGCCAAAGCTGGCGGCGCAGGGGCAACTTTGAGCTCGGTCAGCACCATCGGCGGTGTCGGCACGGCAGGCCGGACAGGGGGCGCTGGCACGCGGGTCGATCCGCCCGCGATCTGTCCGGTACATTCTGCGGTGACGGCTCAACTGGGGGCGGCTCCACAGCCTGAGGTGGCAGAGTGACCACCGTAACGCCCGGCGAACTTTCGAAATCTTGGGTCAGCCCCTGCCACGCCACAAAAAGAATTGCGAACTGCGCCGCTGTCAGTCCCGCTGCAAATGCAAGTCGCGGCCAGACAATGCGCTTGCGCCGCCTATCAGACGTGAAAGCCCGGCCCGCAATCGGCCCCGATTGTGTCGCTACAGCCATGCACTGCAGATACCATACAGCTCCGATTGTGTCACATTTTACATCCATGCCGCTGTGATCGGTTTTCTCGATCTTCGCAATCGCACAAATTTACTGTTGTGCGATGCAACAAATCCTATCTCCCGCGCGTTCCAATTCCAGACAATCAATCTAACACATTAGGAGTTTCTCACATGGGTATCATCGGCAGCCAGATTAAGCCGTTCACCGCCACCGCATTTCAGGCGGGCAAAGAATTTTTCGACGTCACCGATGAAGACGTGAAGGGCGATTGGGCCATCTTCTTCTTCTATCCGGCTGACTTCACATTTGTTTGCCCGACCGAGCTGGAAGACCTGGGCGAGCATTACGATATGCTGCAGAAGCTGGGCGTCGAAGTGTACGGCGTATCGACCGACACTCACTTCAGCCACAAGGCATGGCACGATTCCTCAGACAAGATCAGCAAGCTGAAGTTCGCGTTCCTCGGCGACCAGAACCACAGCCTCGCGCGCAACTTCGATGTGCTGCGTGAAGGCGTTGGCCTTGCCGACCGTGCGACCTTTGTTGTCGATCCCGACGGCATGATCCAGATTATGGAACAGACCTGTGAAGGCGTGGGCCGTAATGCCAACGAACTCGTCCGCAAAATCCGCGCGGCACAATATGTTCGCGCCAATCCGGGCCAGGTTTGCCCCGCCGCATGGGAAGAAGGCAGCGACACGCTGGCGCCTTCGCTTGACCTCGTCGGCAAAATCTAAGCCGGTTCGAGAGAACTGACTTAACTGAAAAGGGCTGCGCGCTTCTCCCCCCCCCTTTGAACTGCGCAGTCTTTCACCCCGAGCCCTATGCTCGGGTCGCTTGACGGCCCGGGGCCCCCCCTTGCCTCGCCCCGGGTCTTTTCGCCCTTCAATTGAACCACAGGATTACGCGCCGATGCTCGACCAGAACTTGAAAGATCAGCTCAAAAGCTACCTCGCCAATTTGCGCGAGCCTATTGAGCTTGTCGCGTCTCTTGGAGAAGGCACAAAATCGGACGAAACGCGCGAACTGCTGGAAACCATCGAAGCGCTATCTGACAAGGTTTCCACGCAGTTTGATGGTGACGATAGCCGCCGCCCCAGCTTCATCGTGCGGCGCGCCTCAGACGCAAGTCGTTGGGTGCGCTTTGCAGGCCTTCCCATGGGCCACGAATTCACTTCGCTGGTGCTCGCCCTGCTATGGGCAGGCGGCCACCCGCCGAAAGTCTCTGACGATGTACTGGAGCAAATCCGCGCTCTTGAGGGGGATTTCAATTTTGAGATGTATTTCTCGCTAAGCTGCCACAACTGCCCTGATGTTGTGCAGGCCCTGACGCTGATGGCATTCGAGAACCCGCGCATCACCGCGACCTTGATCGAAGGCGGCACCTTCCAAGATGAAGTGGACGCGCGCGACATCATGGCCGTGCCCGCGACATTCCTGAACGGGGAAAGCTTCTTCAACGGCAAGATGACGTTGGAAGAGGTCCTGCCCAAGGTGGACAGCGGCGCGGCTGCCAAAACCGCAGAGAAGCTGGATGCGAAAGACCCGTTTGAAGTGTTGGTTGTTGGCGGCGGCCCCGGCGGCGTGGCTTCGGCGATCTACACCGCGCGCAAAGGCATTCGCACTGGCATTGCGGCTGAACGCTTTGGCGGCCAGTTGAACGATACTCTCGGCATCGAGAACTTGCCGGGCACAGAATACACCGAAGGTCCGAAGCTGACCGGTGATCTGGAGCGGCAAGTTGCCAGCCAAGATTCCATCGACCTGATGAACCTGGCAACCGCCAAAAAACTGATCCCGGCAGAGCGTTCGGGCGGACTGCACAGGATTGAACTGGAAAACGGAGCGGTGCTGAAAGCCCGCTCTTTGATTCTTTCCACCGGCGCACGCTGGCGTTCACTCGGCGTGCCGGGAGAGAACGAATATCGCAACAAAGGCGTCGCCTACTGCCCGCATTGCGACGGCCCGCTGTTCAAGGGCAAGCGCGTTGCCGTAATCGGTGGCGGCAATTCCGGCGTTGAAGCCGCGATCGACCTTGCAGGGATCGTCGGCCATGTGACGGTAATCGAATTCGATACCGAGCTGCGCGCGGACAAGGTGCTCGTCGACAAATTGCGCAGCATGTCCAACGTAGATATTCTGGTGAATGCTCAGACCACGCAGGTGACTGGCGATGGCGACCGCGTGAACGGCCTAATCTGGAAGGACAGGGAAAGCGGCGATGAGCACGATCTCGCACTGGAAGGAATATTCGTCAAGATCGGCCTTATCCCCAACACGGAATGGCTGGAAGATAGTGGATTGCAGCTTTCCAAACACCGCGAGATCGAGATCGACGCGCATGGCAAAACCAATTTGCCCGGCATCTTCGCGGCGGGCGATTGCACCACTGTGCCCTACAAGCAGATCGTAGTTGCCATGGGGGCAGGTTCCAAGGCTGCGCTGTCGGCGTTTGATTACCTGATCCGTACAAGTTCGACAGAAACTGCGACACAGGCAGCCTGATTTCAGCACAACGTTGCGCGGCAATGAAAAGCCCGCCTCCGGCATTCGGAAGCGGGCTTTTTTGCATTTCGTCCTGCTGCACAAACCAATGATCGCAGAAACGCCAAATTCGATCAATGAATGCCAACTAATCGATTGGACTAATCACTCTCTGTGGCCCATTCCATATGCAGAATCGACTTAACGATCAGCATTAGATGAAAAGAGGATTATCTCATGGACGCAGAAACAGGTTCCATCTCAGGCGGTTGCCCATTTAGCGGCAACGGCGGTACGCGCAATTTGTTGGGCCGCACCAATCGCGATTGGTGGCCTGATGCTCTCGACCTCGAAATTCTGACCCAGCAGGGCAAAACCGCTGATCCGATGGACGCTGGTTTTGACTATGCCGAGGCATTCAACACCATTGATTACGCTGCGCTGAAGGCAGATCTGACAGCGCTGATGACCGACAGCCAGCCTTGGTGGCCAGCCGATTACGGTCACTATGGCCCCTTCTTCATCCGCATGGCTTGGCATGCTGCTGGCACCTATCGCACCGGTGACGGGCGCGGCGGTGCAGGCAGCGGACAGCAGCGTTTTGCGCCGCTCAACAGCTGGCCGGACAACGGCAATCTGGACAAGGCGCGCCGCCTGTTGTGGCCGATCAAGCAGAAGTACGGCAAGAACATCAGCTGGGCGGATTTGTTCATCCTGACCGGCAACGTCGCCATTGAAAGCATGGGCGGCCCAGTCTTCGGATTTGGTGGCGGACGTGCCGACGTGTTTGAACCGGAAACGGTATATTGGGGCACTGAAGAACTGTGGGTCGACCAAGGCGTTGAAACCCGCATTCAGCCCGATGAAGGCATGGCGCTGGAAAACCCGCTGGCCGCGATCCAGATGGGTCTGATCTACGTCAATCCGGAAGGCCCCGGCGGAAACCCCGATCCGCTACAGTCTGCCCGCGATATGCGCACCACTTTCGAACGCATGGCCATGAACGACGAAGAAACCGTCGCACTTACCGCTGGCGGCCACGCTTTCGGCAAGGCCCACGGCGCTGCACCTGCAGATTCGTTTGGCGGCTCACCCGAAAGTGAAAACCTTGCCTTGCAAGGCTTTGGCTGGCTGAACGACGCGGAAGAGATTGCCAATGGCAACATCACTACGTCCGGCATCGAAGGCGCATGGTCGAACAACCCGACATCATGGAGCCACGACTACTTCCGACTGCTGTTCAAATATGACTTTGAACTGGTGCATAGCCCCGCCGGCGCCCAGCAGTGGCAGCCTATCGACCAGTCCGAAGAGGATATGGCACCTGATGCGCGCGATCCTTCAAAGAAGGTTCCGACCATGATGACCACCGCCGATATGGCGCTGAAGATGGACCCGGAATATCGCAAGATTTCGGAGCGTTTCCTGGCCAATCCAGAACAGCTGGATGATGCCTTCGCCCGAGCATGGTTCAAGCTGTGCCACCGCGATATGGGACCCAAGGTTCGCTACATGGGCCCGGAAGTGCCTGCTGAAGAGCTGATCTGGCAAGATCCAGTTCCCGCTGGAAGCACGCCGTCGGACAGCGATGTTTCGGCCTTCAAATCCGCAGTTCTGGAGAGCGGCCTGACCGTCAGCCAACTGGTGAAGGCGGCATGGGCGTCTGCATCAACTTTCCGCAATTCGGATAATCGCGGCGGTGCCAATGGTGCCCGTGTGCGCCTTGCTCCGCAAAAGGATTGGGATGCCAATGATCCGGCAGAACTGGCGGACGTGCTGGCCAAGCTGGACAGCATCCGCGGCAATCTCTCAATGGCTGATGCCATTGTGCTGGCAGGTGCAGCGGCGATTGAAAAGGCGGCCAGTGATGGCGGCCATTCGGTCAGCGTCAATGTCACCACCGGTCGCGGTGACACCACTGACGAGCACACTGATGCGGAGAGCTTTGAGCCGATGGAGCCATTTGCCGATGGCTTCCGCAACTATCTGCGCACCAAGGCAAGCGTGAAGACTGAAGACATGCTGGTCGACCGCGCCCACCTGCTGGGCCTTTCGATCCCTGAGATGACGGCACTTGTCGGCGGGATGCGCGTCCTTGGCGCAAACAGCGGCAATACCGCGCACGGCGTGCTCACGGACCGCGTGGGTACGCTCAGCAACGACTTCTTCGTAAACCTGCTCGACATGGGCACCAAATGGACTGTGGTCGATGAAAGCGGTGATGAAGAGTTCCTCGGCACTGATCGGGCAAGCGGCGCAGAGAAGTACCGCGCCACCCGCACAGATCTGGTGTTCGGCTCCAATTCCCAGCTGCGCGCCATTGCGGAAGTCTTCGCTGAAAATGGCGGGGAGAATAAGTTCATTTCCACTTTCATAAGTGCGTGGACGAAGGTAATGGACGCCGACCGATTCGATGTGAGCTACGCAAAGTACCACGGATAAGTCGAACGAACGCCCTTAACGGCCAACCCCGGAGAGCTTGCCCCCCAAGCAATTCGGGTCGCTGGAAGGCCCTCACCAGTTCGCTGGTGGGGGCCTTTTTCTTTCGGGAATTGGTACCGGCCTTCGCGGCCGTCAGCGGATCAAATCCAGCCCGCATCTTTCAGCGGCGTGACGTTGGCGCGGCTGACGGGCGCTTCAAGGCCGTTATCAAGCATCAGGCGGACATTGCGGCCTTCCCGCTTCACATCCGCAACGGCCCCGCGCGCCACCCACCAGCTGCGATGAACTTGCCGCCCATCCAGACCATCCAGCTCTGCCACCGCATCGCGCATCCGCAGCAGCACCAGCTCGTTGCCCAGCGCCGTGTGAGCGCGAACGTAGTGGTCCTCCATCTCCAGCGCGATGAGCTCGCTGCCGAGCTCGGGAGGAAGGCGATCAAGAAAGCGGGGGCCAGTGGTTTGGGGCGCGGGCGAAGGTGCGGGAGTGATGGTGGAAGTGGGAGCATGAACTGCGGGTGCGGCAGGATCATCGCGCTTCATCACGGCAAACAGCAGTGTAATCAGTCCGCCGATAACGGCGACATACAGATATTGCGTCACGGCGGCGCCCAGATCAGGCATCGACGCACGGTCCGGCAAGCGCGGCAGAACCCAAACAGCAATCGCCATCGGGACAGAGGCGACAAAGACACCCGCAATCTGCAATCCCCAAGCCGGCAAGGCCAGTCCGGGCGCGAGCCGTTTGGCCAATCCGTCGATCGGGGAATACACCGCATAGCCGATATAGGCGAAGCCCAGCCATACCACCAGCCGCAGGGACAGCGGATCATTAAAACTGCCGAACGGGCCAATCAGTGCCAACGCCACACCGATTACGGTCATGATCGCCAGATCAATCAGCGTTCGCCGAGCAAAAGCGGAGCGGCGGGAGGGAGGTGAAGCGTCCATTCACCTGCAAAACTAGCGCCCATTCGCGTTTCGTAAAGTGGCAACTAAGCGAAAACCGGGGTCTTTCGCGAAGGAACCTGCCCAAACCCGTAAGTTGCGTTGCCCGTGAAAGGGCATCGGTCAGAACTGTTCTCACGACTTCAACGGGAGACTATTTATGACCACCTCGATTGCCAATCCACTCGGCTTCTTCAATCGCTTGAACCTTACCGCAAAGCGCGGCCCGATGGATCTCAATCCGCTGACAAGGGGTTTGGTGATCTTTGCGGGCACGATGATGACAGCGCTCTGCGTCTTGGCAATCGCCCGCGCCGCGCTTGGCCTTTCAGGGGATCTGCCGCACCTGCGCCATCTTGTTCTGGTGTTTCACGTCACCACGGTAATCCCCTGCGTTCCGCTGGGCCTTTACCTTCTGATCGCGCCAAAAGGCACGCCGATGCACAAGCAGCTCGGCAAATTGTGGCTTGCCCTGATGGTTGTGACCGCACTCTCCACCATTTTCATCCGCCCCGGCATGGAACTGACCTGGATTCACATTTTCGTCCCGATGACGCTGCGCGCCGCCTATCTCATTGTCGCCAAAGCACGCCGCGGAGACATCGCAGGCCACCGCAAGGAAATCGTCAGCCTGTACCTTGGTGCGCTGATGCTGCCCGGCATCGCCGCCTTCGTGATCGACGGCCGCCTGATGAACACAATGCTGCTTGGCTAAGAACTAGCGGCGCCGCTTCAACACCAGATAGAGCGCACCCTCGCCCCCGTGGCGGCGGTGCGCCTTTCGTATGGCTGCGATGTCAGAGGCGTGCTGCCCTGCGGCAAGCCAGTCCAGTATCTTTGCCCGGATCGCCCCGCGCCGCTCTCCCCGGTCTGCGGCATCAACCGGGCGCGGCTTGCCTGTCACAACCAATACCAATCGCGCGCCCATCGCCTTGGCCTGCATGATGCCCGCATCCAGCCGCCGGTACGCTTGTTCCAGCGTATGGCCATGCAGATCGAGCGTGAAATCAGGATCGGTTGAATTGCGTGAAAGGCGGCGCTCCCAATGCGAATCAAGGCCCGCGCCTCGCGCCGCTGGCGGAGACGCCGGAGGTTGCGCAGCCATTCGCGGCCTTTGCTGGAGAGAGCCCGGAACGGCAGCTTTGGCCTTGCCCAGTGTTTCAGCAGGTTTGCCGCCGGTGATTGGTGCCGGGTTGGTAATTTTGCGCATGCCTTCTTGGCGCAAAGGTTCGACGGTGCTGGAAAGCTTGCCCCACAGCGCCGCCTCTTGCGGAGAAAGCCCTCGCGGTGCGCTCATCGTCTTAGACGGGCGGCGGCTGCGTTGGGCAGCAGGATAACGGCCTGCCCCCGACCGCTCATACCGCCAGCAATTTCCCGCGCCTGATCGCCCGCGCCCCAGAAGGTGTCGAAGCGATTGGGTCCGCGAATGGCTCCGCCAGTGTCCTGCGCAACCCACAGACCGTTCGCAACGGTGCGGTCCAGATCGAGAATGACGGGCGCGCCGTAAGGCACAAATTTCGGATCGACCGCGACAGAGCTTTCGCCGCGCACTGGCACTCCGATGGAGCCAATCGGACCTTCACCTGTCAGTTCGCGGAAGAAGACCCAGCTTTCATTAAGGCGCATCAGGTCGCCGCCATCGCGCGGGTTTTCGCGCAGATATTGCATGATGCCCTGCATACTTCCGGCATATTGCCCTGGCCCATCGCCCAGCAGCCCGCGCTCTCGCATGACGCCGCCGATGCCGGTGTAGGCATAACCGTTCTGACCATCATAACCGATGCGAATGATGTCGCCTTCCGGTGTGCGCACCCGGCCCGAACCTTGTATCTGGAGGAAGAAAAACTCGACCGCGTCGCTGGCATAACCGAGCACTGGCGCAGAGCCATCAAGCGCCCCGACCTCTATCTGTGCGCGGCTTAAATGCGGGACACATGATCCATCTGGCAGACGGCGGCTGAGCGGTGCGCGGCCTTCGCGTTCGCTGTCAGGGGTGCCATCACGCCAGCAGCGAACCAGATCATCTGGAACGCCATAGATGGGCACATCGCTGGCAGACCGGCGCGTGCGACTGCCAAAAATTTCAGGTTCAAAATATCCGGTGGCAAAGACTGTGCCTTCACCCACGCGCACGGGCGTAAACTGGGTGGCGAAAAACTCAGCCGCGCGCGTGTTCGGCCAGGCAGCAGCGGCATCGCATGGAACAGCCCAGTCGGCAGTATTGGTGAGGCCGGAGACATCTTCGCGCGTGGTCGCCACGCGGCAACTTGTGCGAAAAGCGCTGAGCGCGGCCATGGCATCGGCGGAATCGATAGCGCCTGAACTGGAGGATGGCAGACGGACAGCGCCAAGCAGAGCAGCGCTGGGCGCTACGACTGCAGGAATTTGCGGATCGGGTTCAGGAATGACTCGCCCGCAAGAGGCGAGCAAACCCAGCGCGATGAAAGGCAGAAGGCGGCGTATGGTGTTCACGCCGCGCCGCTATCAAGCCGCGTCTGTCTCGTCGAGCAGCCAGTTCGGATCATCGCTGCGGATATCCCGGCTGAACGTCCAGATGTCGCGGCTTTCAATGGCATCATCGAGCGATCCTGCAACCAGATTGCCTTCGGCATCATAGGTGACGCTGGCAATATCAGCGACGAAGCGAATCGCAATCCGCGCGACCTTCTTATCGAGCACAGCGGAATGCACCGTCGTATCTTCAATGCGGATCAGGCGGCTGTCGAGCTTGAAGCCAGCGGCATCACGTTCATCAATCGCGGCGGAGAAGCTGGCGAAAACATCATCGTCACACAGTTGCTTCAGCTCGTCCTGATCGCCGCGCCAGAACGCTTCCAGGACGACTTCATAGGCGCTTTTCGCACCTTCAAGGAACGGGATCAGTTCAAACTGGCGGTCCGCAGTCGAAATCTCGCGCAGGCCCTGCTCAATCGCTGGCGAAAAGCCAACCAGCGCGCGATCATTGCGCGGTGCATCTGTGCCTTGCGAGCTTTGCACCTGCTGTGCATTTTCGTCTTCCTGCTGAGCACGCTCCAGCCGGTTGGAAATCGCCTCTTCCTCATGCTCCGCCTTGCGGCCAAGCACCGAATAGAGGCGCATGCCGAGAAACGCGGCGATCATGGCGAGGATGACGATTTGCCAGATAATCATTCGAAAAACTTCCTAAACTTACCCGGGAGAAACAGACTGCCCCGGTCTTTAACAGCAATTGTGAACGAGATAAGAGCTTATAGCAAATGAACAAGCAGGACTTAAGGGTCCCTGAAGAAGGTAGAAAACATTTTACCGCATTGGCGCACGGCGTTGCGGCGCGCGCGCAAGGGTGATAGGCGCGCCGCACGAAATCGCGGCGGGCAAGCTTCCTGGCAAATCTGCTGCACGAACAGACTTTTTGATACGAAAGACTTGACCCATGGCCGATGAAGGCGACGTCCTGACCAACCTTGATGCCCAGCCAGCTGGCAACGGCGCAGATACACAGCCAATTGCCGGTGTTATTTCACAATATGTGAAGGATCTGTCGGTCGAAAACCCGAAGGCGCCTGAAAGTTTTCAATGGCGCGATCAGCAGGAAATGGACGTGCAGTTCAATATTGCCGCGCGCAAGGTCAATGATGATCTGACAGAAGTTGAGCTGAAGATCACCGCCACCAGCAAAACGTCGCAAGGGTCTGCTTACATTGTCGACCTGTCCTATTGCGGTCTGGTTGGCATGCGCAACATGGGTGAAGAACAGCAGCACGCTTTCACCTATGCCGAAGCCCCGCGCATCCTTTTCCCATTCGCTCGCCGCGTTATTTCCGATGCTGTGCGCGATGCCGGTTTTGCTCCGCTAATGCTCGATCCAATCGATTTCAACGGCCTGTACGTGCAGCAATTGCAGCAAAAGCGCGCGCAGGAAGAAGCAGCTGGCGGCACGGCTCCGGGCGGCGACGTGCCCGCCGGCGGCGACAACTGAGCCTTAATGAACCTACGGGCGGCTGAGCGATGAGCCTCCTCAAAAATGTCGGCACGATCGGCGGGCTGACCATGGTCAGCCGCGTTGCCGGCATGGTTCGCGAGATGATCTTCAGCCGCGTGCTTGGCGCGAATGAAGTTACCGACGCGTGGTTTCAAGCGCTGATCATTCCCAACGTGTTCCGCCGCCTGTTTGCTGAGGGCGCGTTTTCCGCCGCCTTCGTGCCGATGTTCTCCAAACGCCTCCACAAGGACGGCAGCGAAGCCGGGGCAGACGGGCTGGAGGAAGCGCGCAGCTTCAGCAATGATGTGATCTCGGTCTTTGTACCGGCGCTCATCGTGCTGACTGCGATCATGCAAATTGCCATGCCCGGCGTGATCTGGCTCTTGTCAGACAAGCCGGTCGATCCGCTGAAATTCGATTATTCGGTCGATTTTGCGCGGATCATGTTCCCTTACATTCTGCTGGTCAGCGTTGTGACCTTGCTAACCGGAATGCTCAATTCCGTGTCGCGGTTTGGCCCGGGGGCAAGCTTTCCGATCATCTTCAATCTGGTCCTGATTTGCACTTTGCTCGGCATCGAAGGCTTTGGGCTGGGCGCGGCTGAAATTGTCGCCATGGGCTATATCGTCGCATGGGCGATCCCCGTGGCAGGTTTGCTGCAATTGGGCTGGCTGATTTATTGGGCGCATAAGGAAGGCTTCCGTCCGCGCTGGATCCAGCGCCCCCGCATGACGCCGGAGGTAAAGCGGCTTGGCATAATTGCGCTTCCGGCTGCGATTGGCGGCGGGGCATATCAGATCAACACTTTGCTCCAGGTCTATTTCCTCAATCAATTAGAAGGCAGCGCGGTCAGCTGGATGAATTATGCGGACAGGCTCAATCAATTGCCGCTGGGCATTATTGGCATCGCTTTGAGCACAGCGATCCTGCCCACCCTTTCCAAATTCATCGGCGCAAAGGACAATGCAGGAGCAGCGCGGGTGCAATCCAATGCGATTGAGCTGGGCATGTTGCTGACCCTGCCAGCTGCCGTGGCGCTCTCCATATGCGCAGTGCCAATCATCACCATCATCTTTGGCGGTGGCCGGTTCGATGCGGACGATGCCGCGATGACCGGCGGCATATTGGCGGTGCTGGTGGCAGGTCTGCCTGCCTATGTGCTGGTCAAAGTACTCGTGCCCAGTTTCTACGCGCGTTCAGATACGCGCACACCCGTTTATGCTGCCATTGCCGCGCTGACAGTATTCATCGGCTTCAACATCGCTTTTCTTGAAAGCTTCGGCGTGCAGGGCGTGGCCGCGTCCAGCGCGATCGGCGCGTGGCTCAATTGCCTTGTCCTTTACACAGTGCTGAGAGTGCGCGGCTATTACCGGCTCGATTGGCCGCTGATCGGGCGTCTTGCCCGCCAATTGCTTGCTGCCGCTGCCATGGGCGCAGCCTTGTTCTACACGCGGGACTTGCTAACGCCCTATTTTGGCGCAAGCATTCTGGAGCAATTGCTGGCTCTGGTCGCTTTGGTCGCTTGCGCAGTGATCGTATATTTCGGCGTGGCTTTCGCGCTGGGCGCAGTCAGCAAGCAGCGGCTCGCCAGTTTCATGAAGAAGAGAGAACCCGAGGCCCCATGATTGTCGTTTCCGGAATCCAGCCCACAGGCAAGCCACATCTGGGCAATTATCTTGGCGCCATTCGCAACTATGTGAAGCTGCAGGATGAAGCGGCAGCGCAAGACGGAAAATGCCTCATCTTCCTGGCGGACCTGCACGCGATTTCCATGCCGCACGAGCCGCGCGAATTGCATGCCAGTACACTGGAAATGGTCGCCACACTGGTCGCCTGCGGGCTTGATCCAGCCAAGAGCGTACTGTTCAATCAGGCGCAGGTCCCTGCTCATGCGGAACTGCAATGGTTGCTGATGGGGACGGCGCGAATGGGGTGGCTGAACCGCATGACGCAGTGGAAGGACAAGGCAGGCAAGAACCGTGAAGGCCAGTCGGCCGCGCTGTTCGGCTATCCCGTGCTGCAGGCTGCAGACGTATTGTTGTATCAGGCCACTCACGTACCAGTGGGCGAAGACCAGAAGCAGCATCTGGAACTTGCACGCGACATCGCGCAGAAGTTCAACAATGATTTCGCCAAAAAAGACGAATCGGGCGAAGACGCGCCGGTTTTCACCTCGCCCGATCCCTACATTCCCAAGGCCGCTGCACGGATTATGTCCCTGCGCGATGGGTCGCGCAAAATGAGCA
>Ga0115029_1001729_pt1 | contig 14487 bp, 10 predicted proteins | sample SidtaG_3_FD_87297 | JGI IMG/M metagenome (GOLD analysis project Ga0115029, IMG submission 87297) | Marine algal microbial communities from Sidmouth, United Kingdom - Sidmouth_Asex1 metaG | ecosystem: Host-associated > Algae > Red algae > Unclassified | place: Sidmouth, United Kingdom | collected...
AACTGTGCTTAGTTTATCTTTTTATTTAATTAAGTGTAAAACAATATCACACCCATAAACTTAGGCTATTTAAATTATAGTTTACCTATTGAAATTTTTATTTTGCTATTTCGTTTTACATAAATGAGCTAAAATTTCGCATTAACCGAAATTTTTAATTTTTGCAGTAGCCTCATTAGCAACAATGATTACCATACAAATTTATGACGAATAGTTACATAACAAAACATATATTATTAGTTATTTTTTTATTGTTATGTGTAAGATCAATAGCTCAGTTAAAAGAAGAAAAGGAGATCATATACTTAATTCCGGGGCAAGGCGCAGACGAACGCTTGTTTAAAAATTTACAACTCGATACTGCATTATTTAAAGTTCATCATATAAAATACAAAGTACCTTTTAAAGAAGAACAGATGAGTACTTACGCTTTAAGGCTGTCTCAACAAATAGATACAACAAAAGCGTTTACTTTAATTGGTGTTTCGTTAGGTGGTATGCTTGCTACTGAAATAAATGAAGTGTTAAGCCCTAAAAATGTGATTGTAATTTCGAGTGCTAAATGTAGAAGTGAATTACCAAGACAATACAAGTTTCAAAAGGCAATACCGCTTTATAAAATCATTCCAAAAAAAATAATAAAACAATCCTCACTAATCGTTCAACCCATATTTGAACCAGACAGAAGTAAAGAAAAAGAAACTTGTATATTGATGCTAAAAGCTAAAGACCCGATGTTTTTAAAAAGAACAATTGGAATGATTGTAAATTGGAATAGGATATCGTATGATCCTAACATTATACACATTCATGGAGATAAAGACAACACCTTACCCATAAAAAATGTGAAGTTTGATGTGTTAGTAGAGAACGGTTCTCATATGATAATGCTAACACGAACCGATGAAATAAAAGACCTCATATTATCTATAATGAATAACGATGAAGAACAACTATTAAAAAGCAAATATGACGAATGAATTTTTACGACACACTATATCAATTATAGAGTATAGGTTTGAAAATTTGGCAGCTAATAGTAAAGTATTTTTTGGAGTGTTTAACCTTGGAAAAGGTAGCAGATTTAATGTCGAGTCTTCAACTTTATAATTTTCAAGCAACGTTAAAACCAACCATTTAACTTTGATAAAAGCGATTTTAATAGCAGAAGCCTCGAAGAAAAATGCCACCCCTTGTTAATGAAAAAACTGACTTGTTGAACCTCATAAAAAAAATGCACTCAAAGACATTTCACTTATTAGAGATTATGGTAAACCGAGTTATGCTATGAACTCAGATAATAGCAAAAAGGCCAACCACACATTAGCTAAAAATGAAAGCATTTACATAGACTTGTAAAATAGCGCAATAGCTTTTGGCGGAATGTTAGACTTTATAGAAAAGAGGAAACAACCATCCGGTTACAATATTTTGTTGTGGCCTGCGGGTAGAATACCAGAATTATTTATAAATGGATAATTATTGAAATGAACGACAATAGAAAACGATTTACAAGGCAATTTGAATAGGGATTTTAATTAGAAGCAAAACAGCATCACTCGTGGAAACACCCGTCCTGCTATTCACTAAATCTTTTTTCTCAAACACCTACTGCTTCAAAACCTGCGCTGCATAAAAAGGATACCGCTCCTATTAGGGCTAATTTTCCTCGTTATAGAAATGACATTTCTCAAAGAAATGTCATTTCTGAGCAAGCCTTTAGCTCAACAAAAGCTAATCATTAAAATTTTAACACATTATAATTATATTTGATGAAATTTTTATTTGGTTACTAAACAACTACAAAATTTGTTATATTCAAAAGTTAGCAGTAATTAAGAAAACATTATTAGCAAAAATGAGTAGAGAAGCAGATTATACTTTAAAAGGTTTTATTTACCAATTCAACAAAACTCTTGAGCAATTATTATCAAATCCAGAAGGAACAGAGGTAACTGTTGAAGGAATCATAGAGGACATTGATGTAAACTCAATTGGTGTTTCCAGGGCAATTCAATGTAAATATCATGAAACAAAATTTAATTACAGTTTGTCATCAGTTTATAAGCCGATTTTGCAAATGATGGCTCATTATGCTGAAAACAAAAATAGAAATATCCAATACATACTTTATGCATTTTTCCCAAGTGAACCAAAAGGAGATAAAAGATTAACAACAATTGATATAGAAGAAATACTAAAAACAAAGGATAAAAAACTCGTCGTCACTTATTTATCTAAAATAAAACCTCCAAAAGATACTAAAATTGAAGCATTGCTTGCTAAACAAAGGAAGAGTGCAAAAGACACGACTGAAATTGTTGACTATTACTCAACAGCATCCAATTTGGACTTGACAATCACTATAGACGATTTTTTGAAAACAAATAAGTTTAAATTTATAATAGGGAAAACCTTTGATAATTTAGTTGTTGACATTAAAAACCTTTTAGAAAAAAATAGCAGCTTTTCTATGGAGGATATTAACGATTTATTCTATCCTAATGCAATTCAAATTATTGCAGATAAAAGTATAATTCATGATTCCACAGGAAAGGCAAGGGTAGTTGAGAAAGCCGACTTCATACAAAAATTGGAAAGTCTCAAAAAAACTGTTATTTCACGGTGGACGAAAGAACTCTCTACTTATCAAAAACTATTAAAAAAGCGAAGAGAGCAACTTCAAAATAATTTCCAAAAAAACCATCGTCTTCGATATTTCATTTTCAATTCCTATACTGTCGAATCTTTTGAAGATGAAATTGTAAATTTCATTGTTGACTATCTTGGAAAATATAATTGTAAAACTAAATTGCATAGCCAGACACCAATTTTTTGCATTGACACAACAAATACAAATCTAATGGCAGATATGGAAAGCCGTCTACATTCTAAGGGTGTGAAATTTGTAAATGGTTTTAAAGGAAAGGATTTTTTTCAAGATGAATTTTTACGTAATCCTAAGAGAATTCTTTCTGATTCTTGGTGTGAATTCAATCTGCGAATCGGTAGATTTAGTCCACTAATCATAAAATGCTTAAACATAAAAAAGTGTGACGATATGTTTATTATTGGAAGAATAGATATAAAGGAATTAGACTTGCAAGATATAAATGTGGAGTATATTGATGTAGTAAATATTAATGAGCTTCGATACTTAATAAAATTATCTAAAACAATCAGCTAAAATAAAAATGAGTACAGCAAATAAAATAGGTTCTGTAATAGAAAGTTCACCATCCACCATCTTAATAAAAATAGAAGATGACATGGTGTATGAAAAAAATAAACATTCAATTCAAATTGGAAAATACTTACAGGTTAAAGAAGGCAATCATAATTATGTTATTTGTTCCATTCAAAATATTAAAATAAATGATAAAGAGAAGTATATAGTAACTACTCAACCTATTGGAATATACAAAGAGGATAAATTTATACAAGGGAGTTCTTCGTTACCATCGCCTACAGAAATTGCCTATGTTATTGAGCAAAAAATTATTGAGAAGATATTTGCTAAAGGTGGCGAATTCTCTTTTGGGTTAGGAAATTTGGTTCAGAATAAAGATATAACATTACATATAAATGGAAATAAATTTTTTAGTAAACATATTGCAATAGTCGGCTCTACGGGTTCGGGTAAGTCTTGCACTGTAGCAAGGATTTTGCAAAATGTTGTCGGTATAGATCAAAAACTAAATATTAACAAAGATGAACAAAAAAATTCACATGTAATAATATTTGACATACATTCAGAATATAAGTCAGCCTTTGACATTGAAAAATCAGAAAATTTCAATTGTAATATTCTTGATGTTGACAAATTGCAATTACCTTATTGGCTAATGAATTCAGAGGAATTAGAAGCCCTTTTCATTGAAAGTAACGAACAAAACTCACATAATCAAGTATCTCAATTTAAAAAAGCTGTTATTCAAAATAAGGAAAAACACAACCCCAAATTATCAAAAATCACTTATGATACTCCGGTATACTTCAGCATTACAGAGGTATATAACTATATCTTCAATATGAATAATGAAGTCATAAATAAAATTGAAGGGGAAGATCAAAAACCTAAATTAAGTAATGGAACTTTAATTAAGGATAGGCTTGAATATTTTGATGAAAAATATAAATTTATTAGCACCTCTACTGCTGCACCCAAGAAGGCAAGCAAAGGTGCTTTCAATGGAGAATTTAATAGATTTATTTCAAGATTAGAAACGAAAGTATCTGATAAAAGACTTTCGTTTATTCTCGAACCATTTAAAGATGAAGCAAAAAAAGAGCTTCTTAAAACAGAAGATTTTAAAGATATAATTAAGCAATTCTTGGGCTATTTAAATAAATCAAATTTAACAATAATTGATTTAAGCGGTATTCCTTTTGAGGTACTTAGTATTACCGTCAGTTTAATTTCCAGATTAGTATTTGACTTTGTATTTCATTATTCAAAATTAAAAAACACCAAACAAACTACTAATGATATTCCATTCTTAATAGTGTGTGAAGAAGCCCATAACTATATACCTAAATCAAATAGTGCTCAATTTAAGGCATCAAAGAAGTCTATTGAAAGAATAGCTAAAGAGGGAAGAAAATACGGTTTGAGCTTAATGGTTGTCAGTCAAAGACCATCAGAAGTTTCTGATACAATATTTTCTCAATGTAACAATTTCATTGCACTGAGGCTTACAAATGTTAATGATCAAAATTATATTAAAGGATTACTTCCTAACAATTCTGCTTCGATTACTGATATATTGCCAACCTTGTCAGAAGGAGAATGTATAGTAGTTGGAGATGCTTCGCCAATGCCCGCAATTGTAAAAATGAAAATGCCTAACCCTGTACCAAAATCAGAAAGTATCAAATTTCATAAAGAATGGAAAGCAAAATGGAAAGATGTTACGTTTGATGAGGTAATTAAAAAATGGAAGAAAGAATAACTGGTTTTGCCCCACTCTTGCAACGAACTAAAAAGATATGTGCGTTTATACCACACACTCGGCGAGATTTGTAATCTCTCCGCATTTTCAGTACAACAATAAAACCCACTACTCGAAGTTTATCCAAACTTTATATCCGCATGTCTCCAACTACGGATATAAAGTATACCATTATGGCAAACTACAGCAAACAGTAAAAGTTTCATATATTGAAACATTGTTGTATCTTTGTATTTTATGAAAACAACATTAAAATATAAAATAATCAAATCTGAAAGGCAATATAATAAGTATTGTAAGATGCTTGAAGCCTTAGTTTTAAAAAGCAGAAAAAGTGATGAAGACGAAATTGAATTAATAACCCTGTTAATTGAAAAGTGGGATGATGAACAATATGAATTGCCAGACATAGATCCTATTCAATTATTGAAATCATTGATGGATGATCACGAACTCAAAGCTAAAGATTTAACTGTGCTTTTGAATTTGTCAAAAGGAACGGTCTCTAAAATATTGAATTATCAGACAGGTCTTTCAAAAGATACCATCAGGAAATTATCTAAGCATTTCAAACTTGACCAAGCGGCTTTTAACAGACCGTATAGACTTAAAGATCCTATAAACCGTAAGTATAAAAATGCTGCATTGATGAATACAGAAAAAAGTATTGAAAAAGTAGCTTGAGGAAAAAACCATTATTGCAGAGAACTATGAAGGTTAAAGAATAAATGTGCTATTAAAGCAAAACATATATTTTTTGTGAATTATTTTTTATTTAGGAAAGTAAAGATTTTGATTTTTTAATATAACATTACCCTCTTTCCTTGCCATAATGCCAATCCCCATCCATTCCCACAAAAATCCCCTCAATAAAACACCCCACAAAACACCCACCAAAAATCCTATAAAAAACCCTACTTTTACCAAAACAAAATTTGAACTAATAAACAACAAAAAAGAGACGCTCAAACAACAATACAAAAACAATAAACGCCCCAATAAAACAAACAATTTAACCAAGCAACAAAATGTCAGAGATCAGTCCACACCCAAAATATAAAGACCAACGGAAACAACCACAACCAAACCAACCAAAATCAAAATACCCACGTTTAAGGCAACGCATCATCTCCTCCATTTTAGGAATTTTAATGATCGCAGGCGCAGTTTATTATTCGGGAATCTTAAAAAGCAGCAAGAAAGAACCGAAACAGAATAATAAAGTTAGCATCACCAATGTAATTTACGCGCCGGTCGAGTTAAAAAATTCGTCAGTCGCCGTTCAATCTAATGGAACACTATTGGCTAAAAACAAGATTGATATTGTAAGCAGAACTCAAGGTGTTTTTAAAGGCGGTGATAAAGCCTTTCGAGCAGGGGTGTATTTTAAGAAAGACGATATTTTGGTCTCCATTGACAATGCGGAATATTTGGCGCAACTAAGGGCGGCAAGAGCGCAATTAATGCAGAGCATCACTTCCATTTTAGGTGATCTAAAATTTGATTATCCGGAGGCTTTTGATAAATGGAATGACTATGTAAATGATTTTGATGTAAACCGCAGCCTTCGAGAATTGCCCACTACTTCTTCCGACAGAGAGAAAGCTTTTATCAATGGAAAAAATATTGTTACCCAGTATTATAACATCAAAGCGCAAGAAGTACAGGCTTCTTATTATCAAATTCGCGCGCCTTTTGGAGGCATCCTTAGAGAAAATTTTGTGGACAAAGGGGCGATGATAAATAGCGGTCAAAAGTTGGGTACTTTTATTGATCCATCAATGTATGAATTGGAAGTGAAAATAAATCCATCGGAGTTAAAATTGATTGCGGTGGGTAAATCTGTTGCACTCACCAATGGCGATAAAACCCAAAATTGGACAGGCAAAATAGCACGTATTAATAAGGTGATCGATCCGCAATCGCAATCGGCTATTGCCATAGTTGAGGTAAGTGGTAAAGGTTTAAAAGAGGGCATGTTTTTGCAAGCCAAAATTTCAACGGTAGATTTAAAAGACGTGGCCGAAATTGAGCGCAATCTTATAATTGATGAAAAATACGTATATTTAATTGTAGATAGCATCTTACAAAAACAAAATATTGAAGTGATGCACGTAGCAGAAAAAACAGTATTTGTAAGTGGCCTATCCGATGGCGATTGGCTCATCCAAAAACCAGTAGCTGGTGCTTACAATGGTTTAAAAGTTAACCCTATAAACTTAAGCGAGTAAGCAACTATGAGAAATTTTATCGCTTTTTTTATTAAATATTCTGTAGCAACTAATGTGTTAATTATCGCATTTTTTGTGTTCGGCTTTTTGGGTTTAAGCAACATGAAATCGTCTTTCTTTCCCTTAGTACCTTCAGAAATTATCAATATAAATATTACCTACTTTGGCGCAGCGCCAAACGAAATTGAAGAAGGCATCGTACTTAAAATAGAAGACAATTTGAAGGGCTTGGTTGGCATTGACAGAGTTACTTCGGTGTCTTCAGAAAATGCGGCCACCATTACTGTAGAGATATTAAAAGGCTTTGATATTGATGCCGTTTTGGCCGACGTAAAAAATGCGGTGGATCGGGTGCCCAACTTCCCGAGTGGCATGGAACCGCCTGTGGTTTCTAAAAGAGAAAACATACAACGAGCCATTAGTTTTACCCTAAGCGGTAAAGAAATGGATTTGAAAACGCTAAAAAAAATAGCCCGAAATATAGAGGATGATATCCGATCCATTTCTGGCATTTCGCAATTGGAGTTAAGTGGTTTCCCTAATGAAGAAATTGAAATAGCAGTTAAAGATCAAGAATTGAAAGCCTACAATTTGAGCTTTAATCAGGTGGCGGCTGCCGTCTCTCAAACCAATTTATTAGCTACCGGTGGCTCCATCAAAACCGAGCAAGAGGAGTTTCTTATTAGAGCCAATAATAAATATTACGATGCCATCAACTTTGAAAACATCGTACTTCGGGCGGATGATTCGGGTAATATGATTTACCTAAAAGATGTAGCCACCATAAAAGATCGTTGGGAAGAAAACCCCAATCGTTTGTACTACAATGGCGACCCTGCTATCTCTTTTAATGTGTCGGCCACCAACAGTGAAGACTTGATTGCCAATGCCAATAACGTGAGTGCGTATATGGAAAAATTTAATGCCTCAAGTGCCAATGCGCAACTAAACGTTACTAGAGATTCTTCCATCACCCTAAAACAAAGAACGGAATTACTGCGAGAAAATGGCTTGATCGGTATACTTTTGGTGTTGATATTGTTATCCATTTTTCTAAAACCTACGCTGGCATTTTGGGTAGCATTTGGCTTACCAATTTCATTTTTGGGTATGTTTATTTTCGCTTCGTATTTTGGCGTTACTATTAATGTATTGTCTTTATTTGCTATGATAATTGTTATCGGTATTTTGGTAGATGATGGTATTGTAATTGCAGAAAATATATATAATGAATATGAAAAAGGCAAGTCGCCCATACGTGCTGCTATTGATGGAACGATGGATGTTTTGCCTGCAATAGTGTCCGCAATTTTAACTACCATTTTAGCCTTCTCCACTTTCTTTTTTTTAGATGGCCGAGTAGGTAATTTTTTCGGCGAGGTAGCATCGGTAGTGGTGTTGACTTTGGGCGTTTCTTTAATAGAAGCCTTAATTATTTTGCCGGCACACTTAGCGCATAGCAATGCTTTAAAAAAAGGCGGAGGCACTTTTTTTATTAATAGATGGGGCGATCGTTTTTTAAGATGGATACGAGATAACATGTATGCGCCCACCTTAAATTTTGTGCTTAATAATCGAATTTTTGGCTTTGCGATTCCCATTGCTTTATTGATGATTACGGTTGCTGCAATTCAAGGCGGCGTTATCCGGTTTACTTTTTTTCCTTCTATTGCGAGCGATGTAATTCAGGTTACTTTAAAAATGCCGCAAGGAACCAATGAGCAAATCACTAATGATATTATTCAATCGATAGAAACAGAAGTTTGGAAATCGAATGAAGAATTAAAAGAGCAACAATCGGGTGGCTTGGATGTAGTTAAAAATACGTTAAGAAGAATTGGTCCTGGTAGCAGCAATGCCACCATCACCATTAATTTATTACCAGGTGAAAGACGGGATGTCTCCGCCAATGTTGTCTCTAACAATATTAGAGAACGGGTTGGTTTTGTGCCTGGCGTAGAGCAACTTATTTTTGGGGCTAATACTAATTTTGGTGGGCGACCAATTTCAATATCTTTAACTGGCAATAATATTGAAGAGCTAAAAGCCGCCAAAGCAGAGCTAAAAGAAAAGATGGGCACGCTTACGCAACTCAAAGATATTACCGATAATGATCCACTCGGTATTAAAGAAATAAAACTGAAACTAAAACCCAATGCTTATATGTTAGGCTTTACTTTAGAAGGCTTAATTGCACAAGTCCGCTCTGGCTTTTTTGGTCGACAGGCACAACGGTTTCAGCGGGGTCGAGATGAAATTCGTGTGTATGTTAGGTATGAAAGCGAAGGCCGAAACAGCATTAATGATTTGGATAATATGGAAGTTTTAGCATCTAATGGTATTAGAATTCCGCTGAGCGAAATAGCCACTTATGAGATTGAGCGTGGCGAAGTAGCGATTAACCACCTCAATGGAAGAAGAGAGATTGAAGTCTCAGCCGACTTAGTGAATAACAAAGATAGTGCACCAGATATTTTAGATAATTTGAAGACGGAATTTATGCCCACCTTGCTCACCAAATATCCATCGGTGTCTCCATTATATGAAGGTCAAAATAGAGAAGCTGGCAAATTTCAACGCTCCGCCAAAAAGACAGCCCCCATTATTTTGCTGTTAATATATTCTGTTATTGCGTTTACTTTTCGCTCTTATGTGCAACCTTTGTTAATATTATTGATGGTGCCTTTTAGCTTAATTGGTGTGGGTTGGGGGCATCAAATTCATAACTTTCCCATCAACATTTTATCCTTTCTTGGCATCATTGCCCTTATTGGTATTATGGTAAACGATGGCTTGGTTTTAATTGTAAAGTACAACGCCTATATTAAAGAAGGCCACACCTTTAAAAAGGCGATTTATACTGCAGGGCTATCTCGATTTAGGGCCATCTTTTTAACCTCCATTACCACCATTGCTGGTTTAGCACCCTTAATTTTTGAGACCAGTTTTCAAGCGCAGTTTTTAATTCCGATGGCCATTTCAATTGCTTATGGCATTGGTATCGCCACTTTTTTAACCCTCTATTTATTACCTTTGATGCTTTATTTAAATAATGATATTAAATATATGTGGTTCTGGTTTTACAATGGCAAACGACCACAACGGCACGAGTTAGAAGGCGCCTATCAAGAGCAAAAGAACTTAAAAGAATTTGATGATGAATAAGCTAACTACATTTGTGTGTTGTCTTTTTTGTTGCTTGCAATTAAGCACAATTACCAAGGCGCAAGAGTTGCTAAGTATGAATGAAGTACTTTTGGCCATAGAAGAAAACAACTACGATTTAAAAGCCGCTCAACAAAATATAGCCGCCGCCAAAGCCTTAACAACAAAATATAATAGAGGCTACTTGCCCACTTTAGGCATTGATGCTGGGCTTGGTTTTACTTTAAGTGGTATAAAATCGGTGTTTAATATTGAGCCTTTTCCCGATCTTAATGTACAAAATATTGCCGCTTATAATGGCAATGTTGGCATAGGCTCATCGTACCTAATTTATGATGGCGGACAACGAAAACTACGAAACAAAAAAAACCTGACCAACCTTGATAATACCAAATTGCAGGTAAATAACATTAAGCAAGTAATAAGTTTTAATGCTGCACAAATTTATTACCGCATTGTACAGGCCATGTTTAACAATAATTTACTACAAGAAACCTTGGCGATTAGTAAAGAGCGCAATAAAAGAGCGCAAACATTTTATGAATATGGCAAAGCCAATCGGGTAGATATAAGCAACGCCAAAGTAGATATTATTAGAGATAGTTTAAATATAATAAGTACCAATAACAACATCGAAAATTTTAAATGGCAACTCAATCAACTCACCCTTAGGCAAGATATTGACTATACCGCAGACACCACTTTCACCCTATTTTATCAATTGCTGAAGCGCGAAGATTTACAAGCTACCTTGCGCAAATCGAATACCGAGTTAGTTGCGCTACAACAAAACATCGCTTTAGTAAAATATGATTTGGCTATTGCCCATAAACTAAATGCCCCGCAAATTTCGGCTAATGGCGGCTACAATTTTAGCTATCAAAAAAACGACGCGAAAGCACAAGAGGATCATAGAAGAACAAATGGCCTCAACCTCGGCCTTAATGCCAATTGGAATATTTTAGATGGCGGCCAACAAAAACTACAAGAGCAACTCGCCTCTATTGACCTACAAAATGCTTCAATTGCTTATAAAAATAAAGAAAATGAACTTAGTGCCCAACTCAATCAATTGTGGAACAACTACCAAAACAATTTACTCACTTTACGCATAGAAAAACAAAACATACAACTTAATAAAGAAAATTTTGAGTTAGTAAAAACCCGCTACGAAAACGGCCAACAAAGCTCTGTAGAATTTAGGCAAGCCCAACTCAACCTGCTCAACGCTCAATCGCAATACTACATCACCCGCACCTCGGCAAAGTTGTTAGAGGTGGAGGTGGGTTTTTTGTTGGGGGAGTAAAATAATGCGCTGTTATTATTTCAAATAGCCCGAGTTCTACTTCGTTATGCTAAAAAAATTAATGCAACAGAGCGGAATAAATTTAATCCAGCATCCCCTAAAATTTCTTAGCTAAGTTACCTAAAGCACAAAATTATTATGTATTTTTTTAAGAAACGAAACAGTAAAGCACGCATAAACGACAGTCCCGGTCATATCTCTACAATTCTTATTTTTAAGCTAATTGTTAACTTAATAAGGAAATATAGTTGTATTGAGAACTTCTGCTAAATACGTATTTTAATATTATATAGTTGTGAAAGGAATTTGAACACATTGTTTATACAGAGTTTGAATAGTACCTATGTAGATAAACTTGTTATGTGTAAATTAGAAAAAGCATTAAAGCAAATTATACAATAAATAAATTATACCAATGAAAAGATTAAATCAATTTATCCGATACTACTAATACTTACAATCCTTTTATTCAATTATTGCAATAAGCATCAATGCTACAAAGTTGAAGGGCCTGACCAAGATGCTTTTGAATTTAGCTTGGTTGACGAAAACGGTGAAACAGTAATTGCTGCTTGGGGAACTAAATATGACTATGAAGATTTAGAATTTGAGCAAGAATTAAAGGATGATATAAGAGGTCTTGAAATTTGTGCAAATGGCAAAATTTCCTTTTACTTAATTGAGGACATTGGTGCAAGTTTTGATCATCTGATAGGCAAATCCTTCATAAATATCTATTATCTATATTTAGATGCAATGAATGAAAATAGAACAACTGATATTGATACAATTATGATTAGTTGTGAAACTATATCTTTTGATGAAGATTGCGTTCCGATTGGTTTTGGGACTACAACAATAGTGTAAAATGATTCAATTTATCATCAAGGTGATTATATAAACAGTATAAATTTCTTAAAAAAACATTAATACATAGTAGTTAAAAAAACATTAATTTTATTTCAATTCATTTTTGCGATTAATTTAGTAGGTCAACAAATTAAAACCTTTGGTACAATTGAAATTAGTGATGAAGAAATGGATCAAAAACCATGGTGTTATGATAACAACTATTTAGCCATCATTGAAAATGGATGTTTCTTACTTTTGCATTTGGGCATCAGCAGAAGGAGAATTGGCACATAATAGCAGCTAAAACACCATGAAGGTTCGCTCGAAAAAATGGAACATAAAAGCAGCACAACCATCAAAATTTTATTTCGACAATTTGTGGGAAAATAAATTAAATTGCAAAATAAAATTTTGGTTTATGGCTTTTGACTTGCTGAGTTTAATACTTCGAAATCCAAACGTTGTTAAGCTTACCCTTGTGTGTAAATAAAAAATGAAAAAAATGAATAGAATACTGTTTTATATCTTCGTTATATTGTCTTTATTTATCTCTTGTAAAATGAGTAAGAAGACAATTAAAGACACCATTATTCACAAAGAGAAGATAGAAAAATTACTAAAGTTTTTCAACGAAAATGCTTATCAAGAAATTGAAGGCACCTATTATTCTGATGTTGACAATGAAGGTAAAGTGGTATCAGATAAGGTATTCAATGTCGCTTTAAGCAGATTAATATACGGGTTGTCCTACGCTAAGGTTGTAGACGTCTCTAATTTGGCAAAAGCTGAGAAAGCAGCTGATTTTCAAATGAACAAACTAATTATTAAAGATTCATTGAATACTTATTTCGCTTCATTCTTTGATTTAAAAACCAATAAGGCAGATAGTTCAAAAAATTTAGATATATGGCAACAAGCTTATGGTTTATGTGGCTTATCCGAATTATATAGAAATAGCCCAAGTAAGGATTTGTTAAACAAGATACATCAGTTACATGATAGTTTTGTTGAAACATTCCACGATTCAAAAAAAGGAGGGTTTTATGGCAATTATGCGAATAATGCACAAGTTGAGGGTAGCAAAACCTTACAAGCACTTATTTATCCTATTACTGCATATATGGAAAACTTATGGTCAATTGATGTTGAAAATAAGTACAAATACGAACCTTATTTAAAAGAAAATATTAATATTGCTTTTGACAAAGGGTGGCACCAACAATTAGGCTGGGTAAACATTAAATTTGATGACGATTGGAATCCGTGCCAACATTCTTCTTCAGATTCCATTTGCTTTAAAGTTACTCCCGGACATAACTTTCAATACGCCTCTATATTTTTAAGAGCAAAAGATTGGGACTTCTTAACAAAGAAAGAACAATTAAAATATCAAGAATTTGGAATTGATGTATTGAACACCACTTTAGAAAAGTCTATTTTTCCAAAAAAAGATTTATCTCAAGGCTTTTATAGTGAAGTCAATCCTGTAAATAATGAAGTTACAGACAAAAGAAAAACGTGGTGGCAGCATTGTGAAGCGTTAATAGCACTTTCATTAGCAGATAGAAAATTTAAAGAAAAAGCGAAAAATTTGGAGAACTTCTACTTTAATACATTTACTGACAAAGAAAACGGAGGCGAATTTTTTTTAGTAAACGAACTCAATATTCCGCAAACAGATGAATTAAAGGGTAGTATTGGTAAATCCGCATATCACACAATAGAAATGATTAAGTTTTTAAATAAATGAAGTCAGCAAATTGAGTAGACAGTCGTGAGCCACAATGCCCACGGTGCACCACTCACACCACCGCACGTTTGGTTCGTAAATACGGCGGTTCGTTATCCATCTCAATAATTGCGCTATTCACCACTTAATGCTATTTCATAATTTTGTATTTGGCTACTTTTCTTCTGGTAATTCGAGCATCCAATTAAATGAAGATTTTGCTACAAATTCAATTTCTAAAAAGTGAACCTT